>OGEP01000006.1_pt1 | contig 336645 bp, 212 predicted proteins | sample 1570721 | NCBI WGS metagenome assembly OGEP01 (sample SAMEA2582131, study PRJEB24529) | metagenome | biome: Human gut stool | place: China | collected 2011 | reverse complement strand
AATATCAATATCTGAAACTTTTGTAGTGATAGAGTGATAGAAGATTTGCAGAAAAACTGATTCTTCGTCACTTTCAGGGTAGTTCAAGCACATGATTGCTAGACTGACCGCAGACCGGACAGCAGACTCCGTGATGCGTATCGGACAATGTTACATAATAGGAACTGTTGATTTATAGTCCATAGATAAAGCCCTTTAGCATATTTGCTGCCCCGAAAGTGACGAAGAACCAATATTTATATGAAATACGGTATTTAGTTGTGATTTTGGTGCGATTACTTCAGTGCGCTCCTTAAAAAAGACGAGGTTCTCAAACCTATTTCCAATCCCATCATTAGCAAGTAACATTTTCTAAAGTTAGGTGAAAATTTTATACCACATGGGGCGATAGAAAAGGGCCAAATTCCCGGAATGAAAAAAGGACTGTGGAAGCAGCCCTTACACAGTGATGTAAAAAGGGGTTGGTCGTACGTGTCGTGCAAGGGGAATATAAACGTAACAGATTGAAAAACTGTAAATAGCATCGGGTGAAAACTGTATAAGGAGGAACGTGCGATATCTGTGGAAAATTTTTCCGAAAATACTGTTTTGTGAAAATGCATTTAGAAAACTCCTGGCAGGTTTTCTAATAAAAATGTAAGAGTTTTTTCTAAAATACTAATATCATTTGATAATCAAATATTATTTTTATATCAAAAATCTACAAAAAAAATGACTAAAAAAAACGATCGTTTTCGGTCGTCAAAATACATGATGTTGCTATTGTTAACTATTTTTCTAGAAATGAATAAGATAGGGTAAAGTTAGTGATGTGAGAAAAGTATAAGGAAATAGATTATTCAATAAACTTAATATTAATAATTTAATAGGGTAAAATTATGAAAACAAGATTACTTATGTTGTTATCAGTCTTTATGGCGATAACGAGTGTGGGATGGATGCAAGCTCAATCTATTACTTATTACAAGACTGGGAGTGGATCAGGAGGTACAGGAACCGAACAAGATCCTATTGTGAAAATATCGTTGGACGAAATTCTGGGGGATGCTAATGCTAAAACTGAATCAGACAGTATTGTGGTTAGTCTATCGAATGGAGACTATACTGCTGCATCCGGAACTTTCCCGATTACAAAATCCGGGATTAGTATTATTGGGACTGATTCTAATAAAGTTGTCATAAAGTCTCCGTTCGATATAACTCTTTCCGAAAAGGGAAATATTTCTTTTAGTTCTTTGCAAATTGCAGCAACAACGGCGACGGGAAGAGGCTTAGTCGATATTAAATCATCCAATACAACGGTTTCCTTTCTTGACGTTAAATTGAATATTGAAGGGGCTGGTACTGCCGATGGTGGCTCTACGACTTGTTTTGGTATCGTTTCCCAACTTGAAGTTGATAATAATACGGTGAATTTTGTCGCTTCCCATATGTATATGTCAAAAGGTTTTCAGAGAGGATTATGTTTTAGGGATGGAGCCGGACATACACTTAATATGGAGAATAGCAAAATTGACGGACCAGCAGGTGCTTCTGGTTATTCGTATGTGATCGGTATCGGTTCTTGGCCGAGAATGACTTTGGTCAAAGATCCGGTTACATATAATATAAAAAACTCAGTAGTTGATGTAAACTATTATGCCCTGTTTACTAATAATCAAAAGGCTTCTGCTGTACCGGTTGTTATCAATATTGAAGGGAGTGATATTACAGCTTGGTCTGCTTTGTACTTGCGTGGCGATCAAGTTCAGGATGCTTTCCCTCATACTGTGAAAATAAGTGATACCCGATTGAACGGACGTTCTTATTTTAATGGACCGTCCGATGGTTTTGGAACAATTGTATTGGATAATTGCCAAAAAATGGATTTGACAATGGATTCGAAGTGTCGTATCACGGCAACCAATAAGAAAATCCAATCGAGTGTCAATACCTATATGGTTGTAGCCGATATCCGTAACAACACTAAAGGAACTTGGAAAATTGTCCCTGTGGATGCTGATACTTGTCTTATTCAGTCTAATAATGATATATATACACCGACTTTATTTACTTTGGCATCAACGGCAGCATTAACTATAAATGGCATCGAAAATGTAAAATTCCAGTCGGAGGGAGGTAAACCCTGTATTACCGTTTATAAGCAAGACGGCTCTTTACGAAATGCCGCCAGTGATATAACAACATTGCTGACAAAAATTTCGATTTCGGATGGTGATAAAGTTGTTTTCCCGGAAGGTTCTTTTACTTTTCCTCAGAAATTTGTCTTGGATAAATCTCTTACGATAGAGGGGGCCGGCAAAGACAAAACAATCCTTACCGGAACAGTCCAAGTGACAGCAACATATGGTACAAAAGTAAATTTCAATAATTTGCATTTGTCTGCCTCTTCGACTGATGTACATGCAATTGAAGTAGGAACGGATAAAGGTAATGAAGCTCCAGATATTACTATAACTGATTGCATGATTGATAATGCAAATAATGGTGTGCGATTGATGGGTGCCGGGGCTAAACTGACATTGAAGAATACGGATATCACAGCTCGCTATTATGGGGTAAGTGTTCGCAATGAAAAACAGACAGTATCGATTGATGGTGGTACGATTAAAGGGTGGGCTGCAATAATGACAAGTGCCGGCGGTTTGACGACCGGTGATGGGACATTGGCAAGTACAGGTACGTCTATAGATATAAAGAATGCCACACTGAAATCAGCTACTATTTCAAATGAGGGATATGGAGTCATTGTATTACAAGAAAAATATAATGGTGTGACGCTCGCCATTGACGGTTCTACTTTGGAGGCTACTGATGAGAATATAGGTACTAACGAGGCGGGTGTACGTGCCTTGTCTGCGTTGGATATCCGCTCTTATGGGAATAAGGTTACTGTTAAGGGTAGCCATCTTTCGTCTCTTTATGGTGAAAATTATTATAAGCTGGAAGGAAAAACTTTACATGCCGCTATTATTAATTTAGGCTGGCATGGCTCTGGTGATAAATCTGTATTGGCAGACAATACGATTGAAATCACTAATTCTCAATTGAACGGAAAAATCGGTGAAAATCCAGTTTATTCATATCGGGATAAGGAAGAGAAAGCGCATGATAAGTTGACTATAAATGGAAAAACTTATGATCCGGCTTCCGGACTTATTTGTTATGGTGAACAGGATTTGCAAAGCAAGCTCGATCATGCAATTGCGGGTGAGACTATACTGCTTCCTGTTGGAACGTATGAGTTAAGCAAGCAGTTGACAATCAAAGAAGCTGTGATCTTGCAGGGTACGATTACCGATAAAGATTCCACAATTCTTATTGCAGCCGATGATTGGTCCGGTTCAGATGGAAGCAGTAAGCATCTTGTTAGTATTCAGGCAAACGATGTAGCTTTGAAAAACTTGGTAATAGATGGGTCTAAATCTCTAACAGAAGGTTCAGGTAGTGGTATTAATGTCTACATATCAACTGGCGTTACATTGGATAATGTAATCTCAAGAAACAATAAAGCAGCCGGTCTGATCGTAAACGGCTCAACTGTTTCTGCAACCAATTTCTGTACTTCCGGTAACGAATGGTACGGTGTAAATGTGGATAAAGGACAAGAAGTTACAGAATCTCCTGCATTTATAATCGGTTCGGGATGTTGCTTTGCAGAAAAAGTTGCCATTAAATCTGATGCTGTGGATGCACCCGCAAGTTATGTCGTTGGTAACGGATGGTTCAAAACAAAGGTAACAGAAGGAGACAAAACTTTTTCTGTTTGGGTTAACGGTGCTACCGGCGGTTTGGACTTTGCGATTACTTCTGTTCCGGCATCCGTTATCTACGGACAGCCTACTTTGCCGTTGCTGACAAATGTTGACAGTGCTTATTATAAAGCTGGAAAAGTTAAGATTACTGTCGATAACGAGGCGGTAGTGAAAATAGAAAAAGACTCTTTGCAGATATTGAAACCGGGTAAGGTTAATCTAACTTTGGCTGTGGGTGATACTGCTGTTACACAGTCTTTGGATGTTCTGAAAAAGACATTGACTATCACGGGTATTACGGCTACGACAAGACCCTATAATGGTAGCAAAGAGGTTGGTTTGGTTACAACCGATATGAAAGTGGACGGTCTTGTGGGGGATCATACCTCTGGAAATGTTATTACTGTTCCGACTACAGGTGAAGCTCTTTCTGCTGACGCTGGCGTACAGCCGGTGACCGTAACGGCTGCTTTGAAAGATAGTTATGGTGACTATTACGAACTGGCAGAAATAACCGGTGTGATGGATACGATCAAGAAAGTGAAACTGATTTATAAAACTGCCACTTCGGATGCAATAGACTTTGGTAAGGTTAGTACCAAAACTTTCACAGCAGCTTTGGCTGATGGAACTGCATTTGTAAATGGCGAAGATGCGAGTGTTTTAGGTGGTACACTCCAATTTGATTGCCCGGTAACCGATGTATCTTTAGCAGGTAAGTATCCTATAATGCCTTATGGCTATACTTCCAATAATTACGAAATCTATTATAAAGCTGATTCACTTCAAGTGAATGCTGTTGCACCGAAAGCTGAAATCACGGCTGTAACAGTAAATGGAGTAGGCGATCAGGCTTCTATATCTGTTGTTGGCCGTATCTTGTCCAATGGTGGTACACCGACTGATCAGTTGAAGGCGACAGTTATACCGAAAACAGGTGGCTCTGGTCCTGGAACAACTGTCAATGTTGCAAAGGACGGTACTTTCAAAACTGAAAATATAAAACTTACAGCCGCAATGTATACAGTAGAACTTACAGTTGTAGCAAACGAAACTCTTGTTTCTGATGCAGTAACTTCCGGAGAAGTTAATTTGGCTGCAAAATTGCAAAATGTAAACTTCACATCGGTTCCTGCCCGTATGACTTACGGAAGTACAGCCGGTATAGCTGTTGCAAGTACGGAAGCTGATGCCAAGCTTGTTTATACTATTATAGGTGAAGCCATAAAGTTCAATTCTGATTCGACAGAAGTAGAAGCTGTAAAAGCAGGAGAGGCTACTGTAACGATAACAGCTACTAAAGCGGAGTACGTAACAGCTATCGCTAAACAAACGATTAAGGTTGAACCTAAATTGGTAACGGTCAAAGCTGTTGCAAAGGATAAGGTTTATGATGGTAAACTTGATGCCGAAGTTTCTTTTACGGCTGAAGGTATTTTGGAAAAAGATGCATCATTGGTTACTCTCAATACTACAAGTGTAACAGGCACTTTTACAGATAAGAACGCCGGTGAAAGTGCGAAGACTGTGATTCTTAAAGGCGAATGTTCTTTGAATAACAATACTGGTAACTATGTCTTGGCTCAACCGGCTAATCCGACAGCCAAAATATCAAAAGCCAAGATCACTTCCATTTTCGCATCTAACGTGAAGCGCAGTTACAAAACAACTTCATTGTCTTATAAATTGGATGCTGAAGGTCTTGTAAATGGTGAACTGATTACTACACCGGGCTTATACACCGGAACAATCAGTGTGAAAGAGGTATCAGGCAAATATTCTATAGATATGACTGGTGTTACGTTCCGTAATTACGATTACGCAGGTGTTCAACCGATCGGAGGTGATGTTACCATTATAAAGGGAATTCCGACTATCGTAACTTATAATACGGAAGGAAATGCTGGTGCTGCAGGCATGGTTGTCGATAACGGTGGCTGGGAAAATCTCGGCACACCGGAAATTGCTGATGCAACAGAAACAGGGAAAGTATTTGCAAGGTTGACATATCCTGATGGAACCGTAACCGGTAATACTATCATTAAAGAAAAGCAAGCACCTGCTGTAACGATCAGCTTGGAAAATGTCGCTTCTGCTTCTTACTATTCCCGTAAATCTCCGATGACAAAGGCTGTCGGTAGCCAGCTTGGCTATAGTGAAGAAAAAGTCTTGAACATAACTGTCAGTGGAACCTATACGGTGGAATCGACAACCCCTTCCGTAATTACTGTATATAAGAAGAACGATGATAAGTATTATATTAAGGGAACAGGTGTAGGAACAGGTGCTATCCTGGTTAAAGTAGGTGACGCTGTTGCTTCTAAGACTATTGATGTGGTTCCTGCTACATTGAATGTGACTGTGTCCGGCCAAAATAAAGAGTATGACGGTACAACAACAGCCAATATCGCATTGCTGTTGGATGCAGCCGAAGGTGCTTCTCTTGATTTGGAAGGCGTATCGTTCAACTATACAAGCAAAGATGCAGGTAATAAAAGTATTCTTCCGTCAAAAGATATTGTCCTGAAAGGAAATAATGCAGATAACTATGAGTTGAAAGCCATATCCTTGAGTGGTGAAATCTCTAAACGTACACTGATTGTGACCAGCCAGATAAGTAAATATTATGATGGAACCAATACAATTGATTTGACGGATTATTCTGCAACGGGATTATTGACAGAAGAGACCGTACCGACAGTTACGGCAACATTTACCGGCGATGCCAATGTCGGTTTGGATAAGGATATCAAGCTAGCATTGAAGGATAATAATAGTAACTATGTTTTAGCTACCGAAGGCAATACGGCTAAAGGTAATATTTCTAAATCTACGTTGGAGGCAACTTTGCCGGAAAAGGCAACAGATGCGACTAATTTAAAGAATAATATTACATATGTAGTTCGTGAATCAGGTGAAACGGTTAAAGCTAATGCTGGTGTTAACCAATATGTAACTGTTACAGGTTCTAATCCATTCTCTGTAAAAGCAACAGATAATGACAATTGCGTTATCATTGTGAATAATACGGCTGTAACCAAGTCCGACCCTGTTACTCCTCCTTCTGGTGGTGATGGAGACGAAAACGTTACGATCTCTTTGGATGCAACGACAAAAGCTCTTCCACGTCTCGAAAAATTCGTTTTGGAAGCAACTGTTTCTCCTTCCGGTAAAACAGTGACATGGAGCAGTAGCGATCCGACGATCGCCAGTGTGACAGCCGATGGCAACAAGGTAACCGTAAAGGGGCTTAAAGTCGGAACAGCTACGATCACAGCTAAGATCGGTGACGTGACCGCTACTTGTGAAGTGACGGTTGACTTTGCAACCGGCCTTGAAGAAGCCCTTGCCAATACGGAAGTGTTTGGAAGAAAGGGAAATATTTATGTGAATCCGATTCAGTCGCTACAAGTGATCGTTGTGAACATGATCGGTAAGATCGTCTACAATGCACGTATCAATAGCTATGCGCGAATACCGGTAACAAAAGGCATTTACATTGTGAAATTAACCAATGTCGGCAATACGAAAATTATTAAGGTAAATGTATACTAATCCATATTTAGTATTGAATGAGAAAGGGCGTCCGCGAGGATGCCCTTTTTTGTTTCTTTTCGTTTCCTGACAGTCCGGTATCTCCTCCCTGCTTATGCCAAAAAAGAAACTCTCTTCTTTTCACTCTCTTTTTAATTTATATTTTGATCAATATGAGGTTATGCCTCATTTTATTATTTTGGGAAAACAGCCTATATAGGACGCAGTCCCATGCTATGTTAATTTATCTCATCCGGCCACGGGCAAGCCTTTCCTGTCGCCTTGAAAGATGGCCGTTGGGCATCTACTTTACGGAGATGGTCGCCGAGTTCTTTGGAGAGGCGTTTGACGATTTCCGGGTGACGGGTGCTAAGGTCGTTCTTTTCGCCGATATCGTCGGAGATGTTGAACAGCTCTTTCTTGCCAGTGCCGTAATAGTAAATCAGTTTCCAGTCGCCATTGCGGACCGCACAGTTGAAGTTGATGCCCGGACCGTCGTTGCCCCAGTTGTTCGGCATGTTCCAGAAGAGGGAACGCCCTTTGGAAGGATCGCCCGTCCCGGTGAGCAGAGGGACGAAACTGACGCCGTCGATCGGTTGCACAGTCTTGTAGTCCTTTATTCTGGCCATTTCGAGAATAGTCGGGTAGAAATCTTCTATCAGCAGATATTTGTCGCAGCGGGTATCCGGTTTAGCAACGCCCGGCCAACTGACGATCATCGGCTCGCGGATACCCCCTTCACAAAGAGAGCCTTTGCCGCTATGCAGCGGATAGTTCTGTGTGTACAACGGGCCGTCGCGCCATTCGGACGTAGAGGCAAGGCCGCCATTATCGCTCATGAAGAGGATGATCGTATTATCTGCCTCCCCGTTCTTTTCCAACCAGTCCATCAGATCGCCCAGGCTCTTGTCCATCCCTTCGATCAAGGTGGCGTAGGCAGCCTCATGGTCTGTCATTCCTTTCTTCTTGTATTTCTCATAGAAACGCATGTCTTTGTTCAACGGGATATGGATGGCATAGTGGGACATATAGAGGTAGAACGGCTGGTTGTATTTCTTCGCTTTGTCGAGAGCCTTGATTGCCTCCAATGTCAGGGCTTCGGTCGCAAACATCTCCGTGCCCCAATACTTTTCGAGACCTGGGATGGACATTAGGGAGGTCGGCTTGCCGTCCTTCGTATGACCGTAATTCTCTTCACCTAAGTAACTCGCTAAACCTCCGGCAGCATGGCCGGCAATGTTGACTTCGAACCCCCAGTGGTGCGGGTCTTCCCCCGGAGTGTCGATCGCGCCGAAATGGGCCTTTCCGCAGTGGATCGTATGGTAGCCGCTATTCTTCAGGAGCTGGACGAAAGAAGTCCCGACGAAGGTATTGTTTGTTCCCGGAACCTGGCTGACGCCGTTATAGTTCCAGTCCGGTATGTCGAGCAGACTGTCTTTGCGGTCGGTCGTCTTATCCTTTTGCAGCGTCCAGTTGGTGACACGGTGGCGGGCGGCATTCGTCCCCGTGATCAGGCTGCAACGGGACGGGGAGCTGATACTGCTGGCATAGGCCTGGGTGAACATGACTCCCTGACGGGCGAGGCGTTCCATGTTGGGCGTCTCGTAGACTTCGTTATAATGCGTCTTTTCTGTCCAGAAAGGCAGGGAAGTGTCTTCCCATCCCATATCGTCAACCATAAAGAGGATGATGTTCGGCCGCTTGGCAGGCTGGTCGGCTGCCTGCATATTTCCTGTCTGGAAAGCGGGCAGGATTACTAAAGGCAATAAGATTCGTTTGTCCATCTTGTTTGTGTTTTTCGGTTTATATTCCTGTGAAAGTTACTGATATGACAAAGATACATATTGATTCGGAATATTTTTTACAATAGGAGGACAGACTGAATCTTTTATCTGGAATTATGTATCTAATACTACCAATTCATAGTTCTTGCTTCCGAGTCCGATCGTCTCGGCATAATCAACCGTGTGACGTCCATGAAGGCTTTCAATGCGATTGACCAACGGTCTATTGTCGTTGCCTTCGGTTGGCTTTACAGCATATACTAAATCCAGACAAGCCTGATCCAGAGCTACGGGGTCGGTTGAAGCAAGTATTCCGATGTCTTTCATTTCGGGATCATGAGGGTTGGAATCGCAATCGCAGTCAATTGAAAGATTATTCATTACATTAATATATAAAATATTATCACCGAAATAATCTGCTACACTTTGCGCCGAAGCTGCCATTGATTCGAGGAAAGCATCTTGTTCGGGTAGGTTATTCCATAATTCGGCAGTCTCTGCTGTTTTACCGGCCGTATGAATATAGGTTTTGCCTTTAGAAGAGGCGACACCGATGGACTGATTTTTGATTACACCTCCGAATCCACCCATTGCATGTCCTTTGAAATGCGCCAGGTTAATCATGAAATCATAGTTCTTCAGATGGGTTCCGACGATGTTATATTGGATATGTTTTTTATCTTTTACCGGAATATTGAATTCACCTTCAGAATCCATGATGTCGACTTTTGCTATGTCGAAGAAACCATGGTCTTTAGCTGCTTGGATATGCTCTTCTGTCGTAAAGCGTTTTCCGACATAGGCCGTATTGCATTCTACTATTGTCCCGCTTACTTTCTGCACTAAGTCTTTGATCAGAGACGGCTGCAGGAAATTATGTCCGCCCGGTTCGCCTGTACTGATTTTGATGGCAACTCGTCCGGATGCTTTACGCTTGAGTGCTTCGTATATTTTGACCAAAGCATCGGGAGAGATCTCTTTTGTCATCAGGACTTTTGATCTATTTTGGTTTGTTCCTCCTTTAAGAGGGATGACGGCGGGTACGATATTGCCCTTCAAATGAATTGGCAGACTGGAAGCTGCTGCTAAGGATGCTAATGTAGTCAATGAAGACCTCATCCAGGACCTTCTTGTCATTTTCTTTTCCATATAAATCTTCCCTTTTAATTATTTCTTCAAAAGTAGTGGACAAGATTTAATTGTGTAATACCTGAATTACGGATAAATATACCTTTATTACTGCATGTGTTGTTCGAGTTGTCGCTTATTCTTCCTTCAACTCAAATTTCCGGAAACTAAGAATATCGTCGTTAAACTGGGGATTCAGGTAATGGCTGTCGGAAATGTATAGCCCTTCGGGACGAACCAGCATGATGGTCGGATTATAGGTATTGTCGGGAAAGAGGGTTTCGCCGAGAATACGGAAATCTTTATCGAGAATAATAATGCTGAAGTTCTTACGCCCGAATTGTACGAGTTCCATAGGACGGACGCCTTTATCCAAAGTCGAGGGCGGATAAGCAATCCGGTAATAAACCTCCCGGTAGGGATCGTACAGCAAGTTATTATACCAGGCATTCACACAGAAGTCTTCGGGGCTTGCTGTCAACTCGTCTGGCAATTGTACTTTGTCGAAGTACTTACTTTTAACCGAGACTTTCCGTATCGAGTCGTGTTCAGGAGTAGCCACATAGATATTCTCGTCATAGTGGAACGAGTAAATGAAGCGTTGGCCGTCATAGCAACGACTGTAACTGGCTTCCATGCCGTATCGTTTCAGCTTGACTTCCGAACCGGGATAATCGGGATAATCGAAGGGCAGTTTCTTCTCCTCTTTCGTATTCATATTGATTGCGACGGAAACAGGGTCATGCTCAATCAGGCGATTTGGTTCTATGCAGGTATATAGAGTGTGTTCGATACGTACAGGTAATTGTGAGGCTGTAGCCATAAAACAAGAAGGTTTTAATCCAGGAAAAGGCTGCTTATCAAGAAGGTCGCAGTTCTTATTAATCAAGTATAGCCCACTTTCGTAAAAATTGAAGACGTAAATACTGTCGAGATTCTGAATGTAATAACCGAATATCCTTCCAACACCGTTACTTCCTTCCTGTGAAGGGGTTATCCTGAACGCCGGTTTCTGCTGTTTCAGGTCATAGAAGTGGATCGTATTGTTTTCAATATTCTGGAAAGTGAAATACTCTTTTCCGTCTTTGTCTTTATAGACTGAATAAATGTTGAAGTTGTTTTTCGTGTCCGAATCGATCGGGAAAGACAGCGTTTCGTCTGTCTCTTTCAATTCGCATGCTCCGTACTTTTTGTGCGTTGAACAGGAGATAAACAGGAATAAAAAGAATAGTAATAGATGGTGCTTTTTCATGTTCATAATAAATTAAAGGAAAGGAAGAAAATTAAAAACTCCTTGTTCCCGTGCCTCGTGTGGGAGAGTGCGGGAACAAGGTGATTTTGACATGCTTTTTCCGGGCTTTTAATCTTTCTTTAACGGCGGATAGTCGATCGTATAGTGCAACCCGCGACTTTCCTTACGTTCCATTGCCTGACGGGTGATCAGGTAACCGACGTTGATCATGTTACGCAGTTCACACAGTTCTTTGGAGGCCTTGCAACGTTTGAAGAGGCTTTCCGTCTCTTCGTACAGGATGTCCAGGCGGTTCCAGGCGCGGGTCAGGCGGGTATTACTGCGGACGATGCCGACATAAGATTCCATGATCTGGTTCACTTCTTTCATGCTTTGGGTGATCAGTACGCGTTCTTCGGTGGAAATCGTACCTTCATCGTTCCATTCGGGGATGTCGGTATTGAAGTCGTAGCGTTCGAGGACGCTTAGGATATGTTTAGCTGCTGCATCCGCATATACGACTGCTTCGATCAACGAGTTGGAAGCCAAGCGATTTCCACCGTGCAGCCCTGTGCAGGAACATTCGCCGATGGCATAGAGACGACGGATACTGGATTGCCCGTTCAGATCGACACTAATACCGCCGCACAGATAATGGGCTGCTGGAGCTACCGGGATATAATCCTTCGTGATGTCGATGCCGATGCTGAGGCATTTTTTATAGATATTGGGGAAATGCTTCTTCGTCTCCTCCGGGTCTTTATGGGTCACATCCAAGTAAACGTGATCTTCACCTCGGAGTTTCATCTCGTTGTCGATCGCACGTGCTACGATGTCACGCGGGGCGAGAGACAGACGTTTGTCGTATTTTTGCATGAACTCCTTTCCGTCCAGCGTACGTAAGACGCCGCCATATCCGCGCATGGCTTCGGTGATCAGAAAACAGGGACGGTCTCCCGGGTGGAAAAGAGCGGTCGGGTGGAACTGGATGAACTCCATGTTTTTGACAGCTCCTTTCGCGCGATACACCATTGCGATACCGTCGCCCGTAGCGATCAGCGGGTTGGTTGTGTTGCGATAAACAGCTTCGCAACCGCCTGTTGCCATAACTGTTACCTTGGACAGGAACGTGTCTACCTTACCGGTGTCTTCGTTCAGCACATAAGCGCCGTAACATTTGATGCCCGGCGTATGACGGGTGACGATGATACCCAAGTGATGCTGCGTGATGATCTCTACTGCAAAGTGATGGTTGAATATCGTGATGTTGGGATGTCTCTTGATCGCTTCGATAAGGCTTAGTTGGATCTCGGCGCCGGTGTTGTCCTTGTGATGTAGGATGCGGAATTCGGAATGCCCTCCTTCGCGGTGAAGATCGAACTCGCCGTTCTCCTTCTTGTCGAAGTTCACACCCCAACTTATGAGTTCCTTGATCTGATCCGGTGCGCCTCGTACGACCATTTCCACGGCTTCCCGGTCGTTGATCCAGTCGCCGGCAATCATTGTGTCTTCAATATGCTTGTCGAAATTGTCTACCAGCAGGTTTGTTACCGAAGCAATGCCTCCCTGCGCGAAATAGGTGTTCGCTTCTTCCAGCTCTGTCTTGCAGATGATGGCTACTTTCCCTTTATCGGCTACCTTCAAGGCGAGGCTCATGCCAGCGATACCGGAACCGATCACTAAGAAATCGAATTGTTGTACCATAGTTTATATCCTTTGTGGCTGACAAAGTTAGGAATTAACTTATTTAGTTGTACCTTATACAGCCCGCTTTCGTGCAAAATAGTCCGCATTACTGATTCTTTGGATATTTTAAACTTCTCGTCGTAAACATCTCAGAATGGAACCCTGTTCTATTGGGGCATTGGATATCCTGCTAATTATTAACACTTAAACGTTTTAAAATATGAAATCTAAAGTTGTATTGAACGCTCTGGCCTTGTTGTTTGCGGCTGGTGCGATGGCTCAGGATTGTACGTTCTTTTTCCCGCAGACCAAAGGTACGCAGCTCGTAAAAAAAGGCTATGATGCAAAAGGAAACCTGCAGAGTGTGATGACCTACACGGTCGATGAAGTGAAGAACATCCCGTCCGGCCTGGAAGTGGAAGCCGATTATGTGTTCAAAAATAGCGCAGGTACGGTTTATGACAAGGGTGACCTGGAAGCATTCTGCCGAGATGGTGAGTTCTTTATCGAGATGAAGGAGACTTTGTCAAATCCGTCTTTCGTGTCGACCATCCAGTCTGATCTGGCTGCTACCGAAGCAGTCATTAACTATCCGAGTGTATCGAACGCTCCGTCCAATAATGGCGACGATATGTATTTCGATGATGCAACCATTCAGATCTACTCGAAGAAGAATCGGAAGGATCGCAAAAACGTGTCTATCTACGACCGCGAATATGTGACGACCGAACAGGTAGCGACTCCCGCCGGCACGTTCGACTGCACGAAAGTAAAATATAAAATCAAATCCCGCTCCCCGAAGGAAACGATCGAGGGCTATGGATATGAATGGTACGCTCCGAATGTGGGTGTCGTAAAGAACGAACAGTATAATAACAACAATCAGTTGCAATATTATACTGTCCTCGAAGTTGTAAAGTAATGTAAGATATATTCCTTTTTGGGAATTGTTTGACCGGTTTAAGTGGATGCGTTGTTACTGAGAAGTTGCAGCGCATTTTCTTTTCCCTAAATCGCCAAAAGAAATAAAATGATTATCTTTCGGCAAAATTCAGGATATGGACAGAGTCTTTAAATCAAAAGTTGGTTGGTGGTACCATTTGGTACTGTTGGTGATGGTGGCAAGCACTGTTTTTGCATTCGTGGGTGGCAAGTCTCCCGTGACGATGGTCATGCTGCTGTTGTTTACATTGGAATGCATTCACATGCTGTTGTCGACTTGGTATAAAATAACGGCGGATGGTCACTTGATAGCCCATTGCAGTATCTTTCCGGAGAAAAAGATTCCTATCTCGGAGATTAGTGCCGTCGAGGTGACAGTGATGCCTGTCTCGAGCTACGCCCTGTCACTGGACCGTCTGATCATCTACAAAGGCGACACGCAGTGGCTATTGATTTCGCCGGTCAACAAGCAGGACTTCGTCAAGCTGTTGAAGAAGCATAATCCCGATATCCGGATAAAGGAACCGGTTATCTAAAACTTAAAAACAGATTACCATGAAAGCACGGATTCGGAAAAACCAGAAAGATTGGCATGTATACATCTTCTGGATTTTATTAGGAGTATTTGCATTGTTGGTTATTATGGATGCTTTCAGCGAGGACAAATTTGATCGACTACCCTTGATCCTTTGTTTCCTGCCGTTAACTATACTTCAATTGCGTCCGTATCAAATTACAGATAAGGACATGTTGCATGGAAATGGGCAAATCGACGTGAAACTGATCTCCCGGCTCGAAAGCAACGGAAACAAGGTCATTGTTTATTACTCCCGTATGGAAGGAGGTATCGAAAGGCGCTCCTCTTTTTATCCGGCTGACAAGGATGAATTTATCTCGATATTACAACAAATTAATCCCAATATAAAACTTAATTAAATCTGAGAACATGAAATACGATGTTGCCATAATCGGGGGCGGTCCTGCCGGTTATACGGCTGCTGAAAAGGCGGCTGCGGGTGGCTTGTCCACTGTGCTTTTTGAGAAGAACGCGTTAGGCGGTGTGTGCCTGAATGAAGGATGCGTGCCGACAAAGACTTTGCTTTATTCTGCAAAAGTGTTTGATACGATCAAACACGCCCCCAAATATGCGGTAAGTGCGGAGAATCCTGCTTTCGATTTCCCGAAGATCATCGCCCGTAAAAATAAAGTCGTAAAGAAACTGACAGCTGGCATCCGCATGAAGATGAAGGAAAACGGTGTGGAAGTGGTGAGCGGCGAAGCCGAAATCAAAGGTCGGGCAGCCGACGGAACGATCGCTGTCGCTTCGGGCGAAGTTGTTTATGAAGCTGCCAACCTGCTTATCTGCACCGGTTCGGAAACCGTCATACCTCCCATTCCCGGATTGGCGGAAACAGAGTACTGGACAAGCCGTGAGGCATTGCTGTCCAAAGAACTGCCGGCTTCGCTGGTGATCATCGGCGGCGGTGTGATCGGCATGGAGTTCGCCTCCTTCTTCAATAGCATGGGAACGGAAGTGCATGTGGTCGAGATGCTGGATAAGATTCTCGGTCCGATGGACAGGGAGCTGTCCGAGATGTTGCAGGCCGAATATGCCAAACGGGACGTCAAGTTCTATTTAGGACATAAGGTGACTGCCGTAAACGGCGGCGATGTGACGGTCGAGAAAGACGGCGAGACATCAGTCATCCAAGGCGAAAAAGTCCTGTTGAGCGTAGGCCGTCGTCCCGTGACCAAAGGTTTCGGCTTGGAAACACTGGCTCCCGAACCTTTCCGGAACGGCATTAAAGTGAACGGATTTATGCAGACTTCCGTCCCGAATGTGTATGCCTGTGGCGATATAACCGCTTTCTCCCTGTTGGCCCATACGGCTGTCAGCGAAGCGGAAGTGGCCGTCGACCATATTTTAGGTAAGAACCGCAGCATGAGTTATAAAGCCATTCCGGGCGTTGTTTATACCAACCCCGAAATCGCGGGTGTCGGCAAGACCGAAGAGGAGTTGCAAGCTGAAGGAACTCCTTACACCGTCAAGAAGATACCGATGGCGTTCTCCGGCCGCTTTGTCGCTGAAAACGAGCAGGGCAACGGCGTCTGCAAGCTGATTTTGGCTGAAGACGAAACGATCATCGGCGCCCACCTTTTGGGAAATCCGGCCTCCGAGCTGATCGTCATAGCCGGGATTGCTGTCGAAAAAGGCATGAAGGCCTCCGAGCTGAAGTCCATCGTCTTCCCACATCCGACCGTAGGCGAGATCCTTAAGGAAGCGCTTTGATATTTTATTCCCCATACATGCCCGATCCCGATCCATCCCGGCGACTGTTCGATGGATCGGGATCTTTTTGTTGAAAGTCCTGCTTTAATCAACCTGAAGTGTGGAATGTTTTATCTGTTTCCATGAGGAGAAAATAACTTTTCTCGCCAGTGAAAATTTGTTTTCTATGGGAAGAAACAAAAGATTCATGCCAATGGAACAAAATTTCCCCCTCTATGAAACTGCTCCGAAACGGGTAGCCGTTCGTCCTTACCAGGATAGGAGTTGGTTTCATTTAGCTGATGTTTCTTCGAAAATATCCTTATAAGATGCTGAAAATGCTACAGGTTACCAAAAAAATCATTTACTTTGCAAACTTAATAATGTGCCAATGCACAAAAATGGCACATTGGCACATTAATTAATTGGCAAATTATTATTATGGCACAAGAAGATGTATTTAAGAAATTAGTTTCGCACTGTAAAGAATACGGGTTTGTATTCCCCTCTTCAGAGATTTATGACGGTTTAGGAGCAGTGTACGATTATGGGCAGTATGGCGTAGAGTTGAAAAATAACATAAAGAAATACTGGTGGGACAGCATGACGTTGTTGCACGAAAATGTAGTCGGCATCGATTCGGCTATCTTTATGCATCCTACTATCTGGAAAGCATCCGGCCATGTCGACGCGTTCAATGACCCTCTGATCGATAACAAGGATTCCAAGAAACGCTATCGTGCCGATGTACTGATCGAAGATCACCTGGCGAAGATCGAGGAGAAGATGAATAAGGAAGTGGCCAAGGCCGCGAAGAAGTTTGGTGATGCTTTCGATGAAGCCCAGTTCCGTGCGACGAACGGACGCGTGCTTGAATATCAGGCTAAGTGGAACGAGATCCACGAACGCTACTCGAAAGACATGAATGATTCCAATTTCGAAGACCTGCGCCAGCTGATCCTGGATTGCGAAATCGTTTGCCCGATCTCCGGAACCCGTAACTGGACCGATGTCCGCCAGTTCAATTTGATGTTCTCTACGGAGATGGGTTCTACTTCAGACGGCGCCATGAAAGTATATCTGCGGCCGGAAACAGCACAGGGTATTTTCGTCAACTTCCTGAACGTACAGAAGACCGGCCGCATGAAAATACCTTTCGGTATCGCCCAGATCGGTAAGGCTTTCCGTAACGAGATCGTTGCCCGTCAGTTCATCTTCCGTATGCGCGAGTTCGAACAGATGGAAATGCAGTTCTTCGTTCGTCCTGGCGAAGAGATGGAATGGTTCAAGCAGTGGAAGGCTACTCGTCTGAAATGGCACCAGGCAATGGGATTGGGTAATGAAAAATATCGTTATCACGATCACGAAAAGCTGGCCCACTATGCAAATGCGGCTACTGATATCGAATTCGAAATGCCGTTCGGTTTCAAGGAAGTGGAAGGTATCCATAGCCGTACGAATTTCGACTTGAGCCAGCACGAAAAGTTTTCCGGCAAGAAAATCCAGTATTTCGACCCTGAACTGAACCAGAGCTATACTCCGTATGTAATCGAGACCTCTATCGGTGTAGACCGCGTGTTCTTGAGTGTGATGGCCGGTTCTTATTGCGAAGAGACATTGGAAAACGGCGAAACACGTGTTGTATTGAAGTTGCCCGCAGCGTTGGCGCCTATCAAGCTCGCCGTATTGCCGTTGGTGAAGAAAGACGGTCTGCCTGAAAAAGCTGAGGAGATCATGAAGATGTTGCGTTTCGATTTCCGTTGCCAGTATGACGAAAAAGATTCTATCGGCAAGCGCTATCGTCGCCAGGATGCTATCGGAACCCCGTACTGTATTACAGTTGACCACGATACTTTGAAGGATAATTGTGTCACGATCCGTTTCCGCGATACGATGGAACAGGAGCGTGTGAGCATCGACAAGTTGCATGACATTATCTCCGAGAAGGTAAGCATGAAGAATTTATTAAAAAAGATAATGGAATAAACGCATGAAGAAATACCTGCATATCGCGTTGATGTTGTTGTGTGTCTTCGTTGTCTCTTCTTGCAAGGATGATGACGATGATACTGAAGCTGTTGAAAGAGAGGCTTATAAGTTGGAACAGGACATTGCCTTCCAGGCAAAAGTAAATGAAACCGGTTTTGTAAGATGGTATTCGGAAGCCGGTGATGGTTATGTTTGTGCCAAACTGATTGAAAAGGGGAATGGCAAGCAAGCTTATTTCAATAGCCGTGTCTCGGTCTACTATAAAGGTTCTTTGACAGATGGAACGGAGTTTGATGCCCGGTTGTTTGAAGACGGTACGCCCTTCAAGTGTGCGGTCAGTTCATACTATGCGAATTATTCGAACTCCAATCCGAATGGATATGGTTCCGTTATATCTGGTTGGACAGTTGCTTTGCAACATATGGTTGAAGGAGATAAATATGAGGTTTGGATTCCGCAGCAGTTAGCCTATGGTGCAAGCGACAACGGTGATATCCCGGCTTATTCGACTTTGATATTCGAAATAGAGCTGGTATCGGTGGATGAGCAGGCAGCTTCGGCAAGTTAAAAGTTGATTTATAAAAGAATAAAAAGGGGTTGTCTATACAATGTGTAGGCAGCCCCTTTCTACTTTTTATTTCTTCTGTTTCAATATCCTCTGTGCACAGTCCGAGAACACTACGATCGCCCCGGCAATGATTGCCGTATCTTTTATTACTAGTCTGCCTGCCCCGGTCAGCAGTGGGAATCCGTGCTCTCCGCTTCCTAAGTCTGGCACCCATACTTCAGGTGTTGTTACTAGGAAAGAAAGTGTTCCGATTGTCATGATAATGGCGAGTCCTGCACCTACCAGACCTATTTTAGGGGAGAAAATACCTAAGAATGTCAGGATACCGATAGCCATGATCAGGATACCCAATCCGTACGAGAAGCCATACGTGTTGTTTTCCACATGCCATTGATGTCTTGCTTCGTTGAATTCTCCTTCTTTCAATTTATATTCTTTATATTTGGGAGCGTTTTTCGTATAGAAGAAGCTCATAAAAGGACTGTTTGCTACAAACGGTACGATACCTTCTGCTTCGTAGTTATAGAATTTCAATCCTCCGATCCAAACGAATATAATCAGGATTGCTGTGCGGATCAGATTAATACCTAGCTTTTGAGTGGAGGCTGCGATGTTCAGGAAGGTGTAAAATAGATTACTTAATTTAGTTGTCATGTCTTTGCTGTTTTATGTGTTTATTTTATATTGCAAAGATCGGTCCATTGTGGCTTGCGGTAAATGGCAATTCTGCCGGATAACTTATCAATTTTTCCCGATCTGGTTATTTATAGGCAAAAGAAACCTCTATAAACAATTAAAGGCTGTCTCACGACAACCCCTAACCAACTTTGTTAACCTTAAATCTAATACTATTATGAAAAAACCACAATACAAAGATACGGGTTTGTCCAGATTTGTCAAGGGTTAAGGTACTAAATAGTGTTATTGGACTTCCAATAAAAATTAATTGCTGGCGAATAAGCCTTTTATTGAAAATAAAATTATCTTTATTTGTGGTGATGGAGTATTATTAGGATGCTGTTTTTTATAGAGCTAAAGTTGGTTGTTTCTATTATTCAGGAATAGTTTGTTATATGGCAAATTACAATAACCCTTTTTTCTGCCTTTTTCTATTTTATCTGAAAATTCAATTTGTTTTCATCTTACTTTTTGCTCTGATTCCGATATTCGGGATTGAAGTAGAGGCATATCATTTGGACTTCAGTTCTGCTTTACAACCGTCTTTGTTGCCGTGAGTTGCCTGGTTCATGGGTAACGACGACCGTCTTTGTGGTGATAAACGGCAAATAGATGGAGAAAAACTCGCTTTGTCCAAGAAAAAGCGATGTCTGAATTTATTCTATCATTAAGTCATTCTAATGTTAAATAAACTATTAATTACAATAAGGGAAAGAAGGTAAGAAATCAACATGACTCATGTGACAATATGCCAATAAGGAGAGATGTCTTTATTCAACATAAGGTAAACCTTCTTCTTTCAATCGTTAAAACGCCTCTTATAAGTAAAAATATAACTTTTCCGTAAGTAGTTTTCCCGGATAAATCGTCTATACTTGTAAAAACGTTTCTTTGTTAGCATGTGTTATGGATAGACCGAAGGAGGATGATCGAGAGTTGATTCAGTTCAAGGAGTTATATAAATCAATTGCTCCAATGCTGATTTTCTACGCAGGGAAATATGTAAATGCTGTTACTGCAGAGGATTTGGTGCAGGATGTGTTTCTTAAAGTCTGGCAAAAGAGGACTTTTTTGTTCTTGAAAGAAGGGATTAAAACTTATTTGTATCGCTCCGTTCAGCATGCCTGTTTGGATTACCTGAAGCATCAGGAGGTAAAAGGTGATTATATTAATGCCGTCACGACCAAATTAAAAATAGAAGAGATATATTACAATGACGATCCGCAATCCCTGTTTGCGGAAGACGAACGTCTGGAACTTATTTATAAAGAGATGGATAGATTGCCGGAGAAGTGTCGTGAAATCTTTACAATGTCCTATCTGGAAGAGCGAAAAACTTCGGAAATAGCTGTACTGCTCAATATTTCTACTCGCACGGTAGAGTCACAACTTTATAAGGCATTGAAGATTTTACGGGATATTTTGCTTAGCTATTTGATTTTTCTTTCAAATTTTTGAGAATTGCGTAAGTAGATCTGAAGAGATAATCGTGTATAATATAAACGAACATCGGAATGTCTGAAAAATATAACATAGAAGAATTAATAATCCGTTTCTTGCAACAGGATATAAATGAAGAAGAGCTTCATTATTTAGAGTCCTGGCTGGAAGAAGATGCGGAACATAAATCTTATTTCTTTGGGCTGAAAAGCATATCAGATTCCAGTCGACGTTCCTTTTTCTCAAAGGAAGAGGTGAATGAGGCAAGTTGGCAACGAATGCTTGCACGCATAGATAAACACCAAGAGAAGAACCCTTCTCTTGGTAAATCACGTGTACGTGATTTATGGATTTCATGCGTAAAATATGCGGCTATTATAATCTTTGCAATTGGTAGCGGTTGGGGAATTCATGAATTCCAAGGAAAGATACAGCAGTCTGATTTAGCAGAAAAGGACGTAGTATATAATGAGATACATGTCCAAAAGGACGGACGCGCTAATACTGTGCTTCTCTCGGATGGAAGTAAGGTTATTTTGAATGCAGCTACTACTTTTCGCTATCCTACCAGTTTTGATGGGAAAAACCGCCAGGTTTATTTGGACGGAGAAGCTTATTTTGAAATATCCAAGAACTCAGAGAAACCCTTCGTCGTTAAATTGAAAAAGCAAGAAATAACAGTATTGGGGACAACATTTAATGTTCAGGCTTATGGTCATGAATCTTATAGTGAAGTGACACTTTTGACAGGCCGGATTTTGTTGGAAGCATTCAACGAAAGAGGAGAATCTATGAGCTGTATGTATTTAAAACCTGATCAGAAAGCGTTGTCTGATAATTCGACAGGATCGGTCTCTTTGCAAGATGTCAATGCATCGTTGTCAAATGCTTGGATTAACGGAGAATATAAGTTTAAGGATGAACCATTGGCTTCTATCGTAAAACGTTTGGAAAATTACTACAATGTGAAGATACATCTGGAAGATAAACGCTTGGAGAAAATCAGATATACGGGCACATTCTCGTTGGATCAAGATATTTTGGATGTGTTCCGGATTATCGATTATGAAAAGCAGTTAATATTCAAACGAGTGGAAAAGGAAATATTCATAACAAGTAAATAATTTGTCAAATCATTAAATCTGATAGCCTATGTATAAAGTTTCAGTTGTTTAAAAAAGAATCGGAAAATGGTTGCGACATTTCCCGATTCAAAAAAACATTTTCATTAGTTAACCGTCTCTTTCGTTCTTGTCTGGAAAACGCAGCGAATAAGACAATTTAATAATAAAAAACATCCAAATGTATGAAAAAAGAACGAGATGACAGTCGATTACTGTCACTAAAAATTACACGTATTATGAAAATTATGCTAATGTTTATATTAGTAGGAATACTTCAGATCTCTGCGATAACCTATGCCCAGGAGCATCGTATTTCAGTCTCTGTGGAAAATGGAACATTTTACGATGTCGTCTCGCAGATAGAAAAGCAGTCTGAGTTTATGTTTTTCTATAAAAGTGAAGAGATTGATAATAATCAACGTATCAATTTAAACGTTACGAATAAGTTAGTTTCGGAAATATTGAATGAGATTACAAAGAATAATAACTTGGCTTATAAGATTACAGGCAAACATATTATCATAACGAGAGTGGTTTCTGAAAATCAGGTATCCAAAAGGATCAAAGGTTGTATTAAAGATAGCAGTGGAGAGCCGATTGTTGGAGCCAATGTTGTGGAAAAAGGTACAACCAATGGGGCTATTACAGATATCGATGGAAACTTCTCTATAGAGGTTGCTACTGGGGCTGTTTTACAGATTTCTTATATAGGATATAACACACAAGATATTAGAATAACTGATAAAACGTCGTATAATGTCGTATTGAAAGAAGATGCGGAAGTTTTAGATGAGGTTGTCGTTGTGGGATACGGAACAATGCGCAAAAGAGACTTGACAGGTGCCGTGTCACAATTGAAAGGAGATGAGATAGCAGACTTACCGTTGAGAAGTGCATCTGATGCTTTACAGGGAAAGGCCGCAGGTGTTACGATTACATCTACATCAGGTACTCCAGGTGCTATGGGTACAGTTCGTATCCGCGGTGTCGGGACTATCAATGACAATGACCCTCTTTATGTGGTTGACGGTTTGCCTCAAAGTGGTATCGGTTGGTTAAATCCACGCGATATTGAGAGTATGGAGGTTTTGAAAGATGCTTCTGCACAGGCTATTTATGGTGCTCGAGCTGCCAATGGTGTCATCTTGATTACGACCAAGAAAGGAGCGACAGGCGCTTCCTATAAGTCAACCATTGATTTCGATATGATGGTCGGTGTCCAGAATGCGGCCAAAACATATGATATGTTGGATGCGGAAGGATTCATCAAATATAAGAATATGGCTTATGAGGCCTCCAATAAACCGTTGTTGGATGATTTTGCGACTCCGGAGAAAATCGAATCGATACTCTCTTTTTTGGAAAAGAATGGTGGCCGTGCCGGTACTAACTGGTGGAATGAGATAAAGAATACGAATGCCCTTTCACAGAATTATAATTTGTCTTTATCCGGTGGTATGGATAAATTACGCTATCGTTCAAGTTTTGCTTATATGAAGCAGGACGGTATTATTAAATCTACAGATTATGAGCGATTGTCAGGTAGATTGAATTTGGACTCGGAAGTGTATAAGTGGTTGAATGTTTCTTTAAATACAAATGTGATTTATGAAACCCGACGTACAACAGATGAGAATAATGCATATACAAGTACTGTGTTCTCTGCCTTAACGTCTGATCCGATCACTCCTGCTTATAGAAATAATTTGGTGGATATTCCTGACTTCCTTAATGATAGAATTATGGGAGGCTACGAACCGACCAATCCTTTTTCTCAGTATACAGGAATTTTGTATTCAAATAAACCGAATCCATTGGCTCAAACAGAAAGAAAAGGTCAAAATCGTTGGAAAGGCTTGACGTTGAAAAATAATTTGAGTGCTGATATTAAGTTATTCCCATTTTTGTCATTTAAATCCAGTTTAGGTTTGGATCTTACCCGTACATCTGATGAAGGTTTTTCACCTAAATATTATTTAAGTGGAACAGACCAAGTTGCAGATGCGAAAGTTGAACGTGGCATTGGACAAAGAGATTTTTGGGTATTTGAAAATTATTTCTCGTATAATGATAAGTTTGGAGATCATGCTGTTTCTGCAATGGCTGGTACTTCTGCCGAAAAAGAACGTTATGAGACGGTGAAAGCATCGAAGGAAGGATTTGTAAATAATGATTACAGTCAGCAAATAATAAATGCTGGAACAAAAAATCCTGGAGCATCCGGATCTGTTTCTTATCATACGATGAACTCTTATTTCGGTCGTGTTTTCTATTCTTATGCTGATAGGTATATGATTACAGCCAATGTACGTTGGGATGGATCTTCAAACTTTGCCGATAATCATCGGTGGGGTGTATTCCCATCCGTTTCAGGAGGATGGAATTTCCGGGAAGAATCTTTTATAAAAGAAACAATTGGTGATTGGTTCTCTCAAGGTAAACTTAGAGCTGCTTGGGGGGAAATCGGTAATCAGAACATCAGTTCAGGGGCTTATTTGACTCAATATGGAAATAGTGGATACTATTTATTGGGGAATGCTATGGAACCCTGGTTGAGTGGTGGTCGTAAAACTGTCGGGAATCCTGATTTGAAATGGGAAACGACACGACAATTGGATTTCGGTCTTGATTTGGCATTCTTTAACAGCGCACTGAAATTCAATATTGATTATTTTGATCGTAAGACAGAAGATATGTTGGTGCGTGTTCCTATGCCTGCAGCCATAGGATTGCCTGATACACCGTGGAGTAATGCGGGTAGTGTGAGCAATAGAGGTTTTGAATTTGTGATAGATTATCATGGACAAGTAGGAAAAGATTTTTCTTACAATATTGCAGGTAACTTATCTACATATAAAAATAAAGTCTTGAGTTTAGGTGGTGGAACCAATATTCCGGGAAAAACCCATTTGGGCAATCAGGTTAATACAATGATTGAACCGGGAAAACCAATCGGTTATTTCTATGGATATAAGATGGATGGTGTTTTCCAGACACAAGAGGAAATCGATAATTATAGAGGAGGCCCTAATAATACTGTGATTATGCCGACGGCAGAACCCGGTGATTTGAAATTTGTGGATTTGAATGGAGATGGAAAGTTAGGAGAAGAAGATCGTACAATGATTGGTAATCCGCATCCTGATTTTACGTTTGGTCTGACATTAGGTGGAGAATATAAAGGGTTTGATTTGTCTATGTTCTTCCAAGGTTCGGTAGGAAATGATATTTTGAATATCTTGAAGTATGATATTTATTCAGGAACAGGTTGGTATAATGCTCCCAAAGATATTTTTGATAAATTCTGGACAGGACCGGGTAGTACGAATGAGAATTTCGCGATTAGCGCAAATAGCCGTGATAATTTGACAATGTCAGAATGGTATATTGAAAATGGTTCGTATGTTCGCTTAAAGAATATCACTTTGGGATATACATTCCCTAAGCAGTGGACTCAAAAATTAACAGTTCAGAATTTGAGATTATTTGTTGCAGCTCAGAATTTGTTTACGATTACAGGTTATTCAGGATTGGATCCTGAATTGGGTAATTCAAATCCAGCTTTTATGGGTATTGATATGGGATGGTATCCTCAAGCAAGATCTTTTATGGTTGGGCTAAGTTTAAAATTGTAAAAAAGAATGTCGTATGAAAGCATTAAAATATTTTTTAGGGATAAGTTTTGTTATTTATAGTCTTGGGTTAATGACTGGATGTTCTGATGATTTCTTAGACAGACCTCCTCTCGGCACAATGGATGATGCAACCTGGATTAATACAGAAGATGCCGGGGCTAAAATGTTGTCAATGTGTTATACTCCGATGATGGCTAATGCAGAATATCAGATGTTTAAGTTTGAGTTTTTTGACTGTATTACTGATGATATGCATAAAGGTGGATCGGATGCGGCAGATAAAATTCGAATTACTGAAATCGCAAGAGGAAATCCTCTGCCTTCAACGTTATTATTAGAGAGAGTTTGGAATCATAGACTTCAGGTTGCAATCTCAAGATGTAATGTTTTATTGCAAAATGTCACATTAGAAACTCCTTTAATTCAGGCGGGAGGGGCTTATGTCTCGAAAGAGGAAAAAGCTCGCTGGATTGCAGAAGCTCATTTTTTGAGAGCTTATTATTATTTCGATTTGATGATGATTTTTGCGAATGTGCCTATTATAGAAGAACCTCTGAACGTAATTGATAAAACAACTATTACAAAAGCTCCTATGGCTGAAGTCTATGATTTTATCATGAAAGATTTAGAGACTGCTTTGGCTGAGGAAAATTTACCGAGTGCCAAAGGACTGTCGGCAAGTGAGTTTGGTAGAGTAACCCGTGAGGTCGTGCATTCATTTAGAGCAAGAGTCGCATTGTTTAATAAGGACTACGCATTGGCTAAATCAGACTGTAAAAAAGTGATAGATTCCGGTGCATACGAATTAGTTCCGAATTATGAAGATCTGTTCAATAGCGTGGAAAAAGGTTATATGTCTAAAGAGTGTATTTTTATGACCTATAATAGTTATAATCCTCCCTATTGTAATGGAAATCCAGCTTTGATCTATTTTGTTGGACGTGGTGTTACCGGTGGATGGGGAGGTGAGGTTCCTACCTATGATTTGGTGAATGAATATGAGGTAAAGGATCCACGTAAAGTCCATACGATTTTGTCTCATGGAGACATTTTCCCCAAGAAAGATGGAAACGAGGAAGTACATGATTATACAGGTTATGATAATTTTACAAAATTACAAAGCCGTAAGCATTATGTAGATCATTTTAGAAGACCTGATGCGGGACTGAAACAAACAGATTGGTCGTATTATCATATAAGGTATGCAGATGTTTTGTTGATGTATGCAGAATCATTGATAGAGTTAGGTGAAAACTTGCAAGAAGCGGTTGATGTAATTAATAAAGTTAGAGAAAGAGCTTTTTTGACAACATCTCCTACGGATAGTTATGCAACTTACAGATCATTTAATATAGCAGAGCCTATAACAAAAGAAGAGTTTGATAAAAATTATAAGGTTAAGATCAGCGATGACTTAAGAAAGGTTGTTCGACATGAGCGTAGAGTAGAATTGGCAGCAGAAGGTTTACGATATTATGACCTTATGCGTTGGGGTATTTTTGTGGATAAAATCAGGGATTTTTATAAGACTCCTGAAGGAATTGCCACAGAAAAAGGTTCGAATATTTCAGAAAATACATGGCCTTATCCAATACCTCAAGCAGAAATTGATAAAGTCGGAGGATCTTTAGTTCAAAATGATAATTATAAATAATTGTATATTATGGTAACACGACGTAATTTTATAAAAAGAGCTGTAGTAGGATCTGCTGCATTGTCTTTTGGTGGAGTATTGGAAGGTTTTAGTGCAAAAAGTTATAATAATATCGTAGGTGCGAACGAACGCATTAAAGTTGGTGCCATCGGTGTTAATTCGAGAGGGCGTGCTTTAGCTTGTAATTTTGCAAAACAAGAAAATTGTGAGGTGATAGCTTTATGTGATGTTGACTCTCGTGCGTTACAGAAATGTAAAGAGGCTCTTCTTAAGGTAAAAGATGATAAGGTAAAAGAATATAAGGATTTACGTGTTATGTTGGAAAATAAAAATATTGATGCTGTCCTTATTGCAACTCCTGATCATTGGCATGCACCAGCTGCGTTATTGGCAGCTAAGGCCGGGAAACATGTGTATTTGGAAAAACCTTGTAGCCATTCTCCGGAAGAAGGGGAAATTTTGATTAAGGGGGCTCGTAAGTACAATTGTGTCATGCAGATGGGGAATCAACGTCGTTCATGGCCGAATGTTGTTGAAGCCATTCAAGAACTGAAAAATGGTATTATCGGCAATGTTTATTATGGAAAGAGCTGGTATACGAATAACCGACCATCGATTGGTGTAGGGAAAGAAGTTCCAGTACCAGAATGGTTAGATTGGGATTTATGGCAAGGTCCGGCACCACGTGTTGCTTTTAAGGATAATATTCATCCGTATAATTGGCATTGGTTCTGGAGATGGGGTACTGGTGAAGCGTTGAATAACGGAACGCATATGGTTGACATTCTTCGTTGGGGTATGGAATTGGATTATCCTACGATGGTAACTTCTGTTGGTGGAAGATTTCGGTATAAGGATGACTGGGAGACTCCAGATACTCAGGTTATAAGCTATGAATTTGGAGAAGGAAAGATGATGACTTGGGAAGGAAGAAGTTGCAATAGTCAGAATATAGAAGGAAGCTCTGTGGGGGCTATGTTTTATGGTGATAATGGTAGTTTGTTAATTACTGGTTCTAATGCATATACAGTTTATGATTTGAAGAATAAAGTAGTAAAAGACGTTCAAAGTAATATTGCGATAGATCCTCGTAATTTGATGAATCCTGCAGAACAGTTGGATGCATTGCATATTCAGAATTTCTTTAATGCAATTAGAAAGTCTGAACCATTGCATTCAGATATTGCTTCTGGACATAAAAGTACATTGCTTGTTCAATTAGGAAATATTGCTCAGCGTGTCGGTCGTTCTTTAAATATTGATAATCAGAATGGTCGTATCATGTATGATAATGAAGCCATGAAGTATTGGTCTAGGTCGTATGAACCGGGTTGGGAAATGAAACTTTAATGATAAAGAAATAATAGTTATGACTTTAAATAATGCAACAGAATCTCATTCTAAGCGTATGATGTATATAGCCATTGCGATTGTTGGAATGATGTTCTTTATCTTTGGCTTCGTTTCATGGGTTAATGCTATTCTAATTCCTTATTTTCGAATAGCTTGCGAACTGACCAATTTCCAATCTTACTTGGTTACGTTTGCATTCTATATTGCATATCTTGTAATGTCGATACCCGCTTCATTTGTATTGAAGCGGGCCGGCTTCAAGAAAGGAATTATGTATGGTTTTTTTTGCATGGCAACTGGTGCGATGTTATTTGTTCCTGCGGCACTGATCAGAACTTACTGGTTTTTTCTGATAGGTTTATTTTCCATTGGTACTGGATTAACTATTTTGCAGGCAGCGGCCAACCCGTATATTACGATTGTAGGTCCTATTGAAAGTGCTGCTAAGCGAATTAGCATCATGGGAATTTGTAATAAATTTGCCGGAATTATTGCTCCATTGATATTTGCAGCTATTATATTGAAATCGTCTGATAGTGTAATATTCGAGCAATTGAATGTAGGAGCTTTTAGTGAAGCAGAAAAGGATGTAGTTTTAGATGGGTTGATTCGTAGAGTCATTTGGCCATATTCTATTTTGAGTATCTTTTTGTTTGCTGTCGGTATCTTTATTCGTTATTCAGTCTTACCTGAAATTAATCAGGAAGAGGAGAATAAAGAAGTTGAAACAGACGATGGAAAGTCACATACCTCTATCTTGCAATTCCCTTATTTATTGATGGGTGCTGTTGCCATGTTCCTTCATGTCGGGACACAGGTGATAGCCATAGATACTATTATCGGTTATGCAAATTCAATGCATATGGATCTATTGGAGGCTAAGGTCTTCCCCTCTTATACATTGACTGCAACTATTTGTGGATATATTATGGGTATTATATTGATACCTAAATATCTTTCTCAGAAACGAGCTTTTCAGATATGTTGCACGTTAGGGTTGATTTTTTCATTAGGAGTGGTTTTGTCAAATATGCAAGTCTCCTTTTGGGGGCACGATGCGAACCTTTCTATTTGGTTTCTTGTACTTCTGGGATTTCCCAACTCTCTGATATATGCAGGTATATGGCCTTTGTCTATTCGAGGATTAGGGCGGTTTACCAAAATAGGTTCTTCTTTGTTGATTATGGGCCTATGCGGAAATGCCATATTACCTCTGATATATGGACATTTCGCAGACTTGTTTTCTGTTAAGCAAGCTTACTGGGTATTGATACCGTGTTATTTGTATCTAATGTTTTTCTCTTTGTATGGACACAAGATAGAATCATGGTCTTTTAAAAAGAAATAATGGCAATGGGTACAATAATAAAAAACGCAAGAATAATAGCCCCGGGCGGGAAGATTATTCTCGGTAGTCTGAAATGTGAAGAGGGTAAAATTGTCTCTATCTCACAGGAAGAACTATTGCCTTCCGAAAAGGATACGATCATTGATGGGAAAGGTTCTTATCTCTCTCCTGGATTTATAGATGTCCATACGCATGGAGCAGGGGGACATGATTTTATGGATGGAACAGTTGAGGCATTTTTGAAAATAGCGGAAATGCATGCCAAGCATGGAACAACTTCTTTATTGCCTACAACATTGACAAGTACAAATGAGGAATTATATTCTACTTTTGATATTTATAAAAAGGCAAAGGTTGAAAATAAAAATGGCTCCAATTTTATTGGGTTACATTTGGAAGGCCCTTATTTTTCATTTAATCAGCGGGGAGCACAAGATCCTAAATATCTTCGGTCTCCTTCTCCTGAAGAGTATACCGAAATATTGGGTTCAACAGAAGATATTGTTCGCTGGAGTTTGGCTCCTGAATTGGATGGTGCATTAGATTTTGGGAGAGAATTATGTCGTAGAAACATACTCCCTTCAATCGCTCATACGGATGCAATTTATGAAGAAGCAATAGAGGCTTATAAAGTGGGCTTTAGGCATATCACCCACCTGTATTCAGGAATGTCTACCATTACTCGACGGAATGCGTTCCGTTATGCTGGTGTGGTAGAGGCTGCTTATATGGTAGATGATATGACTGTGGAAATAATTGCGGATGGCGTTCATCTTCCCAAAAGTTTATTGCAATTTGTCTATAAGTTTAAAGGGCCTGATAAGATAGCTTTAATCACAGACTCTATGCGAGGGGCCGGTATGCCAGACGGGCCGTCTATTTTAGGAAGTGTAAAGGATGGCCAGTCGGTTATTATTGAAGATGGTGTTGCAAAGTTACCGGACAGAAGTGCTTTTGCAGGGAGTGTCGCAACAGCAGATCGTTTAGTTCGTACAATGATTCAGGTAGCTGAAGTGCCTTTGGTTGATGCGATCAAAATGATGACTGAAACCCCGGCTAAGATTATAGGAATAGACCGTGATAAAGGAAAAATTTCCATAGGTATGGATGCTGATTTAGTTTTGTTTGATAAGAATATAAATATCAAAATGACAATAGTGAATGGTAGTGTCGTTTATAATGATTTATAAAATTTACAATTATGGAATTTACAAAAGATAAGTTGAAAGTAAAAGTTTTTGATACACGTGAAAAGATGGGGCAGGTTGCGGGCGAAGATGTTGCAGCTTGTATAAAAGCATTATTAGCAAAGAAAGAGTATATAAATATGATTTTTGCTGCTGCTCCATCTCAAAATGATTTTTTAGAAGCTCTTATTGTTGATAAAGCAATTGAATGGGGGCGGATTAATGCATTCCACATGGATGAATATATTGGCTTGGAAAAGGATGCTCCGCAGAGTTTTGGTACTTTTCTTAAAGACCAGATCTTTGACAAAGTACCTTTCCGCTCTGTAAATTATATCAATGGGCAAGCAACGAGTGCTACGGAAGAATGTGCGCGTTATACTTCTTTATTAAAAGAATATCCGGTAGATATTGTTTGTTTGGGAATTGGAGAAAATGGACATATTGCTTTTAATGATCCTCATGTAGCTCATTTTGATGATAGTGAACGAGTAAAAGTAGTATTGTTGGATGAAAAATGTCGGATGCAACAAGTTCATGACGGTTGTTTTCCAGCATTGGAAAAAGTCCCAGTGAGTGCATTTACATTGACTATCCCTGCATTAATCGCAGCTGAATATATGTTCTGTATAGTTCCTGCTAAGACAAAAGAAGTAGCAGTTTTTAATACGATTAATGGGCCTATTTCAGAAACTTGTCCCGCAAGTATCCTGCGAGAAAAAGAGCATGCAGTTTTGTATTTGGATGCTGATAGTTCTAATTCATTGAATAAAAAATAAATAAAAAAAGGAATAGTATGAAATCTAAAAGTTTAGTAATGATATGCTTAATGTGTATCGTTTCATTTGTAATACAAGCACAAGAAGTCATTAAAGTAGGTATTATAGGTTTGGATACATCTCATGCACCTGCATTTATCGGATTGCTTAATAGTGATGATCCTAAACCCGAACATCAAGGTTTTAGAGTTGTAGCGGCTTATCCGTATGGCTCGAAAACAATAGAAAATAGTTATAAACGTATTCCTGAATATACGGAAAGAGCTAAAAAGAATGGAGTAGAAATAGTATCTTCTATTACAGAACTGTTGAAAAAGGTGGATTGTGTGATGTTGGAAACAAATGACGGCACCTTGCATTTAGAGCAGGCTATCGAAGTTTTGAAAAGCGGAAAACCGATGTTTATAGATAAACCGATTGCGGCTGATTTGGTTGATGCAATTGCAATCTTTAAATTGGCAGACCAATATAATGTTCCGATTTTTTCTTCTTCGGCCTTGCGTTTTGTTCCTAAAAACGTAGAATTAAGAAATGGAAAGTATGGAAAAGTATTAGGGGCAGATGCTTACTCTCCCGCACCGTGCGAACCTTCACATCCTGATTTCTCTTGGTATGGTATTCATGGTGTGGAAATTCTATATACGATTATGGGAACAGGTTGTAAAGAGGTTTCTCGTATGCATTCAGAAGGTACAGATGTTGTAACAGGACTTTGGGAAGATGGACGAATTGGTACATTTAGAGGTAATCGAACAGGTAAGCACATCTATGGTGGAACTGCTATTTGTGGCTCTGGTGCTGTCATTGCAGGAGGTTATGAGGGCTATGCTTGTTTGTTGACTGAAATCTTGAAATTTTTCAAGACAAAAGTTATTCCAGTGAGTGAGACTGAAACGCTTGAACTCTTCACATTCATGGCTGCATCTAATGAAAGTAGACGATTAGGAGGAAAACCCGTTTCAATGAAGCAGACCTTTGAAAAAGCACAGAAAAAGGCTCTGAAAAAATTGAACAAATTGAATAAATAATCAAATAGATCTTGTTTGGCATGAAATTTATTCTTTTTTTTAGAGTATTTTTGGTATTGTTGTTGGTATCTTCCTCTGTGAACTCACAGGAAAGGCCTTTAAAGCAAGAGAAGAAGGCTTCTGGCATGTCTGAAATTAGGGTGCCACAACCTGAAAGTGTTATTCCCGGGATTGATTTTTGTGATCAATCCTGTGGTGCTCCTTCTGATGCGATCGTCTTATTTGACGGTAAGGATCTGTCTCATTGGGAGAGTATCAATGGAAGAAAAGCGGAATGGCCTGTTCATGAAGGAGTTTTAACTGTAGATAAGAAGAAGGGGAACATTCGGACTGTGAAAGAATTTCGTGATTTTCAATTGCATATAGAATGGCAAATACCTGAAGAATTGGAAGGAGCAGAACAAAGTAGAGGAAATAGCGGGATTTTTCTTCAAGGAATGTATGAAATACAAGTTTTGGATGGTTTTAATAATCCAACTTATTATGCAGGGTGTGCAGGAAGTATTTATAAGCAGTCTCCTCCTTTGGCTAATGTGACAAGAAAGCCCGGAAAATGGAATGTATATGATATCATATATACCGCTCCTACGTTTAAAAAGGATGGAACTTATCGGACTAACCCTTATGTGACAGTCATACTTAATGGTGTTATTATTCAAAATCATACCCGAATTTTGGGTGAGACGGTGAATGCGGAAATAAAGGAACACGGTAATGGACCTATTATTCTTCAGGCTCATCGTGATCCGACTGCGACAAATGTAAGTTTTCGTAATATTTGGATACGGGAATTGTAAAAGAAACGAATCTTATAAAACGTATGGTTTATGTCATCTAATATGAAGTTAACAAGACGTGGTTTTTTATCCGGTGCTGCAAGTATAGGTCTGGGGAGCACTTTGGGAACAAACGCATTATTGAGCTCTTGTGTGGATAAAGATAAGGATAAGCAAATCCTTTTGCATCCGATCAATGAGTTGTATATACCGGAACTTCCGGATAAAGCAATGGATGGTAGACCGTTGAAAGCTGCTTTGATTGGATGTGGAGGAAGAGGCATTGGAGCCGCATTTAATTTTTTAGATGCAGCGAATGATGTTTCGATTGTAGCCTTGGCCGATTTATTCCCGGATAAGTTAGGGGCTGGGCGTCAGCGATTGAAGCAAGGGAAAAATGTGGATATTCCAGATGAAATGTGTTTTATTGGATTTGATGCCTATAAGAAAATTTGTGAGCTACCGGTTGACCTTGTTTTGATTGCTTCTCCCAATTGTTTCCATTCGGAGCAAATGAAATATGCTGTTGAGCATGGTAAGCATGTCTTTGTGGAAAAACCGGCCGCTATTGATTCTGTCGGTTACCGCTCTTTTTTAGCAGCTGCCAAGCAGGCGGTAAATGTCGGTTTGAGTGTTATGCCGGGGACTCAGTATCGTTTTGACAGGAGATTTGTTGCTTCTTATCGGAAAGTTCAGGAGGGACTTATCGGGAATATTGTCTCAGGGTATGTCTATTATCATACAGGGCGTGACCAGTTTATTGTCCGTCGACCGGAATGGACGGATATGGAATATATGATTAGAGGGCATTTCAATTGGAATTGGGTGAATGGAGATCAGATCAGTAATATGTTGATACATTGGATTGATGTATTCAATTGGTTCTCTCATCTTAAACCCATAAATGCGATTGGATATGGCTCCCGGATTCGTAAAAATATAGGGAATGTCTATGATAATTTCAGTATGCACTTCGAATACGAAAGAGGGGTTACCGTAGAAGGAATGGTCCGCAGGATCGATGGCTGTGATAATGGAGCTGGCGCAATTATCCACGGAGAAAAAGGTTCTTGGCATAGCTGTGATTTTTCTATCCGTGATCGGAATGGATATAAGATTTGGCAGTATGATGAAGAAGCTGCTAAAAATGAGTTTAAAGTGCATGATATGTATACTCTTGAGCATATTATGTTAATTGATCATATACGCAAAGGGAAAGTCCTGAAGGTTGCAGAATCAGTTGCAATGTCTGCTTTGACGGCTGTGATGGCCCGGGAGTCTGCTTATACGGGAAAAATCTGCACGTGGGACCAGATGGTCACTTCGGATTTGAATATGTTGCCAAAAGAGATGGCATTGATGAATGTCGATTTGAAACAGTATGAGGTTCCTTTGCCCGGAATCCCTTATGGAGGTGATTTGTGAGGATGGTAAGAGCTGCTTTGCCCGTCTCTTTGATTATGAATGAGGAATGATATTCTGTTGTTGTGAAAAAGATTCTTTTGCTTACGGATTATTCAAGTGATTATAGCAGATGTCTGCTACGAGGTATCGTGAAATACTCAAAGGAACACGAGCCTTGGATTTTCTATCGGATGCCTTTGTATTATAGGGAATTATATGGAGAGGATGGGGTTGTCCGGTGGGTAAAAAAATGGAAAGTGGATGCTATTATTGCTCAGTTGAAAGATGTAGATGTTGAAAAACTTAACAAATTGAATATTCCTATTATCATTCAGAATTACAAAGAGAGGGTAGATAATATTTGTAATATCACGGGTGATTATTTCAAGACCGGGGAAATGGCTGCTGATTTTTTCATGAAAAGGGGATTCTCCCATTTTGCTTATTATGGTTTCAATGATGCAATATGGTCGCGCGAACGGGCGTCAGGCTTTCGTAACCGTATAGAGGAATGTGGATATGAGCTTTCTATACTTGGCAATAGCGAAAAAAGAAGTGAGCATTGGTCTTTTGACTTGCCTTTGTTGAGCCGTTGGTTGTTATCTTTGCCTAAGCCTACAGCCCTTTTGGCTTGTGATGATTTGTTTGCATCTCAAATTACGGAAACATGTAAAATTTGTAATATAGCCGTACCCGGTGAGATTGCTGTGTTAGGTGTAGACAATGATGAACTTCTTTGCAGCATATCAGATCCTCCTCTCTCTTCTATCGTATTGGATGTTGAAAATGGAGGATATAGAGCTGCTGAAGTACTTCAGCAGCTGATGGAGAGGTCTGTGCAGACCTCTCAAATTTTTAATATAGTCATCCAGCCTATCCGGATTGAGCAGCGGCAATCCACGGAAAAATTCGTCGTAAAAGATAAGTATATATTAGAAGTAATAGAATATATCAAAGCTCATTTTGAAGATAATTTGAATATCAATGATTTGTTGGGAATGGTCCCATTGTCGAGACGTCTTTTGGAAATCAAATTCAAAAAAGAGGTAGGAGTATCTGTATATCAATATGTATTGCAATATAGAGTTGAACAATTAGCCGATCTTTTGCTTAAAACGGATAAACCATTAATGGAATTGGCAGACATGTGTGGTTTTGATGGTTCCAAGAATGTTGCCCGTGTATTTTATAAATATAAAAAAATGACACCTCTGAAATGGCGTAACCTGTATAAGTCCAAGTGAGGATAGTTTCGGTACAAGCCTAAAACATGGTGCATTTAATCTTCAATTCATTTCGAAACATCCCTCTTATTGAAAAGTCCATTGGTCTAAAACGAAACTACTATTCCATCTAATTTGATTTCTAGAAAAATTATACACTGACTTTTCGGCTTGTACCTTTTAATATATGCTTTTTTTGAGGATTTTCTTTCGCAAATAGAGTGTAACAGAAAAAACGAATTAATAATTTAATCCCCAAAATTTAGTCTCCTTGAATCAAAAAAAGAACATGAGAAAACATTTGTTGTTATGTGGGGTTAGTGTAGTGTCATTTTTCTATGCACTACCTATTCGAGGGCAAGAGGTGGAGCCTGTTGATTCCCTTGAGCAAACAGTTCAGTTGTTGTATGAGAACAAGCCAGTGAAATATATCAATGGTGCTGCCTCTTACATATCAGGTGCGGAAATAGAAAATGTGCCTGGTAGTAATCGTCTAAATGCGTTGGCCGGTCGAATACCCGGTTTGTCCTTCTATAATATAGACGGATTGCCGGGGTTTGAGAATTCGACTTATAGGTTGAGAGGTGAACATACATTTTCTGATAATCGAGCCCCGATTATATTGATAGATGGGAAAATGGATGATGCATCTTCTTTGGATTCGTATGATATCGAAAGCATTGTCTTGCTAAAAGATGCGGCTGCAGCCGGTATGTATGGGTTAAGAGGAGCAAATGGTATTATTTTGATTAACACAAAGAGAGGAAAAGAGGGAAAAATCAAAGTCAGTTTTAATACGGAAACCTCTTTCTCGCAACCGACTCGTAAGCCTAAATATTTGGATGCTTATCAATATGGTCTTTTGTATAATGAAGCTCAGTTGAATGACAACCCTAGTGCAACTCCTAAATATGATGCTGCCACCTTGGAGGCTTACCGATCAGGAGCGAATCCTTATAAATATCCGAATGTGAATTGGCAAGATGAGTTTTTGAAAAATACTAATTTAATGACTCGTAATAATATTAATATTAGCGGAGGAGGTGAAACTGCTATATATTATGTTTCTGCCAATTATCTGTATAATAGTGGCGCATTTAATGTAGATAAGGATGTAAACACTTATAATACAAACACCTCCGGGAATGTCATGAATGTACATGGGAATGTACAACTGAACTTTGGGAAATACCTGAAGGTGAGTACAGACATTCGAGCCAAAAGAGAAAAGCGGAATGCGCCGGGGGCTTGGAGTGATGATTATGGAAAAGATTTATTGACCAATATCTATTCAACGCCTTTTAATGCTCATCCGATCATGAATGAAGATGGTTCGATTGCTGGAATTTCCGATTATCAGAAAAATCTGTATGGGGTTTTAAACCATTCGGGATATTCTATTTGGGAACGGTCGTCTATCTCCAGCTATATAGACATCGCTTATGATTTGAGCCGTTGGGTAAAAGGATTGAGCATAGAGGGAAGAGCCGGTTTTAATACGTATACTGATTTTTATACTAATCGTACGAAAAAATTTGCTACGTATCAGTTGATGGCTGATGGGTCATATTCACAATTCGGGTTGGATACTGAAATTGGAAATAGTGGTAAGTATAAACAGATTTATAGGAATTTTGACCACAATATAGGTCTGCGGTATACAGGGGATTTTGACAAACACAGTGTGGATGCATTGCTCCTCTTCGATAGACAGCAGGTAATGAATGCGCAGTCTACCCAATTGACTCAAAATTTTTAAGGGCCTAAGGGAAGCGTATCTTATCGTTTTAATAATACGTATTTGGCTGATTTCTCTTTTTCTTATCAAGGAAGTGAGCAATATCCGAAGAAAGATCGTTATGGTTTTTTTCCATCGATGGCTTTGGGATGGATTGTGTCGAATGAATCATTCTTTAAGAATGTAGACTTTGTAAATTTCTTAAAGGTTAGAGGTTCATATGGCTTGACAGGTAATCATGTCAGTACTTATTTTGATTATTTGCAGGCGTATACATCTACGGGGAATAATTACTATTTCGGTGTGAATCCGGGTGGACAAACTGGTTTTTATGAAAGTAAAGTGGCTAACCCGTCATTGACTTGGGAAAAAGTGCGTCAAGCAAATATAGGGTTGGATTTTTCGATGTTGAATAATCGGTTGAGTGCATCATTCGACTATTTTATAGAAAAGAACAAAGATATTTTGATTCAAAATGCGATTTCTGTCATGTATGGAGCTAATGCTTATATGCCAGAGGGTAAATTTGAAAATCGTGGTTATGAAATCCAATTAGGCTGGAATGATCGGATCCAAGATTTTAGTTATTACATTAATTTGAACTATTCATTTGCGAAAAATAAAATTGTTTATCAAAATGAAGAATATCGTCAGTATCCGTGGATGTATCATACAGGAAGCTCATTGGACTCTCGATATGGTTATGTGTTTGATCGTTATTTTACAGAAAATGATGATATCGCTTCTCTACCGGATCAGTCATTGCTGGGAGGAACACGCCAACCGGGTGATCTTAAGTACAAGGATTTGAATGATGATGGAGTTATTGATGAGAATGATATGACTGTCATTGGAAATCCGAAAGCACCCCAAGGAAGTTTCGGTATAGGATTGGGAGGAGCGTATAAAGGCTTTGATTTAAATATATTATTTAATGGTGCACATGGTGGCACATCTTATCTTAGCGACTATACTTATTGGGCGTTCCATAATAAGACCGGTAATGTAATGGAACATCATTTAGGACGTTGGACTCCGGGATCAGGTCAGTCTGCTAGCTATCCTCGTTTATCATTGTCTAATGAGAATAATACAGTTACCAGCTCTTATTGGGTAAAAGATAATACATTCTTTAGATTAAAGAATGTGGAATTGGGATATACGTTGCCAGTTCAGATTACTCAAAAAGTCGGTATAAGCAAGGCGAGAATATTCGCCAGTGGACAAAATTTGCTTTGTTGGGATAAAGTAGATGTGATTGATCCAGAATTGGAAGATGGTGGTTGTGCGTTCCCGATTCAGCGTACAATTACTGCAGGGCTTAATATTGTTTTCTAACTTAAATTCGTGAATGATGAAAAAAATAAAAATCTTTATTGCTTATGTCTCTTGTATCATCGCGGGATTAAGTTCTTGCTCAGATGAAGATATTAAAGAAATTCCGGTTGAATTTACTCCGGTGCATATCATTTGTGGAGATTCTACTAAAATTGTTCAATATGTGAATAATGTGTACACATTTTTGCCAGATGGATATAATCGTTTTGATGAGAATACATCAATGTTGGCTTCTTCGACTGATGAGGCTGTACATGCTGTTGTGGGCTCAGGTATGCAAAGATGGGGTGAAGGAGGATGGAGTCCAGCAGATCTTCTCGATAATCCGTTAAATAAATGCTATACAGGTATTCGCCGCTCTTTTATTTTTGAGGAAGAGATACTTCCGTTGGTTGATAACAATGTGATGGGTGAGTTTGGCAAGAAGTTGTGTTTAGGACAAATCTATTTTTTAAGGGCTTACTATAACTTGGAAATATTAAAACGTTTTGGAGGATATCCACTTGTAAAAACGGTTCTTACGACGAGTGATGATTTGAATATTCCAAGATCTACCTATGACGAATGTGTAGACTATATTGTAGATTTGTGTGGTCAAGCTGCCGAATTGTTGCCGATAACTTATGCCACAAATCAATTAGGACGTGCTACAAAGGGTGCAGCATTAGCTTTAAAGGCTCGTACGTTGTTGTATGCAGCCAGCCCATTGTTTAATGACCCAACCCAGGTAGATGATACATTTGAGCATGGAAAATATGATGCTTCTAAATGGGAAAAAGCGGCAGAAGCAGCTGCTGCTGTGATAAAGTTGAATACTTATGGTCTGTATACAGATGGTAAGGGATATGAAGACTTTTTCTATACATTGGATAAAAACAATGAAATCATTCTTTCCCGTATGTGTGCAGCTCATAATGATGTTGAACGTCTTAATGGGCCGGTTAGTATTACAAACGGGGAAGGTGGTACGTGTCCTTCGTTGAATTTAGTCAATGATTATGAGATGATAGATGGAAAGGCTTTTGATTGGAACAACCCAGAGCATGCGGCTAATCCTTTTGCCAATCGTGATCCTCGTTTTGAAAAAAGTATTTTATATAATGGTTCTACGTGGATGAACAATATGGTTGTCGAAACATTCACGGGAGGTAAGGATTTTACGGGGGTAAAAGCTACTCGGACTGGTTTCTATATACGTAAATTCTGTAATATCAGTGCAAGTTGGAATGCTCCTATAGGAAAGGCATTCCATTGTTTCCCATTGTTACGTTATGGTGACTTGTTGTTGATGTATGCAGAGGCAATGAATGAGGCTTATGGTCCGGATACTGATTCAAAGGGATATGGGTTGACTGCTCGTCAAGCTGTTGCTTTGATTCGCGAAAGAGCTGGATTGACAGGAAATATTGATTTGTCAGAAACTGTTCCTGCTGGAAATAGGGAGAAAATGCGTATTGCGATTCAGCATGAACGCCGAATTGAGTTAGCGTTTGAAGAACATCGGCATTTGGATCTAAGAAGATGGAAATTGGCTGAGCAAGTATTAAATCAACCGGTTTTAGGTTTAAAAATAGATAAAAAAGAAGACGGGACATTCACGTATACTCCGCAAGTGGTAGAATCTCGTGAATTTACACCTAAGATGTATTTGTATCCTTTCCCACAATCGGAAATGAGTAGAAATACGAATTTGAAGCAAAACACAGGTTGGAATTCTTAATAAAAAGAAAAACATGAGAAACATATATCTATTATTGGTTAGTATATTATTTTGCAGTAGTATATTGGCGCAAGAAATAACGGTTAAAGGTCGAGTTATTTCACAAGAAGAACCAGATGGTATTCCTGGAGTTGCGATTATGGTAAAAGGGACAACGACTGGAACTGTAACTGATGTTGATGGTAATTACTCAATAAAGGCGAATGCAAAGGCTGTTTTGCAATTTTCTTCTATCGGATATACTCCGTATGAGGTTGTAGTGGGAGATCGTGGAATAATCAATGTTGAATTGCAAACGAGTGTCGAACAATTGGAAGAGGTTGTTGTTGTTGGGTATGGAGAGCAGAAAAAAGCCAGTATTGTGGGGTCTGTCTCTAATATGAAAAATGATGATTTAAAAAGAGCGGCTCCTTCTAACTTGACAGCAGCGATAGGTGGACGTGTTACAGGAGCTTTGGTTCGATTAGGTGATGGTAATGTCGGAGGTGCGGATGCACGCTATTCTTCAGGAGAATTGGATAATGCTCAAATTTTCATTCGAGGGAAAGCAACGACAAATACTGCAACTCCGTTGATTTTGGTAGATGGTGTTGAATCGAGTTTTTCCAGAATTAACCCGGAAGATGTGGAGCAATTCAGTATTTTGAAAGATGCTTCGGCTACTGCAATCTACGGTGTGCGAGGTGCTAATGGTGTGATTTTGGTCACAACTAAACAGGGGCAAATAGGTAAGCCTAGAATTACGTTTAATCTTCAGAGGAGAATGCATAAACCATTGAAATATCCGCGTCCTTTGGGCGCATATGAGAATGCAATGTTACGCAATGAAGCAAACCGGAATATGGGTAGCAAAGAAACTTATTCGGAGGAGGATTTAGAGCATTGGCGTTTAGGGGATGATCCGTATGGACATCCGGATGTAGATTGGTATGATGAAGTGATAAAAGATCATTTCTATGAAGATCAATGTAATGTTAATATAACTGGAGGTACTCAGTTTGTTAAATACTATGTATCGGCCGAATATAATCATGCCGGAGGACCGTTTGATGCTGCTGAAGGACGAGAAAATGATTATAAGCGTTACAACTTACGTTCTAATTTTGATTTTGGAATTACCAAGACAACAGATTTAAGTGTTAAGTTGAACGGTCGTCAGGAAAGTAGAGGGGATATTAATTATGGTGAGTCAACAGGACAGCGTTATTATGGCTCTTTATGGTATGGTATTTTGAGTTCTGCTAATAATATTGCACCGATTTATAATCCGAATGGAACGTATGCTTATGGTAATAATAAGAATTGGAATTTGCGAGCTATTTTGAATGAAGCTGGTTATCGTACACGTTTGTCTAATAGTTTGGATGCAAATCTGAATTTGAAACAAAAGTTGGATTTTATATTGAAAGGTTTGTCTGCTCGTGTCATGTTTGGAGCAACATTCTCTTCTGGTTCAAGAAGGGTTATTGGTGGAGAAACTATTCCGGCTCTTTGGGATTATAATCATGTTACCGGTGATTATACATTGAGACAGGCCGAAATGGCTAAATATTTTGGTGTTGACAATACGAATCTCCCTTACTCTAGAAGAATGCAGTGGGAATTTGCGTTGAATTACAATCGGACTTTTGCTGAAAATCATAAAGTTGGTGCATTGTTTTTATATACACAGGATTCGTATGAATCAGATGCAACTTTGCCTGTTTCTCATAGAGGTTTTGCCGGTAGAATTACGTATGATTATAAGTCTAAATATTTGGCAGAGGTTAATATGGGATATAATGGATCAGATCAGTTTGATAAAAATAATCGTTATGCCTTGTTCCCTTCTGGCTCTTTAGGATGGGTGATTTCGGAAGAAAGTTTCATGAAGGATTTGAAATTTATAAATTTCTTGAAATTAAGAGGATCTTATGGTACAGCCGGTAATGACAAAATTGGAGGATATCGGTATCTATATCGGTATGAATTTAATAAGACTAATGGAAGATGGACTGACTACAAACATGAAATATATAATTTTGGTAAGACTCCTGTTTCGCAGTCTGGTATGCGTGAGGGAACTTTAGGAAATGATAATGTTACATGGGAAGTCGCTAAAAAAGCAAACGTGGGGTTAGATCTTTATTTCTGGAAAAATCGTTTTAAATTCACTGTCGATTTGTTCCAAGAAAAACGTAGTAATATTTTAGCTGTAAGAAATGATGTTCCAGATCAGACAGGGTTGAATTCGTCCAAACTACCAGCTCAAAATATTGGAAAGGTGACGAATAAAGGGTACGAATTTGAATTATCATTCACTGAAAAAATAGGTAATGTGGATGTTAGTTTAGGCGGTAACTTTACATTTGCCCGTAGTAATATTGATTACATCGCAGAAGCTCAATTGAAGTATCCGTGGATGATGCGTGTGAATAATCCGGTTGGACAACCTTTCGGTTATGTATGGACTGGAAAGTTCTATGACTATGACGATTTAGAGAATCCGAATGTTCCTAAGCCCAATGGTAAAATTTCAGCGGGAGATCTTATGTTTGAAGATTTGAATGGAGATGGAGTGATTGATGGTTATGATAAAAAGGCAATTGGCTATTCAACGGTTCCTGAAATTATTTATGGTTTCAATCAGAGTTTTTCTTATAAAGGATTTTATTTGGATTTATTTTGGCAAGGTGCTGCACATGTCAGTTCTCGATTTACGAATGAACTTCGTTATGAATTTCATTCCAATAATGTGCTGCCATTCCACTTAGATCGTTGGGTGTATGATCCGGAAAGAGGTTTGGATACGCGTGCAACGGCCAAATATCCGGCTCTTGTTATTGGAGGTTCAACGTGGACGAAAGAAAATTCTTCATTCCAATATTTAAATAGTGCATTCTTGAGATTGAAAACAGCAGAGTTCGGTTATAATTTTCCTGTTTCGTTGTGTCATAAAATGCATTTAGGAGGATTAAGGGTTTATCTTAGTGGCTCTAATTTATTAACATTTGATAAAATCGGATGGATTGATCCTGAATACAATTCAGAGTCAACAGGGCAGCGTGGAAACGCATATCCGCAAACTAAATTTTATTCTTTGGGATTATCTGTGTCATTTTAAATAGAAAAAACATGAAAAAATATGTATATGCAATAATGCTCTTTGCAATGTGTATGTCTTGTAAAGATGGTAGTGATTTGTTGGATCCTGCAGTAGGAGGTATTACAGAAGAAGATGTATTTACAGACGCTCAAAATTCCATGTTATTTTTGAACGACATTTATGGAGATCTTGTACCAGTTATTCCACAGACAGGAAACAAAGGGATGCGTTGGCCTGGTAATGATGTAATGCTGGATGTGACAACCGATAATGGTTCGTCAAACTTAGGTACATCTTCAGCTTTTTATGAATTTAATGTTGGTTCATGGACGCCTCTTTCGGGCGAGAGCTTTTTTTGGGTAAAAGAATGGAAGGATAATTGGGCTTCAATCAGATCTTGTAATTTGTTCTTATCCCATGTAGATGAGATTCCTTTGAGCGATGAGTATCAGTTTACTGAAAAAGTTAGGGCAATTAGAAAAGGTGAATGTGTTTTTTTAAAAGCATTTTTTTATGCAGAGTTGTTGAAACAATTTGGAGGATTACCTATTGCTGATAAGGTTTATTCACTTGATGATGAAATGAATAATCCGCGAAATACATTTGATGAAACGGTTAATTACATAACAGATCTATGTGATAAAGCAGCAGCTCTTTTGCCAGAAAATCATCCTGATGTTGACTATGGTAGAGCAACAAAGGGAGCAGCATTAGCGTTGAAAGCGCGTGTTTTACTTTATTCCGCCAGCCCGTTATGGAATAATCCATCCAAACCGGAAGATTCTCCATTCCGTGGTAAGTTTGATGAAACAAAATGGAAGAAAGCGGCACAAGCTGCAGCAGACGTTATTAATTTGAATCAATATGAATTGCATAGCAATATTTCGGATCTCTTTTTGACGAGAGTTAATCGTGAGTTTATATTTGTTCATATGAACCAACCATGTAGCTGGATGACTTCAATTAGTATTCCTAAGAATTTATGCCCGACAGGTAGAAATGATAAGAGTGGTTGTAATCAGGTAACATATAATTTGATTAAGGAATATGAGATCTTGAAAGATGGTAAGGCTTATTCAATCGATGATGCTGCTTCTGGTTATGATGATCAAAATCCGTATATAAATCGTGATCCTCGTTTTTATCGTGACTGTTTGTTTAATGGCTCTATTTATCAGGGAAAAGTAGCTCAATTGGGAGAAGCAGAAGGCGGTGCACCGAATCCTCCTCATAATCCTGTTGAAATCAGTGGATTTAATACTCATGTGCATAGCGTTAAATTTGCGGATTGGGACTTGGTGCTGAATTTTGATGCTCGTGATCCGGGAAAAGGTATGAGTACTAATCAAAACTTCCCTTACATAAGATATGCAGAAGTTCTGTTGAACTATGCAGAAGCTATGAATGAAGCATTTGGCCCGGAAGTTGACGGATTAGGAAATGGTAAGACGGCTTTATGGGCCGTAAATTAAGTACGTACTCGTTCTAAATATCCAGAGGATCCGGCCCGTAAGGAATATTTGGGTCAAAAAGGAGGTATGCCTCCTATTTCGGCAGGGTTAGGTAAAGACGAAATGCGTGAGAAAATTCGTCACGAACGTCGGATTGAATTATCTTTTGAAGAACATCGTTTCTGGGATGTACGCCGTTGGATGATTGAGCCGGAGACAATGACAACTATCCAAGCGCAAGTACCAATTTGGAATGAAGAGGGAAAAGTGAGATATGAAATCCGAACGATTCAGAAACGTACTTTTGAACGGAAGATGTATCGTATGCCGATACCGGAGCAACAGATTTACAATAATCCGAATTTGATACAAAATCCAGGATGGACGCTTAGTCCGGAAGAGGCTGATTAAATTTATTAGGATTTGCTGAATAGAATGTGTGTGCATCTATTTGGCAAATTCTAGTCTGTTTTTACTGATGATATGTGATACTTTATAAGTCTATTTTGTAATGAAAAGAATATATATATTAATCGTTTTTCTATCTTATACGATCTCTCTTTTAGCCATAGGTCAAAAGGATAAATTTGTAGGGGGGACTTCTGCCGTTTATTTGGGGGCTGAATATAGGAAACATGTTTTTTTTGAAGAAATGTTGGCAAATAAATCCATTGTGTCTTTGGAGCAATTTTATAGAGTAGGTGGAGAAAATGTACCTGTCACTCCAACGAAATGTAAAATACAGTACACAGCAGATTCTTTGTATGTGTTATTCAGTTGTTATGAAGATAATATGGATTTTCCAAGTAAACTTCACGAAAAATGGTTCTCTCTTTTAGGCTCTCCTGTCGAGCAAGATGCTTCTTTTCCTGATAAAGTAGATTTATTTATATCCCCATCTTTAAAAACTTCTTCTTATTATCAATTTACTGCGACTTTAAAAGGAGAATATTTTGGGTGTAAATTTAATGCACCTCAAGTATTACAAGACGCTGATGGGCTTATCCCTCAACGAAAATATGAAAAAATAAACGATTTTAAGGTTCAAATAATTAAGCAAAAGGATTATTGGTATGCTTTTTTGAGTATACCATGGGAAACAATAGAAGGGAAACCAAACGGCTGTTTCGGTTTGACTCCTGTAAGAACTCGCTGGCGTAATTCCGAAGTGAGTAGTCCTGTCGCGATGGATTATTCAGACCGTCCTGTTGCAACGGATCTTTTTATTGAAACTCATTTGGGTGGAACGCCTCAGATACGGGTTTATGATAAGATATTATGTAAATTGCCTTCTGGAAATTATCGTTGGCAGAGACCCGCACGGGTTGTTTATCCGAGTGAAAAAACAAAGAGAGAAATTTTGAATTTGCAAAAAACGCTTTCTCAGAAAACAACAGAAAAAAACTTATTGCAGCGGTTATTTTTGCTGCAAAGTTGGGTGGACTTAATGTCGTTGGAAGGTTTTAATTTTGGCTCAACGAGAGGCTCATTGCCTTTACAGGATATGTATGTGTATTTGACTCGTAAAAAAGTCAATCGGTTATTAATGGAAGAAAAATATCCGAATGTTTGCGAAATTGTCGATGACTATCTGGCTCAATTGGATAGCGTTTCAACGAAATGGTATGCAGATGGTTCAATCGGCAATATAAAATCTGATAGTTGGAAGTCTTTGGAAGAAGTAGAATCTGTAGAAAATCAGAAAGAGGCGACATTGTTGAAATGTAAAGTTGATGACCGGGTGGTTAATCTTTATCTCTCTTTCCCTCAGACGGGAGGAGTAAGGCTTCATGCGGATCGGAAAGGCTTTTTCTCTCCAGACCATGCGGCTTCAGTTTCTTTTCATGAAGAATCTGCCGGTAAATATATCTCAGAGCAAGCTAACTTCAAGATAAAAATGACCCAAAAGCCATTTAAATTATCTTTTTATGATTCATCAGACAAGTTGAAGTTAGAAATTTCCAAAATCGCATTTAAATATTCTCAAGCAGGGAAAATCGATGCCGTTGACTGCCGGATAAAGGTTACCCCCGACGAAGTTATATATGGTTTTGGTGAAAAATTTGATAAATTCAATCAGAAAGGGGGAGTGCTGACGCTTTGGGGAATGGATGATTGGCTTGGGTTGACCACTGGGCTTCAAAATCAAAGCTATAAACCTATTCCTGTTTTTCATAGTACAAAGGGCTATACAATGTTTCTCAATTCTTCCTACCGGTTAAGGGCGGATATTGGAAATTCAAACCCGGGAGAACTACGTTTGAGCCAGCATGGTGACATTTTGGACTACTATTTTTGGGTAGATGCTCCGGAGCAGGCACTTCAATCGTATACCAATCTCACCGGAAAACCCATATTGCCTCCCAAATGGGCATTTGAACCTTGGATGGGAAGAACCGGTCGAGGTTGGAGAGCTCCTGGTGATCCTGTGAAAGAGAAAAAGAGAGTGATAGAACAATTTGAGAAGTTGGATATCCCTCATTCTGCTATTTATGCCGAAGGTGTTGGTGCAGAAAGACCCGATATGCACACATACGTAAATGCGCGAAATATAAAACCTTTGTCTTGGTATTATTCAGCGATTGACCAGAAAACGCAACAAAGGTTGATGCCGGATGTTGATGTAAAGGATTTGCCGATTTTGAATGTGGATAATCCCGCTAAATTAGCATCTCGTGATATTTCTTATGTCGATTTTACTCATCCGAATGCATTAGAAATGGCGAGAAGATGGTGGAAATTGCGATTGGATTTAGGTATTGCCGGTAGTATGGTTGATTTTGGAGATCGAGTACCGGAAGATGTTACCTTCTACAATGGTAAAAAGGGAGATGAAATGCATAATTTCTATTCTTATGATTATCATCGGACGTATGCAGAGGTGTTTAGAGAAAGACGTGGCAACGATTTTATTTTGTTTGGAAGGTCTGCGGCGCCGGGTACTCAAAAGTGGGTAGCACAGTTCTCGGGTGATGTGCGTGCTAATTTGCGTGGATTGGAAGGTAGCTTAAATGGACTTTTAAATTTAAGCGCTTGCGGTTTTTCTATTTGGGGAAGTGACTTAGGAGGATTTAGGGCTTGGGCTGAGCCAAATGTTTATATACGTTGGACACAGTTCGCTTGTTTTAGTCCTTTAATGCGTTCACATGGGCGAGTTCCTAAGGAACCGTGGGAGTATGGAGATAAAGCTGTGGTAAATTATAAATATTATGCTTGGGTGAGAGAAAATCTATTAGATTATATTTATCATTCGGCAACACAGTCTCATTTATCAGGAATTCCAATGGTTAGGGCGATGGCAGTCGCTTTTCCTGAAGAATTGTCGGTTGTGAATATTCCGGATCAGTATATGTTTGGAAAAGATTTAATGGTTTGTCCTGTGATTACGGATAAAAATAAGAGGAAGATTACTTTTCCTGTGGGAAAATGGACAGATCTGTGGACTGGAAAAACGATTCAGGGACCATTTTATTCAGAGATAGATGTTCCAATAGAGAAAATACCAGTATACATTCGTGAGGGAGCAATTTTCCCTGTTCGATTAAGTTCTAATTTTAAATTTGGAGAAAGTTTGACCCGGAATAAAGTGAATGCATTTATTATTTCGTTAACATACAAGATTGATAAAGAGGTATTTAAAGGTGAACATGGTGTCGAAGTTTCTATGAAAAAGGAAGATGACTCATATCGAATAGTGATGGAGCAAGCACTCGATTTTAGATATTTAATAGTTTATGGCTCACAAATTACAGATGTGAAAATAGATGGAAAAAGTTTGCCGCTGTTAGAAGAAAAAGATTTGACTTCATTCCCTTTGGGGTGGTTTAGAGATAATGAAAATAATAGAATCGTAGTTCGTACTCCTTGTGGAGTCTCTAAAGAAGTCATCTTGAATAAATAAGATTTAATGTATTATAGATAATAGTTGATCCTTTTATGTTATAAAAAATGAAAAATTTTTTTATTGTATTACTTTTGTTTGAACGATTATTCGCGTGTGCTCAAAATTCTGTTATACAATATTATGCTCCTAATCCAGGAGTTCAAAAAGCATTTGTTTTGTATGATAATGATTCTTTGATCCCAACTTATGAACTTCCAAATCCGTTAGTGCTTGAAAGTGGTCAGAAAGTGGTGGACTCTATTATGTGGTGGCGACAAAGGCGCCCTGAATTATTGTCACTGTTTGAGAATGAGATATATGGTAAAACTCCATTTTTTTCGCAGGCAGCCCCCGGTTTTTTGCAATATCCAGTTGTTCGTGTTTTAAGCGAAAAAAAAGATGTTTTTAATGGAAAAGCAACTCGTAGAGAAGTTCGACTATGTTATACTCAAAATGATAGTAGTTACTATTTAGATGTATTACTTTATTTACCGAATCATGTAAAAACTAAGGTGCCAGCTTATGTTATGCTGAACTTTCGGGGTAATCAATCTGTAACAGAAGATACTGATATTCATATTTGTGAATCTTGGATGACTCCTTGTAGTGATGGTTCGGTTGTAAATTTCCATTCTACGGAAAAGTCACGTGGAATTGCAAAATCTCGATGGCCAATTGAAATGATTATTGATCGGGGATATGCTCTTGCTACTGCTTGTTATCAGCAGTTAGTTCCGGATTATAAATCAGATTCTCCACAAAAAATACATTCTTTGTTTTTTCGAAAAGGACAGATTGCTTCAGCTTCGAACGAATGGGGAAGCATTGGTGTATGGGCATGGGGAATGTCTCGGATATTGGATTATTTGGAGACTGAGCCTCGAATAAATTCTCGGCAGGTAGTAGCTGCTGGTCATTCCAGATTGGGAAAAACAGCTTTATGGGCTGGTGCACAAGACCAACGTTTTGCGATTGTTATAGCAAATAACTCGGGGTGTGGTGGAGGTGCATTGTCAAAACGTATTTTGGGAGAAACTATAGATCTTTTGTGTTATGTCCGTCCACATTGGTTTTGTGATAATTTTAAATATTATGCTCGGAATGAAAAGCTTTTACCGATAGATCAGCATGAGTTGATAGCTTTGATAGCTCCACGTCCGGTTTATCTTGCTGTGGCTGAAAATGATTGGGCTGCAGATCCTAAAGGAGAATATTTGACTTTATTGAATGTAGATAGTGTATATCGATTTTTGGGGAGTAATGGTATAGGGAAGAAAGATCGTAATAATATTTTATTGGAAAAGGGGTCTTTGATTTATGATGCACGGATGCCAAGAATAAATCAATCAACAGGAGAGACTATTGGTTTCCATATTCGTATGGGAAAGCATGATATAACGAAATATGATTGGGTTCAGTTTTTAAATTTTACAGATAAATTTTTTAAATGAAAATTGGGTATTATTTCTTTTTGTCCCCCCTCTATAGGTGGATTTGTTTTTTTTCGTTACATTAGCACCTGTTTTTAATAACTCAGTTAATGATTAAGAATTAATACCTTATGAAACACATTCTTTTACTTCTCTTATCGTTCTTTGTACCCGTGGTATGGGGGCAGCAGGTAGAACAGTTCAAGCTCTGGCCGGATAAGCCGGAAGCGGGCGAGGCGGAAATCTTTGTTTATCATCCGGCGAAGGGCGGGAAAGCGTCGCCGGCGGTGCTGATATGTCCGGGTGGCGGATATAGAGGGCTGGCGATGAATCATGAAGGGCATGATATGGCGAAATGGTACGCTTCGAATGGGTTTGTTGCAGTCGTTTTGAAATACAGGATGCCGGAAGGTGTACATACGATTCCGCTGAGCGATGCGGAGAAAGCGATGTCTGTTATTCGGGGCAATGCAACCAAATGGAATCTGGATGCGAATAAGGTCGGAGTGATCGGCTCGTCGGCAGGCGGACATTTGGCAGCTTCACTCAGTACGCTTGCAGCAGATGCCAACCGGCCGGACTTTGCAATCCTTTATTATCCGGTGATCAGCTTCGATAATATGACGACACATGGCGGTTCCAAGAAGAACCTTTTAGGCAAAGATATCGAGAATAAGGAGTTGGTAGACCGCTATTCCTTGCAGAAACAGGTGGATGATAAGACACCGAAGACTTTGCTTCTGCTGAGCGATGACGATCAGACCGTTCCGCCGTTGAACTCTATCCTTTATTATACGGCGCTGAATGAACACCATATCCCGGCTTCTCTCTATATGTTCCCCAGTGGAGGACACGGTTGGGGATTCCGGTATGACTTCACCTACTATCAGGAAGTGAAAGACCTGATACAGAAATGGCTTACCTACATAAAAATCACTGATTAATCTACCGATATCATGAAACCGATTACGCTATTGCTGGCAGCAGGTTCCCTGCTGCTGAGTGCACAAGGACTTTCCGCACAGACGGACGGTTCCGGGAAAAAGGAATATTGGAATGCAAATACCCTCTTGATCCCTTATCGGCTGCCACCTGCTCCCGCAGGGTATAAGCCTACCTATATAGACTTGGATGGTGACGGTGATCCGGATATCCTGCGTACGGTGACGGCCAACGGTATTCCGGTGCAATGGATCGATGACGACGACGATATGCAGTACGGCGATCTGGAGGGCGATACCGATAACGACTGCCTGATGATAGACCGTAATAAGGACGGTGTCTACGGTGGTTACGGTGACCTTATCATCGACTGGGTGGGCGAAGATGAAGACGGTAATCCGGCCATGCAGGTCGTAGTCGACAATATCCCCGAAGCAAATCGGATGAAGACCGGCAACGGGCATTATATGTGGGTGGTGGATACGGACAAGGACGACGTGTTCAACTATATCGACTGGAACACGTTCACCCTCCGCTGTTGGATACATAACGGCCTGTCGGATTTCTACGAAGATTATAACGGGAAGAGCACTTTCATGAAGATACACAGCACGACCGAACGTGTGAACGATGTCCGTATGAACTGGGAAAACCCTTTCCTGTTCTATGATCCTGACAATGACGGGCTGACAGAGATGGCGATCCGTTTCTGCGACTCTCCCAAGATCGTGAAAGAGAACGGACAGGCAAATTCCGTCCTCTCAGGTAATATCGACTGGGTTTCCGTTTCGATGGATACGGATAACGACAATGCGCCGGGCAATGAGTTCGATTTCGATATGACCATCCATTTTACAGGTCCCGGCTTCAACTACGAAAACCAGAAACATATCAACAAGAACCTGCGCGGACTTCCCGAAGCCGATACGTTCTTCCTCGATGCCCGTTGGCGTAAGCTTCCGGAACTGTTGTATCCGGATCATGATGCCGCCTGGGATCTGACATTCAAAGAAGGTAAATGGGATAAAGTTTGGTTTACTTACGATGAGGACGACGATTGCAATCGTTGGGAACGTGTGGAGTTGTATCAGCCGCGAGATCCGTTCAAGGTAGGAAAGAACCAAGGTGGAATTGACAATAACGGACAGGCTGATCCGGCGGGTGACCGGGGTGAATGGGATGAAGACAATTCCGGCCACGGCCAGTTGTATGTCAGCCCGATAGACGGCAAGATCCACCTGTACGGAGCCGAATGGGGTTGCTGGCGTATCGACCAGAATGCCCGTTACTATCAGGGAATGGGTGGAATCTATGACGGTTACGGCCCGAAACGTATCGAGACCGAGCCGACCGTGTTTCCGACTGTCAAATATACGGATACGGACAATAACGGTTTCTTCGATCTGATGGAATTCGACCTGGATGGCGACAAGGTGTTCGAACAACGCCTTTCCATGAAAGAACTGGGGCTGGACGACCGTTGTCAGGTGATCAATACCGCTTCCATGAAGTACGAAGATTTTGTCGATCTCGAATCGAAAGTTTCCGATGCCATGTGGAAGAATGCCGAGAAAGCGGTCGAAGTGGCAAAAGCCAAGAAGCTGAATACCAAATGGTATGCTTTGATGTTACAGCCGAAATCCATTCGCGAACGCTATCATTATGGTTTTTGGTTGCAGTTCTATCTGTACAATGACCTGAAAGATCTGGCCGGACGGACAAACGACAAGGCGTTGGCAAGCGTAATTGACAAAGCTTATTTGCAAGGCAAATGGGAGCTGATTAAATAATTTATTAACTTAAGAACAAGAATAGTATGAAAAACATTTCGAGAAGAACCGCCATTAAGACGGTGTTGGCAGGAAGCGCAGCGATGGCTGTATCCGGTATGGAAGCAGCAGCTCTCGCAAAGAAGAAGAAAGTAGAGAAACCTGAACCGCTGAAAGGCAATATCCGCCATTCCGTGAGCAAATGGTGTTTCGGCAGTTATCCGTTGGATGAATTTTGTGAGATTTGTAAAAACATAGGAATCGAATCGATAGAACTGCTCGACCCGAAAGACTGGCCTATCGTGCAGAAACATGGTTTGACGGTTGCGATGGCGCAGGGTGCGGGCTTAGGTATCGACAGGGGGTTCAATGATCCCAAGTTGCATGACGAGCTGGTAGCCAGTTATGAACAAGTCATTCCGATGGTGGCCGAGGCCGGACTGACGAACCTGATCTGTTTCGCCGGGCGCCGGAACGGTGTGACCGACTTGCAAGGTTGGGAAAACTGCGAGAAAGGCCTGAAGCGTCTGATGCCGATAGCCGAAAAGTATAATGTCGTCCTCACGATGGAGCTTCTGAACAGTGTCGGTCATAAGGATTACTTGTGCGACCATACCGTTTGGGGAGCGGAACTGTGCCGCCGTATCGGTTCGCCGAACTTCAAGCTGTTGTATGATATCTACCATATGCAGATCATGGAAGGAAACGTGATCGAGCATATCCGGAAATATCACCAGTATTTCTCTCATATCCATACCGGAGGCGTTCCCGGCCGTGCGGAGATCGACGAAACGCAGGAACTCTACTATCCGGCTATCATGAAAGCGATTGTGGAAACCGGCTATAAAGGGTTTGTCGGACAGGAATTTGTCCCGAAGCAGGAAGACAAAATCGCCTCGCTTGAGAAATGTATCCGTATCTGCGATGTATAAACAGCCAAGTATGAAACGAATTGCTATTTATCCTCTGCTGTTGCTCTTCGCTTTGTGCGGATGTAAAGGGAAAACCGGGACTTCACAGGCCGGGAATGTTTTTAAACCCGGTGAAATCTGGCCGGACAATAACGGCGTGCACATCAATGCTCATGGCGGCGGTATGTTGCAGCAGGGCGATACCTATTATTGGTTCGGCGAGCATAAGACGGAAGGCGAAGGGGGAAATGTAGCCCAGGTCGGCGTTCATTGCTATTCTTCCAAAGACTTATATAACTGGAAAGACGAAGGAATCGCTTTGTCTGTTTCGGATGACGAGTCGAGTCCGATCGTGAAAGGTTGCATTCTGGAGCGGCCAAAGGTTATTTTCAATAAAAAGACGGGTAGGTACGTGATGTGGTTCCATCTTGAACCGAAAGGCGCCGGTTATACGGGAGCCAAAAGCGGTGTGGCTGTCAGCGAAAAGGTTACAGGACCGTACAAGTTGTTGTCTGCCGATCGTCCGAACGCCGGTTTCTGGCCGAAGAATGTGTTGGATATCCATAAAGGTCCGGTTCCCGAAGAATCGAAGAAAGGTTTCGGTGGAGGTGGTCTGCCTGCCCATCCTGACACGTTGAACCTGCTGGGACGCGATTTTGAGAGCGGGCAGATGGCACGTGACATGAACCTGTTTGTCGACGACGATGGAAAGGCTTATCATATCTACGCTTCGGAGGATAACAGCACGTTGCATATTTCCGAGCTGACGGACGATTATACAGCTTGTTCCGGTAATTACGCCCGTTTCTTTGTCGGTCGTTTCATGGAAGCGCCTGCCATGTTCAAGAAAGACGGCAAGTATTATCTGATCATGTCCGGCTGCACCGGCTGGGCGCCGAATCCAGGGCGTTCCGCAGTTGCCTCTTCTATCTGGGGGCCGTGGAAAGAGTTGGCGAATCCGTTTGTGGGAGCCGATTCGGAAACCTCTTTCCACTCGCAGAGCACTTATGTGCTGCCTGTTCCTGGCAAGCCTGACCGGTTCATCTATATGGGAGACCGTTGGACACCGGAGAACGCCATAGACGGCCGTTATATCTGGCTGCCTATCCGTTTCGAAGGCGAACAGCCGGTTATCGAGTGGCTGGACGAATGGGGAATTGAGAATTGACAATGGATAACTGCCAATCGGGAAAGGAATGATATTTAATTGTCAATTCTCAATTCTCAATTGTCAATTGTTTTGTACTTTTGCAGCCGCATAAAACAAACGAAGAATGAAACCAACATTGTCAATGAACTCTAACCATGTAATGGTCAGAGAATTAAAGGACTACCTGATGATCGCCTTAGGTATGATCTTTTATGGAATCGGGTGGACTGTTTTCCTGTTGCCAAACGATTTGCCTTCCGGGGCGGTTCCGGGTATTGCCTCTATTGTCTATTGGGGAACGGGCTTGCCTGTACAATACACTTATTTTGCCATTAATGCTTTGCTATTACTGCTCTCGCTGAAGATTTTGGGTTGGAAGTTCAGTATGAAGACGGTGTATGCCGTTTTCGTCCTGACGTTTTTCCTTTCCGTGATACAGCGTTTGACATCCGGGCTTCAATTGTTGCACGACCAACCGTTTATGGCTTGTATCCTGGGGGCTATCTTTTGCGGTAGCGGTATCGGTTTCGCTTTCACTGCGAACGGGAGTACGGGAGGTACGGATATTATTGCAGCGATTGTCAACAAATACAGGGATGTCAGCTTGGGGCGTATGATTATGTTCTGCGATATGATCATCATCGCGTCCAGCTATTTTGTGCTACACGATTTGGAGAAGGTTGTTTACGGGTATGTGACGCTGTTTGTCACAGGGTATATGATTGACCAGGTGGTTAACAGCTCTCGCCAGTCGGTCCAGTTCTTCATTATTTCCAGTAAATATGAGGAGATCGGTAGGGAGATTAATGCTTTGCACAGAGGTGTGACTGTGATCGACGGGACCGGGCTTTATACGGGAAAGCAAGTGAAAATGATGTTTGTCTTGGCAAAAAAGAGCCAGTCCAATACGATTTTCCAAATCATCAATGATATCGATCCGAGGGCTTTCGTTTCGCAAAGTGCCGTTATCGGTGTATACGGGGAAGGATTCGATCATTTCAAAGTGAAGAAGAAAACTAATTGACGCTTTGTTCAGAGTGCTTCTATGTCCATGTCCATACTCTTTTTTCGAGATCCTCTGTCACTCTATCACTAACAGCTTTGCAAGCATTGGTAAACATGATACACAGGAGTGATACATGCCGGATTCATGTATCACTCCTGTGTACTTATGTATCACATCTTACCCATGCTTTGTAAAACATACAGTCTTTTTTTACTTAGCAAGTATCTTGATTACAACAGATTGGTATGTAATCTTCCCAAACATCCGGGTGTCGGAGCCATGAACATCCGGATGTCGAGGGCGGCAACATCCGGGTGTATGAAGCCTGAAGATGGGCGTGTTCCTGTACATTTCCGCTTGCTTTTCACTTTTTTCCTGCTTGTTTTCTGTAAAAATGTACCTTATGTAGGCGTAATAACTTCTGCAAGGCGGTTACGGCTCCATTACCACTTCGATCTGGTTGCCCTGTCCTAACAACTTTTTGGCAAAAGCTTGAATCTTGGCTGGCGTGATGCCTTTTATCGTTTCTTCGTATGCTGTCTCGCCGTTGAACCCGCGGAAGTAATAATTATCCAAAGTCGTCAGCCAGTAAACATTCTCTTGCAGGTTCTCTGTGTGGCGTTTCAGGATATTGTCCTGGCTCTTCTTGAAATCTTCGTCGCGCGGGCCGGATTTGACGATGTTATCCAGTTCTGTCCGGACGATAGCGTTCATCTTCTCCCGTTTGGCCGGATCCGTATCGAAATAGGCTTGCAGGAATGTCTGCCCTTCAGGGAAGGAAGAAATCTGTGCGGAAGTCTGTACTCCATATGTCCCGCCTTCGTCCTCGCGTACCTTTTCCATGTAGACCAGATCGAGAATCTGCTTTAACATAGTGGCGGTGAGGATGTTTTCAAGGTTATATTCCATCTTGCCGGACCAGAAGTTGACAACCGACGCTTTCGGTGTTTCCAGAGCGCGTTTGAAGATATTCGTGTATTCGCCCTTGCGGATAGCCGGTACTTCGGCGGGATTGGCTTTTTCGGCACGTCCTTTGACCGGGAGTGTCGCCAGATATTGTTCTACAAAAGGACGGATACTGTCTGTGTCGATATTTCCGACGAACGTAAAGATAAAGTCTGAAGCGTCGGCAAACCGTTCTTTGTACATCTCCATGATGCGTGGGTAGCTGATCTGCTTGAAGTTGTCGGCCGTGATGCGGGCGGCACGCGGGTTATTGTCGTAAATCGCCTTTGTCAGTGTGTCGCTGAACGCCACCATCGGGTTCAATTCCAGGTTTTTCAACTGTGCGATCATACGGTTCTCGAAGGATGTATAAGCCTCTTCGTCCATGCGCGGAGCCGTGAAATAGAGATAAACCAGCTCAAACAATGTCTTCAGGTCGGCGGGAGCGGCATAACCGTTTACGTTTTCCGTATTCAGGCCGATGGAAGGAGAGCAGGAGACTTTCTTTCCTGCCAATACCTTGTTCAGATCGGTTGCCGAGAAATTGCCGGCTCCGCCAAGCGTAATGACATCGTTGAATACTTTCAGGTTGTCGATATCTTTCGCTCCGAACAAGGTGCTGCCACCGGGGCTGGTGGCCGTCATCAGGATCTCGTCTTTCTTGAAGTCCGTATGTTTCAGTACGACCTTGATACCGTTGTCGAGTGTCAGGACCGTCGCGCCGAACAGCGGGTCCGTTTTCATCTCCCTGATCTTTCCCGGAGCGGGCAGTTCGGGGATCAGCGGTTCGTTGGAAACAGTCTCTTCATAGGGTTTGACCGGTAATTGTTGCGCCTTGATAAAGTCTTCCAATAATTGGGCCTCGGTCGGATATTTTATGTCTGCCTTGTCAGGGCCGGTCAAGCCGATTACGATATTCTTGTCGCCGATCAAGCTCTGGGCGTATTGGTTCACCTGCTCGATCGGGATTTGCGGTGCGATCTGGCTGATTAGCTGATATTCCGTTTCTATGCCCGGAATGTAACCACCGTCTGTAAAGTGGCGGACATATTCGTTCGTATAAGAGCGGTTCTTTTGTTTGTCGCGGTCGTTGAACAGCGATTCGTATTGTTTCAGGACATTGATACGGGCGCGGTCATATTCGGAAGCCGTGAAGCCGTACCGTTTCACCCGTTCCGTCTCCGTCACAAGCGCGTCGAGTGCCTTGTCGATCTCACCTTCCTTTACCAGGGCGGCAACCGTGAAAGCGCCTTTTGTCTTGGCAATCATGAAATCTCCATCCGAAGCCTGGGCGGCGACAAAGGGAGGATCCGCTTTTTGCATCATCTCGGCAAAGCGTTCGTTTATCATCGTTTCGACGACATTTTCCATGTAGTCCTTCATCAACTCGGCGGCGGTGGCATACAACTCTTTCGGCATCTTGTCGTGCTTATAGAATATGGAAAGGACCATATTGGAAGCCTCCTTGTCCGTAGCAATGGAAACAAGCGGTTTATCATTGTCCGCCACTTCCGTATATTCCCGTTTGGCCGGATTTACCGGAGCCGGGATATCAGCAAAAATACGTTTTACGGCCGCTTCCACCTTGTCTACATCTATATCCCCTACAATGATAATACCCTGCAAGTCGGGGCGATACCATTTTTTATAATAGTCGCGAAGCTCGTCCGGCTTGAAGTTGTTGATCACGTCGATCGTGCCGATCGGCATCCGGTATGCATATTTGTTGTCCGGAAACATTTTCGGGAGCTGCTGTTCCCAGATACGCGCCTGGGCATCCTGCCGCGTGCGCCATTCCTCCCGGATCACGCCCCGTTCCTTTTCGATGGCCGTATCTGCGAGGGTGATGAAGCCCGACCAGTCGTGCAGGATCAGCAGGCAGGAGTCGACAATGCTCTCGCGAGTGACCGGAGCGTTCATGATCATGTAGACCGTTTCGTCGAAACTTGTATAAGCGTTGAAGTTCTCACCTCCGCGCATCCCGATGCTTTCGGTAAATTCATCCATGCCATGCCCTGGGAAGTTCTTTGTTCCGTCGAACGCCATGTGTTCAAGGAAATGGGCCAGTCCGCGCTGGTTTTCGTCTTCCAGGATCGATCCGACATTCTGGGCGATAAAGAAATCCGCACGGTCTTTCGGCTGTGCATTGTGTCGGATGTAATAAGTCAACCCGTTATTTAGCTGTCCGTATCTTATTTTCGGGTCTATGGGCAAGGGTTGTATTTCCGGTTGCTGCGCTGCCAAACGGAGGGAGGCTAGTATCCAAAGGAAACATCCGATGGATAGAATCTGTCTGATCTTCATATCACTTATATTCTTATTTAAAAGTCGACAAATGTATATAGTTTTTTGTTACAACACCCATAAACCGGAAAACGTTTGCTAAGATTTAGGAAAAAACTTCTGAGAAAGCTTTTATGTAAGAAAAAAATATCTATTTTTGTGAGGTTGTTGTTTTTATGTGCACGCAAACATTAATAATTTATCTAATATATTTACCATGAAATCTGAAGATATTTCACGTCGCTCGTTCCTGAAACGGGCAGCCGCCCTTTCAGCTGCGGCAGCAATTCCTTCTTTTTGGATTCCGTCTAAGGCCAATGCCATGCCGGGTGTTCCTTTTGTCAGTGCCAACGAAAAAGTGAGAATCGCTTTTATCGGTATCGGTAACCGTGGAGGCGAGATCGCACAGGAACTGTATAAAACCGGTTTGTGCGAAGTGGTTGCACTTTGTGATGTAGATATGGGTGCACCTCATACTCAGAAACTTATTTCCATGTTCCCGAAAGTTCCGCGTTTCCAGGATTTCCGCCAGATGTTCGACAAGATGGCCGACAAGATCGATGCTGTTACAGTCGGTGTACCTGATCACGCGCATTTCCCGATCACGATCGAGGCAATGGCTCATGGAAAACATGTATATGTGGAAAAACCGATGGCCCGCACCTTCCAGGAAATCGAAGTGATGATGCGTGCCGAAAAGAAATTCGGTGTCGTTACCCAGATGGGTAACCAGGGACATTCCGAAGCCAACTACTTCCAGTTCAAGGCATGGAAAGAAGCCGGTTTGATCAAAGACGTCACTGCTATAACAGCTCACATGAACTCTCCGCGCCGTTGGCATAACTGGAACCCGAACATCACGCACATGCCGATGGGTGAACCAGTTCCCGAAACATTGGATTGGGACACTTGGTTGGGTGTTCGTCCGTTCCACGAATATAATCATGACTACCATTTGGGACAGTGGCGTTGCTGGTACGATTTCGGTATGGGCGCATTGGGCGACTGGGGGGCTCACATCATCGATACTGCACACGAATTCCTGGATCTCGGTCTGCCGACGGAAGTAAACCCGTTGTATCTGAAAGATCATAACCCGTTCTTCTTCCCGATGTCTTCCCGTATCCTGTTCAGATTCCCGGAAAGAAAAGAAATGCCAGCTGTCGATATTACCTGGTATGACGGTCTGGATAATATTCCTCCTGTTCCTGAGAACTACGGTTCTTCCGATGTCGATCCGAATATCCCGACGGTTGCCGGTGGCAAACTTCAGTTGGCAAAATTGAACCCGGGTAAGGAAATCTATACGAAGACTTTGACATTCAAGGGTGGTTCTCATGGTAGCACCTTGTCTGTGATTCCTGATCAGGTAGCCAAGGATATGAATCCGAAGTTGCCGGAATATCAAAAGAGCCCGTCCAACCACTACGCAAACTTCCTATTGGCTTGCCAGGGCAAGGAAAAGACCCGTTCTCCGTTCTCTATCGCAGGTCCGTTGAGCCAGGTATTCTGTCTCGGCGTGTTGGCACAGCGCATGAACCGCAAGATCGTGTTCGACCGCGACACGAAGCAGATCGTGAACGATCCGGTTATGAACCAGATGCTGGTTGGCGAAATGCCGCGTAAAGGCTGGGAACAATACTACAATATTTAATGACGTCGGTAGGGGCGAGGTCTACTCGTCCTCTCATAAAGATTGTTTCTAAGATCGTTATTCATAACGGTTGATTGTTTGAGAAGGCAAGCTTGTCGGGTAAGCTTGCCTTTCTTTTTTGATTATCTTTGCACCTGTAATACGCAGGGAACATGAATATATTTGAAGGATATGTGGGCATTCGCTTATGGGACGGGCAGTTGGTGGATGATGTCATCTTCTCTCTGCTGTTATTCCTGTTTATTGCCTTTTCCTTTGTGTTCCGGACGAATTTCCAACTGTTTGTGAAGATGCTGAAAGATGCTTTTCTCGTGAAGGAAAGGCAGAATCTATTTGACGATGTAATAGGGAAGAGCATATTCTTTTTCCGCAATTTTATGACATTCCAAGTCTTGTTCCTTTCAAGTATCGCCCTGATTGCGGTCGGCAGGATATACGGATTTGTGAATTATGCGGAATGGCAGGCGGTTTTATCGGCGATCGGAACGGTTTTTTGTGTTTTATTCCTGTTTTATCAGTTTAAACAATGCTGTTATTACCTCCTGGGCAGCGTGTTTTCCGACCCAGATAAGTATAAGTTATGGAAGACGAGTTATAATGCTATTATGGGGATTTGGGGAGTATCTTTATACGTTCCGGTGTTGTGGTTGGTGTTTGTCGGGACATACGTAACTATACCGATAGTAATGTTTTGTATTCTCTATATTTTGTGTCGTTTTGTAATAATTTATAAGACAATACGGATATTTCACAAGAAAAGCACTGGTTTATTGTATATAAGTTTGTACCTTTGCGGCCAAGAAATTTTACCTCTGGTATTTTTGTACGAAGGTATGGTTTATTTGTATAACTTTATCGAGACAAGTACTCTATGGCATTGAACATCAAAAAGTTGCTGGTATCACAACCGAAGCCTGCATCCGAGAAGTCCCCGTATTTCGACATTGCAGAGAAGTATGGAGTTGAGATTGACTTCCGTCCATTCATTAAAGTAGAACCTCTTTCATCTAAGGAGTTCAGACAGCAGAAAATTTCTATTTTGGATCATACGGCTGTTGTTTTCACGGCCCGTACGGCGATCGATCATTTCTTTCACCTGTGTGAGGAGCTGCGTGTTGCCATTCCCGAAACGATGAAGTATTTCTGTATGACTGAGGCCATTGCCGTATATTTGCAAAAATATATTGTGTATAGGAAGCGTAAGATCTTTTTTGGACAGACCGGAAAGCTGGATGATTTGGTTACAGTTATCGGCAAACATGCAAAAGAAAAATATCTTGTGCCCGTTTCCGACGTGCATAAAGATGATTTGTTAACTATGTTGGAAGCGAAAAAGATTTCTTTTACGAAAGCTGTTATGTACCGCACCGTAAGCAATGATTTCTCTAAAGACGAGAAATTCGACTATGATATGCTGGTATTTTTCAGCCCTTCGGGAATTTCCTCTCTGTTGAAGAACTTCCCGAATTTCAAACAAGAAGATATAAAGATCGGATGTTTCGGCCCGACAACAGCCAAAGCGGTGAAAGAGGCCGGTTTGCGTCTGGATGTGGAAGCGCCGACTCCCGAAGCTCCATCTATGACGGCTGCCCTGGAATTGTATCTGAAAAAAGAGATGGGTAGTAATAAAAAGAATGGTAAATAGAAGGTATACCCTTTCAAAAGAAGAACGTCTGTCGTGGAAACGTTACATTGACCTGTTGTTTGCAAAAGGGCAATCGTTTGTGGCGTTTCCACTGCGGGTCGTTTATTTAGCGGTGGAAGAAGAGACATTAGCTCCAGTGTCTATCTTGGTGAGTGTTCCCAAAAAAAAATTCAGGCGTGCCGTAAAACGGAATCTGATCAAACGTCAGGTTCGCGAAGCCTATCGGGTACGCAAATATGATCTGATCGATCCGCTGACGGGAAAAAACAAGCGTATGCTGGTTGCTTTCCTTTATTTGGACAAGGAAATCCATCCTTTTGCCGATATGGAAAAAGCCATGACAAAAGCATTGAACGTACTTCGCGACAAGGCATGATAAAGCGTTTTTTTACTTTCCTTCTGTTGTTGCCGGTCTATTTTTATAAATATTGCATTTCTCCCATGACGCCGGCATCGTGCAGGTACACGCCTACTTGTTCCGAATATGCTGTGCAGGCTCTCAAAAAACATGGTCCGGTAAAGGGATTGTATTTAGCAGTCAAACGCATTCTTCGCTGCCATCCCTGGGGAGGAAGCGGATATGATCCTGTACCGTAAAGTATGGTTTATTACGATATACATACTCACCATTTGCCCGTTCATCCGGAAGATGCCGCTATAGTTAACAGTCTGGTTCCTACGTTCGACGTGGGAATGGGGTTGTTCCGTTCTGTCGGCATTCATCCCTGGTATATATATAACGTGGAAGAACAGCTTGCCGAATTGAAGCGGCAGGTCTCATTTCCGGATGTAGTGGCTATTGGCGAAACGGGCTTGGATAAAGGTGCGGAAGCTCCGTTGGACTGTCAGCGGGAAATCTTTAGGGCGTCGGCCTCTCTTGCCGAAAATGCCGGCATCTTTTTAATCATTCATTGCGTGAAAGCTTGGGACGAACTGATAGCCTCGAAAAAAGAACTAAAGCCCCGTGTACCGTGGATTATACACGGTTTTCGTGGTAATGCCACATTAGCCGGGCAACTTATCCGGCAGGGTTTTTACCTCTCCTTTGGCGAGTATTTCAACCCCGGAGCCGTACGTGAAGCATGGCCCGGCCGTTTGTTCGCCGAAACGGACGATCGCGAAATCGATATCCGAACTGTCTACCGGAACCTTTCGGTTTCCTTGAATCTCCGGCTTGAACAGTTCGCCGGACAGATTGCCGAAAACGTCCGCGACATCCTTCATCTACCTTAAATCATTGTTATACCCTAATTTTCAATTCTCAATTCTCCATTTTCAATTATAAAGTCGTACCTTTGCCCGCATTCAATTAATACTATAATCTAAAACGATGAATTTTGTTGAAGAATTAACATGGAGGGGCATGATCGCTGATATGATGCCCGGAACAGAAGAACAGTTGCAAAAAGAGATGACTTCTGCTTATGTAGGTATTGACCCGACGGCTGACTCATTACATATCGGTCACCTGGTATCGGTTATGATGCTGAAACATCTCCAACGTGCAGGACACCGTCCTATTGCTCTGGTCGGCGGAGCTACCGGTATGATCGGAGACCCTTCAATGAAGTCGGCGGAACGTAACCTGCTCGATGAAGCGACGCTTCGTCATAACCAGGATAGCATTAAGAAGCAGTTGTCCAAGTTTTTGGATTTCGATTCGGACGCGCCTAATGCTGCCAAGTTGGTAAACAATTACGACTGGATGAAGGATTATTCTTTCTTGAATTTTATCCGCGATATCGGTAAGCATATCACTGTTAACTATATGATGGCTAAAGAATCTGTTAAAAAACGCCTGAGCCGCGAATCTTCTGTCGGTATGTCGTTTACGGAATTCTCTTACCAGTTGCTTCAGGGATACGATTATATGTATCTGTATGAACACGAAGGCTGCCGCTTGCAAATGGGAGGAACCGACCAGTGGGGTAACATCACGACCGGTACGGAGCTGATCCGCCGTAAGTTGGGTGGTGAGGCTTTTGCTTTGACCTGCCCGTTGATTACGAAAGCCGACGGAGGTAAGTTCGGCAAGACTGAGTCTGGCAACGTTTGGTTGGATCGCCGTTATACATCTCCTTATAAATTCTACCAGTTCTGGCTGAACGTGAGCGATGCCGATGCTGCCAAATATATCAAGATCTTTACCGATCTGCCCAAGGAAGAAATTGATGCCCTGATCAAAGAACAGGAAGAAGCACCGCATCTCCGTCCGTTGCAGAAACGTTTGGCAAAGGAAGTGACGGTCATGGTTCATTCCCAGGAAGATTACGATGCTGCTGTCGAGGCTTCCAATATACTGTTCGGAAACTCTACGTCGGAAGCATTGAAACATTTGGATGAACAGACATTGTTGGATGTGTTCAACGGTGTTCCCCAGTTTGAGGTTTCCCGTGAAGAGTTGAGTGCCGGTGTTAAAGCGATCGACCTGTTCACTGAAAAGGCGGCAATTTTCCCGTCGAAAGGCGAAATGCGCAAGTTGGTTCAGAGCGGCGGTATCAGTGTAAACAAAGAGAAACTGACGGATCAGGATATGGTTATCGACTGCTCTTCCCTGTTGGATGAGAAATATTTGCTGGTTCAGAGAGGTAAGAAGAATTACTATTTACTGATCGTAAAATAAGAAACTGTTTGGATTTTTTACAAAAAATGCTTGCAAGGTAAGATTTTATTCTTACCTTTGCATCGCTTTAGATAAAGCGCCGGATTGTCTCATGGTGTAATGGTAGCACTACAGTTTTTGGTTCTGTCTGTCGAGGTTCGAATCCTCGTGAGACAACTCACAGAGCAAAAGGGTCGGAATGAAAGTTTCGGCCCTTTTTGTTTTTGTGGCGGGAAATCTTTCTTCTTGTATCATTTCTGCATGATTAATTCTCAAATTTGTAAGTGGCGGACGACGGTATATCCATATATTTGTGCATTGGATATCATGGAAATTCAGTTGATCTTAATGTTATGAAGTATTATTGTCTGTTACTCTCTTTCCTTTGGGGATTTGTGTTTTTTGTTTCGGGACAGGAAAGAATATCTGTCTGCAATCTTCGGTGTGAATATCTGGAAGATCCGGTTGCAGTGGAGAATGAAAAGCCCTTGTTGAGTTGGCAGTTGCAATCCTCCGGGCAAGCGAAAAGTCAGACAGCCTACCGTATCCTCGTGGCAAGCTCTCCTTCTTTGCTAGCTGAAGGAAAAGCGGATTTTTGGGATTCCGGGAAAATAACATCTTCCCGTTCCAGCCAGGTAGGATATGAAGGGAAACCGCTTGATTCCAGGCAAACGCTTTACTGGAAAGCGATGGTTTGGGATGAAGCGGGAGAGGCTTCGCCTTGGAGTGAAACAGGGAGATGGACGATGGGATTGTTGGAACCGTCTGATTGGACAGCCCGGTGGATCGGCAACCGGGAAGACGCTTATCCCGACTCGACGTTGACTACTCCGGCTCCTTATTTCCGTAAAACATTCCGGATAAACAAGCCGGTCAAACAGGCGAAAGCCTATATATGCGGACTGGGCTTTTATGAAATGTACCTGAATGGCGAAAGGGTAGGCGACCAGGTATTGGCTCCCGCCGTTACCAATTTCGATCGTCGTCCGCTCAAAAAGATGTTGTATTTCTTTGATGGTCAATCTAACCAAAGGGTTCTCTATAATACGTTCGATGTCACGTCTTTGGTGCAGAAAGCGGAGAATACGGTTGGAGTTCTGTTGGGAAACGGCTGGTATAACCAGCGTGACCGGACGGTGGAAGGTTGTATGTGGTACGATACGCCCCGGCTGTTATGCCAGTTGGAGATAGAATACACTGATGGATCGACGGAACTGGTTGTTACGGATGATAGCTGGAAAACAACGACCGGCCCTTTACTGCATGACGCCATATTCACAGGTGAAGAATATGATGCCCGGCTAGAGCTGGACGGCTGGAACCGGAACGGGTACAAGGATTCTTCCTGGAAGAAAGCCCTTTTGGTAAGGGCGCCGAAGGGTAGTCTGCATGCTCAACTTGCCCCTCATGAGAAAATTATCCGGATATTGCAGCCGGTAAGCTGCGAACAAAAGGACGATTCTACTTATTGGTATGCATTTCCGGAGATGATTTCCGGCTGGGCGCATATAAAAGTGCAAGGCAATGCCGGTGACCGGATCAAGCTTCGTTTTGTCGGAGAGGAAAAAAATGATTTCGGACAAGTGGACCTCTATACGTTGCGGGGCGGTGGAGTGGAACAATGGGAACCGCGTTTTACCTGGCACACGTTCCGCTATATCGAAGTCATATCCCGACAGGTCAGGATGAACAAGGAAAGTCTGGTTGCAAAAGTCGTGCATACCGATCCGCAGCCTACCGGAAGTTTCAGTTGTTCGAACGAATTGTTTAATAAGATCAACGAAGTCTACTTGCGGACGCAGAAGAATAACTTTCACGGCAGTATCAGCAGTGATTGCCCGCACCGGGAACGGTTGGCTTATACTGGAGACGCGCAGGTGGTCGTGGAAAGTTCTATCTTATCTTTCGATATGACGCAGTTTTACCGGAAATGGTTTGACGATATGGGGGATGCCCGGAATCGGAAGAGCGGTTATGTTCCGCATACCGCACCTTTCGGTGGTGGAGGAGGCGGTCCGGCATGGGGATCGGCTTATGTGATCATGCCCTGGGCCTATTATTGTTATTATGGCGATACGGTTTTGTTGAACCGTCATTATGAAGGTATGAAACAATGGGTTGCCTATCTGGGAACAAGGACCGACGCCCGTGGAATCATCGTCCGGGAAGAGCCGGATGGCTGGTGCCTGGGGGATTGGTGTGCACCGGGGAAGAAGATGGAACTGCCCGAACCGTTGGTCAATACGGCTTATTACTATCATTCGGCAGACTTGATGTCTAAGGTTGCGGCTGTCTTAGGGAAAGAGGAAGACAGACTGCACTTTGACCGGCTGTGCACACGGATCAGGCAGGATTTCAATACTGTCTTTTTCAATCCGTCGACCCATCATTATTGGGAAGGGCGACAAGGTGCGGATGTATTCCCGCTGGCTTTCGGAATGGTGCCGGAAGGTGAAAAGGAAGCCGTGTTCAACGCTTTGCTCGCTCATCTGGACAGTATAGGAAATCATTTTGACACAGGTATCATGGCAACGCCTTTGCTCTTGAAAGTATTGAGTGATAACGGACGTGCCGATATTGCTTTCCGGTTGATGAACCAGCGCGAGATACCGGGGTTCGGGTATGTGATGGATGACCGTTATTCTTGTTTATGGGAGCGATGGGAAGGAAAGGCTTCCCGTTGCCATCCGATGTTCGGTAGCGTGGTGGCTTGGTTTTACCGGACACTTGCCGGAATCCGTTATGATGAAGCGGAGCCGGGTATGAAGCACATTGTCATCGCTCCTCAACCGGTGGGCGGCCTCACTTATTGCAGCGGATCGTATCAATCCCTGTACGGTCCCGTCCGCTCGGACTGGAGGATAGAAGCGGATTCGTTTGAGTTGACAGTCGAGGTACCCGCCAATACGACTGCCACGGTTATCTTGCCGTCCGGCAAGATATACGGGAATGTTGGATCGGGCATCCATCGGTTCGCGTCGCCTCTTATGTCGGATCGTTGAACCAGATAGAAGGGAAAATTCCTCATCCGGCAGTGCTTATCGAGGTCAGTTTCTTTTATTTGTTGGGTTTTGGTTGTGAAGTGCTGTCTTTAAACTGACAAAGAACCTTTGCTATGATATTATGACGTGCCGATAGGAAAATGAGAATGACCTTTCTGTTTTTGTAGGAGGATGCGACAAATATATCCTGCGAGAGCATCTTGAAAAAGATAAAAAACTTGTATGTTTGTAGGGATAAAAACAGAAATGCGAAATGAAGACATTAGTACATACCGACAAAGAACTGATTGAAGCGACCATTAAGAAGTGTGATATCTGTTATGTGGGACTGGCCGATACGGATGGGACTCCCTATGTATTGCCGATGAACTTTGGCTATCGTGATGGTGTTATATACCTGCATTCGGCACAGGAAGGACGGAGTATCTCCATTTTGGAACGGAATCCGCGTGTCTGCATTACGTTTAGCACGGATCATGATCTCGTTTTCCAGCATCCGGAGGTCGCTTGTAGCTACCGGATGCGCTCCAAGAGCGTGATTTGCTGGGGTGAAGTCCACTTTGAAGAAGATTTCGATAAAAAAACGGAAGCTCTGGATATCATTATGAAACAGTATTCGGATAAAGAATTCCGCTATTCCGATCCGGCTGTGAAGAATGTCAAAATATGGATTGTGGAAATGGACGAAGTGACCTGCAAGGAATTCGGGGCACCGCATAATAAGCTGAAAATTGGAAGTTAAAAATTGAAAATTGACGTTGCCGGGTGGTTTGTCTTTTTGGATAAAGCGTTGTATGATGGGCAAATAATTGTCAATTGTCAATTGTTAATTGTCAATTTCTTCTTACTTTTGTTGCCAAATATGATATTGCTGAATAATGGGATTGCAAAAGCATAGCAAGGTCTTGAATGATACAGTTGAGATGCTCTCGGACGAGGGGTCTTACCATCAACTGTTTCATGCTTACCGCGATGAAGAGGCGCTTCCTTCGGGTGAGGTGCTGAAAGAGATCATAGATTTATGCCGGGCAATCCTTTTCCCCGGTTATTACGGGAATGCACGGATCAGCAAGCAGACCATCCGTTTTCATACCGGCGTGAACGTCGGAACGTTGCATACGCTGCTTTCCAAGCAGATTTATGCAGGGCTTTGTTTTGCTGATACTGCCTGTGTTTCTTGTCCCGAAGAAAAGATCCTTACCGAGGCGGAAAAACTGTCGGAAGCCTTTATCCGTACGCTTCCCGAAATGCGCGCCTTGTTGGCGACGGATGCCGAGGCTGCTTTCAACGGTGATCCTGCTGCTCAGAACATCAACGAAGTTATTTTTTGCTATCCCGGTTTCCGGGCTGTCTGCAACTATCGCATTGCGCACCAGCTATACCGGTTGGGTGTTCCCTTTATTCCCCGCATGATTACTGAAATGGCCCATTCGGAGACAGGTATCGATATCCATCCGGGGGCGGAGATCGGACACTATTTCTCGATTGACCACGGGACGGGAACCGTTATCGGTGAGACCAGTGTTATCGGGAACCACGTCCGTATCTTCCAAGGAGTCAGTCTGGCAGGAGAGAAACTGCCGCCTGACGAAAACGGGAATGCGATACGCGGTGTGCCGCGTCATCCGGTGTTGGGCGATCATGTGACTGTCTATTCCAATGCCACATTGTTAGGGCGTATTCGTATTGGCGAAGGAGCTACGATCTGTGGCAACGTCTGGATCACGGAAGATGTTCCGGCGGGAGCAACCGTGAGCCAGCAGACAATTAATAAAGTCAGTTGACTGCCAGTGAAGTCATAGAACAAAGAATAATTAATAATTAAAATAGAATTACTAATAAACGATGAGGAATCATTGTTAACTTTCAACTTAAAATGAGCGAAACATTTGAAATGGTGGCTAAGACCCTTTACGGGTTGGAAGAAATCCTGGCCGGCGAGTTATTATCTTTAGGTGCCAACGATATACAGATTGGCCGCCGGATGGTTTCCTTTACCGGGGATAAGGAAGTGCTTTACAAAGCCAACTTCTATTGCCGTACGGCATTGCGTATCTTGAAGCCTATCTATCACTTTAAAGCTAAAGACGCCGATACTGTCTACAAAGAGGTTAAGAAGGTGAAATGGGAAAACTACATGTCTTTGGACAAGACGTTTGCCATCGACTCTGTAATCTACTCTGAAGATTTCAATCACTCCAAGTTTGTTGCTTATCGTACGAAGGATGCGATCGTGGATTATTTCATGGAGAAGGATCAGAAGCGCCCCTCTGTCCGTGTAAACAATCCGGATCTGTATATCAATATTCATATTTCACATAACGACTGTACGCTCTCTATCGACAGTTCGGGCGAGAGCTTGCATAAACGTGGTTACCGCGTGGACCAGACGGAGGCTCCGTTGAATGAGGTGTTGGCTGCCGGTATGATCTTGAAAACAGGCTGGAAAGGCGAGTCGAATTTCGTCGATCCGATGTGCGGCTCCGGTACGTTGCTGATCGAAGCGGCGATGATCGCCTTGAATATTGCGCCGGGCGTGCATCGTAAGGAGTTTGCTTTCGAGAAATGGATCGACTTTGACCAGGAATTGTTCGACCGTATCTATAACGACGAGAGTCAGGAACGTGAGTTTAATTTCAAATGTTATGGTGCCGATATCAATCCGGCGGCGATCGAGATTGCCGAGAAGAATATCCGTAGTGCCGGCCTGATGAAATATATCGAACTAAGGACCCAGCCGTTCCAGCAATGCACGGAGGCTCCCCAGCCGGGCATCATGGTGACCAATCCCCCTTATGGAGAACGTATTTCCAGTCGTGATTTGTTGGGGGTGTACAATATGATCGGTGAACGTGTCAAACATGTGTTTACTGGCTATAAAGTATGGATTCTGAGTTATAAGGATGAATGCTTCGACAAGATCGGCTTGAAACCGAGTGAAAAGATGAAGCTTATGAACGGATCGTTGGAATGCGAATACCGTTGTTACGATATATTCGAAGGAAAAATCAAAGACTATAAGAAAGCACTGAACGAAGAAGGTGAAGCACGTTCTTCCCGCCCGGAAAGACCTTCTTTCGAACGTAAGCCGGACCGCTCGTCACGTCCGAATTTCCGTACCGACCGCATGGATCGTCCCGCCCGCCGTTTTGCTGCCGCGCATGCTGAGGACGACAACGAACGGACACCTTTTATTCCCGGCAAACGCTATTTCGGCGATGACCGTGCAGATGGCCGTCCGGCTCGTAGGGATTTTGTCGGCAAACGTCCTGTCAAGAGACATTTTAAGGATGACGAGGAGTTTGGCGGTAAGAAAAAGTTCGGTGACCGTTCGTTTAAGAAACCATTCAAAAGAAGAGGAAAGGATGATTTTGAGGATTAATATTTTAGGTGTATTATGTGCTTTGGCACTTATAAATCCGTTGTCGATGATGGGACAAGACAAACAGTTTACTTTGCATGACTTGATTCCCGGTGGAAAGACGCAAAGTCGTTTTGTGCCTCGCAACTTGAAACAGTTGCAGTGGTGTGGAGACACATATCTGTATGTCAAGGGTGACAGCATGATGAGTGGAGAATCGACAAAGGCGGTGAAAGTCGCCTTTACTCGCCAGCAGTTGAACGAAGCGCTTGCGGTGGTCGGTGCGCAGTCGGTTGGCGGTATGCCCTTCTTCTCGGTTCCTTACAAAGATCAGCCGGTGCTTGCTTTTAATGCCAAGCACCATCGTTTCCATTACGATTTTGTGGAAAACAGGATTGTAAGCATGTATGATCTGAATGGTTCCTGGGAGAATTTAGACTTTTGTCCGGCCAACGGTTATTTGGCTTTTACGGAGGAGGACAACCTGAAAATCCTTTCGCCGGATAACGCTGTCAGTATCGTGACGGACGAAACGGCTGAAGGTGTTGTTTGCGGGAAGTCCGTTCATCAGAACGAGTTCGGTATCCATAAAGGGACTTTCTGGTCTCCGAATGGTTCGGCGCTGGCTTTCTACCGGATGGATGAAAGCATGGTGACGGATTATCCGTTTGTCGACATTACTGCCCGTTGCGCGAAAGCCGAACCGCACAAATATCCGATGGCTGGAATGAAAAGCCATGAGGTGACAGTCGGTGTCTACAACCTGGCGACCGGAAAAACCGTCTGGTTGAAAACCGGATTACCGAAGGAAAAGTATCTGACGAATATTACCTGGAGCCCGGATGAAAAGAGCATTTATATTGCCGAACTGAACCGGGATCAGAACGAGATGCACCTGGTACGCTATTCTGCCTTGACAGGTGATAAAGAGGTGGATTTGTTTACCGAAAAGAACGAACATTATGTAGAGCCGCAACATCCGGTGCTTTTCCTGCCGAACAATCCGGATCAGTTTATCTGGCAGAGCCGGCGTGATGGTTATAATCATTTGTATCTGTATAATACGAAGGGAGAACAGTTGAAGCAGTTGACGGAAGGCGAGTGGGAAGTCCTGGACATCCTCGGTTTCGATGTTAAGGGAAAGGCATTGTTTTTCTCTTCCACAAGGCCGTCAATGCTGAGCTCGTTCAGTTATGGTGATGCTCTGTATGTCGGAACGTCACGCCTGGATCTGAAAAAGGGAACTTCTTACGAATTGACTTCGGGAGGTTTGCAAGGAGTTCATGCTACGCAACTGAGTGCTTCCGGTAAATATTTGATCGACAGTTATTCAGCTCCCGATGTTCCACGTGAAATTTCGATTATCGACGGACAGAAACGTGAAACTTTACGGACGTTGCTGACGGCGAAGAATCCGTACGAAGGTTATGCGATGCCGGAAATCGTTACCGGAAAAATCAAGGCGGCAGATGGTGTCACCAATTTGAATTTCCGTCTGGTAAAACCTGTCGGTCTGGATGAGACGAAGAAATATCCGACGATCGTCTATGTGTACGGCGGCCCGCATGCCCAGTTGGTAACAGGCGGATGGAAGAACGGTGTAGGCGGTTGGGATATCTATATGGCTCAACGCGGATATGTGGTTTTTACGCTCGATAGTCGGGGATCGGCAAACCGGGGACAGGCTTTCGAAAATGTCATACATCGTAATTTGGGTGTGAACGAGATGGCAGACCAGGTAAAAGGCGTTGAGTTTCTGAAATCACTTCCGTATGTCGATGCCGACCGTATCGGTGTGCATGGATGGAGCTACGGCGGTTTTATGACAACGAACCTGATGTGCTCTTATCCGGAATTGTTCAAAGTGGGAGTTGCCGGTGGTCCGGTGATCGACTGGAGTAACTACGAGATTATGTATGGCGAGCGCTATATGGACCGTCCGCAGGACAATCCGGAAGGTTATAAGAATGCCAACCTGAAATTGAAAGCGGGTAACCTGAAGGGACATTTGCTGTTGATCCACGGAGATATTGATCCGGTTGTTGTCTGGCAGCACAGTTTAGGATTCTTGAAAGCTTGTGTGGATGCGGATACATATCCTGACTATTTCGTTTATCCCCGCCATCTGCATAATGTGATTGGTAAAGACCGTCCGCATCTGTATGAGAAGATAACGCGCTACTTTGACGACTACCTTAAGAATTGACAATTGACAATGGGCAATTGACAATTGAGAGAAAGAACAAAGATGAAATAACAAAAAAACAATAACCATTAAAAAAAGATGATTGGGAAAGGATAATGACAAGTAATTGTCAATTGTCAATTGTCAATTGTCAATTATAAAAAAATGAATATTCTTTTATTAGGCTCAGGCGGCCGCGAACATGCAATAGCCTGGAAGATTGCTCAAAGTCCGAAAGTGGATCAGTTATTTATCGCTCCCGGTAATGCAGGTACTGCATTGGTAGGCACGAATGTAAATATCAAGGCTGACGATTTCTCTGCTATCAAGGAATTTGCCTTGGCAAATCATATCGGTATGGTGGTGGTAGGTCCGGAAGATCCGCTGGTGAAAGGGGTGTATGATTATTTCAAGAACGATGTCGCCCTGGCAGGTATTCCCGTGATAGGCCCTTCGAAAGAGGGAGCGCAACTGGAAGGCAGCAAGGACTTTGCGAAGGCCTTCATGATGCGCCACAACATTCCGACAGCTCGTTATAAGAGTATTTCTGCCGGAAATTTAGAAGAAGGATACGCTTTCCTGGAAGAATTGCAGGCTCCCTACGTATTGAAGGCCGACGGTCTGGCTGCCGGTAAAGGTGTGCTGATTCTCGACACGCTCGAAGAAGCAAAGAAGGAGCTGGACGATATGCTGGGGGGTATGTTCGGCGATGCCAGCAAGACGGTCGTGATCGAAGAGTTCCTGGACGGTATCGAATGTTCCGTGTTTGTGATGACGGATGGCGAGAGCTACAAGGTGCTTCCGGTGGCAAAAGACTATAAGCGTATCGGCGAAGACAATACAGGTTTGAATACAGGTGGAATGGGAGCCGTTTCTCCAGTTCCTTTTGCCGATGAGACGTTTATGCAGAAGGTGGACGAGCGTATTATCCGTCCGACGATCGAAGGGCTGAAAGCGGAAAATATCGACTATAAGGGTTTCATCTTCCTTGGTCTGATCAATGTGAAGGGCGAACCTATGGTGATCGAATATAATTGCCGCATGGGTGATCCGGAAACGGAAGTTGTCATGTTACGTATCCAAAGCGACTTGGTTGAACTGTTGGAAGGTGTGGCCGAAGGTAATTTGGGCAGTCGTACATTGGTTCACGATCCGCGTGCGGCCGTAACAGTCATGCTGGTAAGCGGCGGTTATCCTGAAGCGTATGAAAAAGGAAAGGTTATCAGTGGCCTGGATAAGGTTCCCGCCGAAAACATCATTTTCCACGCAGGGACAAAAGCTGCCGATGGGCAGATCCTGACCAGTGGCGGTCGTGTCATCGCTGTCAGCTCTTACGGAGCCGACAAGGAAGAAGCCCTTGTCCAATCTTTCGCCGGTGCCAAGCTCATTGATTTCGAAAAGAAATATTTCCGTAATGATATCGGATTCGATTTATAAATTGTTGTCATAAATGCTGATTTATGGGGTGAGCTAACAGACGATTCAAGCCTTGTGTGTTGCAGGCTCTCTTTTGCCTCATCTGTTGGCTCGCATGTAAATCAGCATTTATCTATTCCTGATCAGAAATGCGAGTAGCTTATAACAAATATTCCCGTCGATTCGACTTCTCCGCGCCACCGACATTCGTGCCGGTCTTATTGGCATGTATTGCCTGTTGGGTGGTCAGTTATTTGTACTCCGTGGGCTATCCTGTCTATGGCGAGGTCTCGGCTACTCCTCTCTGGAATACGATTTGCCAGACATTGCCAGGCAAGGAGTTTACCTATATTATCGGGATGGCGTTGATGTTCGGAGGGGCTTTCCTATTGCATCGTGCGAACTATGTACTGGTGTTGATACGGGAGAAGACGATGCTGCCCTTCCTCTTCTATGTCCTGTTCATCAGTACGAATCCCGACTTCTTTCCTTTGAAATCGACTTCGGTCGGTGTTTTCTGCCTGATTCTGGCTATTTACCAACTGTTCACGACCTATCATGATCCCGAGGCGAGAGAGAAGGCCTACAGTGCCGCCTTGCTGATCGGTATAGGCAGTCTGCTTTGGGTTCATTTGCTGTGGTTTTTGCCGTTGTTCTGGCTGGGGATGTATAATTTCCGTTCGCTGACGTCCCGTACCTTTATCGCCTCTTTGTTAGGGGTGGCGACGGTATATTGGTTCCTGTTGGGGTGGTGTGTCTGGCAACGGGATTTCACGCTGTTCAACGTCCCTTTCTCGACGCTTTTCAAGGTGCGCCTCTTGGCGACGGACGGAATAGTGTTGCTGGATTGGATCAGTATCATGGCGATTGCCCTGTTGACAGTTGTCGCTTCCCTGAATATTGTCATGCACGATACGGAGGATTCGCTTCGCTCCCGTCAGTTTCTCTCGTTCCTGATTGCGATGTCCGTATGGGCGTTCAGCCTTTATTTCCTCTATGATCAGGTTTCGGAAGAATTTTTGGAAACAGCTTGCGTGCCAGCCTCTATCCTGATCGCTCATTTCTTTACGGTGACACGTGGCAAGATCGTGTTTTGGTCGTTTTTTACAACTGTGGCAGTCCTGGTTGCCACTCTATTCATTCGTATATGGAATTTCTTATAGAATACGGATATATCGGTGTGTTCATCGCCTCTTTTTTGGCTGCTACCGTTTTGCCGTTCAGCAGCGAGGTCGTTCTAACCGGAGTGTTGTTGGCGGGAGCGGCCTACTGGCCTTGTATGATTGCGGCTACGTTAGGTAATTTCTTAGGTGGCATGAGTTGTTATTGGCTGGGTATGCTGGGCAAGGTCGAATGGATAGAGAAATATCTGAAACTGGATGCCGTCAAATTGCAGAAAGTGCAGGATTGGATAAAAGGGAAAGGTTCCTGGATGGGCTTTTTCGTTTTCCTTCCCGGTATAGGCGATTTTATCGCCGTGGCGCTCGGTTTTCTCCGCGCCAATATCTGGATCGTGGCTGTCTCGATGTTTCTCGGAAAGGCGATCCGATATTGGGTTTGGATGGAATTTGTCTATAAAGTACAGGGAATGTTCTGATTATTCCACTTTGACATATATTTTCGTATACACCTCGTTATGGCGGGCGTAAATGGCATAATTTCCCCGGATGTCGCTCCACGAAGGCAGAAGTGTGACTTTCAGTATGCCGCCTTCGGTCGTAATCTGAAAGAGGTCTTCGAGGTCGCTATCGTAGCTGAACTCCGTGTCTTTGGGAAATTCCCGGACAATCTCGTCTTCATAACCGCTTACCACTGTCCCGATCGTGCTGTCGTAGGCGGGTAACCCGTCTGCTTCGGGATTGATCAGGGCAAACTGGATGACAGCGCCTACTCTTTTCTCCTCTTTCATGATCTCGGATCCGACATAGAATTGGTAGTAGTCTCCTGCCAGCGCCAATGCGAATTTTCCCGATGGAAATTGCTTCACGGCTTCTTCCTTGAAAGCTTGGTAGAGGTGTCCCGGTGTTACGGCTGCTTGATAAACCAATCCGTTGCCGACTTGGGGCGGAATGACTTTTCCAATCCCTTTCGACGGACCGATTTCGGCGATCAGGCATTCGTTTGTTTGAAAGTTGTTTGCCGCGTTGATATAGATGTCCGAATTGCCCAGACGGGTCGCTCCATTCTCCACATCGAGCATGTTCAAGGTAGTTGCATTGTTGATTTCAGGAGCCGAATCGTCGTCCGAACAAGAAAAAGCCGGTAACAGGAATGCTGCCAGCAAGAGCTGGAACAAGAAATTCTTTTTCATTTCTTCTTTATTTATAAGTTAGACAATAGGTAAAACATGCACAAAGGTATTTATATTTTCCTGAAAAGCTAATCATTCCCTTTATATTTCGCCCGCCAATGGGACGGAGGTATGCCGACACGCTCGATGAAGGCGCGACTGAAGGTTTTCACCGAACTGTAGCCCATTTTCGTCGCCACTTCGCCCAAAGGCCAGTCCGTATGGAGCAGGACGTCGCGGATGGCCACCCAACGGTAGGCTTCGAGCCATTCGTCTGTAGTCACCCCGGTCAGTACCCTCAGGCAGCCGGACAGATCGACTCGCGAGACGCCTAATTTTTTTGCATAGAAAACCGGATCATGATTCATATAATGATGAACCATCGAGGCGAAAAGGTCCAAAAATTCGTTGCCCGTTCGTTTATGGAAAATGATACCCGATTGTACGCCTTGCCAGCGTTCCGCTTCGGTCGCTTCCCGGCCACAGAAGGAGATAAAGATATCTTTGGGAGTGTATAGGGGGTATTTTGTGTCCATTTTTGTATATATTCGTTTGTTTATAGCTTATACAAGACCGACGGATTCGTTCAAGGGGTAATTAGAGAACGAATCCGCAGGTTATAATTCGTTAACCGGATAATTGTAGAATGAATATGGGAGTTATGATTCATTCGCTAAATGCTCGTTAAACGAATCTGTTGATCGTAATTCGTTCTGCAATTAATTGAGAAACGAATCCGCTATTCTGCCAGCCATTTGTTAATCTGTGTCAGTATCTTTTCCTTCATGTCTTCGGGCATGTTGCCGATACGGGCGCGGTGGCTGCCTCCGGGTTGGATGTAGACTTGTTCGTTTACCTTGCCTTTGAAGATCGGGACGCGGGTGGCGCTCCACGGGTCTACTTCGCCATAGATAAAGATCATCTTCGGATCGTTGTCACGGAGGAAATCATAGACTTTGTGGTAAAGTTCGGGGCGGTATTCAACTTTGTCGACCAGCTCTTTCGGCAGCATGATGCGGTTCAGGTATCCCCGGCTGCTGTCGATTGTCAGGTATTTCCTGAACGGTTTCGTGTCATAGCCGTAATAACCCAATTCGCGGGCAGCTTGTACGAAGAAGGAGATATTCGGCTGGTTTTCGGCAAAATAGTCGGGTCCGCTGATGTCAACCAAATGATAAAACAGTGTCTTTGCATCGGATGTGAGCGGCGGGATCACGCTGGTCGGCGTACCCCATTGCCAGAGGGCGAACGGGTATTCCAGGACGCAATAATCCAATACTTCGGCTATCGGAATGCGGAATTCCAGCTTCTTGTCCTTGCAGAACTTTTCCAGCATCGGGACGATTTCGTCCTTGTGTTTCAATATTTCAATCTGGAAAGCTTCGATCTTCTGACGGTCTTTCTTCGTGCCTACTTTGCGGAGGAACGGTTCGTGGCGCCCGTCTTCCACACCGCGGTTCAAGGGGGCTACGTAGGGGACGGAGAAGTCTACGTCGTCCGGAAACCAGGCACGGTACAGGCAAGTGGTTTGTCCGCCTTTGCTGATGCCGGTGCTGACCCATTTACCGGTGTACAGCTCTCGGAATGTTTGGTTGACGTTATGCAGGTCGTAGGCCGAGTTCTCTGCCGTCAGGTATTCCCAGTTACAGGGGGTCGGGGTGGATTCGAGGAAATAACGGTATTCTACGAATACCATATTGGCATCGAGCAGCTTCGACAGCTCTTCCTGATAGCGAGGGTTCAAGGCATACGCCGCACCATATCCTTCCGTGACCAATATGGTCGGGCGGTCGAAACCGACGTGGGCGACGATCACGCGTTGCGTGAATGTTCCGGCTGCCGGGTTCTTATGGTCGACAGGCTGTGTGATGCGTACGAGATATTTCTCGGCATAATGGTCCGATTCCAGCTTCTCGATGCCGCTGATTCCTTTCAGCCCTTCCAATTTCTTTTGTAATTCCTGTGCGTTACCTGCAAATGCGACTGTCAGCATCAACAGGAATGCGACGAGGCATGGCGATAAGGTTTTCAATGTCCTTCTCATGGTATTAATCTTTTAAGTTATGTATGTTTCGTATCAATCCTTCGTATTTGGCTCTTTTGACCGCCGATTTGGCAAATATACGATTATAATCCTCACGGGAAAAGACCTTTAGATCCTCTTTTCGAAGAGAAAGCAAAGCCGGTTTCGGACGGAATGCCTCTATTTGGGTCGGGCGGGCGAAACGGTTCCAGGGGCAGACCTCCTGGCAGGTGTCGCAACCGTAGAGGCGGTTACCGAGTCGGGAAGCCTGTTCGGCGGGGATTTCTCCGCGGTTCTCGATGGTGAGATAGGAGAGGCATTTGCGGGCATTCAGGTGGCGGGGGCCTTCCAGTGCTCCTGTCGGGCAGGCATCCAGGCAACGGCTACAACTGCCGCAACGGTTCTTCTGCGGTGTGTCGTACTGGTCCGCTTCGAGGGTGGTGACGATTTCTCCCAAGAAGAAGAAAGAGCCTTTTCCGGGAATAATCAGGTTTGTGTTCTTCCCGATCCATCCCAGTCCGGCTTTCCAGGCCCAGTAGCGTTCGAGGATGGGAGCGGAGTCGGTAAAGAAGCGGGCGGCTGTTACGTCTGCCTGCTCCGTTCCCGCGCTTGACGCGGGATCGCAAAAGAACAGCCCGTTGCGATCCATACCTTTCCCGTCCGTTTCTATGCGATCCCGCGCGGGGCGCGGGAACAGGGCGGTCCATAGCTCGCTCAACATCTCTTTGACGACGAGATGGTAATCCTTCCCGTAGGCGTAGTAGGCGATATGGGGCGCTTCGGGTGGAAGTTTCTGCTCCGGATAATAGTTCAACGCCACGGATATGACTGTCTTGGCTCCTTCCACCAATCCGGCGGGATTCAACCGGATCTCGCGGTGGTTCTCCATATACGCCATCCCTGCATGGTTGCCCTCCTTCAGCCATCTGTCAAAAAATAAGGCCTCACTGTCTGCGGCCGCTACTTGTGCGATCCCGCAGGCATCGAAGCCGATCTCTTTTGCTTTCTCTTTTATTTCGATAGCTGGAAGCATATTAAAACACTTTGAACTCATACCCTTGTTCCTGTAGCCATTCGATGGCCCTGGGCATCGCTTCGCGCATGTTGCGTTCGGCTTTCAGCGAGTCGTGAAAGACGATTACGGAACCGTTGCGGGTATAGTTCTTCACCACGTTGAAGACACCGTTCGGTGTCATGTGCGGACTGTAATCGCGCGTCACCACGTCCCACATGATGATCCGGTAATGCCTCCTGAGCCATACCACCTGTGGGAAACGCATGTGTCCGTGGGGCGGACGGAACAGGTCGCTTTTTATATATTCGGCAGCCTTTTCCACATTCGCCAGATAGTTTTTGGTCCAGAAGCGGATACCTTGAATATGGTTGAAAGTGTGGTTGCCTACACGATGCCCCCTGTCCAGTACCATCTGGTAGATGTCCGGATGTTTGCGGACGTTGTCCCCGACACAGAAGAAGGTCGCCTTCACGCCATATTTGTCTAATATATCCAATACCCAAGGGGTAACCTCAGGGATCGGACCATCGTCGAAGGTGAGATATACACACTTCTTCTTTGCCGGAATCCGCCAGATTACCCCTGGAAACAGAGCCCTGTAAAACCAGGGCGGTTGTTCTATAAACATATCTATTCTCTGCGCACCGATTCGTAAGCCATACGGTAGTTGTCAAACTCTTCCTGGTATTTCTTGTTGAATTCGGGGTTGTAATGTTTGTTGATTAACAATACTTGATTCAAAACCTGCATGTCCTGTAACAATTCTGTTTCTACGGACGCCAACTGCACTGGGTTCAAGCGGAAGTACCAGTTTATGTTACGCATCATGTTATCGGCGATGCCTGTAAATATTTCTGCCGCTTTTTCTTTCTGGCCCAGCACATAATAGAGTTCACCGGTTGAAAGAGCCGTGTAGTCGAGCGGGACATTTTCCGGCGGCAGCACCTGCATACATTTGTCCAATACTTCCAAAGCCTTGTCGTTCTTGCCTTCTTTCACCAATGCTTCTGCCAACTTGTTGAACAGCATCATGCGGTAGCTCTTGCACATGCGCATTACATTTTCGTCGATGTAAACGCCTGGCTTGTCTACGCCGCCCCATTTGAATTTGTTCATCACGTTGTCATACATTTTGTCGGTGTTGACAGCCTTGTTGGCATTTTTCGGAACGACCTGGTAAGCGAGACCTGTCTGTTCGAAGTAGCCGTCCAGGTTGACGAACTGATCCGGGCTGACCGTGATCGCGTAGTACATCGGACGTTCGAAATTGTTGGTCTGCAACATGTCGAGGATCGTCAGTTCCTGTTTACCCAGTGCATTCTTTCCGGCGAGGTTGATCATCATCTGGTCTACCATGCCGTCTGTCTTGCCGCCTAAGATTTTGGCTCCGGCGACCGAGTCGACTTTGTAGTACAGTTTGTCAGCCGGGATATAATCGAGTTCCTGGTTAATACCCGGAATCTTCTTGAACTTAGGATCATCGCTACGGACAAAGTTCAAGGCCGTGTTCAGGTCGATCGAATCTTTTGTCAGCGGGAATACATAAGCTGCATCGCGGGTCCCTTGTATATACTGGTCGCGTGTCCAGGTGATCGGCAGCGGAGCGGACTCGTAAGCCTGTTTCTTCATCTGGTCGATATACCAGTCTGTTTGCAGGTAGCTGGTGTTACATACGCGGACATCGGTACGGACGCCTTCTACCTCCTGGGCATACCACAAGGGGAATGTGTCGTTGTCGCCATTGGTGAAGATGATGGCATTCGGCTCGCAGGATTCCAGATAGTTGGAACCGAAATCGCGGCAGACATAGCGGCCTGAACGGTCGTGGTCGTCCCAGTTTTGTCCGGCCATCTGAATAGGTATGAACAAGCAAAGCACGGTTGCCACCGATCCGGCGATGACCGGATTCAGTTTGCCGTATCGCTCCAGTCCCTTAGCCAGTGCCGCGACACCGAACCCGATCCAGATACAGAACGCATAGAACGATCCGGCATACGCATAGTCTCGTTCACGCGGCTGATATGGCGTCTGATTCAGATACAGAACGATAGCCAGACCGGTCATGAAAAACAGGAAGAAAGTCACCCAGAAACTCTGGATTCCTTTTTCGCCCGAATAAGCCTGGAACAGCAAACCTAAAATACCTAACAGCAACGGCAGCATATAATAGACATTGTGCCCTTTATTATTGATAATATCGAACGGCATATCTTCCTGCGGGCCCACCAGAACTTCGTCGATAAACGGAATGCCGGTAATCCAGTTGCCGTTCAGCACCTCTCCATTTCCCTGGATGTCGTTCTGACGGCCGGAGAAGTTCCACATGAAGTAGCGCCAGTACATAAAGTTCAACTGGTAGGAGAAGAAGAACTTCAGGTTTTCCGCGAATGTCGGTTTCATTACGCTCTTCATCTCTCCGCAATAGTTATATTTCACCGGTTGGCCTTTTACCTGCGCCCATTCCTTATAGGCCTGTACATGGCGCGGATCGGAGCTGTACATACGCGGGAACAGCATGTTCAGTTCGTCGACATATTTGTATTCCTGATCGGTGCGGGACACGAAATAACGGTCTTTCTCGTTTTTGTCCTTCTTGATCACACGGCTCCAGGTCGGTTCGCCTTCTGTCGTGACGGGTACGCAGCTTCCTCCCTGGTTTTCGCGCTGTACTTCCGAGACGTAGGTCTGCCCGTAGAGGAGCGGAACTTTACCATACTGTTCACGTGCCAGATAGGTACGCAACGTAAAGATATCGCTCGGTGCGTTCTGGTTCATCGGCGTGTCGGCCGTTGCACGGATCAGTGTCAGTGCATACGAAGAATAGCCTACAACGACTACCATCAGGCAGACCAAGATCGTATTCAGCGTCTTGATATCCACCTTCTTGCTCTTGAACAGGTAAAGGCTCAATGCCGCAGTCAGGATGACCGCCAAAACATAACCGCTACCGATAAACGGAATACCGATCAATACGACCGACAGGATGAAAGCGATCTTCATGCGTGTCGGATGGATTTCGTCGCGCATGGTTTCCCAGATAGACCAGATCAACACGCCTGCCACAATGATCACATAAGCGAATACCCCGGAATTGTAAGGCATGCCTAAGACGTTGACAAATAATAGTTCGAAATAGCCGCAAACCTCGACCAGCCCCTGTACGACTCCGTACATCATCAAAGCTACGATCGCGAACGATACGAGCAGTGCGGCAAGCGTACCCTTCATGGTCGGGTTCGGGAATTTCTTATAATAATATACCAGTACGATAGCCGGGATACACAACAAGTTCAACAAGTGGACGCCGATACTCAACCCCATCAGGTAAGCGATCAGTACGATCCAGCGGTCTGCATGCGGTTTGTCGGCCACGGCTTCCCATTTCAGGATCAACCAGAAAACGCTGGCGGTGAAGAGAGACGAATAAGCATACACTTCCCCTTCTACGGCGCTGAACCAGAAAGTGTCGCTGAATGTATAAGCCAGTGCGCCTACCAGGCCGCTGCCCATGATGGTAATCATCTGACCTAAAGAAGCTTCTTCACCGTCTTTCACCATGATCTTGCGGGCAAGGTGAGTGATACTCCAGAAAAGGAACAAGATCGTCAGTCCGCTAAACAAGGCGGACATCGTATTTACCATCTTCGCCACTGTGGACGGGTCGGATGCAAGTTGTGTGAACAGGTTGGCTGTCAACATAAAGAACGGTGCTCCGGGGGGATGCCCTACTTCCAGCTTGTAAGCTGAAGAAATGAACTCACCGCAATCCCAGAAACTGGCAGTGGGTTCCATAGTCATCAAATAGACGGTTGAAGCGATCGCAAAGACGATCCAGCCCAACACGTTGTTGATCAATTTATACTTTCCCATACTTTGTATAAAGTGTAATAATTAATTGTCTTAACTCTGTATCCTCACGCGGACAGTCGGCCGCAAAGGTAAGCATTTACGTTTAATACCAACGCCCTGATACGCTATAAATTGTGTGGAAGAGATTAGAAATATATTAAAAAGAATTCGTTGAATGACAGTCTGGAATCTGACAATTTGCCGACATTCGGATGGCGCAAACTGACATTTGTAGGCAGGATTCTGTTGCAAGCCCGCTGTTTCCTGTGCCGGGGCTTTCCCGGGCGATCCGGAACAAATAGGTAAGTATTTCTGGTGAGTGTCGGGGAAAAGCCCTTTCCCGTTCTAAAAAAAACGAAAAGGAGGGCTTTTTCTACCGACGTGGGAAAAGGGTTGATTATTGTCGTGTTGAAGTGTTTCAGCGTGTTCAGGCAACCATATTGATAAGACAGTCCTAACTCGCAATGTTTGCTCAACCGGTAGCCGACTTTAGCCATTATGGAGAGATCGAATACGGTTTGAGGTTGTACATATAATGTCGGAGCAACGCCTAAACCGAAATGGAATTTGTCGGTGACCATATTCCCTTGAATTTTACTTTTTACTAATTGTAAAAGGAATAAAGATTGATAGATTCAGATCTGATATATGTCCCTTTTTATAAATACGATCATCGATTACATTTGTAAAACCAAGACGATAATTAATTGCAAGGTCAATTTTGTTATTGATATTGTAACCGACTTTCCAAACTAATGGAATATCAAACTTCTTTCCATCATTGGTTGGAACCATATACCAGGTTGGTTCGATTCCCATACCAACATATAATCCTTTTACTAATCTATAATTTACAGAAGGCGACAGAGACAAAGCCAAATTTGCGTCATGCCCTATAATCCGACTTGCCAGCTCATTATCCACATAATAAGACTTTGTGTTCTTAAATACTTTCGCATCGAGTATAAGGTCCATGTCATAAAACAACCTATCATTTTTTCCATGTTCTATCCGAAAACGATACCCAAGTGAAGCTCCAAATTGATATTTATCTTTGTAATCAATTTTATAGTCTCCCTCCTGCCAAATATCCGGACGACCGGAATTGGGAGTTAAATTGTGCTCAAACCCCAATCCGCCACCAACTAAAAGACCTGTCCGTAACACCTGCGAGTTTGTAGGCAAGGCAAATAAGACAGCACATACTAACAATACAAATCTTATCACTTTCATAAGTTATAAATTTAATTTTATCTATAAGACATCGATAGGTAGAAATTCCCCTATCGATGTCTTATGAATTATCAGAAAATTATGTTTATTCCTTTACAACTACAAAATCCAGATTTTTGCCAGGCCAAGGTCCATAAGTGACTGTTAAGCAGAAACCTTTATTACCTCCTCCTAAAAGATCTTTAGGGAAAAACTCATAATCATGCGATGAAAACGAATCATTTTTACTTTTGCGAGCTGATGTGCCAACATTCTGTACTGTAGGAGGATTCGAAACGTATGCTATGTCACAATTAGCACATGCTATAGTTGTTGAAGCCTTTCTATTATACCATATTCCAGCAAATCCTTTTTTTCTAAAACAAACTTCAAATTTTACCCCTGCATTATAATTGGGCCTACCATTAATTGTTCCTAATACCGAATATTTTACCCATAACTTATTCTTGCCTTCCCGATAACTAAAAACCTCTTTGGATTTTTGTTTGTCATTAGGAGGTGTTAATCCTAAACTATCAAGTTGGGCGTAACTTGATATATCTTTGCAATTAATCAGTTCTCCATTAATTTTGATAAAACCATTTTTATTTGCCAAGTGTGCTAATTTTAGATTGCTTACAGGTAAATAGGCTGAATAGTCATCTCCATATTCAGGGAAATATAATGATGCATATTTTACTTTAAATTCTTCATAATGTTCTTTGGTGTCATAATAATTGTCAGCATCTCCCATTGCGTCATCAAAAACGTTATATAGAGATTTAAAACCTTCTTTTTTGAGAAGACCGGAAACATTTTCAATATCTGATAATGCATTTTCCAATGCACTATTGTCTGCGAAATTCAATATGCTGTCTTCCAATATTATAGTTTCAAAGCTCATTGCTTTTGTCTTCACTTCCGACTTAGAAGATTCTACATCTATTAATTCATTTGTACAAGAGACAAACAAAACTGAAACTAAACAGATCAAACAAAATTTTAACTTTTTCATGATGATATTTTATAAGTTTGTAAATATATTTCCATATGCATGATTTATTCCATCGGTAATTGATACTACATCTCCATTTTTTGCTTCCTCATCCAAGGAAATAACAACCGAAGGCTTAGTCACTATAGATTGGTTATACACAACCTCTCCTGCCGAATTTGTCACAGTCACCTGAACTGTTCCTAAATCAGCAGTAAACTCTAACAATAAATCTTTATTGTTGTCTTGAACCCATGTTTGGACGGGCAATTGGAAAGTGATGGATTTAGTTTTGAGATCCCATCTTCCAATTAATTCAACTTTCTTTTTGGCAAAGCAAGGAAGCGAAATTGCCAGAACCAATATCAAACTCCCCAATTTTTTAATTGCGTTCATACCGTTTTTGTTTAAAAAATCTTTGGTAAAAGTAGTAGTGGACTTTGAGAGTGCCAAAAACGGTCAAAAAGTATATGGACAAGCCTGAATTTGTATGGATAAATAGTTTTAAGTATTTGTGTTTCAATAGAAATGCGATATAAAATGTGAGAGCTAAATTACGATATTTTCTAATGTCTTTCGGATGATAAACTCGTAAATACCCGTTTTAGAATTGGTCAGTCCAAGTGATTGGCGGGTTCTAAGCCTGCGTTTATTGGCAGAATCCGGGTTGATACCTAAAAGCATAGCTTCTGATTTTATGCTGATATTCAGGAAACTAAGATAGCAGGTTTCTATTTCGGTTTTCTTCAAGGTTTCCACATCCTGTACGGCAACCTGCCAATTTGGACAAGCGGAGTCGATCTGCTCTTTTAAGAGCTCCCAATCTTGTTCGGAAAGCTTTTGTCCATATTTTTTCTTATTATCCGGACGCTCTTTCAGCTCTTGGAAGAGAGAAGAATACTGTAGTTTCTCGCATTTCAGAATAAGGATTTCTCTTTTAGCTTGAAGCATTTTTTTACGAATTTGTATTACCTCTTCCTTATTTGTACTGGTATCGGTTGCTACTTTTTGCTTGATTTTATTCTCCAACTTGGTTAGCAGCTGCTCCTTTTCGTCTAACTGTAGTTGCTGTTTGTTGATCTTGTTCAATCTTTTCCGATCCTTGTATAGATAGAACAAAACACTAACTAAACTGACAAAAAGGATGAGTCCGCTTAATAAATAGATGACGGAATATAGTTTTTGGTTTTGTCGGATAACAGTTAATGAATTATGTCGTTTTTCTGCATCGATGATGTCTACCTGTTTCTGTTGATCGTATAAGATATTTTTTGCGGCGTAACATTGTTCAAGATACTGGAATGCTTCCGGAATGTTGTTAGCCTCCTTTTCAATCAAGTAACTTAGGTACAACCGATCGGACGGAGTGTATGGATTATTGGTTGGGCTGTCTGCCATTTTAGCATAATAACGGGCTGAATCTAATTGGCTATAGTTATAGAACAACGTACTTAAAGCTAAATATGTAGGAGCTTTATCTATTGTGTCATAAACCAGACCTCTGAAAAAGTAGGATTTCGCTTCGTCTATTTGATCCAAATGCTCATAAATATTCCCCAGTCCGTTCGCAATCGATGCTATTCCGACTGAATCGTTCATTCCGGTAACGATTGAATCCGCTTTCAGCATCAAATCAAGTGCGAGAGAGATTGAGTCTTCGAATACCCATGTCCTGCTGATATCCCGCAAGGCAAACGCATAACTCCGCGTATTATTGGCTTTTGTGAAAAAGGCGGCAGCCTCTTCATACTTCCGCCGTTCTTCGGAGCCTTGTCCGGTGTAGGTGTACAAGTCTGCCATATAACTGCAAATATATCCGGCTACATTATATAAATGATTCTTCTTTGCCAAGTCTAACGCCTCCGAATAAGCCTTAGTTGCCGGGATAAACAATTTGTCTTCCACAAACGAACGTCCCAAATACAGGCCAATCCAAGCCTGCTCTTCTGCCGTTCCGTGGCTTTTGTACCAGCCTAAAGCGCGGTCGAGCTGTTCGGCGTAGAGCATGTCTTTAAATAGTTTGTCTGCCGCCTGGCAATACAGCATGCACCAACGGGCGAACTGCCGTTCGTTCAGTTTGTCCGGTAGTTCTACGCCTTCCAATATCACGTATGCACTATCCGGATAGACCGGCAGTAACGTTTCCGCCCGATCCATCTGTTCCGAAGCGACCTGATTTTCCCTGCAAGAAAAAAAGGCTATGGATAAAAGAACAAATACAACTATGTTTTTCATGCGAACGGAGATTGTTGCTCGATATGGCAAAGATAATGAAAGAGATGGGATTTGTAAAAAAAGAGTTCCAAGTTTACGAGGAAAAATACAATATCCCCTTGAAAGGCGGAATGTGCGCTTAAATGATTAATTGGCAACGGTTTGCTTAAAATATATGTTTGTTAAAAAATATTATCCTTGCGGGTAATTTGAATTAGATGGGGTAGAAAATCGAATTAGACGCGGTAGTAGTTTCGATTTGAACCAATGGCTTTTTTAGGAATATGACAATAAGGAGCAAGTGCGTATGGATGAAAATGAAAGAAAATTCCCGAGAGATCTTTTTTCCGGAATAGATGGTATTTTGCTTGTCTGAATATGGTATCATGTAAATATCATTATCTTTGTGTTGAGGAACGAGAAAACTATTTTATCAGTTTGTATAAATAAGATATGAAAAAGCTGCTACTGTTGTTGTGTTTTGTATTTATACACCAAGTGGTCTATCCGGTTTATTTTAAACATCTTGGCATGAGTGACGGCTTGTCGCAGGTCTCTGTGATGTCGATTTATCAGGATTGCCTGGGACGTATGTGGTTCGGTACACGCGAAGGTGTCAGTATCTATGACGGGGAACGGATGCGGGTGTATAAAGGCTGGGAGAATCTGGACCCGAAAAGCTCTATAAATGTTTTACTCGGACATGAATGTGATCATCTTACTGGAAACAGGCAAGGGGATATTTTCTTTAGGACTTGCGATTCGTTGGTGAGGTATGATATACGGGAAGAGAAATTTTGTGTTGTTAGCGGTTGTAAGGCGAAAACGATAACCTCGGCCGATGGTGATATATGGACGGGGTACGATGATATGGTTTGCCGGTATGATGAAAAAGGAGATAGTCTGCAACTTTATGCGAAGACAAACACTCCCGGTATATCCAGCCTGCTGATCTCGGGGAAGAAGATTTGGATCGGGACTTATGAAGGCCTGTATGTAATTGAAGAAGATAAAAAAGTCCGTTGTCTGATTGAAGGACCTGAATTTTATCGCTTATTTGAAAGTTCTACTGGCGAGATATGGGCCGGTTGCCGTACCGGTGGTTTATACAGGATCACACAAGACGAACGAATCACCTGGTATTCGGAAAGTAATTCCGCACCTTTTCATATAAAGAATAGTCAAATACGGAGCTTTGCTGAAGATCGGTTTGGGAATATCTGGTTCGGCACTTTTATGGGACTGCATAAATATAACCCTTACACGGACCAGTTTACAGTATATCAACAGGATCATTTGCCAGGTAGCCTGTCACATTCTTCTGTTTTCTCTGTTTATATAGATGTACAGGAAACCATATGGGTAGGAACCTATTATGGAGGTGTGAACTATTTTAATGCGGAAAGGGAAATATTCGCTCATTATACGGATAACCCTTTGCGGAAGGAATGCCTGAATTATTCGTTTGTCGGGAATCTGGCGGAAGATAAAGAAGGAAACATCTGGATTTGTACTGAAGGGGGAGGATTGAACTTCATGGATCGTAAAACACGAACCTTTAAATATTTCACTGCAGGTCACCGTAATTCCGTATTGCAGAATAACCTGAAATGCATTGCGTATGACGGAATGCGGAACCGTCTGTATATCGGCACGCATCATGGAGGGCTTACCCGCTACGATATAAAGACCGGTATTTTTCATAACTACTTGAATGATTACAGGGAGGGAGACATAAAACCGGACGGTATTATCTTCCATACGATGATTCATAACGATAGGCTGTATGTAAGCGCGATGAACGGCACTTTTGCCATGGATCTTGATACGGATCGGTTCCAATGGATATGTAGAAATGCTCAAAGCTTTACGATCGATAGCGAAGAGAATCTATGGATTTTGATCGGGACTTCTCTATACAAGATGGAGCTGGCCCATCCGGATAATCAGAAACATTATGCTTTACCCCGCTATGGAATCCAGTTCGAACCTAAACGGATCATGACTACCCGCACGGGAGATATCTATTTCGTGGTTTTGGGAGGTGGCCTGTATCGGTATGACAAACAGACCGATTCTTTTATCCATTATTCGCAAGAAAGCGGACATTTATTGAGCAATTATTGTTACAATGTAGCAGAGACCAATTCGGAAGAGTTGCTGGTGACCAGTGATAAAGGGGTTACTTTTCTGAATCCTTTCAGCGGGAATACCCGGTTTGCGACGCTGGGGGCGAACTTACCAATCACATCCATTGCGGATGGCTGTGGTATTCTGGTGTGCCGGAATAATGAACTCTTTGTCGGAGGGAATGACGGACTGACCTCTTTTTATCGGGAAGATCTCGATAAGACGGAAAAGAATTACTCCTTATATTTTTCAGAGCTGTATATTCATAATAAGAGAATCTATCCAGGAGCCGTCTCGGGAGGTATACTGGAGGAGGCTTTTCCTTTCAGTAAATCGATCCGGTTGAACTACAAGCAAAACAATCTGATTATAAATTTTGCCACAACCAATTATATCGATATCCAAAAAAATAATGAATATCAATATCGATTAGTCGGTTTTGACGATGATTGGGTTTCCACCTCTTCTTCCAGTATTTATTATACAAACTTGGATCCCGGCAAATATACATTGCTGGTTCGTGAAAAGAATCTGTCCCGGCACTTGATGAATTATCGTGAAATATCTCTGGATATCCAGATCGCCCAACCCTGGTATAAAACGGGTTGGGCGTGGATACTGTATGTCCTGACTGTTTTTACAATCACTGTTCTGACTGTACGGATTCTAAATGCTCGGCGCAAACTGGCGCTGTCCCTTGAAAAGGAACGAGAAGAGAAAGATCGTAACGAGGAGTTGAACCAGGCGAAACTACGTTTCTTTACCAATATCAGCCATGAATTTCGGACACCTCTAACGCTTATTATCAGTCAGATAGATATGCTTTTTCAAAGTTCATCCCTTCCTCCGACCTTGTATAATCGGATTATTAAGATCAGTAAAAATGCAAACCGGATGCGGAATATGATTTCCGAGTTGTTGGAATTCCGGAAGTTAGAGCAGAATTATGTCTCATTGCATGTTTGCGAACAAAATCTGATTCCATTTCTGAAAGATATTTATCTTTCCTATTGTGAGTTAGCAGTCCAACGATCCATTACATTTAATTTTCAGTATGCAGAGGAAAATCTATTATTATGCTTTGATTCCAATCAGTTGCAGAAGGTGTTTTACAATCTTTTGTCAAACGCTTTTAAATATACGAAGCCGGGAGGTACGGTAGAATTGCATGTATCTTCGGATGGAAATGAGGTTCGTATAAAAGTAATCGATACGGGTATAGGACTTTCGTCAGATGATGTATTGCATATTTTTGACCGTTTCTATCAGGCCGAAAACGGGAAACAGGTAGCGGGAGCTAATCCCGGTACAGGGCTTGGACTGGCTTTAAGTAAAAATATTATTCATCTTCATCATGGAGATATCGCAGTACAGAGCCAGGTCGGTTATGGAACGATATTTACGGTCACGTTATGGAAGGGAAAGATTCATTTTGAAAATGATAAGAATGCGATTCTTCTGGAAAGCCAGGAGGAGCCAATGATTAAAGGAGACTTTTTGCCGGATTCCATTTCTTCCGAAGAATATGAAGAAATGGATAAAGTTTTTCCCTGTTTAAAGGCTGGCTCCTATAAAGTTCTGATTGTAGAGGACAATGAAGAGCTGTTACAGATATTAAATACACTTTTTGCTCCTTTCTACCAGGTTATATTAGCCGGGAATGGGGAGGAGGGATTGAGGAAGGCGAATGAGGAAAAACCGGATTTGATTGTCAGCGATGTCATGATGCCCTTGATGAGTGGTATGGAGATGTGCATGAAAATTAAGAATAATATCGATTTGTGCCATATTCCGGTCGTTTTGCTTACAGCTCTCGATTCTGTCGAATATAATATAGAGGGACTTCAACAGGGAGCGGATGATTATATCAGCAAACCTTTTCATGCAAAAATATTGTTGATGCGCTGCAATAATCTGATTCGGAATCGTTTGTTGTTGAAGTCCCAGTTGACAAAACAGGTTGACTTTGATGTGCAGTTACTGGCTACGACTTCATTGGACCAACAACTTTTGAACCGGATTGTGGAGATCGTCGATCTGCGGATGGGAGAACCGGATTTTGATGTCAATGCTCTTGCCCGTGAGTTGAATATGGGGCGTAGTTCATTCTTTACAAAAGTCAAGAACTTGACCGGGATGACTCCCAGTGAATTGATACAAAACCAGCGCATCAATCGTGCGTCAATCTTGTTACGGGAACGGCCGGATTTGTTGGTGAATGAAATATCGGATCGGTTAGGATTTACCTCGACGGTATATTTCAGCCGATGCTTTAAAGCGAAATTCGGAATAGCGCCCGCCCAATTTAGGAAGAAAGAGCAGTAAAACCATATGGAATTGCTAATCGTTTATATTCAAATAGTTAAATCTTCTATTTGGACTGTGTGTATATAAAAAACGGACGCTTTGTATAGGTCTGTTTTTTTATGCCCGGCTACATTTGCCTCCAGAGTTTATCAAAATTTATTAATCTAAATCTACCTATTAATGATGAATGATTTAAACATTCCTTTTTTTAGGAAAACGATGTTTGCAGGAATGGCCACACTATTCTTGTCGACAGGAGTTACTCAGGCCAATCCGGTTAGTGCAGGGGAGGAAGTGACGGAAAAACACGCTGTGGCGTTATCTCAGCAAAAGAAAGTAACGATTACGGGAATTGTGAAGGATGTGCTTGGTCCGGTAGTTGGCGCCAACGTAGTGGAAAAAGGAACCACGAATGGGACTGTTACGGATATGGAAGGACGTTTTTCTTTGCAGGTGTCCTCGAATGCCGTACTGGTTGTTTCTTACATAGGTTATATAGACCAGGCGATTCCGGTGAACGGAAAAAACTCTTTCACAGTTCTGCTGAAAGAAGATTCACAAGCTTTGGATGAAGTGGTAGTTGTAGGATATGGTACGCAAAAGAAGGTGAATATGACCGGTGCGGTCGCTTCTGTCGATATGAGCAAGATGGTCGACAGCCGTCCGATCACTTCACTCTCTGCCGGACTTGCCGGTATGGCTCCTGGTGTTTCCGTAACAGCCGGTAATGGCGGACGGCCCGGTAACGACGGGGCAACGATCCGTGTACGTGGGCAGGGTACGTTAAACGATTCCAATCCGTTGGTAATTATCGACGGAGTGGAAGCCAGTATGAATAATATCAATCCACAAGACGTAGAAAGCATTTCGGTGTTGAAGGATGCTGCTTCGTCTGCTATCTATGGTTCTCGTGCGGCAAATGGTGTCATTCTGATCACTACCCGCAGAGGAAAATCTGGTGAAGCGAAAATCTCTTATAACGGTTACGTCACGATGCAGAAAGTGGCAAACCACATCGATTTGGTTTCCAATTATGCTGATTATATGGAATTGTATAATGAAGGGCAGCTTAATAGCGACCTCCCCGCGATCTTCAGCCAAGAGAAAATCGACGAATGGCGGGCTGCTGGTGACAGTGATCCAGTCAAATATCCGAATTCTGACTGGCAGGACGCTCTATTTCAGACTGGATGGATGCAGAACCATGCGATCAATATCAACGGAGGATCTGACAAAATTCACTATTATATATCCGGTAATTACATGAACAATCCCGGTATTATGGAAAATTCCGGGTATGAACGTTATAGTGCCCGTGTCAATTTGGACGCAGAAGTCAAAGATTGGTTTACCATAGGTGTCAATGCTTACGGGACACGTGGAAAAGAGGAGCTAGGGTTGTTGAAGACTGAATCGAATGATAATTTCTATACCTATATGCAAGCCACTACACCGGGTATCTGCTATCAGGCGCCTGATGGTCGGTATGGAGGTGTAAACAACTCGGAAGATGACCCGCAGAGTAGCTCCAACAATGTCTTGAAGATGTTGAACGACGTCAAAGGAAATCGCACGACCAATAACATCGTTTCTCGTTTTTATGCCCAACTAAGACCGCTTAAAGGCTTAACAATCGAAGGTTCTTATACGTATGCCTTTTCCGACCAGTTCCTGTATCAACAGCCGGTTTTTCATGATTTGTGGAACTTGTACGACAATACGTTGCAGATTGCCGGAACCGGAGTTTCGAAGGTTATCAACCGCAACAATAAGACTGTCCGCAACAATATGGACGGGTTGGTTAGATATGAAACTGAGATCGACCGGTTGAACATTCAAGCAACGGTCGGGGCTAGCCAGGAAGCCTATCGTAACAATTGGTTTGAGGCCTCCAAAGAAAAGTTGACTTCCTCTGAATTGACGGAATTGAATGCCGCCACTGCCAATGCTACGGCAACAGGAACTTATTCCAATTGGGCTATGCGTTCATTTTTTGGTCGTGTCAATTTGAACTGGGACGAAAAATATTTGTTGGAAGCCAATCTTCGTGCCGATGCCTCTTCTCGTTTTGCCAAAAAATATCGTTGGGGTTATTTCCCTTCATTCTCACTGGGCTGGCGTATGGAACAGGAAGCCTTCATGAAAGATATCTCGTGGCTTAATCAGTTGAAGCTTCGTGTCTCGTATGGTTCGTTGGGAAATAATGCCGTAGGCAACTATGACTATCAGTTATATTATCAGGCTTCTAATTATGTCTTAAACGACGCTTTGCAGATCGGTATGGCGCAACGCGCTCTTTCTAATGCGGCGTTGACTTGGGAAACTTCTTATGTCACTAACTTTGGTGTGGACTTTGCACTGTTCTCTAAATTGAGTGGAACCATCGATGCTTTTGTCAAAAACACCAAAGGAATTTTGATCGAATTGCCGGCTCCATTGGTACATGGTAATGCTACCATTCCTAAATCCAACGCGGCAGAAGTTCGCAACCGGGGTGTCGAATTGAGTTTGAACTGGAATGACAAAGTCGGTTCTGTCAATTATTTTGTCGGGGGGAACTTTTCATTCGTCAAGAATAAAGTGACGAAGTTCAAAGGTGACGAAATGTCTCTGAATGGAACCAATATGATTCTGGAGGGCGAACCGATCAATGTCCAGTATGTGCTTTCGGTCGACCGGATTATCCAGACGGAAGAAGATATGGCAATAGTGGAAGCGATGGAAGCGAATAATCCGGATGCCTTCAAACAATATAAGAAACCGGAATATGGAGATTTCTTATATAAAGATATTGACGGAGACGGATGCATCACTGATAACGATAAGATCAAAGTCGGTAATGGAACCAACCCGACATTCACTTTCGGGTTTAATTTCGGTGCCAATTGGAAAGGCTGGGATTTCAGTTGTATTTTGCAAGGTGCTACCGGATTGAAAACATATTGGAGTGGATTAGATGGCGCCAGCTATTGGCCTCAAGTGCGCCGGGGTAACCAAATCAACAAGACTATTGCAGACGGACGTTGGTATCCGGGACGTACGGATGCCACTTATCCGCGCCTCTTGGACTATACTGACGGACGGAACCGGGTGGCAAGCGACTTTTGGGTACAGGACAAATCTTATTTGAGAGTAAAAAATGTCCAGTTGGGATATACGGTTCCGAAACATCTCTCGCAAAAACTCTTGATCGACAACTTCCGTTTATATGTCAGCATCGACAATGCTTTGACCTTTACGGGATATAAGGGACTGGATCCTGAGGTGTCTGGCACGAAATATCCGACTATGCGATTAACAACATTTGGTTTAAACCTTACATTTTAAATAGTTGAAGACATGAAAAAGATCATAATCTATTTGGCAACAATGCTTTTAGCTGCCATGACGTTCACCGGTTGCTATGATTTGGAAACCTATCCGGGAGACAAAGTCAACGAAGGAACATTTTACAAGACCGGCGATCACGCTCATCAAGGCTTGATGGGAATCTATGGTATGCTACGCCTAAACGAGGCATACGGTTACCAGTTCTGCTTCGACCATTTGGGAGATATCGCTTATGGATATAACTATTATATGATGTTTCTGGCTACCTATACCGATCGTGATGGAACGATACAAGCCCATTGGCAGACCTTCTATGATGGTATACATCGTGTCAACACTTTTATACGTTCAGTAAAAGGAATGAGAGGTATTATCACGGACGAACAGGTTAATGAGTATGTGGCGGAAGCTAAATTCCTTCGTGCGATGTTCTACTTTTCCTTGACAGGCCTTTTCGGTGGGGTCCCCTACTATGATGAGTCGACTAATGTCAACGAAGAGTTTATGAATTTGAAACAACCGAGAAGCAGCCTCGAAGAGGTACGTGCTCATATTTTAGAAGATTTGGACGAGGCGATCAAATACCTCCCTGTCGAACATGCTGCCAGCGAATATGGTCGTGCTACTAAAGGTGCTGCCTACGCCCTTCGTGGAAAAGTGCATCTTTACGACAAAGAGTGGCAGTCTGCCATCAACGATTTTGAAGAAATCGTCTATAACAAGTCCAATAATTATGGCTATGCTCTTGACGATGATTACGCTCGTGTTTTTAAACTCTATAACGGGGCTAAGAGCCCAGAAACGGTCTTCTCTATCCAGAACAAGAGTGGTGTCGGAACTGAGTATGGTATGCAGATACAGGCTTTGATGGGTTGTCGTGGCGCTTATGGGAGCTGCTGGAACAATACTGTTCCTTCCACACAATTGGTGGATATGTATGAGTTCAAAGATGGTCGCCCCTTCAATTGGGATGAGATTTTCCCCGGTTATAATGCTATGACCCCCGAACAGCGCAAGGAGCTCCTCAGTGTCGAGATGGATGGGTCTGGAACGATAGTAGGACTTCGTGAGGCGGATACAGCCAAGATACTAAGTGCCTATACCTGTCGTGATCCGCGCCTGATGGCCACCGTGATCGTTCCTTATTCACACTATATGGGGAATATTGGCCGAACAACCAACGTGGATTTGATCTTCGCTCTGGATCACAATCTGGCAGGAAATGCCAATGGCGGTACGATCCAGAACAATGCAGGTTGGGTATCTTATCTCTATCGGAAGTTCGTGACCGAAGGAGACCAGGGCGGTGCGATCAGTAACCGTTTGCATACACCGTTCGCTTTCCCCTTGATCCGCTTTGCCGACGTTCTCTTGATGCTTTCCGAGGCCTACAACGAAGCGGGGCAGTTAGACAAAGCCGTGACCGAATTCAACAAGGTGCGCGCACGTGTCGGCATGCCGGGATTGAACTCCGGTCCCGCATGGATGGTTGTTAGCAATAAAGAACAGATGGCTGAACGGATACGCAAGGAACGTGCTGTTGAGTTTGCCGGGGAAGGTCTTCGTTTCAGCGATTTGCGTCGTTGGGGATATGAGATTGCCCACAAAACGCTCAATAACGTGGATGCTGTCAATATCTATGGCGAGCCGATCTATACCCATTTGTTTACCGAACGTGATATGCTTTGGCCTATCCCTGGTGTGGAACGGGAACGGAATAAGGAGTTGACACAGAATCCGGGTTGGTAGCCTTAATTGATTAAGCAGTTGTGTTAAGTTTGATATAGTAATATGGAGACACAGAGTCGCGGAGCTCTGATTAGTATATAAGAAGGCTTTGTGAACACTGTGTCTCTTTTATTTGGATTATTGAAAGTTCCTCTAACTTATGTGTTTATGAGATTGATTAATTTTGTAGGTTTATTTTTCTTGTTGTTCTCCTTTGTGGTGGAGGGACGGAATCTCCCGGTCTGGCAACTCGGAAAAGAGTTGCGCCAGCATCCCAGGTTGCTTTTCAGCAAGCAAGAGGAACAGCGGGTTCGTGATTTATTTGGAACTGAACCTCTATTAGATAGTTTGCGCGCCAGCCTGATGAGGGAGGCTGAACGTTTGTTGTCGGTTCCTCCCCAGGAAGATCCTCGAAGAAAAATAAAAAACACGAAAGACATATTGCCTGTCAGCCGTGAACAGGTTTACCGGATGGTCAACCTGACTCTGGCCTACCGATTGAGTGGAGACAGACGTTTTGCGGAGAAGGCGGAGAGAGAGTTGATTCATGTTTGCAATTTCTCGGACTGGGACCCTGTTCATTACTTGGATGTGGCGGAAATGACGACGGCTGTAGCCATTGGTTACGACTGGCTGTACGATGTATTGGCCCCTTCGACCAGACAGCTGGTTGTTCATTCGATTAAAACAAAGGCATTGGATCTTGTCGTTGAGGAATATAAAACCGGAAATGCGGATTCTTGGGCGAAACGTGAAACGAATTGGAATGTAGTATGCAATACCGGAATGGTATTGGGTGTTTTGGCCATTGAAGAGCATTATCCGGAATTGGCTAAACATATCATTGGTGAAGCGGTCAGGTATATCCCGAATTGCCTAAAGCATTTTGCACCGGACGGTGTTTGCTATGAGGGGCCCGCTTATTGGGGATATACGAACATGTACCTATCTCTTTTGTTGAAAGCGCTGAATGATAATCTAGGCGAGGACTTTGGGATTTCGGAAATGGTGGGAGTGGACAAAAGCGTCCTGTATTATATGCATAGTACAAGCCCTTCTGGCAAGATATTTAATTTTGCCAATTCCGGCAGTACGGCTCCTGCGGCGGAACCTATTTACTTTTATTTCAGTCGGGCTTTCAACCAGCCGGAAGTAGCGGCATTTTATCGGGATATCTTGTCAAAGACGGTACAGAGCGGGAATTATTTCAGATTCTATTTTCTGTCCATTCCTTGGTACGATACGGCCTCTTCTCCTGCTGATGCCTTACCGAAATTGAAGGTGTACGAAGGTATCAATGATATTATCGTGTTCAACGGAAATCGGAATATTCCTAATAGCCTCTATCTGATTGCTAAAACTGGAGATCCGGATATGGCGCACCAGCAGCTGGATATCGGAACCTTTATTGTTGAGACGAACGGGATAAGGTGGACGGACGATTTGGGGAGCGATAATTATAGCCTGCCCGGGTTCTGGGATTACAAGCCGGACGGGCAACGCTGGACATATTTCAGGAACTCGAACTTCAGCCACAATACGCTATCGATTGACCATAGACTGCAAAACTCGGCCGGGACAAGCGAGATTGATCGACTGGATAACAAGGCTACCCAACCTTTTGTCACAATGGATATGAGTACGGCTTATGCCGGACAAAGTCGTTTTGTCTATCGGACATTCCGTATGCTCGACGATGTCCGTATACTGGTTACGGACAGCATAGGGTTACAGAACCCGTCTCAGTCGGTGCAATGGTCCGTAATAACTTCGGCAAACGTCGAATGCAAAGGAAATACTGCCGTTCTCAAGAAAGACGGTAAATCTTTTTCCTTGAAGATTGTTTCACCTGTCGATGCCTTTTTTACGGCAAGGGCGGCAAAAAGAGGAACGGAAGCAGAGAAGCCGATAGAGGGATATACGATTCTATCGGCATCGGTATCAGGTGAGCCTGTACAAGTGATTAAAGTTCTCCTATCGGGAGAATAGAAGAGTAGTTACATTAAAAATAAATAATAATAAATATGGTAAAAGTGAAGTATTTAATGGGCATGGCACTCAGTGTTGCGTTGATTTCCTGCGGGGGGACAGGAGACGGGTTTGTTGGAGAGAACGTAGAGTTTGCCCGTAAACAGATAGGAAAAGAGATTGAACTGATCGAGGCGAGCGGTAAGTTTATGAATCCGACTACGCTGAACTCGGACGGTTCTGTTTATTATTGTAACTTGGCGGATTGGCGCAGTGGTTTTTTCCCCGGTTCGGTTTGGTATTTGTATGAGTTGACAGGAGATAAGAGCCTGTTGCCTCTTGCACAAAAATATACGGAAGCGGTGAAAGATGCCAAAAACATCAAGTGGAACCATGATGTCGGTTTTATGATCTATTGCAGTTTTGGGAACGGTTTGCGTCTGACGGGCGATCCAGAATATAAGGAGGTGATTGTTGAGGCTGCCCGTTCCTTGTCCACCCGCTTCCGTCCGGTGGCAGGGATTATCCAGTCGTGGGATGTGGATAGAGGATGGATTTCGGAAAGGGGTTGGGAGTGCCCGGTGATTATCGATAATATGATGAACCTCGAACTGTTGTTTGCCGCTACACGGTTGTCCGGCGACTCAACTTTCTATAAGGTTGCCGTTTCGCACGTCGACCGCACTATGAAAGAACAATATCGTCCGGATGGCAGTTGCTATCATGTGGTGGATTACAGTATGAAAGACGGTTCCGTACGCAATCGCCATACGGCACAGGGATATGCGCACGAATCGGCGTGGAGCCGTGGACAAGCTTGGGGTATTTACGGTCTGACGCTGTGTTATCGAGAAACCGGAGACCGGAAATATCTCGATCAGGCTTTAAAAGCGGTTCGTTTTATATTCAATCATAAGAATACGCCTGAAGACCTTGTGTTCTATTGGGATATGGATGCCCCGAACATTCCTAACGATTACCGGGATGCTTCAGCTGCCGCTTGTATCGCCTCCGCTTTGTATGAGATCAGTACGGTGGATGTGCCTGAACCGCAAACGTATAAGGCGTATGCCGACCGGATCATGGAAAGTCTGGCTTCTCCGACTTACCGGGCTGAATTGGGAACGAATGGAAACTTCTTGCTGATGCATTGTGTCGGAAGCATTCCGCATAATGGAGAAATAGATGTCCCGTTGAACTATGCCGACTATTACTTCTTGGAGGCTTTGAAGCGGAAACGGGATATCGAGCAGAAGGGCTCCAAAGGCTGCTAATTGCATCTGCAAAACCGGTTCGCGCCACAGGTACAAGTCGGTCCGTATCCGCCGTTTTGTATTTCGTCGCAGTACAGGTCGTACATTTTCATTTTGATTTGGTTGCTGATCCGACGAAATTCATTAGCAATGGATTCGGGCGTGCCTTTCGCACGTGCCGGGTTGTAGAAATTGCTATGTATCAGGTTGCGTACTTTTCCTGTGAAAGCAGGGCTGTTCTCTTCCGCATTTCTGCTGACGGTGATTACATAGTCCCAAGGTTCATCTATATATTCTTCTACAGCTTCTGGTTTATGATGGCTGATATCGATACCGGAGGATGCCAGTGTCTGGACGGCGAGCGGATGCACCTCTATGGCTGGACTGATTCCGGCGGAACAGACTGTGAGTGATTTGTCGAATGATTGCAACCAGCCTTGCGCCATTTGGCTAAGGCAGCTGTTGTCGGAGCAAAGAATCAATATTTTCATCGTTTTCTTTTTATCGTTACGGATGCAAAAATAATAAATGCCGGGCTTTGATGACTTTACAGTAAATTGATTTTGTTTATCGCATGAAAGATATTTTCTATATATGTTCGTTATTGTTTGCTCTGGCAGCTTGTCTCTTGTGAAAAACAGGTAGCCTCTTTTCCTGATCAATGAAGTTGTCGAATCTCTTTTACTGCCGCGTTTGCCCTATGCGTTTGTACTGGCTGGGATGCAGAAGAATTGGGTTAGTATTATATGTGACCGGTTGTTGTTATGCCCAGTCGGGAAAACCTGTATATGTTGTCCGTTATGTACAAACATAAGCGAATCACTGTTGGTGTGGAAATGGTCAACCCGTTTGTCGATAACTACAAGCGGATTAATGAAACCTGGAATTTCCAGTTTGGACGGAACTATCAGAGTGGTGGAAAGAAAATCTGGAATCAGGATACGGATACTGGCGTGATGAATACTTCCAAATAATGAATTTTTGCAGGCCTTGTCTTGTTCTTTTTATTATTTCGGCAATATTTCGTATATTTACAGCCTATTATGGCTTATGAGCAATTACCGCAGAGCCCGGGATGATGCAAAAGATTTGGATAGAGATATATGAGACCAGAAGATATTACTGAACAGGACGAAAACGGAAAAATAAAAGATACGGAAGGACAACTGGCTGCTGATGAAAACAGGAATGAGACTGTCGAAACAGAAGTAAGCCAGGAGACACATTCGGAATATAAGATACCGGGCAAATCGGAAAGCCGGGTGTCTTATCATTTGTCGGGTATGTATCAGGATTGGTTCCTCGATTATGCCTCCTATGTGATTTTGGAGCGTGCCGTTCCGCATATCAACGACGGGCTGAAACCCGTACAACGTCGAATTTTGCACTCAATGAAGCGGTTGGACGACGGACGCTACAACAAGGTGGCGAACATTGTCGGACATACCATGCAATTCCATCCGCACGGCGATGCTTCTATCGGTGATGCACTGGTACAACTCGGACAGAAAGACCTGTTGATCGACTGCCAGGGAAACTGGGGTAATATCCTCACCGGTGACGGTGCTGCGGCTCCGCGTTATATAGAGGCGCGCCTCTCCAAGTTTGCGCTGGAAACGGTCTTCAATCCGAAAACGACTCTCTGGCAACTTTCCTACGACGGACGGAACAAGGAGCCGGTGACGCTTCCCGTCAAGTTCCCTTTGCTGCTGGCGCAAGGTGTGGAAGGTATTGCCGTAGGGCTTTCTTCCAAAATATTGCCGCATAATTTCAACGAACTTTTGGATGCCTCCGTCGCTTATCTGCGGGGGGAAGAGTTTACCCTGTATCCCGATTTCCAGACTGGCGGGTATATTGATGTCTCAAAATATAATGACGGCGAACGTGGAGGTTCCGTAAAAGTACGTGCCAAGATTACGAAACTGGACAACAAGACGCTTGTCATCAGCGAGATCCCTTATGGAAAGACAACCTCTACTTTGATCGAATCGATCCTGAAAGCAAACGATAAGGGAAAGATCAAGATCAAGAAAGTGGATGATAATACGGCTCGTAACGTGGAGATTCTCGTGCATCTGGCTCCGGGTGTATCTTCCGACAAGACGATCGACGCGTTGTATGCTTTCACGGATTGCGAGATCAGCATTTCGCCGAACTGTTGTGTCATTATGGACAACAAGCCGCACTTCCTGACGGTAAGCGATGTGCTGAAACATTCGACTGACGACACGCTGCATCTGCTCCGTACCGAACTGGAGATACAGAAAGGGGAACTGGAAGAATCGCTCTTCTTTGCCTCCCTGGAAAAGATATTCATCGAAGAACGTATTTATAAAGACAAGGAATTTGAGGAGGCGAAAGATATGGACGAGGCGATTGCTCATATCGACCGACGTCTCGATCTGTTCAAACCGCACTTTATCCGCGAAGTGACTCGCGAAGATATCCTGAAACTGATGGAGATTAAGATGGGACGTATCCTCAAGTTTAATACGGACAAGTGTAATGCGACTATTGCCCAATATAAGGAAGATATTGCCAAGATCGACGATCATCTGGCGCATATCGTCGATTATACGGCTGACTGGTTCATGATGCTGAAAGAAAAATACGGCAAGAACTATCCACGTATGACCGAGGTGCGCAACTTCGACACGATCGAGGCGACCAAAGTGGTTGAGGCGAATGAGAAACTGTATATCAACCGTGCCGAAGGATTTATCGGGACAGGTTTGAAGAAGGATGAATTTGTCTGCAACTGTTCCGACATCGACGATATTATTCTTTTCTATCGCAACGGTACATACAAGGTTGTGAAAGTGAGCGAGAAAATGTTCGTCGGAAGGGATATCCTTTACCTGAATGTGTTCAAGCGGAATGATAACCGCACGATCTATAATGTGATCTACCGAGATGGAAAGGTGGGTTATAATTATATCAAGCGTTTTGCCGTAACAGGTGTGACACGTGATAAAGAATATGACATTACCAAGGGAACGGAAGGTTCGCGTATCCTTTATTTCAGCGCCAATACCAATGGCGAAGCCGAGACGGTGAAAGTGATCCTGAAGCCGAAACCCCGCCAGAAGTTGTTGGTGTTCGAAAAGGATTTCAGCACGATCGCGATCAAAGGACGCGGTTCGATGGGGAATATCCTGACAAAGGCGGATGTGCATAAGATCAGCCTGAAGCAGAAAGGGAGTTCGACACTAGGAGGCCGTATGGTCTGGTTTGACCGTGATGTGTTACGCCTGAATTATGACGGGCGTGGAGAAGAGTTGGGCGAGTTCCAGAGTGACGATCTGATCCTGGTGATCCTTCAGAATGGCGATTTCTATACGACCAATTTCGATTTGAGCAATCATTACGAACCTGATATATTGAATATTGAGAAGTATGATGCGAATAAGGTTTGGACGGCTGCCCTTTACGATGCCGACCAGAAGTATTATTACCTGAAACGTTTCCAGCTGGAGGCCGGAAGCCGCAAGCAGAATTTTCTCGGCGAGAACCCGAAAAGCCGCCTGATGCTGCTTACCGACGAGGCCTATCCGCGAATCGAGGCAGTGTTTGGCGGGCATGACGCTTTCCGTGAACCGCTGGTGTTGGATGCGGAAGAATTCATTGCCGTGAAAGGATTTAAAGCGAAAGGAAAACGTATTTCGACTTTTGATATAGAGACGATCAACGAACTCGATCCCGTCCGTTTTGCTCCGGCGGAACAACCGCAGGAGCAGAATGACGACGATGGAGAGGATACGGATCTCGATCCGGATGCCGATAAGAGTAACTCGGATATTATTGATGAGATTACCGGGCAAATGAAGCTTTTTTGAGAATGAATAATTAAAAACGAATGATTAAGGTGGCAATTGTTAAACGTCAACTATTAATTGTTAATTTCCTCTGCCTTCTCTTCTTTTGCCTCCCTTTCCCGGCAACCGCTCAGGCAGAGGACGTACCCCGCTCGATCAATGAGAGCACTATGGTTGGGATCGGCGGTTATAATTTGAGGGACACCTATCTATCGCCCAGTACGGACATTAATTATACGGGCTGGGTGGCACGGGTCCTCAATGAACGGATGAAGATCGTTCGGTTGGCAGACTATAATGTGTCCCGCCAGCAACTGATCAACGTGGAGTTCGGTTCGACCCGCAACGGCGCGGAGACGGCAAACGAATATGCCGGATTTGTGGACTACAGCCTGGGTTATCATTACCGTTTTCCGCAAGTGCTGTCTGGATTAAAGGTCTTGACCGGGGCATCCGCACGTCTTTCAGGTGGTTTTATCTATAATACGCGTAACAGTAACAATCCGGTTTCCGGCAAGGCGGATTTCGACTTGAATCTGTCAGCCATGGCGATCTATAATTTCAGGATCAAGGATTTTCCGCTCACGCTCCGTTATCAGGCGGAGATACCGTTTGCCGGTGTGCTCTTCTCAGTGCATAAAGGCGAACCCTATTATTTCCTGACGCAAGGCAGTGCGGACGGGGTTGTGCGATTCAGTTCGTTCCATAATAAGTTTGCGATGAAGAATTATTTCACGCTCGACATTCCGGTATCGAGCTTTACGGTCCGTGTCGGTTACCTGAACAGTATGTACCGGACGGATGTGAACAGCATCAAGACGCATGTCCTTTCCAATTCGTTTATGATCGGACTTGTGAAAGAGTTTGTTTCTTTCGGAGGCAAACGGTTGAAGAGCGAGCGATATCGGTACAAAAGCGCATACTATTAAAGATTTATGATTTATGAAGCCTTTCTTCTTTTTCCTCTGTTTTCTCTTTCTCTTCGGTTGCGAGAAAGCGACAAAATATAACTCGTCTCCTCGTGATAATTTCGAGGCGCTTTGGCGTATCATGGACGAGAATTACTGCTTCTTTGCCTTCAAGGATGTGGACTGGGACGATGTGTATGACCGCTATAATCTGCTTGTTAAAGACACGATGAACCAGTACGAATTGTTTGATATCCTCGGAAAAATGCTTGCCGAGGTGAAAGACGGACATACCAATCTGATCTCTTCTTTCGATATGTCCCGTTACTGGGCTTGGTATGAAGATTATCCGGCTAACTTCTATAAAGAAATACAGGACAATTATCTTGGTACGGACTACAAGATTGCCGGGGGAATGAAGTATAAGCGTCTGGCGGACGATCAGATTGGATATGTCTATTACGGTAGTTTTTCAAGTGGCGTGGGTGAAAACAACCTCGATTATATGTTTGCGCATTTCAAGGAATGCAAAGGGTTGATATTCGATGTGCGCGACAATGGGGGCGGTTCCATGCTTTATTCCGACCGTATCGCCTCGCGTTTCCTTGAAGAAAGGATTCTGACGGGTTACACGCAATATAAGAAAGGAAACGGGCATAACGATTTTACCCAGCCCAATCCGGTCTATCTTTCCCCGTCTGACCGCACTCGTTGGTTGCGCCCGGTCATCGTCTTGACCAACCGGCATTCCTACAGCGCTACGAACGATTTTGTCAATGTGATGCGTCTCCTTCCGCAAGTCACGGTCATGGGTGACCGTACGGGAGGTGGCAGCGGCCTGCCTTTCAGTTCGGAATTGCCGAACGGATGGAGTGTCCGTTTCTCAGCTTGTCCAATCTTGGATGTGAACAAACAGCACACGGAGTTCGGAATCGATCCCGACACCGCGGTAGCCATTACGGGCGAGGACATCATGAAAGGACGGGACACGATTATAGAGGCGGCGATAGGGTTGTTGCTGGCAAAGGGGGATTCGGCCATCTCATACTAAACTGGCGTGAAAACGAAAATTCATTTAAATCCTATGGCAACATTTGCATATTAACAGAATTTGTTTACCTTTGCAAACGCAATGCGGCTGTGGTGTAATTGGTAGCCACGTCAGACTTAGGATCTGATGCTTCACGGCGTGGGGGTTCGAGTCCCTTCAGCCGCACAAAAGAGTTTGTTCGATTGAGAGCAAGCTCTTTTTTTATTTGTCGGATGTTCCTATCTTTGTGTCCTTGTCAAAATAATGAATAAGATGAAATATACCGGAATATATATCCTGTTGACGGTGCTGTTGTTACTTGCCGCATGTACCGGAAAGCTGACGGAAGGAAAGGTGGTGACGGTGACGATAGAGCCGCAACGTTTCTTTGCTGAAAGGATTGCAGGAGATAAGTTTGTTGTCCATTGTGTAGTTCCATCCGGGCAGAGTCCGGAAACGTATGATCCTACTCCGAAGCAAATGGTGCAGATCGGACAGAGTGAAGCGTATTTGCAAATCGGTTATATTGGCTTCGAGCAGGTATGGATGCAGAAGATTCGCGAGAATAATCCCGATTTGAAGATATTCGATGTCTCGAAGGGCATGCAGTTTGTAAAAGAAACGGAAGAAGGGGAGCACCGGCATGAGGGGCATGAAGCGGATGACGGACATCATCATCACCATGCGGGTGGTATCGATCCGCATATATGGAGTTCCATCGAAGGGGCAAGGGTCGTTGCCTGGAATACACTGAACGCTTTTATCGAGCTGGATAAGGAGAATACGGAGTATTATTGGAAAAATTATAACGATTTACTGGCGGAGATCGATAAGACAGAGGCCGAGATCAAACGTTTGCTCGATCCGCTGAACGACCGTACTTTTATCATCTATCATCCAGCTTTGACTTATTTTGCAGCTGAATTCGAACTCGTCCAGCTTTGTATCGAAATGGATGGGAAAGAACCTTCACCTGCTCAATTGAAACAATTGGTGATGACGGCAAGGGAGAACCATGCGAAAGTCGTTTTTATCCAGCAGGAGTTCGATCAGAAAAATGCCGAACTGATTGCGAAGGAAACAGGTTGCCGGCTCGTGAAAATCAACCCGCTGGATTATCATTGGAATACGGAACTGATTCATATAGCGAAAGCATTGGCTGATGGAGAAACTGATTGACATAGATCATGTGACGACTGCCTACGGCAATAAAACCGTATTGCGGGATATTTCCCTGACAATCTGGAAAGATGATTTCCTGGGGATTATCGGGCCGAACGGGGGGGGGAAGACGACCTTGCTGAAGGTTATACTCGGCCTTTTGCCGCCTGTCTCCGGCGTGATCCGCTTTTATGAGGACGGACGGACAGTTCCTTCTCTACGGATCGGTTATCTTCCTCAGTTGAACAATATAGATAAGAAATTTCCGATCTCTGTGCGCGAAGTGGTGACTTCGGGGTTGGCCTCGGAAAAGCCGCTTTTCCGTTCCTACAGTGCAAGCCAGAAACAGCGCGTGGAGGAGGTGCTTGGAAAAATGGGACTGGAAGATTTGGCAAACCGGGCGATCGGCGAGCTGTCCGGTGGACAATTGCAACGTGTGTTGTTGGGGCGTTCCATCGTTTCCCGTCCGCAAGTGCTGATCTTAGACGAACCGAATTCGTATGTGGACAAGCGGTTTGAGTCTCATTTCTACAAGCTCTTGGACGAGATTAACAAAGAAAGTGCGGTCATCCTGGTTTCACACGATATCGGGACTGTATTGGCGATGGTGAAAAACATCGCTTGTGTAAACGAAACATTACATTACCATCCCGGAGCGGATGTGTCCGAAGAGTGGCTGGGCGAGAAATATGCTTGCCCGATAGAGCTGATCGGACATGGCGATTTGCCGCACCGGGTTTTGAAAAAACACGAACATGAGTAATCTTTGTTTGATAGGCCTACCGGAAGTCGGATATATTGCTGGTATCGCTGTTCTTATTTTCGGCATTACTGCGGTGAGGCAAAATCCTTTCATCAGTCGCGGGCAGAAGATTCTTTGGATACTGACTATTGTCGTATTGAATTGGATCGGTCTGTTGCTGTATTACTATACCTATTACATTAAGAAGAATTGACAATTATGAAAAAGATATTGATTACGGGGGCCAGTGGCTTTATTGGTGGTTTCCTGGTGAAGGAGGCGCTTAACCGGGGATATGAAACCTGGGCAGGTGTCCGTTCGACAAGTAGCCGCGTTAATTTGCAGGATGAACGGATTCGTTTTATCGACTTGAAATATTCTGACCGTGAGTCGTTGACCGCCCAGTTGGCTGATTTTGTCCGTGAGCATGGTCCTTGGGATTATGTGATCCATAATGCCGGACTGACGAAGACGCTTGATAAAAGAAACTTTTATCGTATCAATGCCCAGAATACGGCCAACTTGATCGAGGCACTTGCCGCATCGGGTTGCAAGCCTGAGAAATTTCTTTTGATGAGCAGCTTGAGCAGCTACGGGCGTGGAGACGAGAAAACATTCCGCCCTATCTCTCTGGATGATCCTCAATTGCCCGATACAGATTATGGAAAGAGCAAGCTGGAAGCGGAGAATTATTTGCGTCACCAGTCTTATTTCCCGTATGTGATCCTGCGTCCGACAGGGGTGTATGGACCGGGCGAGAAAGATTACTTCATGGAGATTAAAAGTGTAAAGTCTGGTTTTGATTTTGCTGTCGGCTTTACGCCCCAGCGTATTACTTTTATATATGTAAAGGATTTGGCTACCGTTGCTTTCCTTGCTTTGGAGAATGAGGCTGTCCGGAACCGCCATTATTTTGTAGCGGACGGTGATGTCTATACGGATGAATCGTTCGCCCGGATGATACAGGAAATCCTGCGGAAGAAACATGTCCTGCATGCCCGTATTCCAATGGGACTGGTGCATATAGCTTGCCAGGGGTCCGAGTGGATAGGCAAGTTGTTGAAGAAGAGTATGACATTGAATACGGATAAATATATAATCCTGAAACAGCGTAACTGGATTTGTGATGTTACACCGCTTCAGGATGAATTGGGCTTCGTTCCGGCTTACCCGTTACGCCGTGGCCTGGAAGAAAGCATAGAATGGTATAGGAAGGAAGGCTGGCTGTAGGTCAACTTTTCTTTTTCCAATTCGTATTTTATTTTACTTCTTCAACGGTTCCTTTGCCGATGATTTTCTGTTGTACGGCTGTCGGGCCTTTATAGCGGATATTCCCTTTACCTACGATTGTTGCTTTCAGGTTGTCGGTCGGATGGATCTGGGCGGAACCTTTACCTGTGATTTTGCAGTTCACTTCGGACGCAGCCACCCCGAAAGCCATGATTTCACCGTCGGTCGTGATGCTGTAGTCTGCTTCTTCGGCGTTTCCAGCTTTTAGGTTGATCGTGCCGGAACCGTTAATGCTGCATTCCAACTTGTCGGTTTTGAGTTCATTCACGACCATATTGGCGCTACCGGACACGTTCAGGTCGAGCTTGCCGACTTCGACTTTCTGCTTTAGCTGGACGAGGCAGTTAGAGTTGGCGTTGATTTTCAATTCGTCACCCTTCAATGGGCTGTTGGCTATGAAGTTAGCATTGCCAGAGGCTTTTACCTCTTTCAGCCATTTGGAGTTAGTCTTGACGATGAATTTGGTGAAATGGTCGACTTTGGCACCTTTGAATCCAACGGTCAGGACACGGTCTTGGATATCGATGTTTACGTACGGGTGCAGGTTTTCATCTACGGTTATTTCGATATGCGGAGTAGATTCCGATTGTTCGTAGTTGAAGTCGATCACCCCGTCGAACTTGATGGCATTGAAGTCGTCGATCGTTATTTTCTTGGTCGAGAGCTTTCCGTTTCCTTTCACATGATCTGCTGCCTGGGTAGAGAAAAACATTCCCATTAGGAAAGCGATCATTAGTAAACCTTTTGTTTTCATGTCTATCTTCTTTATGTTACACTTAGGAATGCGTTTGCCGCACTTTGGTTACAAATGTAGAATGAATTTTATAGAAATACTAATTCTTTTTGATCGAACCTCCGCCTATGACGCTTTTGCTTAGCTCTGGATCGCCTTCATATCGTATATGGCCACCGCCGGCTATACTGGCATCCAGTTGTTCGGACGCATGTACTTCGATGTCTCCGCCACCGGCTACGCTGCATTCCGCTTTCCGAAGGACACATCCGAAAGCGCTGATATCCCCACCGCCAGCTACGCTCAGATCTCCTCTTTCGGCCTCTCCTTTGAGCAGGATGGAACCACTGCCTGCCACGCTACAATCCAGGTTGTCTACTTTCAGTTGGGTTGCGTTGATATCTCCTGATCCAGCCACGCTAAAGTTGATTTTGCGCGCTTCCAGTTGCTTATCGAAGTTTATTGTGCTGCTTCCGGCAATACTGATATCCAGTTTGTCGGTTTTAAGAGGGCTTTTGGCGATAAACTCTCCGCCTCCTACTGCACTTATCTCTTTCAGTTCACGGGAGCTGGTCTTTATCTCGCATACGGTCGGTTGGAGATTGAGTCCGTAAGAATTTCCGTTAAAATATTTTTTTTCATTTTTGGGCTGTATGATCAATGTCTTGCCCTTTATCTTTATGTCGAGGTGGGGTAGTATGTTCTCGTCTATTGTTATCTTAAAAAAGGGGGATGCGTTGGATTGTTCATATTCGATGTTTACTTTTCCTACATATGAGATCTCATCATAATCGGATATGGAAATTTCTTTCGTGATGATGTTCCCGTCCCCTTTTATTGTATTCTGGGCAAATCCGTTAGTTGTCAGCAACCAGATACAAACCATAAAGAAAAATGCTTTTGTTTTCATGTCTTGTTATATTTTCGTTTATTTTCTTTTATAGACGAGAGGGGGCATATTACGGTTGCATATTTTCTTTACTTTTTGATGAATTAGTTTTTATTATATGCTTTACAACACAAATTAGTACTTTAACTATTGACGAATTAGGAAAAGCCCGTATCTTTGTATCGTGGTTTTTTCATAATAGTATTAGATTTAAGGTTAACAAAGTTGGTTAGGGGTTGTCGTGAGACAGCCTTTAATTTTTTATAGGGATTTCTGTACTACAGAAATATTTTCTATTTCCTGGTTGGAAAGATAATCTCCGTCCTTTATCAAAATCTGATGGGTGAAAGTGATGGAATCCTCTTTTTTTAGCAGGATTTGAACTTTTTCCGCCTGTTTATCGAAACACCGTCCTCCCAGGTTATTAATCGCAAACAGGCCGTATTCACGTGCATGCGACCAACCCGGATAATTGGGATTTTCAGGATGGTCTATGATAGCTATCGATATTTTCTCATCTTTTATCTTCCCGTTCAAAACAACCCAAGCCGAACGTTTTCCCCAAACATCGTTACCGGTATCTCCTTCTTTATTTTGATAGATTCCGGAAATGTCGGCTTCAAGGTTTCGATCTAAACGCATACCGAGTAAGCCTTCTTTATTTTCCGTAATGAAAATAGAATCGTTGAAAGCAGTCAGTGTAGTGGTTCGCTGAATGCCTCTTTCGTGTGGCTTACCGGTGAATGCGTAGGTGGTTTTTTCTTTTAGTAGGATATATCCATTGTGGTTTGTCCAATTTGCTTCGACTGTAAATTGGTTTTCTTTTTCGTTTATATTTTTGATGCCGGTAAACCGGATAATGCCGTAATGTTCTTTTTTATCGAGGGGAATGCGATTCGAATTATTCCAAAAATCCAATCCGTTGATGCTTCCGAAGCTAAACCATAGTCCCATCTGATGAGGATGATCTGTCCGTTCATCGGCTTTCGGGCGGGCAGGATAGCCACGAGTGATTTCAGTTCCGGACGCTGTATAGATTGGATAAAGGACTTGTTTATATAAAGTGTCAGAGTAAAGAAATTCTGTAAAAAGAGTCTGGTCTATGTATATGCTTATTTTTTGTGAGTCGGGCTTCTCTATAAAATGTATGTGTGAATCCTGACCTATTACAGCATTGCAATAAGACAGAGAGAAGAGGATAAGTAGAATCAGTTTGTTCATGGAGTAAAAATAATTAAAATGGGCTAAAAAGAAGGGCTAAACCTACCCTGTCCCTACACTTGACGCGGGGACAGGGTAGGTTGACATCCTCTTTGAATGTTTATAAGATACGTTTATACAACTTCTTTTCCTGTGGTTGGATCGAAGTTAAATCTGCAATTTTTACCGGTTGTCCGGATGCTATACTGTTGCGGGCCGCGATTCCGACCAGACAGGCCAAAGCTCCGTCGCGGGTATTTGCACACTGTTGGAACGGATCGTCGATATTGGGCAGGAATATCTGGTCTTTTAATAATGCATCCCCGCCGCCATGTCCGGATGTTCCGAACGGAATCTGGATATATTGCCGTTTATTGAAGTTCTTGAACAAAACGATTTCGTCATAATTGGCATCCGATGTCGGTTTGGATTCCTGAATCCAGGCTTCCAGACGTCCTTTTGTTCCGTTGAATGCAATCCGGTAACCTTCGTATGGAGAATAGGTTGTCAACGAATAGGCTACTTGTACACCATTTTTATATTTGATTGTTGCCGCCATTTTGTCGAAGATGTTTACATCCTTTTTGAACACACAGCCGTCGCGCAGGTAACCGTCGTACTTTTCATTGGCCACGTACAGTTCCATGTAGTTCTTGTTCTTGGTGATGTCAAAAAAGAACTTGCATTTGTCTGTATGCGGGCATGTACGGCAGTTTTCTGCCCGTATGGTTCCATTCTTTCCATAATGGTTGAGAGCCCCAAGCGCATAAACACTTTCGGGATCGCTGTCGATCCACCAGTTCAGGAGGTCGAAATGATGGCTGGCTTTGTGTACCCATAACGAACCGCTACATTCAACGAGCCTGTGCCAGCGGCGGAAATAATCGGCTCCGTGTGAGGTATCGAGATACCAGTGGAAATCGACGGAAGTGATATCACCGATTTCTCCGGTGCGAAGCAGTTCCCATATTTTTGCCCGGTGAGGGGAATAACGGTAGTTGAACGTGACCCGGCATGTCTTGCCCGTCCGCTTTTCAGCATCCAGAATCGCTTGGATTTTCTTTTCATCGGTCGTCATCGGCTTTTCCGTGATAATGTCGGCTCCCAATTCCATTCCCCGGATAATGAATTGGTGGTGTGTGCTGTCCATTGTCGTGACAATCAATACATCCGGTTTTGTCTCGTTCATCATTTTTTCAAAATCGGTATATGTCGGACAAGAAGTGCCGATGATACGTTTGCCGGTTTCAACGCGTCCTTCGTTTTTATCGCAAAGGCCTACGAACTCAAGGTAATCAGGATAACTTTTCAGAATGTCCCTTCCCCACATGGATGTCCCGCGGCCTCCTGTCCCGACAAGTGCGATCCGGAGTTTTTTACCTGTCGGTGCTGAAATACCGGTAGTTTCTGCTTTTATATCAGATAAGGGATTGAGCAAGGCCGTTCCGGCAATCGCCCCTGTGGTTGCAAGAAAATGTCTTCTTGACATTTGGTTTGTTGTGTTATGCATAGTAAATGATATTAAGTGTTTAAAAATTATTTATCATATTCTGGTAGCTGGTGGAATTCGTCTTTATTTGTGACAACATCCACTTCATTCTGAGGAATCGGACGGGTGACATGATAGGCTTTCATCTTATCTTTGACATCTGGATTGTATTTCAATGCGCGTTCCAACAGTTTGCCGGTACGTTTCAGTGTGTACCACCTAAAACCTTCCATACATAATTCGCGCATATATTCATCAAGGATAAAATCGAGCGTAATCATATCGGGGGTGACTTTCAGTGCCTCTTCGTGCCCTTCGGTCAATGCCCTTTTCCGCAATTCCGTAATGACTTTAGCAGCTTCCTCTTTTTGTCCCATATACATATATAGCTCTGCTTGGGACAAATATACTTCACCTAAACGAAACCAAATAAAATCTTTGTGACCTTTTTCATCTTTTGCAAATTCACGGGATGAATCCAATAGTTTCAGATTGGTATGGTAGCAGGAACGTCCATTCATTGTTGGTTCCCCTGTTTGTAGATTGTACATATGGTTCAATCCTTCAACAAATAGTTCATGTCCTAATGGGTGAGTCTCTGCTCTCTGTCGTCCGGCCGCAACTTCTTCGTCTGTCACAGTGCGGAAATGGCGGATTAAGACTGTGTCGGAGTAAACAGGCTTCTGATTCCAATCTGTCGGGATCCAGCACCAGTATTCTTGTAATGAGCCATAAAGACGCTTATCGTATTCATTGAAATTTTGAATCATAAATAAGGATGGCATAGTCCAGCGATATTCACGTCCATAATATAAGGAATGGCTCCATAAGGTTGTGATTGCTTTGTTGTCGACAGCAGATTTGTTGTACCAACCGACACCGTAGCGGTGAAGTCCGTTTTCACCTCCGCCATTATAGGTTTTATCAGTCGAATATTGTACAGACCAGATAATTTCGTCATTAATCTGGTTGTCAACATCGAATATCTGTGTGTAATCGTCCAGTAACCTGTAATTATAGTCGGACCGCAACGATTTTGTCAAAGCAAGAGCATCTGTGTAACAACGCTCTTTTGTGTATCCGGCAGCAGAAATCACATCGTCCGGATAACCGGCCAGTGACATCAAAACTTTCATTAGGATGAATTTACGTATTCCTTCATTCATGCGTCCCCATTGGCTGTTTTGTGGCAACTTCAATCCGGTAGCGGCAATGTTGAGATCTTCCAGCATTTGCTTGTAGAAAGTAGCAACGCCGGGTTGATATCCAATAGTTTTGACACCGGCAGTACTTTCTGTCGTGAAATGTGCTCCATCTCCATAGGTTTCCGTGATGATCCAGAAATAAAAAGCGCGTAGTGCATGTGCTTCTGCACGAAGTTCAGCCCGTCTGCCTTCATCTTTGATCTCTGCTGTTTCAATGATCTCGGTTGCCAGGTTTGCAACATTGAGAGAGTTATACAGTTGTTTCCCAAGAGAATGATTTAGTCTTCAACGTATTTGCTTGGATATTTAGTTCGATACCTTTATTTTCGGTTTTACCGATATTTTGCCAAACCTTGGAGAAGCCGGTGAAAAATGGCAACATACGCTCCATTAGTAAATCACTTGTTTTGGTGATATAGCCCTCAATGTAACCGGATATACGATTGTTCCACAAACCAAAATCCACTCCGAAGTTTGCTGTACGCGAAATTTCCCATCCTAAATCTTTATTCGGAATCATAGAAGGCCGATAAGCGAAAAATTTGTTGCTGGCATCCTCTCCAAACAAGTAATCATATTTGCTTAATCCGGCAATCGTCTGGTAAGGATCGATGGCGGAGTTTCCTACGGCTCCGTAGGAGGCTCTTAATTTCAGAGAATTAAGCCATTCTCTTTTTCCGAAGAACTTTTCTTCTGAGATACGCCAGGCAACACCTCCCGATGGGAAAAAAGCCCATTGGTTCCCTGCCGCCAACCGGGATGAACCATCTGTACGGATAGCGATGTTGGCATAGTATTTGCCTTGATAATCCCAACGTGCACGCGCAAGGAAGGACGCTAAAGTCCAATGTTGGTATGAACTTCCGATTTGTAGGTTTTCGGCAGCGGTCCCTAGGTTGTGGAATGATGTCGAAGCTACCGGCTGATTTTCCCCACTCATTTCTCCTGTCTCTTTTGTATAGCCTGTCGCTTCAAAGACCCCGTCCAATATAAGATGATGCTCTCCGAAATCTTTGTCGTAAGAGAGAATATCGTTGAAGGTATATTCTACTTCGTCCTGATATTTTTTACCGGCAAGCGGAACAGTTCCTTTTCGTTCGTATGAGTTTTCTCCGAAAAAATAGCCGTTTTTACGATCGATGATGTTATAAGAAATATTGGCCCTGTTATTCAAATATTTTGAAAAACGTATATTGATATAACCTGTGAGATATGCCGCATTTTTAATAAATTCATTCGTATAGTTGTCTTTGCCATAATTAGCTAATACGTTATAGCCGGATGTGTTTTGAGGTGCCGGATAATAATTCAGGCTTCCATCCTCGTTGTACGGCTTTGCGAGTGGAGTCATGTATTGCAGCTTTTCCTCGAACTTTGTCATACCTTGGCTATTATTTCGTTGTAGGCGGGCAGATAATCCGACTGACACATACTTATTTATTTCATGGTCGAGATTCAATGTTATATTATATTTGTCTTTGAAATTTATTTTGGAATAACCTTCATCTTTGGTATAGTTTAATCCAAGATGTAATTTGGTCGTTTTATTTCCGGCACTGAGACCAATATAATGACTTTGTGTCTGACCGTTTCGATACAACAAATCGATCCAGTCTGTAAAATCGCGGCTTTTTATGACTGCTAATTCGGCCGGTTCGAATACATCTTCGTCTGTAAATGGCTGATCCCAACCGTTTCTGTATCTATAACCGTCACGGCGGAACTGAATATATTCGTCTCCACTTTGCATTTTTACTAAATTAGGTACGCTGATACCTATGTAACCGCTATACGAAATACGGGTTTGCTGTTCTTTTGCTTTCTTTGTCGTGATCAGAATTACCCCGTTTGCGCCTCTCGAACCGTATATGGCTGTACTGGCTGCATCTTTTAATACTTCTATGGACTCTATATCGTTGGTATTAACAGCTTCCATACGTCCGGGAACTCCATCTACGATAACCAGAGGATCATTACTTGCATTCAGTGAACGATTGCCACGGATACGGATAGAACCGGATTCATCAACTTTGGAGGAAGATGTGATGTTCATACCGGCAACTTTTCCTTGTAGGATATCAGTAATGTCAGTCGAGGCAATCGCCGAAATTTTATCTCCTTTTACACTGGAGACGGCACCCGTCAAATCGGATTTTTTCATTGTCCCGTATCCGATTACAACGATTTCGTCTAAGTTCTCGGAGTCTTCGGCCAAGATGATGTTAAATATATTTCTTTTGCCGACTTTGATCTCTTGTGACAAATATCCTATGTAGGATACTGTAAGGGTAGAGTTTTCCGGAACCTCTAATGTAAATCGACCTTCGTGGTCGGAAATATTACCGATGGTAGAACCTTTGACGACGACGTTTGCTCCTATTATGGGTTCTCCGTGTTCATCTTTAATGACACCGGATATTTTTTTGTTTTGTTGAGGTAATCCGGCTCCCGCTGATTGGTTTAATATCTCTTTTTTAACAATAATGATATGATTCCCTTTTAGTTCAAAACCAAGATCTTGTCCTTTCAATATGGTTGATAAGACAGATTTGACCGTTTCGTTTTCTACATGAATAGACACTTTGCGATCAATGTCGACATCTTTTACGTCAAACCAGAATGAATAGTTTGTCTGAGCTTTGATTTCAGTGAAAACTTCATTGATTGTCGTGTTATTTACTGTAATGGAGACTCGGGCTTCCTGTGAATATCCTGTAGCTGAGACAGAAAATATTCCAAATAAAAGTAACAGAATTGATATTTTCATGATATTCAAGGCCTTATTCTTGCATATAAGTGGGTATAATTTCCCTATATCCTGATATTTTTTATACATTTGTATCGGATTTAAAGTTAGTAATCAGAAATTTAAATCTATTCTCGGGATCGGAGAGTGTTGCAGCATTCTCCGGTTCTGTTTTTTATTGTACTACTTCATAGGCAAATGATTATTTAAGATTAAACACAAATTATGAATTAATAGACGTCTATGATATTCCCTTTTATCGTATATGTGAATTTTTCATTGGATGACATGACTTTAAATATCTGTTCGATTGTTTCGTTATTAACAAAGTCACCAATGAAACAACGTTTTTTGATGGACTCTCTGTGGATGTTTATTTTTACGTTGAAGGTCCTTTCCAGTATTTTAGTGATTTGTTCGAAACTTTCTCCGTTGAATATAAATTTGTTATCAATCCATCCAATACAATTTTGAGAGTATCCGGTGTTATGGCAAATGCCGGTTTCTTTTGTTTGTGTATTGAAGTGGGCGATATCTTTAGGTACTAATCTTAACATATCCCCGTTATTTGTTTCCATTTCGACAGAGCCTCTTAATAAAGCGACTTTTATTTCTTCGTTATCTTTATAGGCTCTGACATTAAAGCAAGTACCCAATACTTTTACTTTTATTTCTCCTGCGTCGACAATAAAAGGACAGTTTTCATCTTTTGCTACTTCCAGATAGGCCTCACCTGATAATTTGAGCAGGCGGTTCTTCTTTCCAAAATCGGAGTCATATTGAATCTTTGAACCTGCATTCAGCCATACTTTCGTCCCGTCTTGTAATGTCAGTTTTGTTTTTGAGCCATTAGGTACTGCAATTTCTGACAATCGGAGAATATTCTGATCTGAAGGATGAATGTAATATTGATGGATCAGACAATTGAGGGTAATGAATGAGATTAGGATGGCTGCATATGACAGCACTTTTTTTAAGGTGAATGATTTTCGCGTGTTTATCGTGTTTTCTGTCTCGATACGCTGTTTAAAGAGCAAAAAGGCACGGTCTGAATCGTATTGTTCTCCTTCGTGGACAACTTCCATTGAATGCCAGAGCAGTTCCATATTTTTGAAGTATCGGCTGTTCTCATCAGAAGCATGGATCCATTCTTGCAGGCACAAGTCGGAGTCTTCCGATATAGTTCCTGTCAGTCGGTCGATTATGAGATTTAACCAATGCTCTTTATGCTGATTCTGTGTGTCCATCTTTTCTGCTTATATAAATAAGACAAGCCGGAAAAGATTTAGGGTAAATGAAAAAACGGATTTATTTTCCGAAAGGGAAAAAAATAAGTAGAAACAAGGGTAAATAGTCTTTTAATTCTTCCCGTAAATGAGATAGGGCAGATTTGATGTGATATTTGACAACATTGACGGAAACGTTGACTTCTTGAGCAATTTCTTCATATTTGAGGTTTTCGAAACGGCTCAGACAGAATATGCGCCGGGTAAGTGCCGGCAAATTGTTTATACAATTCTTTATTTTGACATCAAGTTCTTTTTCTATCAGGCTAGACAGCGGATAGCCGTGTTGTTCCTCATAATGGATCTGTTCTTTTTCGAGCAGGTCTCCAATATGCGAACGGACATCTTCCCTTTTGTTCAGTTGGGCAAGATAATTCAGGCATCGGTTGCGGACTGCTTTGATCAGATAACTGCGTAACGAAAGATTGATGTCTATTTCTTTCCGGTTTTTCCATAAGGCAAAAATGACATCGCTTACAATCATCTCTGCAGTGAAAGTATCATCTACATATTCTTTGGCGATAATACAAAGTATTTTGTATTGCCGTTCGTATATGTATTTGTATGCTTCTTCGTGACCTGCTTTCAGACCTTCGATGATTTCATATTCGGTATTCATTTTATATTTTCTTTATGTGGATCGTTATTTCGGTTGGATTGAGAATGAAAGTTTTTTGTAGACAGCCATAAAAAACAGTGGGCTGTTGCCTATACTTTGTCAGGTATCGCCAGAAACCTCTACCACATAGACAAGCAAACCCACTGATATAGCGATTGCTTGTGCTTCGTGGTGGTCAAAACTGGCGATTTCGACAAAGTGAAGCACTTTTGATTTTTCTCGAATAGTTCCTCCGAACATTGCAAATATATGCAATTTTGGGGCATTGGCAAAGATCGAATGAATATCTTTGGGGAGGCTATCAATGCTTTTTTATCGGGATTATTCCGTTATTCGCCGGGATTTAGTCGTTACTGACCGTTTTTTTATTGTGTAAGCGGTTATGTGGCGGTAGTTTTGCAACAAATTAAAAATGTACGAGTATGAGAACGAATCAACAAGGGAATTTTATCAGAGGCGGTTATCCCAGCCACAGTAGACTGAACACGGTTACGACGGCTGCTGTGTTTATCATAGTAGGTCTATTGTTTCTTGGGCGGAATTTCGGGATAATAGACTCTGATCTGTTCGGTATCCTGGTTTCCTGGCAGATGTTGCTGATTGTGGTCGGCGTTGTCAATTTGATTAAACGGCATTTCTTCGGGGGAGTGATTACGATTGCCATAGGAGCCTATTTCCTATTGCCGGAAATAAGCTGGGTAGAGGGCGAATGGCTCGATATGTTCTGGCCGGTATTGTTTATTTTTGTGGGAATCATGATACTCTTTAAACCGGAACGTCACCACTTCAATGCTCATTGGGATGGCAGAAGGCCGGAGTATACAAAAGAGGTATATGGTTCTGAAGACGGTTTTATCGTATCGGACAATACTTTTGGATCGGTTCAGCAGATTGTTTTGGACCCTGTGTTCAGAGGGGCGCGACTTAGGAATGCGTTTGGCGGGACTGTCCTGGATTTACGGAGGAGCAAGCTGGAAGCTCCCCAGACGTTTATAGATATCGACTGTACTTTTGGAGGGGTCGAGATTTATTTGCCGTCGGATTGGAATTTGCTGACGCAGATTGATGCATTTATCGGCGGATGTGACGATAAACGCTATAATTCGTCTGTGGAGATAGACAAGGAACACATTTTGATCGTGAGAGGAAAAGTCTCTTTTGGAGGTATTGAGTTTAAAAGTTGATTTATGCAGACGCATCCATTTATAGGGTCGGTCATCAATCGCGTGATGGGGATTACCCTGTCGGTTGTGGCCTGGATGATGTATTCATGGCTCCTGTTCTGCTATGGAGGAGAGGAGATATGGATAGCCTGCCTGGATGGATTGGTCTCTGTCGGATTATTGGCTGCCGCCGGTTTCCTGTACGGATATGTTGACGGGACTATTCATGCTCTGCAAATACAGGTCGCATTGGCGGTATTGGTTCAGGCGATCAGTCTGGCAGGGGCTTTCGAGCTACAGGTGCTTTTGGAACAGGGAAATGCCGGTGATTTTATGGATAGTGTTTCCCTCCGTCTGGTCTTTGGCATATTATGCTGGATCATCCTGTTGCAATGGTATCGGATGAACCGGACGGATGAATCGGATTTTGAGGAGATATCCGGAACTGAGGCGGATAAGGGACAAGAAGAAGCGGTTCCCGCTGGTGAAACTTTTCTGGATCGCGTATCGGTAAAAGACGGTTCCCGCATTCATATCATCCATCTCGAGGAACTGTTATATCTGCAAGCCGGAGGCGATTATGTGACGATTTTTACTCCGGATGGCCAGTATGTGAAGGAACAGACGATGAAATATTTTGAGACACATCTTCCACCTGCTCTGTTTGTGCGGATTCACCGTTCTTGCATTGTCAATACCGAACAGATTTTACGAGTGGAGCTATTCGGAAAAGAAAATTATCAGGTCCGTTTGAAAAACGGAGTTTGTTTGCGGGCAAGCAATGCCGGTTATAAGCTCCTGAAAGAGCGTCTTTCTCTTTAAGAAAGAGGAATCGAAATGTTAATTTTAGCAGAATTTGATACCATTGTGTAAAGTTTTGCCCTTTGTAACACTTTTTATTGCAAAGCTCTTCCAGACTTAACATATATTGTCTGTAAAAGGCTTGACAAACGGTCTTGACACATGTATCTTTGCATTGTGGTTTTTTCATAATAGTATTAGATTTAAGGTTAACAAAGTTTGGTTAGGGCTTGTCGTGAGACAGGCTTTAATTATTTATAGGGGTTTCATTCGTTTATAGATGCTTCCCGGCATCGATTTTATCTTTCCATCCAATTCCAACTCAAAGAGCAGAGAAGATAATTGATGTACCGGAAGATTCAAGGCTACGGACAATTCATTGATATGAGATTCCTTTCGCATTTCCAAGAACGACAAGATCCGTTCACTCTCCTCGTTCTCAGGAAATAATAATTGGGTTTGGACCGGTAACGCGTCTGTCTTTTGAGCGACATCCCAACGCATCGCCATGATTAAATCGTCAGCGCAAGTGATCAAGCCTCCTTTATTCTGCCGGATTAAGCCATTACATCCTTTAGAGTTGATATCCGTTACCCGGCCCGGAAAGGCATAGACATCCCGGCCATACGAGAAAGCGATATCCGCCGTGATCAAAGAGCCTCCTTTCTCCGCCGATTCAATAACGATCGTGGCATCCGCCAGACCGGCTACGATCCGGTTTCGCCGGATAAAGTTCTGCCGATCCGGATTCGTCCCGCTAGGGAAGTCGGTCAATAAACCTCCCCGCTCCAACATCTCGACCGCCGTAGAGCGATGCACGGGAGGATAGATACGATCCAAACCATGCGCCAATACGCCCACCGTGGGCAATTGGTTCTTCAACGCATTCCGATGGGCGCAAATATCGATGCCATACGCAAGTCCGCTAACGACCAATAGATTCGGGAAAATCACGGACAAATCCCGCAATAAACGCTCGGTCACTTCCTGTCCATAAGCGGAGGCCCTACGAGTACCCACAACGCTGATGATATGGGCGGCGTTTAAATCCGCGTTCCCCTTGAAATAAAATAAAACCGGAGCGTCCGGGCATTCCCGCAGACGTTCCGGATAATTCATATCTTTCAAGAAATAGATAGAGATACCATTCTTTTGGGCAAAAGCCAATTCTTTCTCTGCCCGTAAGAGCACATCCGCCCGCTTAATCTCGGCGATAATCGAATCGCCGATACCCGGTATCTTCTCTAGCGACTGGCGCTTTTCCGTAAACACGGCCTCCGCATCCCCCAACGCTTCCAGAAGATGGCGGGCTAGGATATCTCCCACCCCATTAATCATAGTAAGGCCAATTTGGTAAATCTGTTTGTCTGTCATTTATGCTTGTTTTGATTCTATTCGCTTTAGCATCTCATCGAAATATTCTCCTCTGGTTAATTTTCCATTCTCTACGACAACGGATTCCACGACTCCTTTAGTAGCCAGCGCCCCATCGGATTCCCGGTAAATATCTTGCTCGAACACCAGTTTCACCCCTTTCTTATATACATTCAGGCAAGAAGTATACCGATCGCCGCTCCGCAAGGAGTTCTTGAACTGGATATCCACACGGGCCACAAAAGCATCGATGCCCTTCTCATGCATGGCGCCGAAGTTCTCACCCAACAACTCCAGAAACTCATGCCGGGTATGCTCCATATAATGCTGGTAATTGGAGTTATTCACCACGCCTTGCAAATCGCACTCGTAATCGCGAACCTTGTCTGTCAGTTTAAAAATATATTCCTTCATTATCGTAGTTCTTTTTCGATTTGTACTTTCTCCATTTTATAAAGACGATCGGACGGGCGGATCTTCTCGGACATCTTTATCGAGAAGCGTTCCCCTTTCACGGTCTCCTCCACCGGTTTCAGGTCTACCCGGATCTCATCGACGGTCTGCATAACGGCTCCGGTCGTGGGACCTGTTACCAAGATCTCATCGCCTACTCTCAAGGAACCGGACTCCATCTCAAACTCGGCGACACCGATTCCGCTGAAGTATTTGATACCCCGTGCCACGTACACTTTCTTACGGGTAGCACCGGAGCCATATTTACTGCTCCATTCACCCAATCGTTGTCCCAGATAGTAGCCATCCCAGAAACCACGATTAAAGACCCTGCGCAGACGCTCGTCCCAAACCGCTACCTTCTCCTCATCGAAGGTACCTTCGCAATAGGCCTTGACCGCCTCTTTATAACATTCGGTCACGAGACGCACATACTCCGGCCCGCGGGCACGCCCCTCCAGCTTGAACACACGTACGCCGGCATCCATCATCTTATTCATGAAATGAATCGTCTTCAAGTCTTTCGGCGACATGATATACTGATTCTCCACATCCAGCTCGATCTGGCTATCCTTGTCATGCACCGTATAGGCACGACGACAAATTTGCATGCAAGCCCCCCGATTGGCGGAAGCGTTCATCTCATGCAAACTCAAATAGCATTTACCGGACACGGCCATGCACAAAGCCCCGTGAGCGAACATCTCTATGCGGATCAATTCCCCTTTCGGGCCTTTGATCTGCTGCTTCACGATCTCCTGATAAATCTCATGCACCTGCTTTAAGTTCAACTCGCGAGCCAATACGACCACATCGGCGAAGCGGGCGTAAAACTTCAACGCCTCCACGTTCGAGATATTCAACTGCGTGGATAAGTGCACCTCTTGCCCGATGCTATTCGCGTAACTCATAGCGGCCACATCGGCGGCGATAATGGCGGAGACACCCGCATCCTTAGCGGCGTCTATGATCTCCCTCATCAACGGAAGATCCTCACCATAAATAACCGTATTAACCGTGAGATAACTCTTGATACCATGTTCCCCGCAAATAGCGACGATCTTACGCAAATCCTCCGTCGTGAAATTATTCGACGAGCGAGAACGCATATTCAATCCCTCGATACCGAAATAAATGGAGTCGGCCCCTCCTTGTATAGCAGCCATCAACGATTCATAGGAACCGACAGGCGCCATTATTTCAAAATCCTTCTCTTTCAAGGTTATATATTTTAATATTACGGTAGCAAAGGTACGAATAATATTTGAGAAGATTTCTTATAAGCACAAACCCTCCATCCCATCATGAAAGAATAGTTCCAGTTGGAGAAGCACAAGATCCTAAATAAAGCGGGGCAATCCGAGCTCTATCAATATATCATAAATGATCCGGATTATTAAAAACGCCTGTTCCATCCACCGATCATCTTACGAGATGTAAAAATTATTCCCCAAAAAGAAGTACTTTTGTAATCTCTATTTAGTTAGCAAACAGAAGGTATGAAGATTGGTTCAATAGATTTAGGGGAGCGTCCGGTATTCTTGGCGCCTATGGAGGACGTGACGGATATCTCGTTTCGTTTGATGTGCAAAAGCTTCGGGGCGGACATGGTATATACGGAGTTCGTATCGAGCGACGCGTTGATCCGCAGTGTGAACAAAACACAGCAAAAACTAAATGTCTCCGATGATGAGCGTCCGGTCGCTATCCAGATTTACGGTAAGGACGTAGCCTCGATGGTAGAGGCCGCACGTATTTGCGAGGAAGCTCGTCCGGATATTTTAGACATAAACTTTGGTTGCCCCGTAAAGAAAGTAGCAGGCAAGGGAGCCGGGGCCGGTATGCTACGCAATATCCCGTTGATGCTGGAAATCACGAAAGAAGTAGTGAAAGCCGTGAACATCCCCGTCACCGTGAAAACCCGTTTAGGATGGGATGCCGACAACCGTGTTATCGTGGATCTGGCCGAGCAACTACAGGATTGCGGTATCGCCGCCCTCTCCATCCACGGACGTACACGGGCGCAAATGTACACGGGCGAGGCGGATTGGACCTTGATCGGTGCCGTAAAAAATAACCCTCGCATGCAAATCCCTATCATCGGGAATGGCGACGTGACTTCCGCCGAGATATGCAAGCAGCGTTTCGAGGACTATGGCGTAGACGCCGTAATGATCGGTAGGGCTAGCATAGGCCGCCCTTGGATCTTCCGGGAGGTAAAACACTATCTTACGACCGGGGAATTATTGCCGCAAGAGCCTTTCTCTTGGTATCTGGATATCCTAAAAAAACAAGTGGAGCAAAGCGTGGAACGATTGGACGAACGTAGGGGAATCTTACATATTCGTCGTCATCTGGCAGCTACTCCGCTCTTCAAAGGTATTACCGATTTCAAGCAAACACGGATCGCCATGCTACGTGCGGAGACTGTTAACGAATTATTCGAAATTATGAATAATATTCCTAAAAAGTACGGAATTTCAGAATAACAAGCTTGATATATATCAAATTGAAACCTATTTGCGATATTTTTACAATAAAATGTTACAAATACTATTGACGCATATTATAAAACCCTTTATATTTGCATCGAGTTTTTTTCATAGTATTTTAGATCTAAGGTTAACAAGTCTTTGCAAGGGGGGAATCGTGAGATTGTTTCATTGAGGAGCAAAAAAAGCCGCATCCATATTGGGACTAGCGGCTTTTTTGTTTTTCCGGACTCTATATCCTAAATCAAGAAACTTATCGTATCTTTGTCAATAGGTCACATTAAATATTTGGCACTATGAACCAGACTATTTATCCCATCGGTATACAGAACTTCGAGAAGATTCGATCAAGGATTATGATTCTCGCTTTGGTATCTATAAACTAGGATTTCCCAATTTAGAGGTAGAAGAAGGCTTTGTCAAATACCTGCTTCCTTTCTACACCAGTGTTAGCGCCCCTAAGACTCCTTTCGAAATCGGGCGTTTTGTCCGGGAGGTGGAATAAAAAAGCCTATGTTTTCGCACACACGCTATACATTATTCGAAATAAACCCTTACATTTGCGAAAAACATAATACTATACCACCATGAGTAAGAAAGTCATAACTTTCGGAGAGATCATGCTTAGGCTGGCTACTCCGGACTATTTACGCTTTTGCCAAGCCAATCAGTTCAACGCTACTTTTGGCGGAGGGGAAGCGAATGTCGCCGCCTCACTCGCCAACTATGGCATAGAGACTGAGTTTGTAACCCGTTTACCCAAAAATGACATCGCCCGTGCCTGCGTTATGGAATTACGCAAACAGGGTATCGGAACATCCAAGATCATTTACGGAGGGGAACGGTTAGGCATTTATTTTCTGGAGACCGGAGCGGTCGCTCGTGCCAGCAAGGTGGTATATGATCGGGTTCATTCTTCCATCGCCGAGATCCAACCGGGGATGATCGATTGGGACGAGGTATTCAAAGATGCCTCTTGGTTTCACTGGACAGGTATCACGCCAGCCATATCCGAAGGTGCCGCCAACGTATGCTTGGAAGCGATACAGGCGGCAAACCGATTGGGCATCACGGTATCCTGCGACCTCAACTACCGGAAAAATCTCTGGAAATACGGTAAGACAGCCCATGAGGTCATGCCGGAACTAGTAGCCGGATGCGATATCATCCTAGGAAACGAGGAAGATGCCGAGAAAGTCTTCGGTATCAAGCCCGAAGGTTTCGACGCCGCCGCCACGGAAGGCGAGGTACACGCCGCTTCTTTCCAGTCGGTATGTACCCAATTAATGGCTCACTTCCCACGTGCCCGGAAAGTTATCATCACGCTAAGAGGCTCCATCAATGCCAATCATAACACATGGGGCGGAGTGCTATACGCCGACAACCGGTTGTACGAATCCCGCCGGTATGACATCACCCATATCGTAGATCGTGTAGGTGGAGGCGATTCTTTTATGGGAGGTCTTATTTACGGTTTGCTCTCCTACCCCGGTGACGACCAGAAAGCCTTGGACTTCGCAGTAGCGGCTTCCTGCCTGAAACACACGATCTACGGAGACTTCAACCAAGTAACCGTAGAGGAAGTAGAAAAACTCATGTCCGGCGACACCTCCGGCCGTGTCTCCCGCTAATTTTCAATTCTCAATTTTCAATTTTTAATTCCCAATATGGCTCGATTCAATAAAATACAAACATTACAGGCTATCATCCAAACCGGAATGGTGCCCGTCTATTATAATAAAGAGGTAGAGATCGCAAAACAAGTTGTAAAAGCCTGTTACGAGGGAGGCGTCAGAGCCTTCGAGTTTACCAACCGGGGAGATTTCGCCCACGAGGTATTTGGCGAGCTGGTAAAATACGCCGCCAAGGAATGTCCGGAATTAGTATTGGGCGTAGGTTCTATCGTAGACCCGGCCACAGCCGCCTTATTCATACAGCTAGGGGCAAACTTCGTAGTCGGTCCGCTGTTTAACCCGGAGATAGCGAAGATATGTAACCGTCGCCTCATCCCTTATACGCCCGGCTGCGGTTCCGTATCCGAGATCGGCTTTGCCCAAGAAACAGGTTGCGACCTTTGCAAGATATTCCCCGCCGGAAATGTAGGAGGTCCCTCATTTGTCAAGAACATAAAGGCACCCATGCCATGGACCCTAATCATGGCGACCGGTGCCGTGGAGCCGACAGAGGAGAATCTATCCGCTTGGTTCAAGGCCGGCGTGACCTGCGTAGGAATGGGATCCAAACTCTTTCCCAAAGAAGCGATAGCGGGAAACGATTGGCAATCCATTACCGATTTATGCCGCGACGCCTTATCTATCATTCAAAAGTATCGCCAAGTATGAAAAGCTTTTTAGATCAAGATTTCTTGCTCCAGACCGACACGGCCCGTGAGTTATATCACGAGCATGCGGCGAAGATGCCCATCATTGATTACCATTGCCATCTGGATCCCCGGCAAATAGCGGAGAATCACCAATTCGAGGATCTTACGGAGATATGGCTGGGCGGAGACCATTACAAATGGCGGGCGATGAGAGCGAACGGTATTCCCGAGGAATATATCACCGGAGATAAATCTCCTTACGAGAAATTCCTTAAATGGGCCGAGACGATGCCTTACACGATGCGAAATCCGCTTTATCATTGGACGCATCTGGAGCTTAGCCGTATATTCGGAATCCATAAAGTCTTGAATCCGGCTTCCGCCGAGGAAATCTATGCGACTTGTACGGATAAACTACGTACCCCCGAATATCGTGCGCAAGACATCATGAAACGGATGAACGTAGAGATCGTTTGTACGACCGACGATCCTATAGACTCATTGGAATTCCATCAAAAAATACGTTCAAACGGATGCCACACCCGTGTATATCCGGCATGGCGACCGGACAAGGTACTCGCTATCGATAATATCAAGGCGCTAAATGACTATTTGTCCAAGCTGGAGGCCGCCGCCGATAAGACCATCCTCACCTACAAGCATTTATTGGAGGCTTTACAAAAACGACATGATTTCTTCGCCGCCCAAGGGTGCCGGTTATCGGACCACGGGTTGGATACTTTCTATGCCGAACCTTATACCGAGCAGGAGATTGAGGTGATCTTCCTCAAGGCTCGTATGGGTAAATCGCTCACGGAGCAGGAAGTTCGCAAATACCGTTCGGCATTGCTATACGAATTGGCGGTGATGGATGCCCGGAGTGGATGGGTACAACAATTCCATATCGGCGCAAATCGGAATAATAACAAACGGATGTTCAAGTTATTAGGAGCAGACACAGGTTTCGACGCTATCGATGATCAGCCGGTAGCTGTTTCCATGAACCGCTTTTTCAGCCGTTTAGATCAAGAAGGGCTGTTAGCGAAAACGATCGTTTACAACCTGAATCCCCGCGACACTGAGTTGATGGTAGCCAATGCCTACAATTTCAACGACGGCAGTGTACCCGGGAAGATGCAATATGGAGCGGCTTGGTGGTTCCTCGATCAGATCAAAGGCATGGAAGATCAATTAAATGCGCTTTCCAGCCTCGGGCTTTTAAGCCGTTTCGTCGGTATGCTGACAGATTCCCGTAGCTTCCTGTCATATCCCCGTCATGAGTATTTCCGCCGGATCCTTTGTAATATGCTAGGCAATGAGATAGAGAAAGGCTTATTGCCCGCCTCCGAGTTTTCCTTCATTGGACAGATGGTGGAGGACATCAGTTACAACAACGCTAAACGATACTTTGATTTCTGATTACTGCAACCCGCATTGCAATGTTACTGCACGCCTGTCGCAGTAACACTGCACGTGCGTTGCAGTAAGGCTGCAACAGCTTTGCAACATTTTATTCACAAACACTTCATAAGACCTTCCACTATACTCGCACATATTACGCCTACTTTTGCGGCAGATTTAGATAAACACTAAAATACGCAAACATGAAACAACGGCTTTATGATTTCATCCCTGTCAAGCATCTATGCGTAGGGATGTCTTTATGTGGCATAGTGGCAGGTACCCAAACCGCTCAAGCTTCTCCCGTCTTTGGGCAATCATCGGGCTTAGAACTTCCGAGTCCCAGCATCTACCAACAAAGTACGAAACAGATTTCCGGTATCGTCAAAGACCAGGCGGGGATTCCTGTAATTGGCGCGAACGTGATCGTAAAAGGGACGACAAACGGAGTAATCACCGGGCTCGATGGAGATTTCCTACTGGAAGTTCCGGAAAACGCTATCTTAGAGATCAGTTATATCGGTTATATGACGCAAAGTATCCCGATAAACGGGAAAACGACCTTCAACATCATCCTAGAAGAAGATACGCAGAAATTGGATGAGGTAGTCGTACTCGGTTATGGAGCGGGGCAACGCAAACAAGATCTCTCCGCTTCCGTGGGCGTGCTGAACAACACGGAAGACTTGGTGGCCCGTCCGGTTACCTCTACCGAAAGTATGTTGCAAGGGCAGTTAGCGGGTGTTACCGTACAAGCGAACGGTGGAGACCCAACGGCTACACCCTCAATCGTGATCCGTGGACAGGGCTCACAGAATGGCGATAACGTATTATGGGTTGTTGACGGTGTTCCCGGCGCACCCATCGCCTCTATGAATGATATCGAGACGATTGTCGTCTTAAAAGATGCTGCCTCTGCCGCTATCTATGGAGCGCAATCCGGAGCCGGCGGTGTTATCTTGGTAACCACCAAGAAGGCGAAAGAGGGCAAGACCTCGTTGAGCTATGATGCGACTTTCGGTGTTCGTAAAGCTAGCAACGTAATCGAGCCGTTAAATGCGGAAGAGCAACTCGAGATGCGAAAACTGTCTTACGCAAACGCGGGGCTTACATTGCCGACCGGTTGGGATTTGACCAAGAACCCATGGGTAGGTACCACACGTACCAACTGGATGGACGAGATCTTCCGCACCGCTTTCTACCAACGCCATAACGTAGCCTTGAATGTTGGTTCCGAGAATGCCTCCAACCGTGTTTCATTTGCTTACGATAACGATGAAGGTGTATTGATCAATACTTTCAACAAGAACCTTTCACTTCGTTACAACGGTAAATTCAAATTGAATAAATGGGTGACCATCACCGAAGACGTGGTTTGGAAAAACAACGAAAGCCGTTCAAAAGATACCGACAGTGGTTATACGGGAGTTGTCGCGGCGGCTATGTATATGCCTGCCAGCGCTACGGTTTACAATCCGCTGGATGGTACTTACGGTGGAACAACGACCGAAGACCCGGATTACATCGCCAAATATGGCTCCAACTTCGCGGATATCCACGGAGACGCTGTCAATCCGGTTCGCTTGCTGGAAGCGGAAAACCGCTATGACCGAACCAGTGACATCTGGAGTACGACCAGTCTGGAACTAGCGAATATCGTTACCGGCTTAAAGTTCACGAGCCGTTTCACTTACAACCTGAAGAATAATCTATATAAGAACTTCAGTCCGATCCGTGACGAGGTGGGAAAACCCTCCTTGACAAATAATCTGGATGAAACGACTTACCGTGCAGACGCATGGAAAACGGAAAACACATTGACTTACGACAATACGTTTAATGACATGCACACCCTGGGTGTCTTACTATCCACTACGGCCGATCATTACAGCAAGCGAGGGCTAGAGGTTAATGGAAAAGATTTATCTGACGAATCCGATTATTTACAATATCTATCCTATGCGAATTCCGTTTCCGCTACCGATTATTTGACCGGTCCTGACGCAAACGTATCCTTGATCGCCCGTCTGGCTTATTCCTTCAACGATCGTTACTTCGTTACAGCCTCTTGGCGTCGTGATTACGCAGGCCGTCTACCTAAAGATAATAACTATGGCGACTTCCCTGCCGTAACAGCCGGATGGAAAATCTCTAATGAATCTTTCTTCCCGAAGAGCGAGACACTGAATTTATTGAAGATCCGTGCTTCTTGGGGACGTGTCGGTAATCTGGGATCTATCGGTTACAATTATAAATCCGCCTTATTAGGTAAAACTTTCTGGTCGGAGCAGGCACAGTACGGCGTAGAATCGAACAAGATTTGGGGAAACTTCGTCTATAACTCTACCGCATTAAATCCCAACTTAACATGGGAAACTTCCGAGCAATGGGACTTAGGCCTAGATGTGAACATGTTCGACAATCGCTTGAGCATGGCATTCGACTATTTCGACAAACGCACGTTCAACTTGATCCAGTCGCAAACGATGAACTGGCCGGGAACGATCGGTATCGATGCCATGTTAGTCAATCAAGGTGAAGTCCGCAACCGAGGTTTCGAGGCGCAAATCAATTGGAACCAACAGGTAAATAAAGATTGGTCGTACTTCGTTTCCGGAAACTTCTCTTATCTAAAGAACTGGGTTTCTGATATTGGGGTAAAAAACACAGACGGAACCCCGGGCGTTTGGACAGGTATCACCAAAAATGATGCATATTTCGATGGTAGTTATCGTAACCTTCCATATATGTATCAAACAGCCGAAGGAGAACCGCTGGCCTCTTTCTATCTGATCAAGACTGACGGCATTTTTCAAAGCGACGCAGAGGCAGCCGCTTATGTAAACAAAGACGGAAAACGAATCCAACCGGACGCTGTAGCCGGCGATTTGAAATTCGTCGATGCCAATGGTGATGGAGTTATCAATGATGAAGACCGTCAATACTGCGGTAGCGCTACACCTAAAACTACATTCTCATTCTCCGGAGGATTCACTTGGAAGAAGCTTTCCGTAAGCGCTATGTTCCAAGGCGTAGGTGGAGCACAAGCTTTATATGTAGGTAAATATATGGCTTTAAGCGATGTAGAAGGAAACTTCAACCGCTCAAAAGAGATCATGAACGCTTGGAGTCCGTCGAATACAGGGTCGAATATTCCACGCTTATCGAAAAACGACCCAAATAGCAACTTTAGCACACCGTCTGATTGGTATCTGGAGAATGCTTCTTACTTACGTTTGAAGAACTTCACCGTATCCTATGACTTGAGTGATGTTATCAGGAAATGCGCTCACCTGCAAGAACGCAACAGCATGATGTCTGTTTACCTTAGCGGTGAGAACCTCTTCACGATCACGAACTACTCAGGAATGGACCCGGAAACCGGCGGTTGGGATGCCTTGAAGTATCCGGTTTCACGCGTATTCTCTGTCGGAGTCAAATTGACATACTAATCGGGTATTTTAAAAGATATTCATATTAACAAAGGATCAAAATGAAAAGATATATTACAGTATTAGCATTATCCGCATTGGTTTGTAGTTCTTGTAGCGACTTCCTCGACGTTCAGCCGGAAGGAAACGCAACTACAACCTCCTATTTCTTGAATGATCAACAGGCCATTGATGCCATTGACGGATTATATGAAAGATTCCATCAAGAGGGTTGTTACGGCCGTGAATTATTCTGGGAACAGGGAGCCGCATGCGACATTGTTTGGGGACGTACGCGCGGTTATAACTCTTTGGCGACCTTAGCCTATACCGGTGATGAATCTCCTCTAAGAGATGTATTCAGCCGTATGTATTCTACTATGTCCCGTGCGAATTGGATCATCCAAGAATTAGTGAAGAAAGAAAAGGGAACGACGCTGACCGCCGTCGAGAAACGCAGCTTGGGCGAAGCTTACTTCAGTCGCGGCTGGGCACATTATCTGATCGCTTATCGGTACGGTACGGATAAACAAGGAGTACCTTTCGTACGTTACGAGGACTTCCCCGACGATTACGACAACTCCATACCGCCTCAGCAAGCTACCGTTATGGACAATTATAAACTGATCATCGAAGATATGGACAAGGCAATCGCCTACCTTCCAAACTTCGAATCCTATGACGCCGACAACCGGGGCCGGGCACATCAGGCTGCTGCCGTGGCGTTCAAAGCGAAAACTTATGCTTACTGGGCTACTTGGGATGCTACCCAATGGAACAACGTCATCGAGATGGTCAATCAATTGGAGAACAACTACAATCGAGATCTAGCTCCTACATTCGCGGAACTATTCTCGTCTGACTTGAAAGATTATTGGAATGCCGAATATCTCTGGACTATTCCGAGTATCGGCGGCGCACTACCGGGCGGTACCGAATTCCCGGGCATTATCCTTGAGAACAAAGGATGGGGCAAATATAATGGTTGGGGGCAGATGAAGCCCTCTTACGACATCTACGAAGAAATGGCGAAAGATGGTAAAGGTAATGACCGTTTAGTACGCTCAATCTTGGAATACAACCAAGAGTTCCCGTTCTTCGGCGAGACACGCAAGTTCTGGTCTACCTCCGACCTTGAAGCTGGTTTCATGATCAATAAATACATGGACGCGTTCAAATACTCAGACCCTGTAGGTGAAGGAGCCGTGAGTGCTAACGGAGACTGGCCTACGGTCCGTGTCAATTTCCCGATCATCCGTTTCGCAGAAATGTTATTGTTCCGTGCCGAGGCATATTTAATGACAGGTCAAGCCGATAAAGCAACCGCAGACATCAACCGTATCCGCCTACGCTCCAACTTGACACCGCTTGCCGGCACCGCCACGATGAAGGATCTATATCACGAACGCCGTTGTGAATTGGCTTTTGAGTTTACAGATCATCTATTCGACTTAAAGCGTTGGAACCGTTCTTCCAATACCGACATAAAGACATTGGCCGATAAAGAGTTGAACGCACATCCACGTATCCGCAGATATGAAGACCGGGCGAATCCGGAATCCGCATTCACGATTATTGGTTACGAAGATTACACCAACAAAAACGCCTATCAAGCGCATATGATGGTATTCCCGTATCCAAGTGAAGAGATTACTAAATCGAATGGTCAATTGAAGCAGAACGAGGGATATTAACCGACTCCTTTAAACCGATCAAGGTACGAATAAGATTCATTACGGGCTGTCTCAGAAAATGAAACAGCCCATGTTATTTTCTACCGGGTAAAAACGCATATCTCAAATAGGTAGCTTACCTTTGCCTATTGTATACTATATATTAAACAAAAAATATACCATGAGATTAATTCAAACGCTTTCTTCTTGCTTGTGTACAGGAATAATAGCCTTATTCACGGCCTGTAGCCAAGCTCCACAATCCCCCATCGATTCCGTGGATCCGTTTATCGGCACGGGATTTCACGGACACACGTATCCCGGGGCCACGGCTCCTTACGGAGCGGTCCAACTAAGCCCGGACACCCGGAAAGGGAATTGGGACGCTTGTTCCGGTTATCATTACAGCGATTCTACCTTAATGGGTTTTTCCCATACCCATTTAAGCGGTACGGGATGTATCGACCTAGGCGATATCCTATTCCGCCCGTCTCTCCAGACACCTCTAGCGTTCTCGCACTCGGACGAGAAGGCTTCCCCGGGCTACTACTCGGTGAATCTCAAGGAGGCAGGTGTATTAGCGGAACTTACCACGACCCCGCATGTCGGGATACACCGATATACCTATAAAAAAGAGACAGAGGCTACGTTGGTGGTCGATATGGACCATTTATTGGATAACGAATATATGTACGAGGGCTGGGTGAAGCGAACCGGGGATAACGAGCTTACCGGTATGCGGCGTACCCGGGGCTGGGTAGACAATCAATATGTCTTCTTTGTAGCGCAGTTCTCGCAACCCTTCTCTTCCATGGAACAGCCTTCCGAACGGCAAGCCGTACTTACCTTCGATACGACTACCGGAAAGCCCATCGTCTGCAAAGTCGGGGTATCGATCGTAAATGAGGAGAACGCCCGTCTGAACCTTGAGCAAGAGACGGATTCCTATGGCTTTGATTTCGATGCCATCCATCAAGCGACACGCTCCGATTGGGAAAAAGAGCTGGACGTTATCACGGTAGAAGGAGGCACCGAAGCCGAGCGCACGAATTTCTACACGGCGCTATACCATAGCAAGATCATTCCGAATATAGCGAGCGACGTGAACGGACAATACCGCCGTCACGACATGAGCGTAGCGACGATCCCGGCAGGTCGCCGCCAATTCTCCACCTTCTCCACTTGGGACACCTTCCGGGCCTGGCATCCGATGATGACTCTGTTGGATACTACCTTGGTGAATGATATGGTACAGTCTCTCTTGGATATGTACGACGCCAGCGGCGAGCTTCCGTTATGGCCCTTATCGGCGGGCGAGACCGGGACCATGATCGGTTATCACTCCACATTGATTATAGCGGACGCTTATTTAAAAGGTATTCGCGGATATGACGCAGAACACGCTCTCGAAGCGATGAAGATCTCCGCTGAGAAGAATAAGAAAGGAGCGGATTATTATATAAAGGAAGGCTTCATCCCGACGAATATCAAGAAAGAATCGGTTTCCTGCCTATTGGAATTTGCCTACGATGATTGGTGTATCGCACAAATGGCGAAAGCTTTAGGACATATGGATGATTATGAGACCTTCATCAAGCGCTCCCAGAATTTTATCAACGTATTCGACGGTAGTACCCGGTTCTTCCGGGGCAAACGGCAGGATGGGAGTTGGGAGACACCTTTCGATCCATTCGCCATCGGACGTTCCTATACGGAGGCTACGGCCTGGCAATATCGTTTCTTTACCCCGCATGACGTATATGGATTGACCCAGTTGTTCGGAGGCCGGGAGGCGTTCATCGCTGATCTGGATAGCTTATTTATGGTTACCTCCGAGGTAGTCGGCGATCTGGTAGACGTTACCGGATTGGTCGGTCAATATGCGCATGGCAACGAGCCTAGCCACCACATGGCTTACCTATATAGCTATGTGGGCCAGCCCTGGAAGACACAGGAATGGACCCGTCGCTTGCTGGACGAGATGTACCAGCCCACGCCGGAAGGCATCATCGGCAATGAGGATTGCGGCCAGATGTCCGCTTGGTATATCTTGAGCAGCCTCGGCTTCTACTCCGTATGTCCGGGTAGCAACCAGTTTATCCTAACGACCCCGTTGTTCGATAAGGCGAACATGAAGCTGGGCAATGGCAAGACATTGGTCATTACCGCCAACCAGCCGGATAAGAACAAGTATATCACGAAGGTTACCTTAAACGGCGAGGAGATATCGCATTGCTACATCACCTACGACCAGTTGATGCAAGGGGGGACGCTGGACTTTACGCTCTCGGCGACACCGGACAAGCGTTGGGGAACCGCTCCCGAGTACGCTCCCTATTCCTATACGGAGCAACCTACCGTCTCTATCCCTTACATAGCGAATGATCTGGATTTGTTTGAAGGTGAGATTACGGCGGAACTAAAATCCACGACACCCGAAGCGGTTATCCATTACACGCTTGACGGATCGGAACCGGATGAGAAAGCTCCGGTATACAGCGAGCCATTCGTCTTAAAAGAGACCACGATTATCAAGACCAAAGGATATAAAAAGGGATTCGTACCCAGCCGTACGTACTCGATCCAAGCGACAAAAGCCGTATTACGCCCCGCGTTATCCATACAGCCTACGAAGCATGGGGTAGCTTATACTTATTACGAAGGAGAGTTCCAATGGGTAGCCGATCTGCAAAAGGCGAAGGTGGTCGAGACCGGAACAATACCTGAGCCTTCTATCCTGAACGCTAAATTGCCGGATCATTTCGGTTATATCTTCGCCGGATATATATACGCCCCGGAAGATGGAGTCTATGAGTTCAGTACCCGCTCGGATGACGGTAGCGTCCTCTATATCGGCAAAGAAAAGGTAGTGGACAATGATGCCTCCCACGCCGCTATCGACGCGACGGGACGCATCCCCTTACAAAAAGGCTACCACCCCTTTGCCTTGCATTATTTCGAGGATTACGAGGGTGAGTACCTAGGCTGGAGCTGGCGTACGCCAAGCATGTCCAAACTAGACGCGATCCCAACAGAGAACCTTTATATAAATTGATAATACCTAGTTGTAGATATATCATTAAATACTGAATCATATGAGAAGAACAACTCTATCCGTGCTATCCGCCTTAGCCATCCTGCTATCCGGCATGATCGTTCCGGAGGCCGCGGCACAAAGTCGCCGAGACAAAGAACAAACGTATGTACTAGAGAAACCTTACGAGGTCAAGAAACTAGTCCCCCCTACCGGAAAGAAAATAAAGAACGTGATCCTCATGATCGGCGACGGCATGAGCCTTATGCACATGTATTCCGCTTGGACCGCCAACCGGGGCAAGCTCTGGCTAGACAACTCCCAATACACCGGCCTCTCGAAAACCTATTGCGCCAACCGCCTCATCACCGACTCCGGAGCCGGAGGTACCGCACTGGCCACCGGCCATAAAACGAACTACCATATGGTAGGCGTAGACCCGGAAGGCAAGCCCTTGGAATCTTTGGCTACCTTGGCGAATAAGAAAGGCCTGTCAAGCGGCATCGCCGTTACCTGTCGCCTATGGGACGCTACGCCCGCCGACTTCTGCTGCCACAATACGGATCGTGACGCCGAGGCCGAGATCGTAGCGGATTACGTGAACTGTGGCGTCGATTACGTATTCGGCGGCGGCTCCAAGCTATTCGAGAACCGTGCGGACGGTCGCGATTTGTTCAAGGAATTAAGGGAGAAAGGTTACCAGACTCCCCGTAGCTGGGAGGAACTGGCGAAGATTCAAAAAGGCAAGGTATTCTGCGTTACCGATACCGTAGACACCCCGCTTCCCGCCGAGCGAGGCGATCTCTTGGCTCGTGCCTCGATGAAAGCGATCGATCTGCTGGGACAAAACCCGGAAGGTTTCTTCCTGATGGTAGAGGGTTCCCAATTGGATGATTACGGACATTTCAACGATATCGACCTGTTGATGCAAGAGACACATGATTTCGACCGTACGATCGGACGTATCTTCGAATGGGCCGCCCAAGACGGTGAGACATTGGTTGTCGTAACCGCCGATCACGAGACCGGTGGCCTTACCTTGGTAGACGGGGATCTGAACGAGGGTAAGATCGTTTGTAAGTTCTCTACCGGTAGCCATAGCGGCGTGATGGTTCCCGTTTACGCTTTCGGCCCGGGCGCCGAGAACTTCACGGGTATCTTCGAGAATACGGATATCTTCTGGAAGATCAAAAAGCTCCTGAATCTATAATCAAACAGTATTCATCCGATGGAGAGTATAACAGGCCGCTATCCCGCTAGTCAAGTACCGCAATCCTCCCGGTCGGGTACCGCAGTACCCCTGCCCAAGTACCGCAGTACTTTGGCTGAGAGGACAGCGGTACTTGACTAGCAGGACAGCAGTACTTGACTAGCAGTACTACGGTACCCGACCGGGAGGACCGTGTTCACCGACTGAGGCGCACCTTCTCCCTCTCTCCCTCAATAAATATCATAAAGAATGACAACAAGACGAAACTTCTTAAAGCAATCCCTTCTCGCGGCAGGCGCGGCCTCCGTTCCCGCCGGGAACCTTTTAGCGCAAGAGAAAATGGAAGAGAAACGCCCCAAGTACAATCTTCCTTACAAGAACACCTACCTGAAGGAACCCTTCGTGACCGAGAACGAGTTCCGGACAGCGAGACCGGAGACCATCACGCCCGGAACCTTCGAGGAGGCCAAGCAAATCCTCCCGGACCCGACTTGGAGCGGACACGAGAAGGAAATCGAGATGTACTGGAAGGCTTGGCAAATCGGCATCGGCAACATCAAGGCCCCGGAACCGGATTCCGGTTTCGTATGCAGTTACCTCGATGTCGCCTACAACGGCAATATCTTCATGTGGGACTCCGCCTTCATGATGATGTTCGCCCGTTTCGGTACCCGCTTCTTCCCCTTCCAACGTACGTTAGATAATTTCTACGCCAAACAACACCCGGACGGTTTCATCTGCCGGGAGATCAAGGCGGACGGAGCGGACTGTTTCGAGCGTTACGATCCGACCAGCACCGGACCGAATATCCTCCCTTGGAGCGAGATCGTCTATTATAAACAGTTCGGAGATATGGACCGCCTACACAAGATATTCCCCGCCCTTTGCGCTTATTATAAATGGTTGAAGCTAAACCATACGTGGCGCAACGGTACGTATTGGACCAGCGGTTGGGGTACCGGCATGGACAACATGCCCCGGGTGGAACCGAAATACAACCCGATATACAGCCACGGCCATATGATCTGGCTGGACGTTTGCTTGCAACAATACTTCACCGCCGGGCATCTGCTTGAGATGGGTTTCTATCTGGAGCGTTGGCAGGAGATCGAGGAGTTCGAGGACGAGCAGAAGATGCTAAAGAAGTATATCAATGAGAACCTATGGGACGAGAAGGAACATTTCCTTTTCGATCAATACGCTGACGGAAGCCTTTCCTCCACCAAGGGAATCTACGCGTACTGGGCCTTATTGACCGATGTCCTATCCAAGGAACGCATGGATGCTTTCGTGGCCGAGCTGGATAACAAGGAGACATTCAACCGCCTGCACCGCGTCCCTTCCCTTGCCGCCAACCATCCTAAATACAAGGATAACGGTCGCTACTGGCAGGGTGGCGTATGGCCGGGAGCGAACTATATGGTGATTACCGGCCTATTGCAACAAGGCTATCGTAAATTGGCTTACGAGATCGCACGCAACCATTACGATAACGTCCTCAAGGTATATAAGAATACCGGTACGTTCTGGGAATACTACGCTCCGGAACATGAGGAGCCGGGCTTCATGGCTCGCCCGAATTTCGTGGGCTGGGGCGGACTGGCACCGATCTCCGGCTTGATCGAGCAAATCTTCGGCATCCGCTCCAATGTGTACGAGAAGAAATTGACCGTAGACGTGAACTTGACGGAGGCTTATGGTATCGACCGTTATCCTTTCGGCCTCGACGGTCTGGTAGCGATCAAAGTCAAGGCCCGTTCTTCCGCTACCCAAGAGCCGCAGGTAGAAATTACCAGCGACGTCCCCTTGGAACTAACCGTCCTTTGGGGCGACAAACAGAAGACGGCTAACGTAAAACCCGGCACGCAAACCATATAAAACAGTAAATCCATCAAACATCCAGTTGTAGAGACGGTGCGTGCCCCGTCTCTACAACTAGACTCAAAAAACAATTAGTATATGAAACAGATTCTATCCTTATTTATCACCTCCCTCGCCCTCTGTACGGCTTGCTCCTCCCCGAAGGGATCGGACACAGTTCAAGTGGCGGAGACAACCACGGAGCAGACGATTCAAAAAGCCTCCTCCGCGATTCATTACAACGCCTTCTCGCACAACGATTATTGGCGGGAGAGACCTCTGCTGGACGCCTTGTCCTTCCGCTTCAACTGCGTGGAGGCCGATCTGTGGCTGATCGATGGCGAGCTATACGTTTCCCATGACCGCCCGGAACCCAACCCGGCCATTACCTTCGAGAACCTATACCTCAAGCCGCTCGTGGCCCGCATACAAGCGAATGGAGGTAAGGTCTATCCCGATAGCGATCGTCCTTTCTACCTGATGGTGGATTGCAAGGCACAAGGCGAAGAGATGTACAAGCTATTAAAGAAACAGATGGAGCCTTACAAGGAATATTTCTGTTCCGTCGATAACGGCGAATATAAAGAAGGTGCCGTCCTCTTCTTCCTTTCCGGCGACCGTCCGAAGAACAGCCTGCCGAAAGAGAACAGCCGCTTCACCTTCCTCGACGGACAAATAAAGGATCTGGGACAGGGCATCCCTGCTTCCCTCGCTCCGGTCATAAGCGATAATTACTCCGATTTCTTCACTTGGAAAGGTGAAGGCGAGATGCCCGCCGACCAACTACAGAAGATGCGTGAGATCATCCGGAAAGTCCACGATGAGGGAAAACTATTCCGTTGGTGGGGCGCCCCGGATACCGAGCAGTTCAAACGCTTCTTCATCAAGGAAGGTGTAGACTTGGTAGGTGCCGACGATCTGAATGGGTTATACAACGTATTGAACGAGCGTTAAACGAGAAAACTACAATAGGCATTATAAGGTTGTTACAATGGGCATTCTAGCATCCTTACAACAGGCATCGTAACAGCCTTATAATGCCCATCATAGTTTTAACATATCACAACCGCTTTTATTCCAACCAAGGCTGCGGATTCAGCTTCGTCTTTTCCTTCCACAATTGGAAATGGAGGATCGTGGAATTACCGTCCTCCGGATCCGAATAGATCCTTCCGATCGCTTGACGGGTAGAGACCCGGTCGCCCGCTTTCACATATACCTGACTCAAATTGCTATAAACCGTCAAGTAGTTACCATGACGAACGATTACGGAATTATTATACCCCGGCACCACGAACACACGCGTCACCTCCCCATTGAATACCGCACGGGCATCCGCCCCGGGTGAGGTCTGGATATCGATACCACTATTACTGGTACGAACATATTTCAACTCCTGATGCTGTTGCTCGCCGAATGTAGAGACGATCGTATGTCTTCCGGCCACCGGATACGGCAAACGTCCCCGGTTATTGGCGAAGTTATCGGACAATTGCTTCTCCGCCTTTGTCATCGCATAGCCCCCTTTCGTATCCGCCACACGTTCCTCACGGATCGGCTCGTTTTTACTCTCCGGTACGGGTTTACCCTTAGCGGCAGCTTGTTCACGGGCACGACGCTCACGTTCCGCACGTTCACGGGCGGCTTTCGCCTCGGCCTCGGCACGGGCGATCTCCTCGGCGATCTGCTTCTCTATCTGTCGGTTTAAAGCCTCGGCTTGACGACGCTTCTTTTGGAGATCCGCCTTCAAATCCTTTTGTCTCTTATTCAATAGCTGGACTTCCTCTTTCTGAGAAGCTTCCTCACTTTCTAGCTTCTTACTCTCTTCTTGACGAGTTCCTAAAAGGACACGCTTCTCGGCACGGGTCTTCTCCATCTCAGCTTGCTTGCGGCTGATCTCGGCCTGCTTTTCAACGATGTCATTCGCTTGCCGCTTCTGCCAATCCGCATATTCCCGCAAATACCGCATACGCCGCATGGATTGAGAGAAACTCTCGGCGGATAGGATAAACAACAATTTATCTTGCGAGCTATGGCGTTTATAAAGCCCTCGCATCGATTTACCGTAATTCGTCTGCTTATCGCCCAGTTCCCGTTTTAAGGTGCGCAACTGGCCTTGGATATTCAAGATATCTTTCTCGATCTCATCCAGCTCTTGATTCAATAAACTGATGACTTTCTTACGCGAAAGAATTTGTTTGGAAAGTAGATTCAAACGGTTCAGGGAAGTTTTAGCAGTCTGGGCCGTCTCTTGTAATAATTTATTCGTCTCCTCGATATCGGCCAACGCCTCCTTGCGCTGCTGCTCCAACTGACGGACAGCAGCGGATTTCTGACCGTAAACCACGGTAGATAAAGACAATGCCAATAGAACGATCCAGACGTACCTCATGATAGATTATTGATTCAGATTCGTAATCGTTTTCAATACTTGCGCAAAGGTAATACGCTTATATTTAGAAGGAACCGAGAAATCCAACTTGAGCGGCTCGTCCAGTTGGATACGGGAGTAATGGATCTTCACCCCACCCTCGGGATTCCCGTTCTTCAACACCTGCACATCCATCAACATCGGGAACGGCTGCCGATCCACCAAGCGAAAATCCTCGTACAGCCATTGCAAGGCATAACGATCGGAAGGATCCGCTACATAGGTAGAGAGAAGTTTCTCCTCGCCGTCCGCCTTAAAGGTATAGAATAACCCCATGGCATCCTTCGTCTTGATCTCGGCGACCGGACCTTCTTGATTCAGCTTAAACCGATTATAATGCTTACGGGAAACGCCTTGCTCCCCCGGGATAAACAGATGATTCGTGAAAAGAGCCTGCAAATTATAGAAGTTGAACTCGATCGGAGTCTGTCCTTGCAAATTGGAATAATTCTCGATCATATAGCGTTTATTCATGCGGTCTACCACTTTGATCGTATCCCGGCTCAACTCGATACGGAAGATCTCGATCCCGAGAAATGGCTGTACCGACAGCTGGAAAGCGCTATCCTTGACCATCTTCATATCCACCCGAGAACTCATTTGCTTACCGGGGATATCCAGATCCACGTTCAGCCGGGCCGTCAAGGTACGGAACTGGAAGGATTGATCCTCCACCGACTGGAAGAACTCATTATGAGCCTTCACGCTAGCGGATTCCACCGTCCCGACTTTCTTGGACGATTTACAGCCTGTCAACATCGAAAGTAAAAGACCTCCACATAACAGGAAGGTCAAGAAATAGTCTCTTTTCATTTCGCGTTCTCGTCTTCTATATATTGTTGCTCGGCGATCTTACGGTTCAAGATCTCGGAATCCTTCCCCATCTCTTTCGCCTTTTTCCATTGCTCCACCGCTTTTTCCTTATCACCGTTCATGAAAAGGATGTCCCCATAATGATCCACGAGTTCGGCGCTCTTTGTCTTATCTTTCTCCAAAGCGCTCTCGATATAGATTTTCGCCAAGGTATAGTTTCCTTGTACGAAGAAGATCCAAGCGTAGGTATCCAGATACGTGGCGTTGTCCGGTTCCAGCTTGATACATTGGGCGCTCATACGCTCCGCCTTCTTCAAGTCTTTCTTCTCCAAGGAAAGGAAGTAACTGTAGTTGTTCAGTACGACCACGTTCTTGTCATTGTACTTCAATGCCTCATCGTACGCTTTATACGCTTGATCCAATTGCCCCATCTGGTAATAAATATCACCGATCTGGCCGTAGAAATCAGATTTCAGCGGCAGGTTCTCCTTCGGGATGATATTCAAGCCCGCATAATAGGTATTCAAGGCTTCTTGATATTTCTGTTGTTGGTAGTAAGCGATACCCAGATAGAAGTAATATTCCGGCGACTCGGGGAAAAGCTCCATACAAGCCGTACAGATACGGATGACCTCCGGGATATCCTCCCCTTTCAAAGCCAAATTCAGCAATTGCTGCCAAGCCCCGGCGTTACTCGGTTCCATCTCGGTTACCAACTGGAACTGGAATTTCGCCTCCTCTGTCTTTCCTTGGGCCATCAAGAGACCGCCATACATCAGCTTTAAGTCAATATCCTCCGGATGTTGCTCCAAAAGAGTTTGGAATAAATGGTTTGCGTTCTCGGTTCCCTGCTTCGTTTGTTGCAGTTTCAAGATATACCGGGAAAGGATGTTCACTTTCGTCTCCACGTCCAGCTTCTCGTTTACCAAAGCGCTACGGATTTGTTGCTCGGCGGCCTCCTTATCCCCTTTCGCCTCGTAGTAATTGGCCATAGAGACGATATAATAAGGGTCAGTCGGATCAATCTCATTCGCTTTTTGATAGCAAGCCAAAGCCTTGTCCATCTCCCCGTTTTCCAAATGAAGATCGCCCAATACGATCTGGTAACGGGCCTCCATAGGATATTTAGCCGCTAGCTTCTCGATCTCCTTGAAAGCCTCTTCCGGTTTCTCCAACTGGACGTACAGTTTGTATTTCTGCATGGAGATCGCCTCGTTCATACCCATAACCGACTCCAATGCGTCATAAGCCTCGATCGCCTTCCCGATCTCGCCGGCTTGCGTCAAGGCATCGGCCAGATAATAATTCAGCTCCTCCTTCTCCGGATAATCACGAACCAGTTCCTCGTACTCCTCGGCGGCTTCGCCATACATACCCAGATTCCGGGTGATAGACGCCAATGCCATTTTATACGTGAAATTATCCTTGCTGTTGGCTACGGCTCTTTTCAACATCTCGACCGCTTTCTCCGGACGGTTCAACTGTACATAAAAAGAAGAAAGCTCATACAAGACCGGAGCCGCCGTCGAGTCAATCGCCAAGCAATGGTTGAAGGCATCATAAGCGGCGTCAAATTTCCCGGCGTTCTTCAAGTTCAAGCCCTCATAAAAGAAGTAATCGAATTTACGTTGATCCTTCTCCGTTTCTGTAGCACCAGCCGGGAGCACAGCGACCAACGAGAGGAAAGAGATGAGATATATCAGTTGCTTAAACATCCTATTATTCTTGTTAACCTTATTATTCTTATTCTTTTCCGGTATGACCGAATCCCCCGGCTCCCCGCTCCGTATCATCCAACGTCTCCACGAGTTCCCAATCCACATGGCTATGAGCGGCTATAACCATTTGGCAGATACGCTCACCATCATTCACCGTAAAAGGCTCGGAAGATAGATTCACGAGAATGATACCGATCTCCCCCCGATAATCGGCATCGATCGTACCCGGCGTATTCAGCAGGGTTATCCCATGCTTTAAAGCCAGCCCGCTACGAGGACGCATCTGGGCCTCATAGCCTTCCGGCAGCGAGATATAAAGTCCGGTCAGGATTAATTTACGTTCCAACGGTTTCAACACAACCGATTCCGACAAATTCGCCCGGATATCCATCCCGGCAGATAAAGGAGTCGCATAACCCGGCAGCGGGTGATGCGATTTATTGATAATTCTTACTTTCATATATTATCTTATTTTCTTTATTCCCGAACGGAGACTATTCGGATTACACCGAGTGCTCCAAAACGAAGCGATAAAGACCATATCATCATCTATATAATAAATAACCTTATAATTCTTATGAACAACCAAACTGCGATACTCTCGTTCAAGCCCTCTCAAAGCAGGTTCAATCTTACCTAAACGAGGGAAAACAGACAGCCGCTCATTTGTTCTCTGCACTTCGTCCACAAAACGAATCACGGCCTTTTCCCCAAAAGCAAGAAAACCAAACGATATCGCTTCCTTAAACAACACCTTAGCCTCATCAAGCCAAACTACTTGCATAAGAACGGATATTCATTTCTTAGCTCTTGAAAGACTTTCTCGCTCGGGGTAAAACGTCCAGCGACACGATCCTCTTCAGCCCTCCCTAGACTTTCTTTCAATTGAGCGATCGAATGAGGTAATGCCGGTACATCTCCAAACAAACTATCAGAAACCTCTTGTCTTTCTTGAAACTTTACTTTTACTTTTCTTACAGCATCAAGAATCGCTTCCATAAGCTCCTCATTACCTAAGGCACTCATGGTTTCCTCTATATATACATATTTCAATTCATTTACTGTCATACTTCTTAATAGGTTCTAATCCTTGATCTCCACAAAGGTAATGAATTAACTAATTAACCCAATCCCCGTTCTCTTTTATTAACTGAACTAAACGTTCTACAGCGTCTTCCTCGGGGATATTCTTGAGGACACATTCCTTACCTTTATACAGGCTGATTTGTCCACGTCCGGCACCCACATAACCATAGTCGGCATCGGCCATCTCGCCGGGGCCGTTTACGATACAGCCCATGATACCGATCTTCAAGCCTTTTAAATGGGAAGTAGCCTCCTTGATACGGGCGATCGTTGTTTGCAGGTCGTACAAGGTACGTCCGCAACTCGGACAAGAGATATATTCCGTCTTACTGATACGGGTTCTTGTAGCCTGCAAGATCCCGAACATACAGCGATCCGAGACAACCGCCTCGCATCCCTCATTGTGCAGCATCAAGCCATCCCCAAAACCATCCAGCAAAAGCGTACCGAAATCGGCGGCGGATTTCAGTTGCAACAACTCCACATCCGTCTCCCGGAAATCACGATGCAAGACAACCGGCACGTCACAACCCGCCATCAGCAATTTATGCATAGCCGCACGTTGCGAGCCAACCCCATTCCGATGATGTGTACTTAATAAAACCACCACGGTCTTATCCGCTTTCAATATCTCCAACATACGATCCGTAAGATCCATATACGTCAGACGGATAAACTTAAGCGGACAATCGTAATCCTTTAACTCCTCCGCTTCCGAGGCGATGAAGCAAGGAAAAGCATTCGGACGCTCTTTCCAAAAATGAGCGTCTACCAATAAACGGAAATTATCCGGCAAATTATCCGGATCTTCCTTTCCTATATATATATAGTCCGGCAAGGACAAATGATCAAACTCAAAATCCCCGTTACTACGATCGGAGATCACGACTGGCGGGAAAGTACCTCCGATACCCTCCACCACACGGCTTATACGACGGCATGTCGCCACCGTATCGAAACCGGGAGCCATCGAAGCCTCGATAGGACGATGATTTTCCCGTTCCCTAATATAATCCACCAATTTACGCGCTACCGGCATTTCCGCCTCGGGGTCCTCACTCAAGGAAACCCGGATCGTATCACCGATACCGTCACATAGAAGCGTACCGATTCCGACAGCGCTCTTGATACGCCCGTCCTCACCGTCACCCGCCTCCGTTACCCCAAGGTGCAAGGGGTAATGCATATTCTCGGCCTCCATCGTACGAACCAACAACCGCACGGTCCTTACCATGACAACGGTATTGGAAGCCTTAATCGAAATAACCACATCCGGGAAATTCTCCTCCCGGCAAATGCGAAGAAACTCCATACAACTCGCTACCATCCCCTCGGGCGTATCACCATAACGGCTCATGATACGATCGGAGAGCGAGCCATGATTCACACCGATACGAATAGCGGTGCCATGTGCCTTACAAATATTCAAGAAAGGGACGAACCGCTCACGGATCTTCTCGATCTCGGCGGCATATTCCTCATCCGTATATTCAAGATGGCTGAATGTCTTTACCTTATCTACATAGTTTCCCGGATTGATACGTACCTTTTCCACCTCACCGGCGGCGGCATCAGCCGCTCTAGGATTAAAATGGATATCAGCGACCAAAGGAGTCGTATACCCTTGTTCATTCAATTGTTTACGAATCTCGCCCAAGTTTCGGGCTTCCCGTTCCCCCTGTGCCGTAAAACGCACATACTCAGCTCCCGCCTCGATCATACGGATCGCTTGAGCTACCGCCGCCTCCGTATCCATCGTTGATACATTAGCCATGGATTGAATACGGATAGGATTCTCACCTCCCATGGGTGTGTCACCGATTTGGGCAACGGATGATTTACGGCGGTTGTAATTAAAGTAAGCCATTGTTAATTGAAAATTGAGAATTGAAAATTGAGAATGAGTGTTGAGAACTGAAAACCTAAAGAGAGACTTTCTCCTTAATTTTCAATTCTCAACTTTCAACTTTCAATTAATTAGTTTTGTATTTAAAAGAAACCTTAGCCAACTCCTCGTTAGCCTTCACGATTTTCTTCTTCAAATCCTCCTTATAAGCGGATAGCTTCTCCTGAAGTTGCTCGTCGCCGACGGCAAGCATCTGCACCGCAAGGATACCAGCGTTCAAAGCGCCATTGATGCCGACAGTAGCCACAGGGATTCCCGGAGGCATCTGTACGATAGCCAACAAGGCATCCATACCGTCCAGCGTAGAGTTAATAGGCACGCCGATCACGGGAACCGTCGTCATGGAAGCGATCACACCGCAAAGATGAGCGGCCATTCCGGCAGCGGCGATGATAACCTTGATTCCACGTCCTTTAGCTCCTTTGGCGAAAGCCTCCACCTCAGCGGGAGTACGGTGTGCGGATAGAGCATGCATCTCGAACGGGATCTCCATCTCATCCAAGAACTTAGCCGCCTTCTCCATAACGGGTAGATCCGAGGTACTACCCATGATAATACTTACAACAGGTGTCATTCTTATTTAGCGATTAATTTTTGATAGTCTTCAGCGGATAATAGTTCCTCCAACTCAGAAGCGTCCGTAAGAGAAATCTTGATTAACCAACCTTTACCATAAGCGTCTTCATTAACCAATTCAGGAGCGTCTTCCAATTCAGCGTTTACTTCCAAAACCTCTCCGCTAACCGGCATGAAAAGATCGGAAACAGTCTTAACAGCTTCAATCGTACCGAACACCTCTTCTTGAGCGACGGTCTCCCCCTCTGTCGTAATGTCTACATAAACGATCTCACCTAGCTCGCCTTGAGCGTAATCAGTAATACCAACATAAGCTACGTCACCTTCTACACGAATCCACTCATGGTCTTTTGTGTACTTTAAATCTGCAGGAAAATTCATAATTTTAGTGTTTTTATTAGATGAATAAATAGATATAACTCATTAATGAGGCTACAAAGGTACATATAAATCCCAGACAAAACCCCGCATATACCTGCATTGGTGTATGCCTTTTTAAAAAGATACGCGAGGTACCTAATAAACCAGCCACGATCAACACGACTATAAAAGCCCAGTAGGGATTTATCATATGGATACGCGCCACTCCCATAACACCGCCCAGTAACCCGCCGATACCAATGGCATGCGCGCTAATCTTCCAAGCAAAATTGATGCATAAGGCGATTACCAAGGCTACGCAAGCCCCGATCAGCATCGCTAACAACCAAAACGGCATCAGCATCTTATACAGGAAAAAGATACATACCAAGATGGAAGTGATAAAAATCAGATAAGGAACCACCCGCTCCTTCCGGTCGGAAAGCTCTATATCGCCGGCCGCGCCATTTTTCACCAATAAGAAGATGAAAAGCCCGGGAACTATCGCTGTCGAAATAAAGGTACCTCCGGCAATCAGCAGCTTCACAGGTAACGGGTAAATGGCGAGAAATGTAAACATCAACGCCAACACGATCCCATAGGTCACCATAAGCAACGGATGGAACACGAAGGATATTATATTCGAGAATAGTTTCATACGCTTTTATATTTCTTTTCTCAGACGAGCTACCGGAATCCCCAGTTGCTCCCTGTATTTCGCTACCGTACGCCGGGCGATGACATACCCTTTTTCTTTCAGGATCGTAGCCAACTCCTCATCGGTCAACGGTTTTCGTTTGTCTTCGGCATCTACATGTTCTTTCATGATCTTTTTCACCTCACGGGTCGAGATCTCCTCGCCGGTATCGGTCTGCATAGACTCGGAGAAAAAGTATTTCAACGGATAAATACCGAAATTCGTTTGCACATATTTACTGTTACTTACCCGGGAAATAGTGGAGATATCATATCCCGCACGCTCCGCTACGTCTTTCAAGATCATGGGATGGAGGGTAGCCTCATCGCCTGTCAGGAAAAAGTCCCGTTGTAAATAGATAATCGCCTCCATGGTACGCTGCAAGGTCTCATTACGTTGCTTGATAGCGTCGATGAACCACTGGGCGGAATCCAACTTTTGTTTCACGAACTGTACGGCATCCCGCCTCTCAGCGGTTTGGTTCGCCTTATTCGCCGTATAATCCTGAAACATCTCGGCATACTCCCGGTTGATACGCATATCCGGTACCCCCCGGTTATTCATGCTCAAGATAAGCTCTCCATTATGCGCTTCCACCACGAAATCCGGGATGATCTGGCTCATCGCCACTTCCATAGAACCACCCCAACTACTTCCGGGTTTCGGATTTAACATAGTAATCTCGTGAATGACCTTCTTTAACGTTTCCTCATCGATATCGAGACCTCGTAAGATCTTATCGTAATGTTTGCGGGTGAACTCCTCGAAATATTCGGTCAAAACACGAATCGCCAAATTTGTAACCGGAGTATTCTCCTTCTTATCCAGCTGGATCAACAGACATTCTTTCAAGTCACGGGCACCTACCCCGGCAGGCTCAAAATCTTGGATGATATTCAAGATAGACTCGATCTCCTTCTCATCTACCTCTTGTCCGGCTTGGAAGATCAAATCGTCCGCTATCGCCGAAAGGTCCCGGCGCAAATAACCGTCATCATCGATATTTCCAATGATATACTCCGCTATTTTCATTTGCTTATCCGGTAAATCCCTTAACCCGAGCTGCTGTAACAGAAACTCATTCAAGGATTGGCTTACGGAGAAGGGGACATCCTCTTTCCGTTCCGCACGCTCGGTCATTTCCCGTAGCTTATAATCAGGTATATCGTCTTCCGTTAAATAATCTCCCAAAGAAAGGTCGGTCTCAGTATCAACAGAAGGGATCTCTTCTCCCCCCTCCTCGCTTTCAGTTCGTTCAAAATCATCAACAGGCTCTTTTCCTTCCTCCAAGGCTGGGTTATCTTCCAGCTCATGCTTCACACGTTCTTCCAACTCGATCGCGGGAAGCTCCAGAAGCCGTATCAACTGTATCTGCTGAGGGGATAGCTTTTGCTGTAACTTTTGTTGTAACTGTTGCTTTAACATAATCTAAATCATTGCACTGTAAGGGCAGGACAATCACCCGCCCTCTTATTTATCAACATGCAAATATAAGTTTTTAGTTTTAACAGTACAGCTATTAAACTATAATAGTTCTAAACAAGGTGCATGATCTTTTGCCCGACGGATCATTGCCCGGCCTCCAAATAACAAACAGCTTAAATCCGGGCCCCGAAACATTTTGTCAAAAAGGGGTAACATAAAAACACGTACGTGTTTTCAAAAAAAGACGTACATGTTTTCGGAAAAACACGTACGTCTTTTTTTAAAGGCTTTATAGAGTCTGATTCTACCTAGTACTTGAAGCTTCCTCCCCCCAAGAATTCACGGAGCAAGGAAGTTCCCGGCAACTCTTCCGTAGGGATATAATTAAAGTAGCGAAGGAAACGAAGCAAACGATATGCCTCGGCATTCGCTTTATTGCTCTCGGGTACTTGCGCTAGGATCGGTTCCGCATATTTCCGCAAAGCGGCCAACTCATACAACATGGCGCTATTAAACATAGCGTCCGCATTCTCCTGATACGGAAAGATCCATTTATCCTCACCTCGGCGCACGCTCGGCCAACGGTTAATGGTATCTTCCGCCGAATATCCCCTAAAGCGATAATCCCGGATAATACGGCGCAGCAGACGATTATCCGTCGTCGGTATCCAATTATGGTTATCCAAAGAGATAGAGGTCAAGACCGAGACATATACCCGATATTTATATTTATCATCGATAAACTCCGTCAGTTCCGGATTCAAAGCATGAATACCTTCTATTACCAAAATCGAGTTCTCACGAAGTTTTAACTTCTTTCCCTTGAAAATCCTTCGGCCAGACTCAAAGTTGAAACTAGGCAGCTCGATCTCTTCCCCAGATAACAACTTCTTCAAATCCTTATTAAAATAAGGTAAATCCAGCGCATACAAAGATTCAAAATCATACTCGCCATGCTCATCCTTCGGTGTATCTTCCCGATTCAAGAAATAATCATCCAAGGAAATTCCTACCGGATGAAGCAGGTTAGTCGTCAATTGTACTTGCAAACGCTTGCAAAACGTAGTCTTTCCCGAAGAAGAAGGGCCGGAGATCAAGACGATACGGATGCCCTCTTTATATCCATCGGCGATCTTTTCAGCGATCTTGGCAACCTGTTTTTCCTGCATCGCCTCAGAGACAAGGATTATATCCTGAGAGCGGCCTTTCTCTATCGCTAAATTCAAATCCCCCACATTATCTAAGCCGACAGTCCGCTGCAATGTAAGGTGTTCCTTATAAGCCTCGAACATCTTATCCTGCTTGATGACAGGCTGCAATTCCATCGGATCGGTCTGCTTCGGGATACGGAGCAAAACGCCATCCATATACGGTTCCAAGTCAAACAATTGGATATAGCCAGTCGAAGGGGTTAAACAGCCATAAAAGAAGTTGATATAACCTTCCAACTCATAATAAGAGGTATAAGGCAATCCCGCCGTCTCTATTAAGCGAGCCTTATCATTCATACCCCGCTCCCTGAACAATACGGCGGCATCCACCGTACGGACACTCTTATGGAGGAAAGGAAGATCCGCGTCAATCAACTCCCACATACGTTTCTTGATCTTCTCGATCGTCTCCAGATCGATGTTCTTGCCGTTATGGATCACGCAATAGTAACCTTTCGACACCGGATGTTCCAGATTTAAGGTCGCCGTCGGCCAAATATCATACACCGCCTTGGAAAATATATGGCAAAGCGAGCGGACATAGGTTCTCAATCCGGATAATTGAGTATAGTCGATAAATTCGATATCCTTCGGTTGCCAGCAACGGAAGTTCAAGCTTTCCGTCTTATTATTCACTTGCGCGTTCATCGGCCTGTACCGAAGCGGAGCGCCAACCGCCGTATAAATGTCCAACAACGAAGAACCAATGGGTACATCCTTGTAGGTATTATTATTTTTGCAGTAAATTGTTATTGTCTCAGACATACTATCTCAGTTATTATTTGTAAATTCGCCCCCTAAAGTTAGGAATATTAATCGGATATACAATCCACTTAAACGTAATTTAAATGGACTATTCTTTTTTTGATTTTCTCCGGCTGATCGGCTCCTTGGCGCTGTTCTTGTACGGAATGAAGATCATGAGTGAAGGGTTACAAAAATTTGCGGGTGACAGTTTACGGCGAATACTAACCGCGATGACCACGAACAGAGTAACCGGTATGCTCACCGGGGTGTTAATAACGGCTCTTATCCAATCATCATCGGCTACGACGGTTATGGTCGTGAGTTTCGTGAATGCCGGACTCTTGACATTGACCCAATCCATCGGAGTCATTATGGGTGCCAACATCGGAACCACGGTAACGGCATGGCTTATCTCCGCCCTCGGTTTCAAGGTCGATATCGCCGCATTCGCCCTTCCCCTTTTAGCTTTCGCTCTCCCACTCTTCTTCTCAGGAAAAAGCTCTCGTAAATCAATTGGTGAATTTGTTTTTGGTTTCGCGTTCCTGTTCATGGGTCTTCAAAGTTTAAAGGCAAACGCCCCGGACCTCGGAGCGAATCCGGAAATGCTGGCTTTCGTGCAGAATTATACGGATATGGGATTTTTCTCCATCATCTTGTTCTTATTTATCGGAGCGATCTTAACCATGATCGTACAAGCCTCCGCCGCCACGATGGCTATTACATTGATTATGTGCGCCAACGGCTGGATCGATTACCATTTGGGAGTCGCTTTGGTATTAGGCGAGAATATCGGAACCACGATTACGGCCAACTTAGCCGCATTAACCGGAAACACACAAGCACGACGAGCCGCATTAGCGCACCTTGTTTTCAACGTTTTCGGTGTCATGTGGGTTTTGGTGCTCTTCTACCCTTTCACGAATGCCGTCTCATGGTTTGTTACCCATGTAATGAAGGTCAGTGATCCGGCTGTGGCGGTATCCTTTAAACTGGCAGCGTTCCACACTGCATTCAATATCAGTAATACTTTCATTATGATCTGGTTCGTAAGCTTGATCGAAAAGACCGTATGTACGCTTATCAAGCCCAAGGTGGAAGACGAGGAGTACCGCCTTCGCTATATCACGGGAGGTATGTTATCCACCGCCGAGCTTTCCATCCTACAAGCTCATAAAGAAATCTCATTATTCGCCGAGCGTACGGCTAGGATGTTTAATATGGTGAAAGAATTATTCTACGAGAAGAATGAGGAGACCTTCCTCAAGACGTATAGCCGCATCGAGAAATACGAGAATATCAGCGACCGCATGGAGATCGAGATCGCAAATTACTTGACTGAAGTATCGGAAGGCCGTTTGAGTTCTGAAAGTAAGGAAGAAATCCGTATCATGCTACGTGCCGTCTCGGAAATCGAGAGTATAGCAGATTCTTGTAATAACCTTGCCCGAAGTATCAAACGCAGAAACGAGTTCAAATCCGAATTCACGGAGGAGCAAAACAAGCACTTGGATCATATGTTCGAGCTGGTATCCGGGGCGTTAAATCGCATGAACCTAATTTTGCATAAACCGGAACTCGTACATGATGATATCAATCCTTCTTATAACATAGAGAACGAGATCAACAACTATCGTAACCAGTTGAAGAGCCGGAATATCGAAGATATCAACAATAAGCTGTACCAATATCAAGATGGCGTTTATTACATGGACATGGTTAGTGAAAGTGAAAAGCTGGGCGATTATGTATTAAATGTTGTTCAAGCGGTTATCGAGAAGAAAATATAGCGTATATTTGTCCTTAACAATATCAACAGCCCTTTTCCGTTATTGAGAGAAGGGCTGTTTTTAATATATATCCACTATGAATTATAAGTATTATACGATCGTTATCCTTGGCCTTTTAGCATTCTCCGCTTGCGAGAAAGATGATATTGACATTCCGGCAACCGACAATGAAGTAAATCAATGGATCGAGCAAACGATGCGAGAGAATTATCTTTGGTATTCCGAGTTCCCGGATAAAAGTTCCTTGGACTTTAGTCTTGATCCGGAGACCTTCTTCAAGGGCCTGTTATCCGATAAAGACGGGAAAGATCTTCCTGAAGGTCATCATTACTTTTCCCAATTAGAGAAAGCGACCGTAACAAAGAGCATTTACGACGCGAACAACTCATATGGATTCGATTTCGCGACTTCCAACCTTAAAGACGGAGGCAGTACCTATAAAATAGCCATTGTCCTTTATGTATTAAAGGATTCACCCGCCGAAGAAGCCGGATTGAAACGGGGAGACTGGATACTTGGCGTAAACGGCTCCTTGGGTTCTATCCAAGACTATGATGTGTTGAGAAGCGGAGGCAGCGTATCCCTCCAACTAGGAAAAGAAATAGGAAACACCAAGGGATTCGTCTCCACCCGAAGAGTTACCTTGAACGCATCCCGAACGGTAGAAGATACCCCATTCCTAAAAGATTCCGTATACACATATGGCAATAAGCGAATCGGCTATTTGATGTACAACCATTTCGCCTCCGGACCGGATGAATACGATTATAGCGACACTAGTTATAATCTTTATTTGCAACAACTCTTCGAAAAATTCAAAAGCCGCAACGTCAATGAGTTCGTACTTGATTTACGCTATAATGGGGGTGGGCTTGTCAATTGCGCCCAATTACTGGCTTCGCTATTAGTCCGTGAAAACGTTTTAGGAGAACCTTTATGTATCATGGAGTATAACGATAAAAACTCCAATAAAAATGAGACCTTGCCTTTGCTCAAAACGACCGAGGTCATGGCGGGAAACTTAAACCTACAACGGCTATTTGTTTTGACAGGTTCAACTACGGCTTCTGCCTCCGAACTTATCATTAACTCGCTACGATCTTATCTAGACGTTCGGGTTATCGGTAAGCAGACTTTTGGCAAGACCGTCGGTATGACGATCTACAATGAATCTAAAAAATATGGCTGGATACTTTCTCCCGTCACTTTCCATATTTATAATAAGGATCGGGAAGCTGATTATGAAGACGGATTTCATCCCGATATAGCTATTGATGAATTCAAGAGTGATCTAGCTGAATTCGGAGATTTGAAGGATCCTTTATTAGGACAAGCTATTTACGAGATAACCGGCCAGTCACCACTCTTACGATCCGCTACCCCGAGGGGCAACCGGGAAATCCAATATAATCCCCCGTTGTCCTATAAGGATAACTTATTACTGATTCCAAAAGACTAAAAACAAAATATATGGAAAGCGCATTTCTTAAAATCATAAACGCAAAAGTATTAACTCCTTCGGGCCTCCTACCAAACGGGCAAATCATCATCTCGGATGGGAAAATAGTGGATATCACCGGGCAAAACCGGGAGATTCCTCATGCGGAGATCATCGACGCAAAAGGATATTATGTGGCTCCCGGCTGTATCGACACGCATGTACACGGCGGCAACGGACATGATTTCACGGAAGCTACCCCGAAAGCGTTCTATGCGATCACAAGAGCACATGCTTTACAGGGAACGACGGCTTTATATCCTACATTGGCAGCTGCCCCTATCGAGACCTTCCGGGAAGCGATCAAGACCTGCGAGCACATCATGAACCACCCGGAACAGGGGGCCCGTATCATGGGATTACATCTCGAAGGCAACTATTTGAATATGGCTATGAAAGGCGGACAAGACCCTAATTATATTTACCCGCCCGATCCCCAAGAATATAAGGAATTACTAAACAGTACCCAATGTATTAAACGCTGGAGCGCCGCCCCCGAGCTTGACGGGGCTTTGGTATTCGGTAAATATGCGTCAGCTCATGGTGTGTTGGTTTCACTAGCCCACACCACAGCCGATTATCTCCAAGTGAAAAAAGCATACGAAGCCGGATTCACCCATGCTACCCACTTCTACAATGCCATGACTTCCGTCCATAAAGACCGTGAGTATAAACATGAAGGAACGGTAGAAGGTATTTATCTCATGAAAGATATGACCGTTGAAGTTGTAGCCGATGGTATCCACGTACCACCAGCAATCTTAAAGTTGGTATATCAAATCAAAGGGGTAGAACGTACGTCCTTAATCACGGACGCAATGGCCGCCGCCGCTTGCGATAACGGTACGGAACATTTTCCGGACTCCCGGGTAATTATCGAGGAAGGCGTATGTAAATTAGCCGATCGCTCAGCTATCGCAGGAAGTATAGCTACCGGAATCAGCTTGATCCGTACCTTAGTCGAGAAAGCGGAAATTCCATTGCACGACGCTGTTCGTATGGCTTCCGAAAGCCCAGCCCGCCTAATGGGTATTTTAGACCGTAAAGGAACATTGGAGAAAGGAAAGGATGCCGATATCATCATTTTCAACAACGATATAGAGATTCAAGAGACCTTCATCGAAGGTAAACGGCTCTCCAAAGAATAAGAAATCCAATAAACAATGACTTCTCCTATCTTGTTTTTAGATAAATAAGGGCATGAATGTATATGGAAAACGTAAAAGAACATTACTGGAGATACTCATTGATCACCATTATATTAGGACTAGGGGTAATTCTATTTTTTAAGATTACCCCGTTTCTTGGAGGTATACTTGGAGCATTCACCATCTATATATTGCTGCGTGGACAGATGTTCCATCTGACAGAAAAGCTAAATATGAGACCGGCTTTTGCAGCTTTACTGTTACTGGGGGAAACAATCTTATGTTTCTTAATCCCAATCACATTGGCGATCTGGTTGGTAATCAACAAAACTCAAAATATTAATTTAGACCCGACTGTACTGCTAAATACAGGCCAACATATAGCGGATCTAGTTCAGGAAAAGACCGGGTTTGATGTACTGGATAGAGGAAACTTATTAAAAGCGGCCTCTATACTCCCACAAATCGGACAGTTTTTAGTGGGTAGCATAAGCAGTTTCGCCGTAAATGTCGTCGTCTTGATTTTCATTCTGTACTTCATGCTGATAGGCGGAAGAAAAATGGAAAACTATCTATACACCTTATTCCCCTTCAGTGATCAAAACAAGGATGAGGTACTCAACGAGATCAATATGATCGTAAAATCAAACGCCATAGGTATCCCTCTTTTGGCGGTTATACAAGGTATCGTAGCGGTGATCGGTTACTTTATCTTTCAGACTCCCGATCCGCTGTTATTTGGGTTTCTCACTTGTATCGCTACGATCATTCCCATTGTAGGGACCGCATTGGTCTGGGTTCCGTTGGCGGCTTATATGGCTTTAAACGGAGATTGGGTACATGCCTTGGGATTGACTATTTATGCCTTGCTTGTCATTACGAACGTCGATAATCTGATTCGTTTTATCCTACAAAAGAAGTTGGCGGATATACATCCGTTAATCACCGTCTTCGGAGTCGTAATCGGGTTGTCCTTATTCGGATTTATGGGGATCATCTTCGGGCCGTTGTTATTATCCTTATTCCTTCTTTGTATAGATATCTTCAAGAAGAGCTATTTGGATAAATAAAGAGTATCTACAGGACAGGGTATCTTAAAAAGTCATACCTTTACACTACATTTTGAGTAAAACGAATTAATATGTCACGTAGAACAGTAAACAATTGGAAGCCTATCAAAGGGCAATCTCTCACCGAATTAGACAAGAAAATCCTATATATCCAAAATAAAGGACATTTAGTACCCACCCGCAAGCTTATCAAGACTCCAGAGCAGATTGAGGGCATCCGCAGAAGTAGCGTGATCAATACAGGGGTGCTGGATTTAATCCAGAAGGAGATTAAAGAAGGTATGTCTACAGCTGTTATCGATAAATTGGTGTATGATTATACGGTAGGGCATGGAGCGATTCCAGCCCCCTTAAACTATGAGGGGTTCCCTAAAAGTGTATGTACCTCTATCAACGAGGTCGTTTGTCACGGTATTCCCAGTGAGAAGGAGATCCTAAGAGACGGTGACATTATTAATGTGGATGTCTCAACGATTTTAGATGGTTATTATTCGGATGCGTCCCGCATGTTCATGATCGGGAACGTATCTCCGGAAAAGCAGAAATTGGTACAGGTCGCCAAGGAATGTCTGGAGATCGGTATAAAAGCGGCGAAGCCGTTCGGATTCGTCGGTGATATAGGCAACGCTATTCAAAAGCATGCGGAGAAAAACGGATTCTCTGTCGTACGGGATTTATGCGGACATGGCGTCGGTCTGGAATTCCATGAGGAACCGGAAGTTTGTCATTTCGGACGGAAAGGAACTGGGATGCTTTTAGTTCCGGGTATGGTCTTTACGATCGAGCCTATGATTAACATGGGTACTTGGAAAGTATTTATCGACGAGGAAGACGGTTGGACAGTCATCACCGAGGATGAACTACCCTCCGCCCAATGGGAACATACCTTCTTGATGACAGAGACAGGATTGGAAATTCTTACCTATTAATATCTAATGCAATTAACGCTTCCGGGCCTTTTCCCGGGCGGCCTTTTCCTTTTCCCGCAAGGCTTCCTTGCGGGCTTTTTCTTTCTCTTTCAATTTCTGCTTGTATAAGCGCTCCTTCTCCTTACGCTCTTTTTCCTTCTGTTTCAGGCGTTCCTTATAAGCACGTTCCTTTTCCTTACGAAGGTCCTCACGAGCTTTCAGTTTCGCCTTACGGTCGGCTTCCGCTTGTTTCAGCTTGGCCTTGCGATCAGCTTCCAACTGTTTCTCTCGATCAGCCTTCGCTTTCAACAGGGCACGTTCTTCCTCCGCTTGCTTCTTGAGAAGTTCTTCCTGTTCTTTCGCTTTCTGCTCACGTAATTCCTTATCCGCCTTTTGCTGGGCCTCGAAAGCCTTACGAGCCTCTTCCTTGCGGGCTTCTTCTTCGGCAGCTTCCCGTTTACGGATCTCTTGGATTTCTTTCAAGGTCATGCCTTGATCCTCAACCGCCGGCTGAACAACAGGAACCGTATCCTTACGAAGGGTATCGACAGGCTGGATCTCCGGTTTGTCAAACGCAGGGACCTCAATCGTATCCGGGACGACTGGTATAGCGGGCTGTCGAACAGGTTCTTGAACAGGCCGTTGTTCCTCCTCCGGCTCTGTAACAGGTTGTTTTTCCGGTTCAACTTCTGGTTTCAATTCATCTGCCTCTTCCGGCACTTCGGCTTCTTCCTCCGTGATCATTTCATCTTCAGTCGCCTCCTCCTCCTTAGCGGCTTCCATACGGGCTTTCCAACGACCTGCCAGATCCGGTAATTCCTCACCGAAGCTCTCATCGAAGAAGGTGATATATTCATCCAAGGTCTTGCCGCGCATCAAGGTCTCATAATTATCATCAGAGATCGGTAACACGGCAACCGCTTTATTCAAGGCCGTAGCATAGCCATCCTTACCGTATATCATCTTATAATATTGGATAATCTCGTCAAAACTAATAAATCCTTTAATCGCCAGCATACTGATCGGGCCGGCCTGCTCCAAAGCCAAATCAAACTCTTTTACCATGAAGTTCGCGAAGTTATAAGCGGCGACAGCGAATAGCAACTGGTTCTGATCTACGCTACCCGTAGGATATACCAAAAGCATCTGATAAGGCGTGTTCCGTTCCGGATTAAATACACGGGCCGAATCCTCGGCAGATAGCATACCATCCTCGCCCAAACCGAATCGTAGGTTCCAACTCATACCTTTCACTCCGCCCTGCACCAAGGCACGTCCCCGAAGAACACCTTTCAACATCTCCCCGGCCAGTTCCGTGACATCCGCATTCGGATACTTCTCGACCAGTGCTTTCAAGGCATTCTTAAACCCTTCCGCATCCCCGGCCTGCACATAGGATAACGCATCCAAGAACATGAATTTAGGCATCAATGTAGCCAATGGATATTTCTCGCTTACGTACCGGAAACTCTTACGTACATACGCTGTATCGCTTTCCAGATAGCGGTCGTAAGTAGCTTGATAGATCGAGTCTTGTACCACATCCATCATGCGGATATTATACTCGTAATTCGGATCAGCCACAGCTACCGCATAATCGCTTTCCGGGAAGGCGTTCATTAGTTTATTCTTATACTCGGTAGCCAACGCTGTATTTCCGGTTTTCAAGGCCATCAAATATACTTGATAATAGCTCTCCAAACGGTGCTCATTATCCGGGAAACGGCGTTCCAAATTCTCGAACGCCTCGACAGATAAGGGGATATCCTCCAACTTATCCTTATAGATCATCGCCATATTGTAAAGACCGTCTATAATAATAATGTTAGAAGCGTCTATATCCTCTTGCGTGAAAGGTAGCTGCTGTAGATAATACTCACGGGTATGCGGATCATCGGCGGCAACAGCCGGCAGATCACCGCCTATCGAATCGGTCGGCAACGGCTCACCGTCCGGCCCTACCATTTGGGTGGAATCTCCCTCGGCCAGCATCTCCTCATCCAGATTCTCATTAAAGGTAGAGAGTTCCTTCTTACGGCGGCGCCAGTGATCTTCCAACGGACGACGTCCCCATTTACGCTGGAACTGTGTCTTTCCTTGCGCTACAGTCTGAGGATTATAGAAATAGAAAGACGCTCCACCGGACGCATTCGGCAAGACAACAGCGTTGGTTTCCGTACCGGGACGGTCGATTCCGGTGCCTTTCGCTTCCTGCTCGGCCAGATAAGCCTCCTTCTCAGCCAAGGCTTTCGCCTCTTCCTCCTCTTTCTTTACCTCCTCAATCTTCTTATCGATAATCGCTAACCGCTCCGCTTCCGGTAATTTAGCCAAGGCTTGCAAACTGTCTTGAAGATGGACCGCTTCTACATGCACAACCAATTCATCCAGAATCGCCGACAATTTAGAAACCCGTTCATAATCCCTGTATTCCTTTTGAATTCCGGCTAAGGCTCCGCTAAAGCAAGGTTGCGCTTTCACGTAATCCCGCATCGTAAAATAGATATCTCCCAGCTTTATCTGGCAGATCGCCTTATCCATTCCATTCAATGTACTCTTATCGATACCGAGTTGATAGTTCTTTATGGCATTCACCGTATCTTCCCGGCTGAGGTATACATTTCCTAAAGCATAGTATACTTGATCCAGATAATCCTTATTCTTTTGGCTTTTCGCCATTTTCTCGAGCATCTTCACCACTTTCAAGTAATTCGTACCCGAGAATACTTCTGTCTGACGGATACGTGAGGCAAATTCCAACTCATACGGAGGATTCGAACGGGCTACCTCACCAAAGGTCTTATAAGCCAAGCCATCTAATTCTTGATCCGCATAGATTTGTCCCAAAAGATACTTCATCCGGGTACGTTGCTTCCGGTTTTTCTCCGCCTTGATAGCGGTCTTCAGATAAGGGATGGCATCCTCGAACTGCCCGTTCTTGATCAAATAATCGGCATACACCGCCGCATATTGCTTCAAGGCGGAAGCAGGAATACCGTTCTTGTTCATCTTATCCAAGATATCCTCGGATTCATAGAACCAACCCATCTCAGAATAACAACGGGCTTGCCACAAACGGGCCTCGGCCACGACCTCCTCGTCCTTCGCGTAATGACGGGCTATATAGGAAAAGGTAGCGGAGGCTTGCAGGAAATCGGCATTGTAGAATTGCGCCTGTCCCATGATCAGCCAACTATTCTTTAAGAAAGGGTTATATTCCTCTTGTTCTTGGATAGCACGTAGTTTGGGATTATTCCGCCAGCCCGGTTTCTTAGCCGGTTTCGCTTTTATGGAGTGTAGTTTAATAGCTTTATTACTTTTCTCGATCGTCCGGTCGAAAGGGCCGCCCGGCTCGGCTTTGTCTTTAGGCTGAGCGCTAATCGGATACATATAGATCCTGTCGGAATAGTTCTCTTTATATCCGTCCTGTTGGCTTTTCAGTGCCTCGTCAAACGCTTGTTTTCCATTGAAATAAATATTATAACGGGTCGTAAAGGCATGATAAAAACGGCTCGCTTTCGTGTTCTTCTTCGTGCTGCACGACCAAAGCAAGAGTACCGTTAATAACGCCACTATGTAGTAAAACCCTTTTTTCATTCTTTAATTAACGCCGTAACAACGGTTTTATTGCTTTCAAGGCCAAAAAGAGGACCACCAAAAACAAGATGATAAACGCACCGGAAGGCACGTTCAGGAAATAAGAAAGAACCAGTCCGGACACGCAACCCAGAAAGCCGATCGCGATACTTCCCCATATGATCTTCTTGAAGTCGGAAGTAAACAGGTTCACCGTTATTTGAGGCAGGGTCAGCAAACTCATCAATAGCATAATCCCTACCAACCGGATCGAAAGAACAATTGTCATGGCGATAAAGCACATCATCGTATACTCGATCCATTTTACCGGTAGGCCTTGCGTGACAGCGAAGTCACGATCGAACGCCACGTAAACAATCTCACGGAGGAAAAGGGAGAATATGAGTATCAACAATACCACCAACCCTAAAATCCATAAGATATCGGCCGTAGAGATCGTTAATATATTACCAAATAGATAGGCGGATAGATTCGGGGCGTACCCCGGGGTAAGGAAGATGAAGATCACTCCCAAAGCCATACCCAGCGACCATACGCCCGCTATAGCGGAATCCTCCCTTACGTTTTGCGTCTTGCTCGCCCACTCCACGCCAAAAGCGGAGAGGATGGAGAACAGCATCGCCATCAAGATCGGATTTGTTCCCAGATAAAAACCCAAGCCCAAACCACCGAACGAAGCATGCGTGATCCCTCCGCTGATAAATACCAACCGGCGGGATACGATGTAAGTCCCGACAATCCCACAAGCGATAGCGGTTAGCAAGCTCCCGATCAAGGCATTCTGAAAAAAGGCATATTGCAATAAATCCATATGATTCGTTTCCTAAATTAATGAGTACGGCGTTCGCCAATGATCAAGAATGCCTCATCCTTCAAGGCATCCGGCAAATTGATCCCCCGCAATTGCAGGCTACGGAGCCAACCGGCCACCTCCACTTCCCGGAGGGTATAAAGCACTTCACTAAACTCCTCAACGGCTTCCTCATCGTAAGCGTCCGCTTCCACTCCTTGGAACCGATCCAGTTCCTCATCGTTATAATATTCGATTTTCTTGCTGACGGCAGCTAATAAACTATCCCGCTCGCAAGTCTCATGTTGTCCGCAGCAAACCTCCGGGATCTCCTGTGCCTCGGGGATCTCCGAGATCTCCCCCCGTTCCAGCATCTTCTGAAGTTTCTTATTCCGGAAATATCCGGCGATAGCGGCTACGACACCCAGGCCTATAAGACTTATGACAATGTACCACATAATTCAATTGAAAATTGAGAATTGAAAACTGAAAATTAAAGGGCTGATTCCCTAATAGAGAAACCAGCGGCCTTAAGATCTTCCCAATAATGGGGGTAACTCTTGCTGACCACTTGCGGGTGGGCGATCTCTATCCCCTCGGGACGTACCAAAGCGGCGGGAGCGAATGACAAAGCCATCCGATGATCCTCGTAAGTGGCGATTACCGGATGCGACTCCGGTTCCTTGCGTTCACCGTTCCACTCCAAGATGCTATCATTGCGATCCGTCAACACATAACCTAATTTACGAAGCTCTGTCTTCAATGCCTCGATCCGATCCGTCTCCTTGATCTTCAATGATTGAAGTCCCATAAAGCGGAAAGGGATATTTAATAACACGCAAGTCACCACAAAGGTTTGAGCCAAATCCGGTTCATTCACGAAGTTATAAACCAATTTCTCACAGATATTTCCAGTATGCTTTAACACGACTCCACGTTTCGTATAAGTAGTGCCCACTCCCAATTGAGCGAACAACTTCGCTCCGGCGGCATCTCCCTGCAAGCTATTCTTGAATAAACCTAACAATTCGATCTCAGCATTTTTCGATAACGCCATGATCTCATACCAATAAGAAGCGGCACTCCAATCGGATTCCACCGTAAAACGAATCGGCTTATACTCTTGGGGAAGTACTTTGATCGTATTCTCCGTCCAAGAGGCTCTCACTCCATATTGCTCCATCAATTGCAAGGTGATATGGATATAGGGCCTAGAGATAATAGCGCCCTCCAAATGCAACGTAACCCCATTTTCTGTTAAGGGGGCGATCATCAAGATAGCGGATATATATTGAGAACTAACATTTCCCGGTAGCGAGATCTCTCCGCCTTGCAAGGCGCTTCCGAAAATACGCAAAGGGGGATAACCCTCCTTCTCCATGTACTCGATCCGGGCGCCTAAAGCGTTCAGCGCATCCACCAACACCTTGATCGGACGGTTCTTCATGCGTTCGGTTCCCGTAATCGTCCATTCGCCCACCACCTTCGAGAGGAAAGCAGTAAGGAAACGCATCGTCGTACCCGCCGCACCCACATTAAAATCCCGATCGTTCGAGTTTAATGCCTTTACCATCAAATTTGTATCATCGCAATCGGATAAGTTCTCCACATCGTATGCGCTATAACTTAGCGCATTCAAGATCAATGCCCTGTTACTGATACTTTTAGAAGCGGGAAGCTTTACGGTAGTCCGGATAGCGGAACCCGGAGCATCTATCTGATAATTCATCGCTTTCGTATATTCAAGATTCAAGAGGCAAAAGTACGAAAATTAGCGTACATATGGAGTATAACAGCGGGAAACTTTCTTTATGCTTCTTTTCGAATGCGAATCGTGACAAGGCATTCGTTTGAATCGCCCCAACCAGTAGACGTGAAGGGCAATAAAACGCCCTTTTAAGTGAGAATATTCCCGTTTTCAGGCACGAAAGGCGACAAAAGCCTACACGTATAGTCGCGTTGGGCGACGCCAATACTGCCGTTAGGCATTATAAACAGTCACGAATAGGGTTGTCAGTAGTCGTGAATAGGCATCGTAACCCGGTTAGAACCCAGTCGTAACCCTATCAGATAGCCCGAAGAAGTCAATGGATATGAATTAGGATGAATTATTTTCGCTAGAATGAAAGGCGGTTTTTCGGTATTGTATTATCAATGAACGAATTATTGTTTTTTTCTTGCGTATTAGGCAACGAGTCGTACATAGTCCCGGAAAAATCGGTTCTCCGGGACTTTAGTTTACAAAATGTCAGAATGTCAAATCGCCAAACGGTCTTATCACAAGGCCTTCATCTTCAGGAAATGCTTCCAGAAAAAGAGGATCTGGTAATCAATAGAATTATTCCAGTATTGTGAATCATGATTACCCGGGCGAGTGATAAAGTCGTGGTCGATGCCTTGTTTTAATAACGCCTCGTGGTAGTTCTTATTCACCTCCAAAAAGAAATCGCTGTCACCGCAATCGAAGATCAAAGCGATCTGGTCTTTCCTCAAGGTTGGAACCAAATTGATAACCGTGTACTTCTCCCAGTTTTCCGGATATTTTGCCTTCTCACCTATTTGTACGCTCATCTCCCAGTTTTTCGGGAAAGGGCGGATATCCACGCCACCGCTAGTACTTCCCGCAGCGGAGAAAACATCGCTATGACGAAGGCCATTCCACATAGCGCCATGTCCACCCATGCTCAAGCCGGTAATAGCACGTCCCTTACGATCGGCCACGGTCTTATAATGGGAATCCACATATTTCACCAACTCATCCGAGATGAAAGTCTCATACCGTACATCCGCATTCAAAGGGCTATCCCAATACCACGTATTCTTACCATCCGGGCATACGAAAAAGATACCCTTCTCATCAGCGATCTTAGGTAGATCCGGCTTGATACCGACCCATGTACGAGCGTTACCGCCATAGCCATGTAACAAATAAATCACCGGACACGCTTCCGTCGCGGCCATATCCGGACTTACCACGACTACCTCTATACTTTTATTCATCGAAGGACTTTTCACTTGCAAAGTATCTACCTTCGCTGCCTGTAAACCGAGCGGAAGCAAACAAACCAACGCTACCGCTACCTTTTTCATCCAATTCATATCAGTGAATATTAATGATTAATTCCCCGTAGCCTTGTTTTCAAGGAACTACGGGGACAAATATACAGATTTTACAGCCAAAAACTTATTTACTTAACGAGAAAGGACGATCCTCTTTCGCAGTTCCTCTCGTCTTCTCCGGTTGATTGCCCATTTGAAGCTCCAGCACGCCCCCATTCACGATATCGCTGTAATGGATATAATTACGTGTATGTCTCTTCCCGTTCAAGGTAGCGTTTTGGATATATACGTTATCCTTACTATTCCCTTTCGCCTCGATCACGAACTTCTTGCCATCCTCCATCGTAATCGTAGCTTTCCGGAATTTCGGGCTACCCAATACATACTCATCCGTCCCCGGGCAAACACTGTAGATACCCAACGCGCTCAATACGTACCAAGAAGACATACCGCCTTGATCCTCATCACCCGGATAACCATTTTCCGAGCTATTATATAACCGATCCATCACCTGACGAATCCAATATTGCGTCTTCCAAGGCTGACCCGCGTAACTATACAAGTAAATCATATGCTGGATCGGTTGATTACCTTGGGCGTACTGTCCCATCTTCGCCAATTCCATCTCCAGCATCTCATGAATTTTCGTTCCGTATGTTCCATATTTCACGATACCGGGTAAAGCGAAAACAGAGTCGATCTTCGCCACGAAACGCTCATCACCTCCTGTCAAATCGATCAACCCTTGGACATCATGGAAAACCGACCAATTGTAATGCCAAGCATTCCCCTCGCAATAAGGACCGCCCCATTCGAAAGCATCGAAATCCGCCCAACTACCATCCAATTTACGACCTCTCATAAAACCGACAGAAGGATCGTACACATTCTTGTAATTATAGATCTGGCGGGCAAAGACCTCCTCATAAAACTTATTCCCAGTCATTTTCGCCAACTGATACGCACAAAAGTCATCATAGCAATATTCCAACGTCTGTGCCGTAGATCCCATGGATTCCGGATAAGGTATATATCCCAACTGATAATAATCCTTCCAACGAACCCGTCCGTTGGCACCGCCCCAAGGTCCCTTATTCATCGCCTCATGCGCATACGCTTTCAAGGCTTTCTCCGGATCGAAAGTGCGGATACCCTTCACCCAAGCATCCGTCAATAAAGAGATCGAGTGATTCCCGACCATCCCGCCGGTCTCACTCGGGAACGACCAAGAAGGCAACCAGCCACATTGCTCCTGAGCGTCTAGCAAGGCTTGCATATATTGCCCCTGCATCGTAGGGTGCAAGATATTGGTCAGCGGGAACTGGGAACGGAAAGTGTCCCAAAAACCATTATCGGTAAACATATATCCATCATGAATCTTCTCATCGTACGGACTATAGTAGTAAGGAGAACCATCCTCTTTCTCCTCATAAAACTTATGGGAAAACAAATTGGCACGGAACATGCAGGAGTAGAAGGTTTTCATATCCTCCTCGCTTCCACCATCCACCAACACACGATTCAATAGCTGGTTCCATACGTCAGCAGCCGCTTGCTTCGTCACTTCTACCGATGAGTGCTTACCTAGCTCACGAGTCATCGTAACCTCCGCTTGTTCCGGACTGATATAAGAGGTAGATACCTTGGCCTGTACCTTAGAGCCTTTCGCGAATTGTACATAGGCACCGATTCCTTCCCCTTCCCGGCTCAAATTATTCTTCTGGATCGTATTCTTACGATTCTCCCATGTACCATAGCTAACGAAAGGCTTATCAAATTGAATGATAAAATAATTCTTATGTGTCTTCGGAGAGAAAGCCCCATTGTGTACATAGCCGGTGATCCGGTGGTTCGCTACATCGATTTGTACCTGACTGGTTTTCGTATAGCCATCCAGTACGAGAAAAGCGTCTCCCTTCGCGGGAAAGGAAAAACGGAAATGAGCGGAACGGGTAGTTGGAGAGAACTCCGTGGTAATACCATTCTCCAACGTAACCTTATAATAATGAGGCTTGGCAATTTCCTTATCATGAGAGAACGGAGTCGCCCGTTTGGACTCATCAACAACCAATTCCGATACAGGCATCAAAGAGAATACCCCGTAATCTCCCACCCAAGGGCTACATTGATGCGTCGGTTGGAAACCCCGGATCGTAGTGGCCGAGTATTGGTATTTCCAACCATCACCATTCTTCCCGGTCTGTGGAGACCAGCTATTCATGGGATAGGGAACCGCCGTAGTCGGGTAGGTATTTCCCCAACTCAATTCGTAAGTCGAGTTTGTTCCTTGCAAAGTATTTACGTATTGTACCAAGTCTTTCTCCGCAAAAACAGGGAAAGAGAGGGTTAAACAGAGGGCTAAAGCCGCCCCCTGTTTATAAAAAGTATTGAGTTTCATGTTATTTTATTTACTGATTAATTATTCACGCCCCAATTTGTATTCGGCTCGGGGCCCATCTCCAATTCTAGTACGCCACCTTTCATAATATCCTTATAATCAAGATAGCATCTCGTATAATCCATCCCGTTTAATTTAGCGGATTGGATATAGGTGTTTTCCGGGGTATTTCGGTTGGCTCGTATGATAAATGTATTCCCTTCACCAACCTGGATCTCGGTCTTCTCAAAAACCGGGCTGGATATCTCATAGCGAGTATCTCCCGGACAAACCGGATACAAACCACATGCCGCCAATACATACCAAGCGGACATCTGACCGACATCCTCGTTTCCAACCAAGCCTTCTACCTTATTCTTATACGCCTTATCGCAAATGAAACGAGACCATTTCTGGGTTTTCCACGGCTGTCCCAAATGATTGTACAAGAAAGGCACATGATGAACCGGCTCGTTCGCATGATTGTAATAAGCGTTCCACAGGAAATCCGTAGGCGTCTTGTCGAACATCGTATCCAGATCGGCGATCACCCGTTCCGTTCCTCCCATCAGTTCCACCATACCCGGAATATCGTGAGGCACGAACCATCCCTGTTGCAGCTCATTGCATTCCATACAGCCGTACCATTCCTTCAGCTTACCCTCTTCCGGCCAAGCCTCAAACCGGCCATTCGCATCTCTCGGGCGGAAGCTATGTTTCTCCGCATCATATAAATTCCGGTAAGACTGAGCCAACTTCGCATAATAAACCGCATCCTCCTGTTTTCCTAATGATTTCGCCAACTGAGACATACACCATTCCGTATACGCATACTCCAAGGTTTTGGAGATACTCTGCGGATTCGGGGTATAGCCCAACTCCGCATTCCCGAACATTCTCGAGGTTTTATCCGCATACCGATAAGCCTTTTCCATATCCAAGCTACAAATACCTTTCGCATAGGCATCCGCCAAGACCGATATAGCCGGATTTCCTAACATACAACCGCTATAGGCGTTCAACAACTCCCATCGCTCATAGTACTCACGACCACTCTCCTCTGCCATCGTTGTCAATGACTTCAACAAATCATTCACCAATACCGGATTAATAATCGTTTGCAAAGGCATCTGACTACGGAACACGTCCCAACCGCTAAAGATCGTACGTTTCGTGAACGTATCCGACTTATGCGCTTTTCCGTCCGCGCCCATATATTGGCCATCCACATCCGTGTAAATCCTCGGATCGATCATTGTATGATACAAGGAGGTATAGAAGATCACCTTCTGCTCATCCGTCCCACCGCTGACATCCATCTTAGCCAAAGCCGTATCCCATAACGAACGGGCACGAGAACGTACCGCATCAAAATCCCAATCCTTGATCTCCGCTTTCAAGTTCTTTTCCGCACCCTCCAAGCTTACAAAGGAAATACCAGCCTTGAAAAGAACCTCCTCATTCGCCTCGGTCTCAAACTCCGTAAAGAACCCGAGGTGCTCACCCTCATATGCCTTTGGTCTCTCCGAAATCTTCGCGTTCGCTGTCAATGTCTGGAAAGCCGGGCTCTCCACGAATTCCCGATGCCGATCCTGCCCTGCCGGGATATCCACGCTCCATACACCATAATCTTTCAACGGTTTGGAGAACTGCGCATAAAAATACACGGTATACCGGGAAGAACCCTCACCATTCCCCCAGCCTCCGCCTTCCGGCGTACATTCCATTCGTCCGGCGATCGTATGGTCATCTATCACTTGAACCGCCTGATACGTAGAAGTACCTCCTACACGACGGGCTAAGTCCAACTGGATGCGGGACTGCTTATTCTCGGGGAAAACGAATCTCAGCATACCGCTATGAGGAGCCGCTGTCGCCTCCGCTTGTATCTGGTAATCGCTTAGCAATACCTTATAATATCCAGCCTTGGCCTCCTCGGAAGATTTATCATACCGGGAACGATACCCGGTTACGCCCCCCTCTTTTCCTGAGTTCGTGCGCAGATCGCCCACGGTAGGCATTACCAATAAATTACCCAGATCACCATACCAGCCGATACCACTCATCTGCGTAAAGGCGAATCCCTCGATCGTCTCATGCTCGTAGCTATATCCGGAACCATTGTCGCCCCCCGTAATCGTATTCGGACTTACCTGTACCATACCGAAAGGGGTAGTCGCACCGGGGAAGGTCTTCCCCAAGCCATGGTAAGCACCGGCCGCCTCCGTATTCGTACTCGCCCCGATAAAGGGATTTACATAATCAGAGAAATGAACCTCCTCGATAGTCCGGGTCGGACCGGAACAGGCAGTTCCCACCAACGCAAGCGATAACGCCGTGGTCGTTATCCATCTTAAATTTCTTACTAGTCGTATCATTTTTTTATAAGTTCTATTCTACGTACCTTCGGTTGGGCGATCTGATACATACGATCCACCAACATATCGATTTGTTGGCTCCAAGCCTCCCGGATCTCCGGATACATCATCTTGGAGTAGTTATCCAGATGGCCGGCTAAGAAGATATTCGTATGAAGGTTCGCCCTTAACGTATCCATAGCGGCGATATTATCCTGAAATAACATGCCCTTCCGCTTCAAGATATAAAATTCCGTCCACGCATATTCCCGGAAACGTTTCTCGATATTCCAACGTTCCTCATTCAAATGCATGACCCGAACGGCCTGCTGATATTGCGGTGTGTTCGTTAACGCCGCTAAGTTAATACCTTTTGCCAAATCCTCGGCCGAAAACGTAGAAATTGAATCCCCGTCTATCTCCAACCTATACGAACCTTTCAATCCATCCACCCGCAATACCTCTTGATTAAGATCCTCCATAATCGGAGCGTACAAGGTCGCCTCATATTGCGTATGCTTCTTCTCCCAACCCCGAGAGATCGTATCCATCGGATAAGGTAAAGACTTCGCTAAATAGGTAAAAGAGATCGTACCCTTGTCTGATACTTTCAATTCATTCACGAAACAATTCTCGTTCGCCAACACCATACGTCGGGAAGCATCGATATCAACTTTGGCGACCGGTTTACCCGCCAATCCCTGAGACTTCAAGAAGAAATAGGCCATCAACATATTACCGTGGTTATCCGGATGAATCCGATCTCCTTGCATTAAGGTAAACCGCGGATCTTTCGCTTGTTGTACCCTGTTCACCTCCAATACCGGGTTGTGGAAATCCACGAACGCCCAGTCATTCTTCACGGCCGCCTCTCTTTGCAGACGGATGATTTTCTGGATCGTAGCGTTCTTTCCAAGAAAAGGCTTATTTTTCTCATTTTGCCAAGTCTCGTCGTACGGCGTGCCAGCGATCATGATCACCCTTGTATCTTTGTGAGATTTCATGATCTTCTGCATCGCCTGAAAGGTCGTATCTACCCGATACATTTGCCGCTCCACGAAAGCCGTAGGATTATCGTCGTTATATTCGAAATAACCACTATCGTTCATACCGAAAGTAGCCGTAACCACCGTCGGATTTTTACCATATACATCCTCCTCGATCCGTTCCAACATATCCCAAGAACTGTCACCACCGGTACCGGCGCTATACATCCGCATCCGCATATCCGGGAAATGAGTGATATAGTACAACCATATATAAGAATGATAATGTCCGCCCTCTGTTATGCTATTGCCTAAAAAAACAACCCGGTCACCCCTTTGAAAAGGGGAAGGAGTTTTCTGCGCATTGCCACACACAAACACAGAAAGCATACACGCCAAACTAAAAAGCCATCGATTAGTTCTCATCTTATTTACTTTTGGACACTTAGAAGTTCAATTGTTTATCCGATACGGCCACAGCCACGAATGAATCAGCACAGCCATAATACAGATACCATTTATTCCGGTAATAGACCAGACCTTCCACGAATACGGTACCCGCAGGGTATTGACCGCTTTTTTCAAAATCATCCGTCGGTTGCAAGAAAGGCTTATCCAAACGACCGATCAATTTTGTCGGGTTATTTACATCGAACAATGCTTGTCCGGCACAATAAGAGTTCGCAGGATAAGCGGTATCCCCTTTTTCTCCCGGTTCGTTTTTACCATTATACAACAGAACGATGCCATCCTTTGTCAAGATAGCGGGAGGTCCACATTCGGTCAACTGACTATCGAAATAGCCGGAACGGGGAGAGAACAATTTAAGCAACTCACCATTCTCGTCCAACAGTGGGTCCCAATCTATTAAATTATCGGAGGTAGCCGCATATACATTCTTCTCCCCCCAGTACATGAAATACTTGCCATTCACTTTCGCAATGACCTGCTTATCTCCCTTTAAAGTCGTGACTAGCGATGCGGATTTAGTCGCCTCATCCTTGAATTTGCCATTATAGGCTTTCTCAAAAGCCGGACCGAACTTCGTCCAGTGTTTCAAATCCTTTGAGGTCGCCACCGCCAGACGAGGCACCTTGCGGTTCCATTGCGTATATAGCAAGACATACGTACCATCCTCGGTCATAGCGATACGAGGATCTTCCGTACCTCCGGGACATTCGTTCTCCGCTTGATTATCTTTAGCCGGATAAAAAGCAGGCTTCGTATCCCTCTCGAAATGGATACCGTCAGTAGAGGTCGCATATCCCAAACGGGAAGTCCGGGAACCGATTCCCTGAGCGGAGTTATCTTCCGCACGGTACATCACCACGATCTTCCCATCATAAATCGTAGCCGCCGGATTAAATGTGTCACTCTCCTCCCATGCTACAGAATCTTCCCGCATCGGGCAATAAAACTTAGTTGGTAACGGCTTAATTACCGGATTCACTCCTGTCGGACGCTCAAACCCGTCCAAGCACCAAGCTGTTTCCGATATAGTTTCCGATACAGCTTCCGCCGTCTGGTCTTTCTTTTGAGAGCCGCAAGCTACGGTAACCAATCCCAATAAGCCGAAAGTAGAGACTAATAATGTTTCTTTAATCATGTTATTCGTAGTATTAAGTTATATTTATTTTCCATATGAAGGGGGAGCTATCCGAGTTCCCCACGTCTTATCCGGCTTCCCGGATAATTTATATTCCAAGGTCGCCCCCCGATATAAATCCGACCAATCAATCCAAGTGCCCTCCATCTTCTTTCCATCAAGACTTAAGGAATGGATATACTCTTTTTTCTCATCACCCCCTTTGATAATCACGTCTCCCTCGGGCAAATGTAAAACAATCTTACGGAATACCGGACTATTCACAGAGAAACCTCCCACTCCGGGAATCTCTGGAAACAAACCGATACTGGCAAAGACATACCATGCTCCCATCGATCCTAAATCGTCGTTGCCCGGCAAACCGTTCACACGGCTACTATATTGTTCGTTCAGTATACGCCGGATCACTTGTTGCGCCTTATAAGGAGCCCCCGCCCAATTATAAATCCAAGGGATTTGGAAACTAGGCTCGTTACCGGAGGCGAACCATTCATCTCCATAACTAGCGTCCAAACGTCGGAACATCTCATCCAAACGCTTCTCCGCCGCTTCCTTTCCTCCTATACTATCGATCAACCCTTGCAAATCATAAGGTACCATCCAGAAATAATTCTTATATGTCGATTCCCGCCAATCCGCGTCATAACGTTTCCACGAGCCATCCTCGTTTCGGGACTGCAACCAACCGGTCTCCTTATTAAAAAGATTCTTCCAGTTCATCGCCCGTTGCGTATACCAATTACAAACCGGCTCATCATTGCAGGCTTGCAAGGCAAAACGGCCAATCGCAAAATCAGAAGATGTATATTCCAGTAAGATCGAAGCGTCGTAATACCCTTTCTCCAAATACTGTTCCAAGCCCGGTCGAGTCAAAACACCTTGGGAATTAGCCCCCGGCACTTCTGCTCCATAACGCATAGTCCGCAGTAAAGTTCGAGGATCATAGTTGCGAGCTCCAAACGCATACGCATTGGCTACAAGAATCGGAGTCGGGTCCCCCTGCATAACACCTGTCTCTATATTCGCCAGTACCCAACGAGGGAAGCCACCACCGGATTGCTCGGCAAATAAGTAATGAGACATAACGATATCCGAGGTCTCCTCGGGAGCTAGCATAGCGATCAAAGCAGTCTGCATACGATACGTATCCCAATTACTGAAAGAGGTATAGAATTTTCGGGCTGTCTTATGCACTTGGCTATCCGCCCCCATATATTCCCCATTCACGTCGCTACAAACATTCGGATGGATTAATGAACGATATAGATGCGTATAGAATTGTATCTGGCGATCCTCGTTATCTCCCTCTACCTCTATCTTCCCGAGGTATTCATTCCATTTATCCTGCGTCGCCTGACGGACCGCAGAGAAGTCCCAAGCGGGATTCTCAACCCTCAAATTCTCACGGGCATTCTCCACCGAGACATAAGAAACACCGATCTTATACTGCACCGCCTGATTCCCCTCTTTCAACGGAAAAGTAAAATACACCCCCGAGTGACTGCCTTCCGCAAACGTATGATTCGCATGTAGTCGCTCCTCCTTCCATGTACCAAAACTCTCCGCGTCCGCATCGAACTCAGCCACAAAGTAAACCTTATAGGGAGTTGGGATTCCACAGAAAGCACCACCCTCCGCATATCCCTCGCAACTATGAGGACCCGTAATCTTAATAGCGGCTACTTGGATAGGGGTAGCGGCTACTCCTCCTCCGATAATCACGGTACCCTGCTTTTCCTTGGAAGAAAACGTATAACGAGCCATACCCGTACGTTCCGTAACGGTTAATTCCGCACGTATAGAATGATCTACGGTCGCTGCGTAATAACCAGCCGTTCCGATCTCCTTGCCGACCGGAGTCTGCATATTCAAGATACTATCCGGAGAAACCCGTAAAGCTCCGGCAACCGGAAGCGTAGGGAAATTTCCCATATGATCGCATCCCGCACCACTCAATTGATTGATAACAAAGCCTAGTTGTTTCGTGAAATAAGTCGGGGTAAACTGTACCATACCGAAGGGATAGGTAGCCCCCGGATACAAATATCCGGAAGCCCACCCATTACCTTGAGTCCCTATCAGGGTATTGGTCTTAGAAACGAGATTTGACGCATTTACCAAACCTCCACACAACAAGAAAACATAGCTAACCACACATATTCGCCTTAAAAGCTGTTTACATTTAAACATGGTAATAGATCCTTTTTATTATTTAGCCTTTTATACTATATACCCTTCAATAGAATAAAACACTTACGGCGTAATAATTAAAAAACAGCTATTAACATAAGTCAACAAAAAGGGAATCATATGATTCCTATTCCGCAAACAGCGATAGGGTGTGTTTTCCACTTTCCAACAAGATCGAACCCGCCGATATTTCTACATTATTCCCATCTAACACACAATTCGATACGTTAAATGGAGCGATAAAGGTCGCCGTACTATTCGCTGGTATCTCCAGATCAAGGGAAAGCGATCGGTTCTCCATTGTCCAAGACACACATGCCGTACCGTAAGGGGTCTCTCTCGCCACCCTCGCCCACGTCACGCCATCCGGCACTTGCGGTTTGATAAAGAAATGTTTATAGCCCGGCCTATCCTCATCCGGCAAGATCCCTCCGATCGCCTGACAGAACCAAGCGCCAATGCCATTGAAACAATTATGAACCTTACTACGTTCTCCCGACCAGTATTCCCAAGTCGTAGAAGCCCCTTGATCGATCATATATAGATATCCCGGTTGCTCTCTCTTTTTCAGCATGGAATAGAGAAAATCAGCCTCTCCGTTCTTTATCGCCCAATCGGTCAAGATCGTAACACCCACCAAACCGGAACCGATATGGCCCTTACAATTCTCCAAAGTCTCTCGATATAAACCTTCCTTTACCTCGGGCATATGCTGTTCATCTGTCACGCCGACCAACATCGGATAAATCCGATCGATCTGGGAGCCTGTAGCGTACTGTTTCTTCTCCGGATCATAGAAAGTCTTCTGGATAAGCTCGTTCAATCGTTGGCGACGCTCTTTATACTTAGCGGCATCCTCCGCTTTCCCCAATACCTTCGCGATCTTCTCCATCGTAGTGAGGCAATCGCTTATAAAGCAGTTGCTAACCAGATCTACCGATGACTGCGCCGTATAATCGACACCCGCCGGAGCCAACCAATCCCCTAAATACCATGCCCGATAATCCGTATCCGGCCAACGTTTCAGCAACCCATCGACCGTATACGCATCCACATAACGCAACCAATGTCGCATAACCGGATAATATCGCTCGATCAGACGGCTATCCCCATAATTCAAATAAATCTGCCACGATCCCGTGATAATAAAACCACACCAATACGGACCACCTCCCGCCGGGTATGGATTCGGTACGCAATGCGGCATGCCCCCATCCTCACGGATGCAATCCTGCCACATCTGCATCCAGTTCATATACACGGAAGAGCCCTCATACAATGTCTGGAAACTCTTACAAGAGGCATTTCCATCCCCACCGTATCCCATACGCTCATAATGCGGGCAGTCTACGATATAACCACTGAAAGCTAGGTTCTTGAAAGTATATTTGATCATCGCGTAGATAGCATTCAAGTCCGGATCCGAGCACTCGAAAGACGAGGCATCCTTATAATCCGTATGAATCAGATAGCCAGTTACCTCCTCGGGAGCTTTCGCCAAACCGGATATCCTTATATATTGAAACGCATGGTGGTTAAATTTATTTCGGAATACCTCTTTGCCTTGTCCGGAACCGATATACCAATCCTCATACTGTCCGTTCTCCTCTTGTGGCTTGAAATCTTCGTTTTCATTTAACCAATCCGTATATTCCATACGGACCCGGTGGCCTTCCGGTAATTTTGGGAAACTCAGCTCAACCCAACCATTTAACGCCTTTCCCATATCTACGAGCCAAATACTGTCCCCTATTTGTTTGATTCCTTTGGGACGGATGATCTCTTGTATTCGATTAGGCTCACACATCTGGGGACTTACCTCTATCCCGGGTACCTCCACCTCCAACACCGGCTTCCAATCCAGTTTGTCGAGCGTAGCCGTTGTCAAATCCGGCAACGCCTTCCGCCCATCCACACATTCACCCCCGAATTGATGGGGATACCAAGTACCGGTACCGGTCTCACCATACATACTTCCCCGGCCTTCCCAAGAGCTATCCGTAACGAGTAGCGTACTTGTAGTGCCATTTCTTTGAATCTCGTCCAATTGCAGTTTAACCAACGGCCCATCATGAACGGCATTAAAAGTAGCTTTTCTGTACCAACCACGGCCCAACCAGACCCATAAATCGTTTGTCCCCTGTTTCGCATACGACGTAAGATCATACGTCACGGACAAGGATCTTTTGTTTAGTTGAGACACCGCAGGCGAAAGAACATCTTCTGATACCTTCTTCCCATTTAAATAGATCTCATGATACCCTAAGGAGTTTACATGAAGGAGTAATGTGGCATCACGGTCTTGAAGCTCGAACTTCTTCCTTAACATCGGATTCTTCTCATCCGGCATCCCTATATATTTCCCTTGCCATTCCGCTTTATCCAAAAGCCCGATCCCAAAGCGATTGATTGGACTCCAATCCGAGGATTCCCCCTTATCGCCCCATACCCGAACTTTCCAATAGGCCAGCACACTAGATCGCAACTCTTTTCCTCGATAAGGGACCATCACGGAAGCGGACGATTCCACCTTACCTGAATTCCATAGATCGGCTTTGCCTTGAGCCAGCAAGGAACTATCCGTGGCTACTTGTATCTCAAAATACGCTTGCCGCATAGTTTGCCCGTCTGTCTCGATTTTCCAGCTAAAATGGGGATGGGTATTGTCGATTGCGACCGGATTCTCCAAGTTCTCACAACGAAGATCTTTTAAGATGATCCTCCGCCCGGATTCACAGCCCGACATCAGTAACAATAGGGTCACAAAGTAGATAGATATACATTTCATGATAAATAGATTGAGATTACGCATGAATATACTTTCTAATGGCTTACGATACTTATATCCCCGGTAAATATTAAGATTTATTAAACAAGAAAGGCGAGCCACTCGCAAATGACTCGCCTTCCTATGATTCCTCAAGAATGGCTAGAAGCGGATCTTGTAGGATTGGTTTTCGATACGGATGATATAGGAACCTTGCGGGATGGTTATCATTGTCTCACCAACAGGTAAGGTTATCGCCTTATACAATTGACCGCCGAATGTCACTAGATAAGCCGTACCCGCATGAGCGGACCGGATATGCAATACCCCGTTCGATCCCCAGACTTTCAAGGCATTGGATTCTACCTCGGCGTTGCCAACGGTGACGTTTTTTACGATCCCGGTAATAGATATTGTTATATCAGAGTTGATATTCTTGATCTCATACTTGCCATCAGAGGTCGGCTCGATCAGCTTATCGCCTACTTTTACCATAGGGGTAGATTGATCGTAGTCCGTATCGAGCGTAAGAGAGAAGGAGAAGCTACCGCCCGCTTCCACGGAATAAGTTCCAGCGGAAGGATTCAACGAGGCACCTTCAACGGATGGAAGGGTCACACTAAAGGTCACTGTTGGATCCGGTGTGGAAGAGGCAATGCTTACCTCTGAATAAGCGGTCAGAGTAGAATTTACAGCATTTACCGTATTCGAGACAAGACAACGATACTTCCCGGCCTCGGAGACCTCCAGTTGCGCATCTTCATTCGTACTTAAGACATCCGAGCGAAGAGAGGAGAGAGCCTTCGTCCGCTGTACTTCCGGCTTCACTTGCTTCCAGCTATTATTCTCGCTGTCAAATTTCTCCCATATATAGGAAAGATTCGCCTCTTCCTCAGCCGACGCTTCGACTTTTAGAAGCGTGGAGAAACCCATCTCTATCCTAGGCGCTTTCTCCGGTCGTTGGGCAATAGTAAGGCCAGCAGGCCCCGTTACGGCATCTAACAGACCGGTTTCATCAATGAAGATACCCTCATTTTCCACCAACGCATCCAACAGGGTATTTTCGCCGGGTAGTAACCGTGTGCTTCCTTGGTTCAATACTTTCCCTAAGTTATTATTGCCATCCAACGTGATCTCGATATTGGATGTCTCGGCAACGGTAACACTCTGTGACGTAGAACTTCCGGAACCAACAATCAAGCTTTTAAACGTGATGCCGGTAACCTTTCCATCCTCAGTATCTATTTTCAAGGATTTAACTCTTGTTAATTCCTCGTCGTTTCCGATGACTCCATTGAACTTACTGCCTGTCGTACTGCCGTCCGTATAGGTAGAATCTTTTCCGATTGTAATATCAGTGTCCTTATCTGGCAATAAGGCTCCTATCGCTTTGGCTTTGATAGTCAAGTTCCCTTTTACCGTAGCGATAGTGACCTTGCCTGTTTTTGCGTCATACTCGCAAGGCTCCAGACCTGTAGGATACCATACCTCGATCGAGTCCGGCAAAAAACTACCGCTATCCGGAACTAAAATGAAAGACACGGACCTCCCGGATATAGCTATTTCCGGTTGGAAGGGCTTTACGGTAAGTCCTGTCAACTCAAAGTCCACATCGAAATATTTATCACCTTCTTCCAAGATATAAGGAAAACCTAGCCAATCCCAAGTAGCGGTATGATAAGCGGCAAGGGCCCCTTTGGGCACGTAGATTCTACATTTGTTTTTATCCAAGATATTGAATGAGCCATTAACGGTTGAAGGTGGCGTAGAACGTTGAATGTGAATCTCGTCAGCTTGTGCGTCAAGGAAACTCTCTGTTCCTACTTCCTCCACACTACTCGGGATCATTATGGATTCCATGATACGACCGCTGAACGCCTTAGGCCCTATACCGGTAACAGTATAATTATTCCCTTCATATTCCAAAGAAGAGGGGATTACGTACGATCTACCTTTCGTATAGGCATCCTCTTTTACACCCGCAACCTCGACAGCCGCATCCCTAGTAATCCGATAGGTAAGGTCACCAAGGACAAAAGGATCCCCACTAATTTTCCTAGCTTTCGCAGTGATCGTCACGTCGCCGGTAACGGTTTCTATAGTCAAGGTATCCTTACCGAATGTACCATAGAAGAATTCCTTCGACATAGGATCCAGTTTCTTGCCTCCCATGGTGACGGTGATGTCTCCTATGCCTAATACATAGCCACTCTCGGGCGTGAGTCTCGCTTCCAGTCGGGAGCCATCAACCACCAAGTCGGGGCCATAATAAGCGACTCCCTCAAATCCGGTACGGGTGATGGAGTATGTGCCCTCCTCCCTTATGTTCTTAAAGTCCTTCCAGACATAGGCGGCTTTGTAGGCAGCGGAAGCCCCGGCAGGTACAAAGATGACACATGCGTCTTTATCCACTCCTTCAAAAGCGTCCTCATCAGAAATATTTCTGGGTTCAGGACTTATACAATGAATCTCTTTTAAGGCGGTACACCCAGAGAATGCTCTCCGATCAATACCAGTGTTTCCTTCTAGAGTAAGCTTTTCGAGTGAGGTTTGATTTTTAAACGCATCAGCCACGATATATTCTACCTTATAAGAATTAGACCCGACAGTCACCACTTCCGGTATGGTCACTTCTTTCTGGGGAGTATCTAGGAAGCCATGACAAAATGCGTTTACTTGAGTAGTACTCATGCTATAAGAAATTCCAGACAATACATTTTCCGTATGAGTAGAGACTTGTATAACGACATCTTTATTCACTTCCTCACCCGGGATAGTTATTACGCTAGGTTCAAAAGATTTAAATCCGGGTTCCAGCGTAATATTCACGGTCAAGGATTGCCCTCGAGCTATTGAATCCGGCGCATCAGTAGACGCTACTCCATAACCCACAACATAAACCGGATATTTCTTGGGAAGCGGCTCCTCCAAAATTTCCTTAAACTGATTCCAAGGGGTACTGGCGGCATAATCAGCCTTACTGCCAGCCGGTACGTAAAGCGTGATTCCACTCAAATCTTTCTCTCCGAAAGCGCCCTCCATTATATGGTAATTTTTGGGGTCTATAGCTTTCGCATGAATCTCAGTCAAACCAGCCTGTATGGAAAACGCATATGGATTGATAAAATACTTGTTGTTCGGCAATGTTATTGATGTTATATTAGCATATCTATTATAGGCACCGGAATAACTATTCAAACTATAGTGCTTTCCTTTTGCGGTTACCACGCTCTTTAATACTATGCTTGATGAAGTCGGTTGAGTTTGTGAAGGAGGAAGCATAGCGCTGCATTCCTCAAGCATATACCTCTCCTCTCCAATCATTATTTCCGTATGCTCAACAACCTCAATTAAGATCGTTCCAGTAATATTCTTCGCCACATTAGCATTTTGGGAATCATCCCATGAGAAATCCCTAAAATTCTTCCCTGCTTGTGATATAGCAAGACGATAAGCACCTGTTGATGTTGCTATTTTAAAAGTAAAACTACCTCCATCCTCAACCTCTGACGGACAATCAATCGTGACATTACCATAAGTATTAGTATATATCTTGTGCATCACTTTCGTATTTTCCTGCCCCCAAGCAAGATACACACCACACAAAAGGGCTATCACCACCAGCGACAGCCGTAAACCGATTCGTAGTAAATTTGTTTTCATAAGCGATATAATTTAAAGTGAATAATAGTCTTAACATTCGTTCACGGGTATGCTCATAGCTTCCCGTTTATGACCGGTGAGAGAGCCTAGGCCATGAACCATGAGAGAGCCTCGTCTATGAGGGGTGAGAGCCTAGGCTTTATCAGCCCTCATAGATGAGGCTCTCTGCCTTATCAGATCTCGTCCGGGCTTTCGCTATCGCCTCCGCCTCCGGCACCTACCGTCAGGAGGATGGGGAACTTATAGGTACGGGGATCCTTCACCAAGCCGTAATTCGCCCCCGCCTGCGTAGTGACGCTCAGCCAGTACTGCCCCTCGGCGAGTTGCGGGATCTGGATAATTATCTCGCTCTTGGTGTTACGTACGATAAGGGAGGCTTTCGTTGGCGTGGCGCCCTCCTCGTCCTTGGTGAAGTAGACGCCTACAGATGGATCATCCCCCTTGATAAGCAGCGTGCTGCCGAAGATGATGGCCGGGGCGTTCGGAGTGATATGGAGGTTCTTCTCCTTCGTGGTAGAATCCGTGAGGCTCTCGATCATCGGGCCCACAGTGGCTACGTCGGCGTTCACGTAGATGTTTTCTAGCGCCTTCAGGAGGGTGGCGCTGGGGGTGAACATTACGGTGATCTTATTCTCCGTAGAGCGGAAGTCTGATTTCTTTCCGTCGAACGAGCCGTTGATAGTGAGCAGCCATTGCCCGAACTTGTTCACCACGCAACGGCCTTGGGCGAGGGCCTCGATCATCTCGTCGTAGGAGAGGTCGAGGATGTTGGTGATCGTCTCCGGACGATACTCGGTACGTTTCTTCACGATGCGGTTCGAGATGTCTGAGGTCCGCGTGGTTCCGGTGATGCGGATCTTTCCGGTGTAATCACCGGCTTTCTCGGTTAACACGTTGTCGTACAGATCTACGGTCAAGATGGTCTTTTCTTCTGCCATGATGTTTTTTGTCTTTAATGCCCCGTGGTAGTGAGGCGTTACCTTTTAATAATGTTTATCACCCTTATTCGCGAAATAAGGGGAGGAGCCTATCGCACGTCCAACATAAACTAAAAAAACACGCATAACCACTATTTTTAACCGCATATCCACGATATATGCGCAATAAGCATAAATTTGGATTAATTAGAGGATACGATATCTGTATCCCCTTCAATTCCTATTTCTTAATAAATAGATAAAAGTGATTGTTTATCAATAATATTTTTTACATTTGCCAAGCCTTCCGTTGAAAATAGCCTATTATAGGTAATTTTTATGCAGAATAGGCTCCTCCCCTTATTTCGCGAATAAGGGCATCATCCAGCCGCCAAAAGCAAATCCACCTCTTCCGTCACCCTAGCGTTCGCACGATTCAATTCCGACTGTTCCAAAGAGGCCAGATAAAAACGTGTTGTTTTTTCCGAGGTATGCCCCAACGCTTGGCTAATGATCGATAAAGGGACTTGTTTCCGCAAGGCGTTCGTTGCCCATGTATGGCGGAAAACATACGAGGTCAGATGAATGGGACGAGATAGCGCACGACCGATCTTCTTCAACGAGTTATTATACGAACGCAGTATCGCCTTGTATTCCTCATGCCCTACCTCTCTACCCGGAGATAAAATAGGGAAAAGGTACGGGGAAGAAGCGTCCGCATACTTATTAATCAACCGCCGCATCCCCGCTGTTATCCCGACACGGATTAAGGTCCCCGTCTTCTTACGCCGATATACGATCTCCTCGCCATACAGGTTCGCCGTAGTCAAGCGAGCCATATCCGCGAAAGGCATGCCGCAAGATAAATAGGCGAACGTACAATAGTCGATCACGCACGCCAAATCCGGCTCCTCAGACTTCAAGGTCACGATCTCCCGGAGCGACTCGTTTCCCAACGCCCTAGATCCGGCTCTTTCCCGCTTCAAGTTCAAGTACGCGAAAGGCGATACGACGCAAGCCGGCAACAGACCATCCCGACAAGCTTGGTTATAAATCGAGCGAAAGTTGCTGAGGTATGTATTCACGGTATTCACTCGCAAGCCGGCGGATTGCAGATAAGCGACAAAACGGCTTATTAAGCCCGGGGTTATCTCCGGGAAAAGAAGGTTTCTCCTACCCAGAAAGGCGCAGATCCAATTACGGGTCGTCCTATATAAATCGGCAGTGTTATGTTTCCCCGCTAAACGTTTCTCCCGGATGCGTTCGGTGGCATAGGTATAAAATGTGATGCCCGCCTTGCCCAAGCGGTTATTCTTTCTCTTGCTCATATCTCCTTTTTTGATGATTAAACGTATTATTATCTACCATCAAAAATAGCATAAAAACAAAATCAAGCCAAGTCCATCTCGCAAACAGCAAGCTTCCAACCCTTAAAGACCAAGGTGACAAGACGAAGCTCCGTATCCCCCTTAGTAGCGTGAACCTTCGGGTCTGCGGCGTAACGGCGTAACTGGATGGCGGCCTCGGCTCTCAACGCCTCGATTTCCGTTTCGGAAGCGTCCCGACGGGCGTATTTCACCTCCACGATATAGCTAAAGCCTATCTCGGGCTGGTGGATCAAGTCGGGCATCATGTAGAAATCGGCGTACCCCTTGTTGGCCTCATACTCCGGATAAATTATATAGGTACGGGTCAAGCCTAGATAAGCCAGTAGGAAACCTTTCACGTGCGCCTCCCCCTCTATGAACTCGCGGATAGCGCTCTGCCGCTCCAGCTCGGAGGAAAAATACTCGAACACAGGCTTCCAGTCTCCGTCGTAAGCCATGTCCTTTACCAGATCATGAAGCTTGTATAACTCTATTGAGAAGACATCAGCTTCCCGGTAAGCCTCGATCAGATAGGTATATAATTGCTCACGTACCGTCAGGTTGGGAACGCCCAGAAGGGTATCTCCACGCTTGGTACCCTTGATGGAGAGCAACCCGAAATAGTAAAGCAGGCTCTTGAAGTTGTCCGGCTTGGCGATATCCTCGGCAGGAAAAGCATCCTTGATTACTGCGGTGGTCTCGCCGTTGTTCACGATCTCCTGGATGATCGAAGCGTTCGTGCCGAACCGCTTGTCGAGACGGATCAAATGGCGGAGCTTGTTGTAGTCCGTGCGGATGTTGTTGTCGATCATCTTATCCGGGGCCGATCTCAAGGGCAGGTAATTGCTGATGAAATACAGTACCATATCCGAGTTGTACATAGGCTCGTCCAGACTCTTCGTAGAGAAACGGTAGTTATCGTACCACGGCTTCATCAAGTTGATCAGATCGTCCACACTATCCTCAAAACCTGTCTCGCTCTTGTAATAGGCCAGCATCTCCCGTACCTCTCCCTCGCTAAAACCTATGATTCCATTAAAGCGGTAATCTGTCGTCATGTTGGCTCCGATATTGAAACCGCTGGTCACGTCGTCCATCGTCACTGGAGATACCCCAGTGATAAACATGCGCTTGATAGGGCCATCGCCCGTAGCCCCTTCTTTCAGTTTGTTGAAGAAATAACGGAAGAAGCCCGTACCGTGTGTCAATGCCTTGTAATGCTTCTCACCCATATTGGCGAGGATAGCGTTGGTGAAGTTATCATACTCGTCAATGAAGAGATAGATAGAGAGATTCAAGCGTTTAGCCTCACTGATCGTGTAGGTCAACTTCTCGTCAGCATTTGGCAGACTCTCCATTTTCTCCCGGAAGCCCGGATTGAAGAAACGTTCGTAGTAGTAGGCAAACTCCCGGAAACGAGCGGCACAGTGATCATTAAAAGAGCGGATCAACTCGTCAGGATCTGGGTTCACGCCTGCGAAATTGAAATCCAGTACAAGATATTGTCCCTGCTCCGGGGTCGGATGGGAGCCGATATATAAGTCGCCGAAGAGTTCCTCAAAAGAATCCTTACGGTTCACGTCATAATACCATCTGAGGACATTCAAGAATAGCGACTTCCCGAAACGGCGCGGGCGGATAAGGAAAAAGAAACTTGCGTTCCGCTCCACCTCCGCAATATAGCGAGTCTTATCAACATAATAATAATTGGCGGTACGGATTCGCTCGAAATCCGTCAGGCCATATGGAATTTGCTTCGTTGCCATAATATATCTCCTCCTGTTTATTTGTCACTTACGAATAAATCACTTGTTCGTAACTTACTTACGCAAAGATAACATCTACAAAATGATTTCACGAATCTTTGACCGTAGAATCATGCCGTCAAACCAAATCAATCGACAAACTCACCAGAAGGAGGATTCGCACCTTCTCCCACTCCCCACTTCTTATTAGGGCGGTCTCCCATAAACAATTCTAATGTTCCTCCCTTCATGACATCCTCATGAGTAAACCACGTCTTATTATACTCGGCGCCATTCAACTTAGCGGATTGAATGTATTTATTTTCCCACGAAACCCCATGAGCGATCATGGTAAACACTTTCCCGTTCGCCAACTGAATCTCCGATTTATCAAATAAAGGACTACCTATCGTATAAACAGGCACTCCCGGAGAAACCGGATAGAAACCTAAAGCGGAGAATACATAGAAAGCCGACATTCCACCACCATCCTCATCACCACAAACACCCATCAGATCATTCCTGAACCAACTTTCCATAAGCATACGAATCCGTTTTTGCGTCTTCCACGGTTGACCGGCGTAGTTATACAGATAAGGAATATGGAAACTAGGCTCATTTCCCATCACGAATTGCCCGACATTGCCCGTAGCGTCCGGATGAAGAGCGTAATATTGCCATTTTGACATTTTCATATCCTCAACAAATAACTGATCCAATCTCTCAATAAAAGGAGTGTTGCCTCCAAAAAGATCTATTAAATCCTGAATATGATGGCGTACATCCCAATTATAGGTCCAAGCATTATTCTCATCAAAATAAGCCCTAGCCCCGATACCTCCGGAAAAAATATAGTCGAACGGTTCTATAAACTTCCCATCTTTATCCTTCGGATGGAAGAAATGAGTCTCTTTGTTAAAGACATTCCGGTAATTATAAGAACGATCCTGAAAGAATCGATAATCCTCATCTTTTCCCAAATGTTTAGCTAATTGGGCGATACACCAATCGTCATAGGATGCGGCTGTAGTTACGGCTGCCGCTTGTCGCTGTTCAAATGGTCCTACCTCCGTAAACTCTTCTTTTTCTCCCGGATGCAAAGCGGGGAACCAGCCATTCTCATGATAAAAATCATCCAAGGCCGTTTTAGGTCCCCGGTACCAAGGGATCATGGACTCAGTCATCACCGTATGCTTCATACCCTCGAAAGCCTTTTCCACGTCAAACCGCAAGCCTTTATTCAAGGCATCCGCAAAGACACCTGCCGCATGGTTACCGTTCATGCAATGCGCATCCCCAAATACACAAGGGAAAGTAGGTATCCACCCGGATTGCTCATACATCCGGATATAAGACGCCAGTTTTTGTTCTTGAGCCTCCGGATTCAATAACACTTGCAACGGGTGAAGGGCCAGATAGGTATCCCATACCCAATCATCCACCCAAAAATCCACCCCATTATCTTCATGTACCTTTCCGTCATACGCACTAAAATATTTACCATCTTCAGAAATATTGATCATTCTTTCGTGCGCCCGATACAAGGCGGTATAAAATGTGGTCTTTTGATCCTCCGTGCCTCCTTCAATCTTTATTTTGCCTAACACGTCGTTCCATTTATCACGAGCTTGCGAGGCCAATTTCTCCAGATTGAAATCATTGATTTCATTATATAAATTCCGCTTGGCCTGCTCTACTCCAATATAAGAAATTCCATAACGAACATTTACCACATCCTTCGATTCCGGAAATTCAGCAAATACCAAAGAATGAGAGAGGCTATCAACTTGAATGGGCTGGGCATCAAACTCCAAATAAAAATAATGTTTTATCCCGGCGAAATTATCATATCCACACAAAGCTCCATCCTTTATATCGATCTCTCCTTTTCCATTGGCTTTCAACAAAATCAACCGTCGATCCGAATCCTCAAACCGAAAACGATAGATCGCCGATTTAGCAGCAGGCACAAAATCCACCCCTACGGAGAAATCATCCAAATACACCGAATAATTATAAGGCGTAGATTTCTCATGATCATATCGATATTTTAAATTCCCATCGAAATCCTTAACGTCCCCCCTATAAGGCAACAGCAACAATGAATGGCCTTGCCTATGGGAAGGACTATTTAGGGCCAGTCCCTCCATACGATCCGTCGTAAACTCATTATGAGTCGGAATCATTCGCAACATGCTGTTAGGCAGGTGGGTAGTGGGATAGGTAGGCACAAGTAAATGACTGATATTCCCAATCCGGTTATTCACATAATCTACTGGTGTTTTTTCTATTTTACTTATGCAACTACATAATAATAGAAACAAGGTTGTCTGAAATAATAGTTTCTTCATGAGATTGTAATTAATAATAACGATTCTCTAGCATCTGTCTCCCTACAAAGATGAAAATTAAAATTGATGAAGCAAAACTATCGTAAACTATTCAAAGCAAAACTCTCTAGAGAATTACATGCCGTGTTCCCGTATTATAACTAGAAAAGAGGCTACCTTCCTTTTGAAGTGAACCTCTTTTCTATCTAGAATAAAGTTTATCAAAAGGATACGGGTTGAATATGCATAGCGGCACCACCATCTGAAGCGAGCGGTACTGTTATTTTATCCTTTGCGGTAACAGTTAAAGTATCTTTGATAAGATGATTAGGATTGGTATCCGTGTCTCGCGCATCTTTATAAAGAGTTACTTTATAATCTCCTTTACCGAGGAAATCCAAGGCTATTTCCACATTACGGACTTGACTATTGTTGATCGCCCCAACGTACCAATCGTCTCCATGCCTACGTGCGATCGCTACATACTCATTGACAGAGGCATCCGGTACGACCGTTTTGTCCCAAGTAGTCGGTACGGTTTGTAAGAACTCGAATCCCGGCTGGCCTTCGTAAGCTTCCGGAGTATCGCAGATCATTCCCAAATAACTCTCCAATACGACATACATCGCTAGCATATGGCAGCGAGTGCTAGTGACATAAGGGTTGCTTTGTTGTATCTTAAACTTGTCTTTCGGAAGAGCCCGAAACCCACCTAAATGATAATCGGCAGTTCCAGCCAATAAACGGGTAAAAGGCATAGATATATCATGATCCGCGGTCGTGACCATACATCCTTTGAAATTCTCATAATTGAGCGTCCCTTCCCGGGTAAATTCATTCGGATAAGTCCGATGTAATCCAGATGGCTTACTGGAACCATGGAACTGCACGAACAAATGATGTTTAGCCGCCTTTGCCATAAGGCGAAGTATCCTTTAATTGTTTGTTCTTTGGCTGCCCCAAATTCCGAAGGTTAATTATCAAAAATATATGGACAGGCAATATGGTGATGAGATCATTTTGAGATTTCCTGTTAATCTAGAAGTAAAAAAAACAATAAGTACTTCAACGACCTTACACTATAATATATTAATAATCAAAAGAATAAAACATCAATCATATTTTCGGGAAAACATGTACGTGTTTTTTCAAAAACATGTACGAGAATTCAGGAAAACACGTACGTGTTTTGAGAAACAAATAATGAGATCGTAAACGCCTTTGGAAAAATATACAATAACCCAATGGCAAGCCGAACATGGAAAAATTTCCTACCTTCGCGTAAAAACGGTATATTCCATGAACAAATACGTTAGCACGATTCTCTCAATCTTACTTGTATTCGCACTACCTGTCATAGCCAAAGACAAGAAAGGAGAATTAAAGAAATTATTGAGAGAAGCTATAGCCAACAAAAAAGCCCAAGTAGGAATCGCAGTTATTATCAATGGCGAGGATACGATTACACTGAATAATAAGGTACGTTATCCGTGATACATTATCTGGAACAAAACAAATTACCACTCACAACTTCTTTATATATTTCCCAAACAGAAGAAGATATGCACCGTGACCTGCGATTATGCTATCAGAATTGGACTTCTCCGCTGGATGCTGCCAAGCTGCTAGACCTATTTGTATCCCGCCCTCTCTTTACCGAACCTCATCAAACGTTCATCAAACAGACTATGATCGAATGTGAGACCGGAAAAGATCGGCTGGCTCAACCGCTAGAGGCAACCGATGCCATTATCGGGCATAAAACAGGAACGGGCGACCTGAATGCCCGATGGCAACTGATCGGTACGAACGACATAGGTTTCGTTTTCCTACCGGATGAAGAAAGATATACGATTGCGGTATTCGCTAAAGACTCGGAAGAGAGCCCGGAAGCAACTGCGGCAATCATTGCGGATATATCCCGGATCGTATATCAGTATATCCAAAGAGACTAGCATGCAAGGGATTGCCATTTCATATACGTGCCGATCCGCTGTAACCACTCCTTCGAGACATAGCGCAAGCCGGACAACCCATGCTGGCTAAATGCGATCTGTATGACCGTAAATCCAAGGTAGACCAATACACTCGGGAATAACTCCAAAACGAAAACACTAAGCCTTATCACGAAAAGAATTAATTCACGGTAAGATAAGCAATTATAGTCCCAACGGCCAAAATAGCGCCGATCGCGGTCTCATAAGGAATCAGCCTCAACCGCTCACGAATGCTTATATCCGCTACCCCACCAGTAGCGTGGAAGAACGATCCATGCGGCAAATGATCAAGCACGGTAGCACCGGAATTAATCATAGCGGCTCCCCAGACACCACTGATACCGGCGGCGATAATAATATCCGCGAATGACGAAGAGGCAACTGTCGCTCCGGCTGTAGTAGAGGCTGTAGCGGCAGACATCAATACGCCGGAAACCGGAGCCAATAAAAGCTCTCCCATATTCGTATGCGATAACGCATCTAATAAAACATCCTTGATAGAGGAAGCCTTGATCACTCCCGCTATAGTGCCTGTCCCGACCAACAGGATCGAGACATTCGACATCTTCTTGAGTCCATACGAGAGGCTGTCCGTAATCAATGACCATTTCCTCATCGCCAGAATCCCAACGATTCCTCCAACGGGCAAGGCTATCATCGGATCGATCGCCACATGGAATAAAGGGCGAAACGACAGCAGTAGGATCGTCACTACCGGAGCGACCATGCTAGAGGCGAAGGAGGGGAGATCCGCTTGCAGGTTATCTATCTCCTCGTTCGCATAAAATCCATTTTGCCGGGGTAAGAAACGGCCTATGACATATACCGTAAACAACAAGCCAACCAACGCCGGGATCAAGTTCGCATACATGACAGAGTACAAATCCGCATGAAAATTCTCAGCGGCGATAATCGTATTCGGATTTGGAGAAATGATATTGCCACATTTGCCTCCACCGATCATCATCAACAAAAGGCTACCCCGGGGAACCGCCAGTTTCCGGCCGATGCTCAACGCAATCGGAGCCACCGTAATAACAGCAACATCAATAAACACTCCAATAGCCGTCAGCAACATCGTAGCGAAAGCGAGCGCAAAAAACACATGCCGTTCTCCCAATCTATAAATGATCGTATTGGAGATAGAAGCCGCCGCACCTGTTTTCACCAATATCCCCGACAATACTCCCGCCGTCAAGATCCGAATGACGGCCGGAGTTACGTCATTTACTCCACTGATCATTAAAGAGATCGTTTCCGGCAACGACACACCCCCTAATAATCCTCCTACTAATGCCCCTAAAATAAGGCTATAGACTGGCGATACCTTTCTTATAATCAAGAAAATCGACACTAATAATCCGATAAAAGCTCCCCATGCACTCATTATACCCATGTGTTAGTGATTCATATAGTAATGGATTACACGCAATTGTTGTTCCAAGGCACGCCCAATATTCCGGCAGGTGAAATCCTTATCCATCGCCTGCTCCAAGGAAACCGGATAAGGAAGAAGTGGCAAGACCGCCAGAAACCCGGATTTATTAAGCGCCTCTACCTCCTCTACGGAACCACCCATTACGATAACCGGGATACCCTGTCTCATGCCTGCCTGCAATACTCCGCATGGGGTCTTTCCCATGCAAGTCTGTTTATCCAGTTTACCTTCTCCCGTAATAATCAGATCCGCCCCCCGTATACATTCATCAAAACGCAAGGCATCCAGAACCATCTGGATACCGGGTTTAAGTTCAGCCTTTAGGAAAGCGACAAACCCTCCACCTAAACCACCTGCGGCTCCCGCACCCGGAATGTCGTCTATCTCTATTCGTCCCGTTCTTTTTATGACTTCCGCAAAATTTCGCAAGCCCTCATCCAGCAAACGGACCATAGCGTCGTCCGCTCCCTTTTGGCGGGCAAAGACATACGCCGCCCCTTTCTCACCATAAAAAGGGTTATTCACATCGCAGGCTATGGTAAATGAAGTTTCCCGCAATTGCGATAATGCCCTTGAGCAATCTATCTCATAAATCTGATTAAGGATCTGCCCACCCAATCCCAGCTCATTCCCTTTTCTATCAAGAAAACGAAAACCCAAGGCCTGCAACATACCGGTTCCTCCGTCATTCGTTGCGCTTCCCCCTATTCCTATCAAGAAATCCCGGCAACCACGATCCATAGCGTCTTTTATCAACTCACCGGTTCCATACGTCGTTGTTCTCAAGGGATTACGCTCCGACACAGGCACTAACGTAAGACCACTCGCCGTCGCCATCTCGATAACCGCCGTACGATTATCTCCCAGTATCCCATAAGTGGCCTCGACCGATCTCATCAACGGATCATGTACGACACAAGATACGGCTTCTCCACCCATCGCCGTAATCAAAGTCTCCACGGTACCTTCTCCCCCATCCCCAACCGGGATTTTCACGACCTCGCAATCCGGAAAGACCTTATGGATCGCCAACTCGGCACATTCAGCCACTTCAATAGAAGATACTGAGCCTTTAAATGAATCGGAAGCAACAACGATTTTTTTCATTTACCAACCTTTTTATAACATGAAAAATAAGATGCCCAAATATATAAAAAAGGAGTGTCCTTTTCCGAGGACACTCCCATAAACTGAACTAGGTATTCTTTATTTTGCCCGTGTACATTTGATTACCTCTTGATTGATGTATTTAACCTTCTCCAGATCCATCTTTTCCACCTTTCGGTCATAAGTGACCAAGCCGTTTATCTCATGTTCCACATCTGTAGTCTGCGTATAGATGGCCGTGCTTAGTCCGAAATAGTTTATCATCTGCTCTAGCTCGGTAAGCATTAATACATAGGTATCGGTCAAGATTTCTCTATTCAACATCATCTCATAAGCGTCATTGCGTACAGGCCACATATGCCCACGTACAAATAGACCTTTTCCTCCGAATTCGCCAAGGGACGCAGCATGTTTATCATCGGGACGGGGGATCGCCTTAGGCTCGATCTTGCCATAATGATGCATATCCACGAAATCTCCATTTCCGGGATCTCCATAAGCTTTCCGATAGCCCGGAGCGTAATTATATCCCGACATACCGTTTACCCAACGATTCGGATCGTACTTTTTCACCCAAGCTGTGATGTCTGTCGCTTCAAAGGCTCCCCAATTCTCATTAAACGGAACCCACATCACGATAGAAGGCGAGCTGACGTGTTGGTCGATCATCACTTTCAATTCGTCACGGAACTGTTTACGAACCGCCACGGAATCCTCACCATCCGGCTCCCAAAGATTCGGCATATCTTGCCAAACCATTAGGCCAAGCCTGTCACAATGATAATACCAACGTTGAGGCTCTACTTTGATATGCTTGCGTATTACATTAAAACCCGCACGTTTCGCCAGTTCTATATCATACAACAAAGCCTTGTCGGTAGGAGCGGTAAACGCGCCATCGGGCCAATAACCTTGATCTAAAAGACCGATATGGAAAACAAACTCCCCGTTCAATAAAGGCCGAAGCACACCATCTACCTTTCCCATACTAACAGAACGCATACCAAAATAAGAAGATACCTCATCTATTATCTCACCCTTTCGATCTTTCAACTGTAATTTCAAACCATACAAGAAAGGATCATCCGGACTCCATAGACGGGGTTTCCGGATAGGCAAGTAAAAACTCATATTGGAATTTCCTTCGGTTCTTGCCACCTCTGAAGTACCATTATCCGCGATAGCCGTTACCTTTAACTCCTTATCCTCCGTATAAGCAATTACTTCCAACCGATTATTTTTTAAATCGGGCACTAGCTTAATCTGAGAAATATATTGTTTCTCTACCGGTTCAAGCCAAACGGTTTGCCAGATACCGGAGGTAAAAATATAATCTCCACGTGAGCCGTTCTTGCCCGAAGCGGCCCGGCCGTCGTTAGGATCATAAGCACCTACCACAAGGACATTTTCACCGGATTTCAAATAATCAGTAATATTTAAACTAAAAGCATCGTACCCTCCCGTATGGGTACCCACCTTCTTACCGTTGACAAACACAGACGAGATCCGATCTACAGCCCCAAAATTCAACAATACATGCCTGCCCTTCCATGCTTGAGGAACAGAGAAGCTACGCTTATACCACAGACAAGTATCACCCCCACGAGCTATACCGGATAATTCCGATTCCGGAGGATACGGCACACGTATCTTTTCTACTTTCGCGGGAAAGGCTGGAGGAGTGGTCGCCGTAACAGGATCGAGCAGGTCTTTTCCTCCCATATAATCCCATATACCATTCAGATTCAACCATTCCGAACGCACCATCTGTGGACGCGGATATTCCGGTAAAGGAATCTCAGCCTTCAATGCCTCCTCTGTCCATGGAGTAGGCAATGTGAACTTCTCTAGGATTTGCGCCTTTACGGAGAAGAGATCTCCCCCAAAAAGAAAGGAGCAAAGAGCTAAACAAACAACGGTAATCTTTTTCATAAACCAACTATTTAAATAATTCCGGATAATATTTCCGAATCAAATCTTGATCTTCTTTCTCCAACTTATCGATCAAGACCGGCTTATCTTGCGGGCGGAGACCTTTTTGGTTGATTTTGTTGATCAAGCTCCAATCCTTAGCCGGTTTTGTCGGGGTCGGATCGGCAGGTTCATGAGCCGGCAAATCATAGCGGGTAAAGTCGATGACGTAAGCCGGGGAATTTTTCGTATGCCAATCACGTAATAAGGCCAAGCGGAATTCCTTATTCATAAACCATTTTATCTCCAAATTATTATAAGAGTCTCCCAAACCAGAGCCACGTTCTACGAAGCGATAGTTCCAGTCGTCGTTCGATTTATATTGTTTTCTCCAAAGTTCGCCAAATTCTCCGAACGTAACGAAATGAGTATCCGGCCAGCGTTCCTTGGTACCCGTTACCCACATCTTCATGGCATCACAGATGAGATCCTTCCCGAACTCATGTACCATCTGCGCCTCCCAGATATTGGCGACCCAGCCAAAGCCATTCAACTCAAGACCTTTATCAAAGTGAATCGCTTCCGTGTGCATCACCTCACGATGCCCCAAGTCAAGCCCCCAACCTTTGTACGTCTCGATCGGGCCGACACCTCTACGGCTGTTGTATCCATCGATACCATGTCCGGTCTGTCCGCTACGGCGGGCACAGATAAAGTCCATCGTCCAGCCATCCAGATTCACGCAATCGATGAAATCGCTTTTTCCCTGCGCCGGCTTGCAGAAGTGTTCCGTCGAGGGATAGAAAGGATAAGAAGGAGAACCGTCAGCACCACCACCGTCTATATTATGCTGGCTCCAGATCACGGCGTGCGCCACATGGATGTTCTCTTTCTCCGCCAAATATCTCAAATTATCGGCCGATAAGAAACCTCCCATAATTGACTGCGGACGATAACCATTTCCTACCATTTTAGAAATGATCTCTATCGCCTCCGACATCTCACGGTTTACCCGCTCACGGGGTAGATACATCGCAGGAAAATAACCGGGGAAATAAGTAACCTCATCCCCATATTTCTTTTGGCACTCCACTACATAATCACGGATCTCCCGGTAATTCTTCCGTCCGTCCTCCAAGGCATTCATCGTGAATCCCCATGTAAGACGACCGTTCGGGTTATTCGTGGCGAAAGCCTCCCGCAAGGCACGTACTCCCTCAAGCGTATGCCAATCCACCTCATCGCGGGGATGTAACTTGACATCCCGGGAGACTTCCCAAGGCGTCGTACGTATCATGATACATAAGGTGACAAAACGATTTCCTTCTATCGTCAGCGGTTCCGTATTCGCCGGGACGACCACAGGATCCGCCGCCCTTAATTGAAAACCACTGAGCACAGCGACCATCCATACGATCACCCATTTTCTCCAAACTGATATATTCATATTACTTTCTCGCATTTGTACAATCTATTACTATTTCCTGATCCGACGGAAATATCCTAAAGACATAATCCGAACCAGATTCAGGTTTCCTTATATGGCCTTTCTCGCAGGTGATCACGTAGTTGAAACCATCGAAGCTAGCGTTGACTGCCTTATCCTCTATAACGGTGAAAGGTAGCTCCTTCCCTGCCGCAGCCTTTAGCTCTAAAGCCCATGAGAAATCCGCCTCCTTTGACAGAGCGGCTACCTCGAAGCGGGTCTCATAGAAGGTGATCTTGAAAGCATGGCCTTTTGAGTCTTCGGCGGAAACTACCAAGGTATCCTTGCCTATCTCCGTCACTACCGGATGGTCCAAGGAAAGTTCCTCCTTATCTCCATCCTTGTCTAATCGGACGATCCGAAGCCCGGCACGATCGAGTCCCTCGCTCCACATGAATCCGTCCACGACCGGCAACGTATAGAATAGGAACTGGTTCCCGTCTCCGGGCTTTTCCAGATAAACCGACTTATAGCTCTCGTCGAAAAGATGGATATCCCTAAAGCGGAACGTTCCCTTCTCCCACAATAAGTTCGCCCGATAATAACGGCTGTTAAACCAGACCGTCTTATTGCCTTCTCCACGGACATCCGTCAACGTAGTGACAGCCGTCGCCGGCGTAACCTTGAAGCATTCCTTGAACCACGCACCGGATTCGCCCAGCGTCTCCACCCGGATCTTATTTTCCTTCCTCAAGGAGTCCAAGATAGGGATCTGCATCTCCAGTCCCTTGCTCATATTACTCCACGTGAAAGAGTTCTCCTGTCCCGCTTGCGCATAATTGAAGGCCAGACAAGGCTTGTTCACGATCGATTCCAAGAAATAATCCACCCAGCGGCGATCCATGCCCGCCTTCTCATACACGGGTTCCAAGGAGATCACCCCTTGACGCTCTTGTCCCAGACCATCATCATACTGATAAATAGGATCACTGCCCAGCATACGGAAAATAGGAACGGGGATTTGCCCCTCCTCGGTCTGCGCCGGCATATAAGCGTTTATCCGGCTTGGGTAATAGGCTTGGTTCCAGTAACCACCCCATAGGGTATAACCATCCGTCCCCACTTGGTCCTTGCAGTTGCACGACGCCACGATCTTATATTTATCGTACATATACCCCAAGGTATGCGCGTCGATAAACCAAGAGCCGACCGATTTCGGGTACGTGCCGAATATCTCCTTGAACTTCGCCATATAGACATCCACCAATCGCTCCCGTTCTTCTTTCGTATATCCGGTGCTGAAAGCGATATTCGCGTGCGAGACCCAAGAATGCTCGCCACGCCACTTGATCCCGGCGGCCTCGATCTGCGGTTGCGTAAGTTCCCACCAAGCGCCGATCTCGGAATGATCATTGAGTTTACTTTTCAACAGATCTTGGTACAATGGGTTGATCAACGCATCGTACTGCAATAAGAAGGTTGCCGGTAAATCATATTTATTCACCAATTTCACTTGCTCACAAACCGTCTCGTACAATAAACTATCAGCGTTCTCCACCCGGTAATCTGTCTGGCGGATGAAATTGATGATGTTGATAATACGGGGAGCAGCCGCACTCTCAACCGGTTTCTCTCCCGCGCTACGGCATCCCGCACAGCAGAAGACGATAAAGCATACAAGACCTATCTTCTTTATGAATGACATTCGATTCAATTTTAAATTCATTTACTCTCATAAAATATTCTAGAAATGGCATTTCACCGGTGTAAAATCATTTTTAGAGATCTAAAAAGCATTTCGCAAGGGTGCAAAGCCATTTCTTAAACCTAAAAATGGCATTTCACAAGCGCAAAGTCGTTTTTAGAAATCTAAAAGGTACTTCGCGAGGGTGAAAAGCCATTTCTTAGATCTAAAAAGGCATTTTACACCAGTGCAAGGCCATTTTTACCGGAATATAAGGCATTACCCTACCACCCCGGATTGTTCGGAGCCAAGTTCGGGTTCAGATACAACTCATCCAACGGAAGGGAATAATAGTAATGCTTCGGGGTCACAAAGTTACGATTCTCCGCCGGTTCCACAATCAAGAAACCATTTTCGTCTGTCAAACCGGGATTTCCCTCGTTCAAGACATCCAAGTTCTCGTATTCCGAACCTTTCAGCTTAATACCTTTTATGGCACCTATCAATTCCGTCTCAGCCGTCTTCCAACGTCTCAAATCATCCCTGCGGAAGCCTTCGAACGCTAACTCGATCGTACGTTCCCGACGGATCTCCGTCCGCATATCCAACCCATTACCCTTCACGAAAGCGTTGGTCAGAGGAGGCATCTCCACGCCTTTCCGGGAACGGATCACATTGATCGTCTTGTTCAAGATGTCATCGCTGATCGCCCCGTCTTTCTCGTAAGTGGCCTCAGCCAATATCAGCAATACCTCCGGATAACGGATGATGTGATAATCATATACATCCTTGTCAGAAGGAACGGAAGTCTCCGCCATATATTTCCACAACTTATAACCCGTACGTGTCTCGGGACGTATGGTAAATTGCGGCGGGCAAGTCAAGGCGCCGTCTTGCGGACTGATATAGTCGGTTCCGGGCATCAAGAAGGTCTGTTTCATACGAGGATCACGATTCTCGTATTCGCTCTTGATCGTGGCATATCCCTCAAATCCGGAATTAGCGTTCTCAATTGGCAATCCCGTACTCTTACACAAATACATATCTGCCAGCTTACGGGTAGGCGTCCCTCGCCATCCCCAATATACAGGGCACGCGTCGCTATGGTGGCGGATATCCGTCTCGTACCGACTGTCGAAGATACCTTCTTTTGAATTATCGCCCGCATTGATAAACAAGTAGCGGTAGCTCTCCTCACCAGAGCCTTCATATAAAGCATACTCACCACTATCGATCACTTTTGTAGCGGCATCGATCGCTTGTTGCAACAACTGCTGATAGTCCGAACGGTGCTGGTGATACTTCGCCCACGTCCCGGCAAACAAGGCAACCCTCGCTTTCAACGCCAAGGCAGCGCCTTGGGTTACACGTCCCGCCTCATCCGAGCTTAACTCACTTTGCAAGGGTAGTTTAGCATACACCTCGTTGAGTTCCGACAAGATGAAGTCTTCCACCTCCTGTTGCTTATTCCTAGAACCATACAACTCCGGGGAATCTACGGTAAGCACCTTCGTCAAGATAGGAATATCGTTGTATTTCGCCATCAACCGAAAATGCGAGTAAGCACGGAAGAAACGGGCCTCAGCCACATACCGCTCGATCTCCGAGGGATCGCCCTCGTACGTCTGGCTCTTCTCGATAATCATATTGCTCTGACGCAGGTCTATGAAAGTAGAGTCCCATAGGGCATCCGTATTCGGGGCGATCAACGTACCGTTACTCGTCGTATTCTCGTTCAACTCATAGGCGATATCGCTATCCGTATCCTTCGTGCCGAACGTCTCGGTACGTGTGTAGAGCCAATTGACCTCTTTCTCGAAATCATCCGGGGTTTTCCAGAATAGCTCGTCCGGCATATTATCTTTTGGCAACAGGTCTATATCTTGGCAACTTGACAAGAACAAAGCGGAAACAATAAAGCTTCCCAATATTATCCGATAGTTTTTCATGACTTTTCGCTTTAATTTTTAAAATACGACATTTATACCAAATGAATAATTACGGGTAAACGGATAGGAAGTAATGCTACCGCTGTTCTCCTCCGGGTCCCAACCATTTGGCGTGTTATGTACCTCAAATAAATCCTCGCCGGAAAAATACACCCGCACCTTCTGCAAACCGGCCTTCGAGGTCAAAGTCTGCGGGATCGTATAACCGAACTGCAAGTTTTTCAAACGAGCATACGCAACGTTAAACTTCGTGTTCGTAGATACATAATAATTGTAGTTTCGTTTATCCTTCAACGTGATCGCCGGATACTGGGCATCCGTTCTTTCCGGGGTCCAAGTTTTTCCATACCAATACTCGGCGGATTGATACCATGCCTCTGGCATCGGGCACCGGCTCTCCCCTTCCAAGAACATCGTCCTACGGCCTACTCCTTGTATGAAAGCGCTCAAATCGAATCCCTTCCAAGCCATACTCAAGTTAAAGCCGAAATTATAACGCGGGTTCTTGTCACCCAAGTATTTCACGTCACCGGAGCCTTCTTTACCATCACCTAATACGGATAGCTTCCCGTCTCCATCCAAGTCCTTGTACATAGCGTCACCTACGCTCAAGTCACCCGGGATACCCCCTTCCGAGAAACGAGATTTATACGCCTCCAATTCTTGCTCATTCTGGATGATTCCATCAAATTCATATCCGAAATAGGAATTCAACGGATATCCGGTCGGAGTCTCGTTATTACCTAATTTGATCAGGTTACTTCCAACCCGATCCACGACTTTGTTTTTCGCGTCACTGATATTAAAGCGAACCGAGTAGCTGAAATCCTTGATCTGATCCCTCCAGCCTAGAGAGATTTCCCATCCATGAATACTTAAATGTCCGCTGTTCGTGCTCGGAGCGTCCGCACCTAACATGGAAGGATATGTCTTCGGGATAAGCATGTTTTTATTCTCTTTCCAGAAGTAGTCGAACGATCCATATAAACGGTTATTGAGCGTCGAGAAATCAAATCCCACATTGGTTGTCTGGATCGTCTCCCATGTACGAGAGGTAGAAATAATATTTCCAGACGTAGCCATCTGTCCTTTCATGCCAGCCCCGAAAGGATAATAATCGTTCGATAAAGAGATCAATTGAATATAATCATACAATCCGATACCGGACTGATTACCCATCTCTCCGTAAGAAGCCCTTACCTTCAAGTCCTCGAACCAACCCAATCTTTTCATGAAGCCCTCTTCCCCGACACGCCAAGCCGCGTTTACACCCGGGAACCATCCCCAACGGTGATCCGGATCAAAACGGGAACTACCATCCGCACGGATCGTTCCTTCGATGACATATTTATTGGCAAACGTATAATTCACTCTGGAGAAGAAGGAATTAATCGTCCACTGATTTCCCTCGCTCCAAGCGTTTTGATCTTGGGCGCTACCCAATTGCAAAGACATATTTTCTTGTTGGTCGAAGTTAATACGCTTCGCCGTGAACCTATCATAGTTCTCAGACTCATGGGAAGTACCGACCATCACGCTTAAATCATGCCGGTCATTGAAGTTCTTTTTATAATCAGCATAGAGCGTGAAGTTCTTGGATAAAGTTTTCTGGTAACGACGCTCCGCGCTATTCGGCGTACGTTTCTCCCGGACCTCGTTATTATCCCAATCGTAATTGATGATTTTCTTGTTCGTCACGTTCTCATCCTGATCATACTTACGGATCACGGCTTGCCCCACCAATTGTAATCCGTCGATCACTTTCCAGCGTAATTGGTTGTTGACCGTTATATTACCTGTAGTCTTATTCACCATACCCCCGTCTTCCAATACTTGGGCCGGATTATCGAAACCCTCGAATGTATAGAAAGTTCCCGACGGATTGTACATCGGAGTCCAAGAGCGAGTCTTATAAATCAGTTCCCATATATTCTGTCCTTCCGTCAAACCCGAGGAATAGTCCCTGTTGCTTGCCTCATAAGCTAAATTAAGATCGTAAGTCAAGTTCTTGAAGATCTCGACGCTCGATTTAGCACGTACGAAGTAACGCTTGTTCACATCCTCACCAAATTTAGGGATACCTTCCTCCCGCTGATGGCCTAAAGACAACATATACGAGTATCTCTCTCCACCGCCGGAGATATTGACATTGTAATTCTGCATATTACCATTGCCAATAAGCATATCATTCCAGTCTTGATCCTTGAAGAATTGCGGATAGCCGGTCCAACGCCCCCATTCCGCATCAGTCAACACCAGATCACTATTCTGCCGGATCAGGTCCAATTGATCTCTCGTGTATTCTGGAGTGAATGATCCATCGGTGATCTCCAAGGCCATCTCCGCATGTTGTAATAGATTCGCCGGTTTCCTTAACAACGCAGGAGTCTTAATAGAGTAATATGCATCAAAAGCAACAGATGTCTTCTGATTGCGCTTACCACTTTTCGTTGTCACCAGAATAACACCATCCGAGGCACGAGCACCGTAAATAGCGGCCGTACCATCTTTCAATACGGAAATATTCTCGATATCGGAAGGATTGATCATATTAATGTTTCCCTCCGCTCCATCAATCAAAACAAGGGGAGTACCACCGTTGATAGAAGAGACATCACGAACCTTCATGGTCATGTCCGAACCCGGAGCGCCTCCGGCACGTGTAATCGTCAAACCGGGTACCTCTCCCTGCAAAGCCTGAGCCGCATTCTGAATCGGACGAGATTCAAACGCTTTCGCGTCGGCCGTAGATACGGCACCACCCAAGTTCGCTCTTTTTACCGTACCATAACCGACAACTACAACCTCATCCATTTGCAAAGCATCTTCCCGTAACTTCACGTTCAAATTCGCTTCCTTGCCGGGACGCAATTCCGTCATGGCATATCCGATGTAAGAGATTTGAAGGACACCGTTTTCCGATACCTCCATCGTAAATTTTCCATCAAGGTCCGTAACCGTTCCGTTGGTAGTACCTTTCTCAACTACGTTCGCACCGATAATAGGTTCTCCATTCTCGTCGGTCACTACACCTTGCACTAAATTCTTCTTTTGCAAAACGGCTTGTGAGGAAGGGGCGGCTTTCTCGTTTTTTGTAGAGGGATTAATCAAGATGAAATTATTCTCCGTAATCTCATACTTTACGCCTTCCCCTGCGAAAAGACGCTTTAAAATGGTTTCCACCGTCTGCTCTTTCACATGTACAGATACTTTCTTATTCAGGTTAACCTTCTCGCTCTCGTAGATAAAACGGAAGCCAGACTGTTTCTCTATCTTGAAAAGAACCTCCTTTATTGTCTGGTTATTAACGTCCAAAGACAACTTTGTCTCTTGCGAATAGACAGAGGCCGAGATCTGAAGTGAACATGCGATAGAGAATAATGTCGTCAATCTCATAATAGACAAAGTTTTTTTAAGGACCGGAGACTCTTCCGGCCTTGCTATATTCCAAAAATTCATATATTTGTAATTCGATTGTTTGTTAACACTAGTGTTACGAGCACTAATTTTAATGATCAAAAAGATGACGGGGAATGTTCCAGCATTTCCCGTTTTTCATGTGTATTCATGCGATTCCTGTTCTTTACTTCATAGGCAGACTTTATTTAGAGGTTATACTTATATTTTTTCCTTTCACGTTATAACTTATATCACTCAATCGGGATAGTACGCCCAATATATCCGTTATGGTTTCCTCCTGTATGACTCCATCGTAATGTATACTATTCCCCAAATCCTTTTGAAGATGGATAGTCACATCGTACCTCCTCTCCAGATATTTACAGACGGAAGCTAGCGGCATATGATCCATATAGAGTTTATCTTCCAGCCAACTGTACGAATGAGATAACACGCCCGATGTCGGTCTCATCTTGTTGGTTTGCTTATCGAAAATCGCCATGTCACCGGCGTTCATTAGCAATTTATCATTCCCATGATCCAACTCGATACAGCCTTCCACCAACGAGGCTTCAACTGTTTTTTCATCCGTGTACGCTTGCAAATTAAAAGAAGTTCCATGTACCTTTAAGCGTAATCCATTGTTCATCTTGATCACGAACGGTATCTTGTTCTTCGAGACATCGAAGAAGCCCTCTCCTTGGAAATTCACTTCCCTGATATTCTCCTTTGCGTTATAAGAATACGTAATATCAGATCCAGAATTCAGCTTAACAACGGAACCATCCGGCAAGACCACCTCCGATCGGCTTCCGTAATCAGCGGTCATTCGAACCAGCATTTCCGGCTGTTTATCAAATACTCCCATTTTCGAAAACCCGAGGACAAGCAATAAAGTAGCCGCCACTCCTGAAATGATATATCCGATATTCACCAAGCGTTTCCGCTTATTATCTCTCTCTTTATTGATACGATCGATCTTATCCCATGCGTATTGAGCATTAAAAGTTTCTTGCTCCAGATAAGAGCCTGTTTCTTTCCAGATCTCTTTATACCGTTTAAAATCTTCTTGATTAGACTCATCCTCAGCCAACCATTCATCCAGAACCGGATCCACGATCTCTTCATTCATCCTCTCCGATAAATGGTCAACGATGTGTTCTCCTATTTGCTTTTTCTTCTCCATGAGTCTAGTCTTTATTTAAATGACACCACAAATAAAAAAAGGTCCTATACGAACCTTGAAAATTTTCTCATTATTCTATACCTCCTTCATCTCCAGACATTCCTTCAACTTCAGTAAAGACATCCATATTAGATTTTTAATTGTTTTCACGGATATAGATAGTTTCTCCGATATTTCTTTCTGCTTCAATCCTTTTACCCTGTGAAGAAGTAACACTTCTCTGCTCCGATCCGGCAAATGGTCTATACAATCATAAAGAGCGATCCTAAACTCTTCTGTTTCCAGTTGATTATCCTCATAGGATAGAAGTAATAAGTCTTGATTCTCTGATAAACTTCCCGTCTGCACCTTTGATCGGATAAAGTTCAAGGCCAGATGTTTAGCCATCCGATATAAATATCCTGATACATTTTCCTTTATCTCTATTCTCCCCCTATTTTTCCATAAATTCAAGAAAAGCTCTTGAACAACATCCTCCGCATCATTTCTATCCATCAATAGACTATACACATACTGACAAAGACGCCCGTAATAACGATCAAACAGTTTATTATAACTGATATAATCATTATTTCCGATCGCTATCATTAAAACCTTATCGGCATGAATTTCCTGCATACAATCTTTATTATCATGAATATTCGCAATCGTCTTTACAGGTAAATGAGTTTCGGCAAGACTATGGCTAACAAAAAGAAGAACGAAGATATAAAGCGAACAGAATCAGTTTGTAATCGAGGTTTAAAAAGATGCTTAGTTGATAGATCTGAGATTTCATAAAAAGGAGGAATAGATTATAAATATATATGGTTGAGTGATTTACGGTTTATCAACAAAACCATAGTCTTGCCGAGACTCAGTTGTAATAGATCTCAGAAATATATTTTACAAGGGATCAATCGTGTCTTTCCTCAAATCTCCTGTAACGCAAATGTAGAAAAATTATTATTCGATTGGTTATTTTAATATTTATTTTCCTGCAAAATTATTATTTTTGGAAAAAACAGAACGTAATCTCCGATTTTATCTACGAATAGTTTAAAATCTAAGTTGTCATGAAAACATATGCTGAAAGAAAACAGAGAACACCGCATACCCTTGTTGGTCATGTTGGTAATTCCAAGCAAGCATCTTTGTGTGAAATATTACAGTCTTCTCATGATAAGTTGCTTGAGAGGAAGGCTATTCAATGTCAAATAAATAATAACAGTCCAGGAACTAAAATAAAAGACGAGCTAAAAATACCATCAGTCAATAATTTTGTACCCATTCAACGATATGCTACCTTCACGGAAGGTGGGAAAATTTATAATATTTCCAATTCTGGCCAAGCTATTTGCGGCTTGGAATATCCAAATCACGAATTGTATGTATTAGATTTTAATACTATTATGCAAAAGGAAGGTGCTATGATTGAGTTTGTGCCAAAGGAAAAAAGACAATTTACAAGACTCAATTCAACATACCGTACAAAAGAGTATATCCGGGTAGAACCGAAATGGAAAAAGGAACATGATTTTTCGAGTAAAAAGTTAATTTCAAGTTTTTCAAATCTTAATGATGTTACAGGTGGATATAATGAAGAATTTAATTCGCTCTATCAAGAGGTGAACGAGATAAGAAAAAGCAGTGAGAATTTAAGGAAGTTCTTTGTTCAGTTGCAATTTAAATGGCCGGTCGAACAGAGTCAATTTACTTCTGTCTATGAAATGTATAAAGAAATTCACATTAAACTTTCCTCTTGGCTCTACCCAGAAAGAGGTAAAAAGCCTGTAACTGGAAGTTATGATACCTTGATCGAAAATTTAACCACATTGAAGTCTGATCTGGAAGTAGCCTTGTCGCCCTCTTCCTATATACCTACCGTCTTTGATAATAATAGTGAAAGGGATGATGTCCACGAGATGTATGGTCCGATTGTAAATAATATAGATTCCCTTATATCGAAATTACGACAAATAAAGAGTCGTATCTCAATTGATACCTTAGGTCTATGTACCAGAGAGGCATTTCTTTACGAACAAACCCACTCTGAAGAGGTTAAAATGCCCAGAGGGTGCGATATGGTTGCCTCTCTGTTTGGCCGATACGAAAGTCAAAGTAAATCTAGCATGTTGAATTTTACAGTGAAAGATAGTACCGCTCATCATTACGCTACCATTATCTCCCAAGACAATTCGGATTATATAACGATAGAAGGGTTTGCCAAAAAGAATTATGCGGGTGTAGACGATACTTGGGAATTTTTTATGCATGGACATTTTAATACCTCTCCCGAACAAGCATTTACGGATTATACGAAAATAAGATATACTTATTTCGATCAGTTTAAGGGAGGAATCGATCCAACAAGACCCCATACATCCAAAGAAACAGGTAATTGTTATTCTGATACAATTAATTCTTTTATGGGTAATTATTATAAAAAGAATGAGTAAATAGAACCTCTATAATATTTCTACAGAATAGGAGGCGACCTCTAGCGATCGCCTCTATTTTTCTTAAAGTTTTTCTATTCTACTTCTACCACAACCATTACAGGAAAATGATCAGATGGCGTACGAGCGACATACTTCTGCATGGAAACTTCTTTAGGGAAGTTCGCATCCTGTTCCTTTTGAGCGCTTTCTTTTGCTTCCGAACGATACGTATCCGTCAAGACTCCGTACTTTTTCACATCAAACTCTTTCGTAAGGAATAAATGATCGATACGACTGTCTGTTTTGCGATCCGCATGGAAGGCATTAAACGTGCCGTTGGGTACATACCGGAAATCCGCTATCTGATAAGAATCCCGCATAATACCGGAATTGTCCAGTAATAAGTAGGATTCATTATGTTGATCCACATTAAAATCACCTGTTAGAATCGCCGGTAGCTTCTCCGGAAATTCTTTCAACTTCTTAAGGATAAGTTTCGCGCTTTCCGCACGGGCCTGTACGCCAATATGATCCATATGTAAGTTAAAGAACAAGAAAGTAAAGCCGGTTTGTTTATCCCGAAATTTACCCCATGTGCAAATACGGGGAAGAACGGCATCCCATCCCTTATTGGGGCGATCGGTTATCGTAGACAACCAAAAGTCCCCATGATCCAGTACCTCAAACTTCTCCTTACGATAAAATATGGCAGAGTGTTCCCCGGCTTGTTTACCATCATCACGCCCTACCCCGATATAATCATAACCGGGCATCGCATTTTTAAGGTCTTGCAATTGCTGGTACTTGCCTTCTTGAGTTCCGAAAATATCAAAACCGTGAAACTGAATCAACTGGGCGATATACGGATACCGTTGCCCCCAGCCATTACCATTCGTCGAGTCACCCGCATTCGCGTTACGCAAATTATAAGTGGCAACTACCATAGACTCCGCCTGCAACGCAAACACGGAGCAAAGGAGAAATAAGAAAGAATAAATTAGCTTCTTCATACCTTTATAATTATTTTTAACATCCTAATCCTTAAACTCAAAATTCAGCCTCAATCATAATCGGGAAATGGTCTGAAGGGTAATGACCGTATTGGAACTCATTCAACGTACCATATTTATTCACGTGAATATTCTTGGTAACGAAAATGTAGTCAATTCGATTCTTCATCGGAGCATTCAAATTAAATTGATTTGTCGTTCCTACCGTTCCATAGGGTGGTGTTTTTGAGATTTCCCGTGAATCCAACAGTAAACCATCGGATTTCAATATTTGTATAGGCTCAGAATCCGGCGTACCATTGAAATCACCTACACAGATAGCAGGGGAATCCCCCGCTATCTTTTTAATATTAGCCAACATAATCAAAGCAGACTCATGACGGGCCACTTTACCGATATGATCGAAATGCACACTAAAGAAATAAAATTCCTTTCCCGAAACCTTATCCTTCAACTTCGCCCAAGAACAAACCCTCCGGCATTGCGCATCCCAGCCAAAAGAAGGCTTATCCTGTGTCTCCGACAACCAGTAATTTCCCGAGTCCAATAATTTAAACCGATCTTTCTTAAATAAGACCGCGGCATGTTCCCCTGCCTCTTTTCCGTCATCCCGACCTACACCAACAAACGTATACGTACCATCTTTCACCAAATCCTTCACTTGGTGAATCAGTCCTTCCTGGATTCCAAAGACATCAAAGTCATGGAAATGAACCAAAGATACCGCCATGTCTTTGCGGTGTGCCCATGAATCATCCTTATCCCCCTCATTATCATACCGCAGATTAAAACTACCCACGTTCAGTTTACACTTCTGTTGTCCGGATATCCCTATGCAGAAAGTAAATAAAGAGATAAACACTATAATTAAGTTTCTCATGATACCCCCTTGATTACCAACCCGGATTCTGGCTTAGATTCGTATTGAACTGGATTACAACCTCCGGTATCGGATACAAGTACTGACGAGTCGGCCAGCTCCGTCCAGCATAATTATACTCCATCAAATAACCACCTTGAACCGGCTTCACGTTTAGCACATTACTCTTATTTGTACCTACATAGACACCAATCGCAGCATATTTCTCATCAGCGATTTTGTCCGTATCATAGAAATAGGCGTCATAATTACCATCGCCATTCACATCCAGCGGTTGGTTAAGTGACGGGATAAAGATACCTTCCCAAGGATCGTTCACCCAAAGATCGCAACAATTCCAACGTTTCAAATCATTTAGGCGCAAGCCTTCCAGACAAAGTTCAATACCACGTTCGCGACGGATCTCCAACAAGGAAGGATCAGAGATCGTCGGGTAATAAGAAGCGATATAAGGTTCCGCAGATGACGGACGGGTTGTCAATGTACCTGTCTGTGGTGTGCCTCCCGTAATTCCCGCACGAGAACGAAGCGCACCTATCGTAGCCGCCCAATCCGCATCAGTCAGTTCGCCTAATTCAGCCTTAGCCTCAGCATAGTTCAACAAAACCTCAGCATAGCGCATGATAGGAATGTCATTATCATTCGTAGCCGCATCATCGTAAGCCACGTCATCCATGGCAAACTTCGTAAACTGATATCCCGTCAATGTATGTCCCGTGAAATTAGCTGCCGTCGGCTCATAAACACCAGAAGCATTCTTACGGGTATAATCCGCTCCCCGGATCGTCTGGTTCAAGCGGGTATCACGTCCGGTTGTCTCCTCCACGAAATTCTTATAGCTTCCATCCGCTTTTTTCTCGACATAAGGCGTACCATCCGCATTCAAGTATGACAGCATAAATTTACGGCTCATGCATAAGTGTGGTCCGTAAGTAGAGGAATTATACCACCAATTCTGCTCACCCAGTCCTAACACCTTGTCAGTCTCGATAGCCATCATTACCTCCGTGGTAACGGCCTTATCGGCAATGAAAAGTTCGCGATACGCTCCACGGCCATCGCTATAAGCACCCGAAGTATAAAGTTTGTACGGTCCGTTATCCATAACTTCCTTAGCCGCCTCAGCCGCTAGTTTATATAAATCTTTGGCCGAATATTCCGTACATCCCGTACGAGCGATATCCAATTGGTCAGCGGCATGATATTTACGCCAAGCAGCCTCAAACAAGCAAACACGAGATTTGAAAGCGGCAGCTGTCCATTTATTTACGATCGTTGAATTATGCGTGACATCCTCTTCCAATATATTCGTATACGCATAATCCAAATCCTCCAAGATATGCCCGATAATCACATCACGCGTATCACGCGGGTTATAAAGATCCGGGTCTTCAGCCTCGTTAAATACCTTATCAATCCAAGGTACCTCGCCATATTGTACCAATTTATCAAAATAGAAGCGAGCACGGAACAAGCGTGCGATACCATTATAATTGTCACGGATAGTCGTGCTTAGTGACTCATTCACGTTATTCTCCAAAAAGAAATTTATATTACGAAGAGCGGACCATGACCAACTCGTCGCGCTATTCGTAGTATAAGCGCCAACCTCCATACCACCCAAGGAATTTTTCACCCCATAATCTGCCGTAGCATCACGCCGGAAAGCGCTTCCTCGGGAAGGCAAGACATTGTAAAATGAGTACGTATACGTCTTCAAACCATTCTCGGAGCTAAACACCATATCCACAGAAGCCTCCGACTTTGGTTCCTCATTCATCTCGCACCCCGAAAATATAGCCAAAAGTGCCACCAGACCGCTTAATAATATATTCTTTTTCATTTCGTATAATCTCCTATTCTTTAAAATGTAACATTCAGGCCGATGCTGAACGACTTCATCATCGGGTAATTATATCCATCACCACTGTTGCTGGAAGTCAAGTCCTTATCCGATTCACCGATATTCGATACATTGACATCCTTGGAATACTTGTAAAGCGGAGACCATGTAAAGAGATTTTCCCCGGAAAGATAAATTCCTACATTTGTCAAATGCAACTTCTTAATCCATTCTGATGGCAAATTATAGCCAACCTGTATGTTCTTCAAGCGTAGATAGGCCGCATTCATCAAATAGCGCGTGTTGGCGTTCTTATGACCTCCATAGAAAGGCGCATAGTAACCCGTGTAACGAGGCAAGAAAGCATCCGGATTCTCTGGAGTCCAATAGTTGTCCACATGCCAAGAGGGCATCTGGTTATACGGACGATTGTACTGCCCCCAGAACGTAGAGGCTTCATTAGACGGATACCAATCTTGCTTACCCACCCCTTGGAAGAAAGCACTTACCCAGATATTGTTCCAATCGGCAGAGAGCGTAAAACTATAAATATAACGAGGCTCCTCGTTACCAATGATCTTACGGTCGCCCGGATCATCTACCGTATTCTGTCCGCGGTCAATATAGCCGTTGCCATTCAAGTCTTCGAACTTAATATCGCCCGGATACAACTTATAGGTTTTCGATGTTTGCATAAGTGGGTTATAATAGGATTGCCCCGCAGCTTTCGCAGCGGCCTCAGCCGCATCGATGCCAGCTTGATCCTGCCACAAGCCATTGGATACAAACCCCCAAATCTCACCGATACGCATTCCCTCGTAATAATTCTTGTCGAGCGACTGATTTGCGTACTCGCTCAATGACATATTCGCGTTATTAAACTTGTCGATCACTGAATAGTAATCCGCCAATGTTCCCTTGATACTATAATTAAACCGCTTACCAGCTAAATCAAATCCATCTTTCCATTCCAAAGACAACTCATAACCATAGGTAGACATATCCGCATAATTACCTTTCGGCGAGGAAGCACCGAACACATCCGGTACGGTCGGGCCATTCACGATCATGTCGGTTGTTTTACGGATATAATAATCTCCGCTCACGGTCAAACGATTGTCGAAGAATCCCAAATCCACTCCGATATCATACGTCGTGGCGGTTTCCCACGTCAAGTTGCCGGGAAGAGCCGCCGGAGATGACATATAATTCTGCCGCAAACCGTCAAGAATATAATCAGACTTGCTGATACCCAATGTCTGGATATACTGATAATTACTCAATCCGGCCGCATTGCCCAAAGAGCCCCAAGAAAACCGGACCTTAGCGTTAGAGATATGTTCGGACTTAACATTCCACCAAGGTTCTTGCGAGATTCGCCAACCCACGGAAGCCGAGGGGAAGAAAGCCCAACGCTCATCACTCGGGAAGCGGGAGGAACCATCGTAACGTCCGTTTACCTCCAATAGGTAGCGATCGTCAAAGGCATAATTCAAACGGAAGAAAGCGCCACCAAACTGATAAGCCTTCCATTGTGAGGTAATGCTCCGGTTATCAGTACCCATCACCAGATTCATGTTGTCCACGTCATCCGTCAACAGGTCATCATTATAAGCATAGATACGTTTGAAGCTAGATTTCTCGTAATTCCATCCAGCCATAGCCTTAAAATAATGTTTCTCGGCAAAGGTTTCCTCAAACTCCGCAAAAAGGTTCGTTGCTAGATAGTTCGTATGATCAGTTGTCTCCGCCAAGTTGGAGTAAGTACCCGTGATATATTCGATCTTACTTTCGCCATTCGCATCGGCCGACCGCGCATATGGCGAACGCACCTGTTTCTTAGTCTTCTCTTGCGTCTTCTGTTGATAAGTAAAATCACCATTCACACGCAAACGGTCACCCAAGAACTTCGCATTGAATGTCGTAGTATTCTTTAAGTTGGAGTTCTTTGTCGTAATACCGCTACGTCCATAAAGCAAATCGCCTACGGTATAGACGGCAGAATAAGTCATCGTACCATCAGGGTTGAACAGTGGCGATGACGGGTGTCCCTCGTCCGCGATATTTCTCCATACCACACCAGAACCTTCCGAATAGGTAATCGGATTGTAGTATTTATTATGGGAAAACTCAAAGTTATTGTTGATCTTCAACCAAGGAGTTAACTGATAACCTCCTTTGAAGCGCATATTATAGGTCTTGAACTTATCCGTTTGCTCATCGCTATCGAAAAGTCCATCGTAACTATAGAAACGTCCTGACAAATAATAATCAAACTTCCCGTCGGAACCCGAGATGGAAAGATTTTGATTCTGCGCAAAGACACTCTTCTTATACATCAGATCATAATAGTCGGTTCCTTCCGGATAATATACATAACGGCCTTTTGTACCGATAGAGCCATCAGAGATCACCGTCCCGAAATCGCCCGTCTCATGACGGCGCTTATACTCGTCCAGCCAAGCCACGGAAAATTGCTGTGTCTTGTTGATACCAGAAGGATTCGCTTGATTGTAATTAAAATAAGCGTCATAAAAATGCTTTGCCCAAATATAACCATCGGAAACTACATCCGGCACATTCTGTGGTGATTGTAATGAATAGCTAGAAGACCATGTCACCTTCGGCTTACCTTCCGTAGCGTTCTTCGTCGTGATCAAAACCACGCCAAATGGAGCACGTGCGCCATAAATAGCGGAAGCGGCAGCATCCTTCAATACGGAAATACTCTCAATATCATTCGGATTTAACATAGAAGGGTCTCCTTCCACACCATCAATCAACACCAAAGCACTACCACCATTGATAGAACCGGCGCCACGTACGTTAAAATCCGCCGTACGCCCCGGTTTACCATCAGACAAGGAAATATTCAAGTTCGGGACAACTCCTTCTAACATCTGAGTAGCGTTAGCCGTAGGACGCCCCTCGAATACATCACTAGTCACTTGCTCTACCGCACCAGTCAAATTCACTTTTTTCTGGGAACCATAACCCACCACGACTACCTCATCCAGCTTCTGCGTGTCCTCATGAATAGATATAACCAAATTATCTTTATTGCCTACCGGAACATCTTGAACCACATAACCAATATAAGAAACCTGAAGTATCGCATTCGGAGTTACCTCAATAGAGAAATGACCATCTATATCCGTGATGGTACCATTGGTAGATCCTTTCACGACCACATTCGCCCCGATGATTGGTTCCCCTTTCGGGTCTGTAATCGTACCGGTAACTTTCTTATTACCTTGTTGCTGAACAGTTTTTACCGATGATAAAACGATCTGATGACCCGATTTCAATACATAAGCCACATTCGCTTGCTTTGCTATCGCATCCATTACAGCATTAATATCCGCATCTTCCACGTCAACAGAGATCGGAGAATTCAGACCTTTGATCCCATCATTATAGAAAAAACGATATTCAGTCGTTTCCTCTAATTCTTTAATAACCTCCCGCATCGGTCTATCCTTTACCGACAACGATATCTGGGCGGCAATCGCAACTCCGGAAAAGCCCGACAATAATTGGGCATACAAAAGTGTCCGGAAAAAAGAGTGCTTGAAATTACTCATTTTTAAAAGTTTTTTAATAATACATAGATTTTAAACAGGTAACTTTACAAGCAAATCATTTACATATTCTATCTTATTTATAACCGGCTAGTTATTTCCTTGAAGATATTATATACAAGTGATTTTGCTTAAGAGGAAGAAGGGCCTTGCCTTTCTTCTTTTTTTACTACAATCATCTAGCTCATCTCATAGGCTTCTTCTTTATTAGGTTAACACTCAACTTTCTATTTCTCATTTAAATAAATAGTATCACCTACCGACACATACGTAATCGGAGCCGTAAGGCTTATTATTTCAAATACATTATCCAGACTATTATTTCGGATCACCCCCGAGAAACTGTAGCCTTTAATCTTATTGGACAAAAAACGAACTTCAACATTATACATTCGATTCAACAATACCGCGATCTCCTCCAACGACTCGCCAGAGAAGGCCAGTTCATTCGTACGCCAAAGACGGGCATAAGAAGCATTTGTCGGGTGATTAACAGATAATATATGACTAGACTTATTAAAAACCGCACTCTCATCCGGAGACAGAATCACAAACTCTTTTCCAACCGCTGTTCGTACACTGCCTTCAAACAAGGTCGTAACCACCTCGTCATCTTCCTCATACGCCTTCACATTAAAAGCTGTGCCTAGCGCCTCGACTTCCATATCCCCCGCATTTACCAAGAAACGGCGCAATGTATCTTTCGAAACTTCAAAATAAGCCTCACCAGATAAAGAAACTGATCTTTCTTTCACGCCATAATCACTCTTATAATTAAGTTTAGTATGCGAATTTAACCATACTTTCGTCCCATCAGGAAGAACCACGCTAGCACGTTGCCCATTATCTGCCAACACCACATAATCCAATGGATCAGGTGGTGGAACCTGTCTCATATTATACCAATGGGAGCCAATTCCAAGGCCTATACATATTAAAGCCACCGCCGCATAAGAAAGCCACTTCCATAAGGTATGCGGTTTCTTCTTTATCTCCAAAGTTTTCTCCTCTTGTCTTATCCGCTTTTTAATCTCACAGAACATCTGTCCTTGTAGCTTAGGAGGAAGCTTTTTCCCGGAAGATTCTTCCCATCTAGACTTATAAAAAGCCATGATCTCTTCCTTATGATCGGGATCGCTAAACCACGCCAAAAGAGTTTGCTCTTCTTCCGGTGAAGTCTTGCCACTCATAAAGCGATCTAATAATTCGATATGTGTATACGTTTTTCTCATCGTGTAATAAGTATATCCCGAAGAAGAGCTTTACCCTTACACGGAAAAATCAAGAAAGCCTTGATTTAACACAAATTAATACCACACTTGTTTTCCGCCTTCATAAGTAAACGGGCGATGTTCTTTTCCTCGTGTATGGTTATGAATACGAAAAATAGATTCCCGTGGAATATTTTGATAAATTAATTTATTGTCTTCGGCATACTGTTTACCTAATGATATCCACTTTTTGTCCCAATAGAAGAGTTCATATAATTCTCCCGTTACGATCTTATTATCATCATTCCTCGGATAAAATTCCACCTTCGCTATCTGTTTAGGTTCGCCTAGATCTAGAACAACAAATTGATCTTTTTGAAATTGATCTGGTTGATAATAAGACACTCGGTCCTGATCTGTCACCAAATCGAGACCATGTCCTTTAGTCCCTTCATTTCCACCCCACTCTCCGGAAAACTGCTGGCCATCGCCTCCAAATACTTTTATTTCCGCTATAGCGTAAAAATAGCCCAATGGCTGTGTTTCTTGAAAATCACAGATCAAATAACGATATTTTTGGGAAACAGATATACGGAAACTATCCACATAAAAGGGAGGATTTTCAATAGAATATATCAAAGAACGATCCGAAAGATCTTTCTTGTTACAAACATAAAAGCGGGTTCCTATCGTTCCTGCGGCTTGAAGCGCCGTATTCATTCTATATGGAACTTTTGAATAGAATGTAGCAGAACTTTCCGCTTTTTCAAAATCTGGTAATAACTTACGTAATTTACCTTCACGAGTCAGAATAAACGCATCTCCAGCAGGTCGTATCTCTCCATCATTATAATAAGCGGGAAGATAGAGCATGTTAACCCCCATTTTAGGAAAACGTACCTTGGAACCTTCCGGTCGCCCCCAACACACTGGATTCCAACCAATAATATCATAGCAACATAAATAGACATATTCTTTGGGATGTTTCTCATTCCAAAGTGGTACCTCTATATCTTCGCATACGACATACTGGTCCGTGATATCTTGAATCCCCGGATTTTTGAATAAAGGAGGTATTTCTTCTTTAGACAAGATAGCGAGCGAGTGGGGTTGTATCCGATAGTTATACCTATAGACTTTAGGAGCAGTCCTACAATATTGAATAGTAATAGTCGACGGAAACATATCAATTTTAGATTGATAGACATCTCTCCAAAACATCCCGTCTATCTTAATGTCATCCTTAGTAAGGAAAGGTCTTTGTGTATTATCATATATCATGCCGAATTGCTTACTCCCTATAATCTCGACCCATGAATGAGGATATTGTGAATTTCCCCAACAGGGAACCATATTTAATGCAGCAGGTATACCATTCGCCCTCAATGCAGCAATTTTATATGTAGACTTTTCTAAACAAGTTCCCATTTGAGTGGCTACTATATTTTGGAAAGTCATAGGACGCAATCCTTGATATTTACCGGTAAAGATTATCCATTCATTGAGAAAGCCCTGCTCTACCTCATCCGATATAGCTTTACCAATTTCTTCATACGAACACATATACATAGAATCTCGTAGTGAAGCATATTTTCGATCAAAATAACTCCCAGCATGTTCCCAATGACAATTATCTGTAGTGTAAGGGAGTACATAATCAAAGAAAATATCCCAGTCCATATTCTTACACCAAGGATATCGCTCTTTATTTTGAAAACACTGATCTATATGATGTATAAGATAATCAGAAGACAATTCTTTCAAATCAGATAAAAAGCGAGGATTTACTTTTGTATAAGAATACAATTTGTTTATACTATCATATATAGCGTATTGGATATCATATAAAAAGGAACCGTATGTCTCTCTATAATTAGCGAAAGCATCGAAATACACATGGTTTCCTTTCACCGAGTTACTATCTAATACTTGCTTCCCTATCATATTACTTATTAGAAAGCGGGCAGCTTCCTGTTTCTTCTGATTATCCTTATAATGATCTAGAACAGCTTCTAACTCCGATCTATTTTCTCCGGAGTTATCCAACGCTAATTCCAATAGAACATTTTCATTCGAAGAACAAGCATAAAAAGTTAAAATAATAAAGAAAAAAAAGTATCTTACTATCATAGCTAAAATGCTTTTTTACTACCATGTAAATGTAACCTTTGATAGATCAAAAGAATACAGATGATAATCATCATCCCAGCCCAAGGCTATTAGTTCTTTATCATCGTTTGTCACACAAATATTGAATAGTTTTATATCAGTAACTAATCGACAAATACATTTTCCACTCCAATCATATACTAAAATGTCATTACTTAACATAGTATCTAACATTCTTGTATTAGTATGCTGATTCAACTTTTTCCCTGAATATAAAGTATAAATATAACGATCAGTCGCATATATATCCGTATAACCGATTACATTCTCTTTGCCATGCTTTATGCCGTTCCTGCCAGATCTACTATCATCAATGTATATAGGATAAATATCGTGATAACGTTTTATGAGCATTGGAATCGTATCTATCTGATATAGTTCAAAGATAGCGCCAGAGGCCGCAACCGTAGCCAATCTATCTAATACTGAATTATAAACCATATAGCCTTGATAGGCAAATGTTTTACTTTTACCTCCACTATCGTTCCCATCATTTGGAAAATCGCCAAAAGACTTCACATATTTACCTGCACAATCAAACAAAGCATATCTCTTAGTATTTGTTTCCTCTTTATCAAGGAGTCCAGAAACGACATACCCATGCTTTGTTTGAATAGCAGAGAGAAACATATATTCCAAATTCACAATAGAAGAAATACTTTTAGATAAACTTTTGGTTATAATTTGTTTCTTTTGTATATCCAATATAATCACATTTGATTTATCTTTCTTTTGCATCAAACGAGGCATGATGTTTTCATCTGGGCCTTCTCCTGTTTGGGAAAAAGATAGAATACTGTCTTTTGTATAATATATTTTATCCAAAAGAGAATCACCTAAATAATTCTCTTTGATTAGACATTTCTCACTCTCAAATAGCATCATCCTCCCAAACGAACTTAACTTATAAGTATCCGCATTGAGTTGATTTGCTTTTATATTAACGACTTGTAGAAAGTACTCTTTGGGATCTATTTCGTTCTGTTGACAAGAGGCAAAGTGTATAAAAATAAAAATTATAATTAATATATATTTCTTCATATTATTCTTTTCAAACAGCTGAATCATTATACTTCTCTTTGCTTTTACATAGCCTAAATAGTCTAAATATCAGTTTATCATCATCATAATTTGTATTTTTATAATGATTTTCAGAAATATACAATCCTTTTTCATCAATATACATCAGATTTGGATTATATGTATATTCAGGAAAAACAGTCTCACCTATTATATTAAAGTTTTTATCTAGAATTATAATAGAAAATATCTTTCTTCCAAAATCCCACAATTCCATATAGTTTTCTCTATTATCTATCTCTGTTTTCAAATAGCAAACTCTATAATACACATCACGGTATTTATCATATAACAAGTTACCATAATTTGGATTTTCACACATAGATTTTAATGTTCCATTATAATCATTCGGCATCACAACCCTATCAATATAATTACTTTTTACATTCACTCTTTCAACAATATTGTGATCTATAGAAGTTATAAATACATCTTCTTCATAGAAAAAAGAATAGATAAATTTATCACCATTAAAACATCTACTAAAATACAATTCTACACCAGCATTCTTTTTTTTATTATCTGCACCACTAAATCGGGGATATTCAAATGGAAGTTCTTGTACATTCCCTGTATTTAGATCAATCATTGCAGATACAGGGTTGGGATATTTCCATCGATTACACTCCGACAATACAAAAAGATTATTATTAAATTTAAGTATAGGGTGATAACTAAACGACAAAGAGTTACATACGTTTAAAACATTTCCATCTTTTGATTTTCCATAATAAAATTTTTTATTTATTTTCCCCTCTTTATTTACACTATATATTTCCGGGAGCTGTAAACTCGTCAGATAAATACTATCTAGACTGTCAATATAATACCCTAAGAAAAAACCAACTCCATTATCTCCCTCTATATCAAGATCTATTTTGAAGGCCATTTCTTTTGTCTGTATATCATAAAAAACAATCTGATTTTTGAAACCATTTTGAAAACTAATATATTGATGTCCATCTTTATCTGTATAAGGAAATAGAGCTTTAATATATGGTTCTACATCATAATTCAAATCAAATGTCATATTACTATCCTTTTCCAAGTAATACATATAATTTATTTTTTCACAAGACAAAAGAGAAATTAAGCTTGATAATATTATTAGCAAATAATATCTTTTCATTTTATAAGTATTTGAGATAAGTTTCAATCGTAATAATTAGGTTCTACAACGAATTATATAGATCAAAACAAAGTTATTTTATTACATATTTCACTACAAAAACGTTATAGAACCATAAAATTAATCACATGGAGCACAACCAATAGACCCACTATTACAACAAGCTCTTGTATCTAAGTTCAACCAGCAACTCCAATGAGTAGTACATTCTTCACCCGCAAGAGCTTCTATATTGCTTAAAGCTAATCCAGACAAAGAAGGATCAATATTATTTTTTAGAATATTAATCATCACCAAACAGAAAACAATAACAATAAGAATAATTCTTAATTTCTTCATAACGCTCATAATATAATTATTTATAAGATCTTTATATTTTGCCTAATCTTCTTTAGTTAGAATAAGATATCCTCTGTATATTTTTTTACATTTAAATAAATTTTAAACTTTCACATCACCTCCTTTCTGATAATATTTTGGAGCGAAGAACTTGCTGTGATAGTTTCTAATATATCAGGCAAGTTTCCCTTTTATAATTTGACTTTATCAAATCGTATTTCCCCGTACATTGAGTTTAATTAATTGATTTGTATTACATTTTACTGTGATTGTCTCATCAAAGAGTCCCTTATTTTCAGGTGTCACTCCCACTTTAATATGAAGAGATTCACCGGGCTGAACTGGATGTTTATCAAACAAAGCTTGAGCACATCCACAAGTGGTAGTTACATCTATAATAACTAAAGGTTGGTCTCCTGTATTGACAAGCGTAAACAAAGTGTCTTTACTCTTCCCTAAAGGAATAGTTTCTAGTAAGAGTGATTCCTTTTCCACTTTTACGGTTGTCTGAATTGGTGCAACAGGTTGTTTCCTACCTATTTCTTCCAAATATAATTCTTTTACGTTCGGGTTATGGACAGGATTACCTATCACTACCACTTTATTATTCTTGTCTAATAAAAATACTTGAAACCGAATATCTTTTGGAAAATGATTGAGCTGATTTAGACTGTCTGATCGATCCAAGCAAATCGGCTTGTCAAAATTCTCTCTTATTAATAAAGAATGTATCTCCCACTGATCATCAAACTGAAAAAAAAATAAGAAAGGGATATTCTTCTGACTGATAGAATCTGTATATCGGATAAATTCTTTCCAACGGGATAATTGCAATTTACAACTCGTACAACCAATTGAGTCTACAAAAACCAAGACTTTGTAATCCGAAGTCGGGATTACGAAATTAGTTGTATCAGATGCAAATCTGGTAAAGACCATATTTTCCGGAAATAGAATCTGCTTACCCTGCCATTCTTTAACCAACAATGTTATTATTTCCTTTTGCTTATCTTGACAAGCTGATAGGAAAATTGTTAATAGTAATATGATTAGATCTAAAGGTCTCATTTTATGTAAATGTATATACGTTTGTTCATCATATAATATAATACGTATATCCGATAAAAACTATCTACCCCTACAAACCACAAGATATTTAATGCTTATTAACTATAAAAAGAGTGTTATAAGGCAAAGAAAGCCATCAGAAGAAAGTCGATCTCGCAAAAAACGCAAAGCCCTACTCAACTGTGTCTCCACAGTCTTTTCTGAGATAGAGAGGCGTTCCGCTATTTCTCTATATGATAAATGTTCATGACGGCTCAAACGGAATATCTCCCGACGTGATGGCGGTAATTCTTCTATCAAGCTATTAATATATTCCCGTAAAGACTCTGCGTCGATTCGTTCTTCCATAAGCGAATCGACATCTGATAGCTGTCGTTGTAGGCTTTCCGTCAGTTTTTCAGAGAGTAACCGGTTTTCTGTCTCTTTATAAACCAAGTTACGGGCTATGGTGAATAGATAGGCATCAAAGTTTTGTTCCGGATCTATAGTCTCATGCTTCTCCCAGATTTTAAGAAAAACGTTTTGGGTCAAATCCGCCGCCATAGATTTATCATATAGCAACGAATAAACAAAATGATATACATGCTGATTATATTCCCAAAATAGAGTTTCAAAAGCCTTTTCATCCCCATTCTTCAGATCTATAAGCAAATTTCCATCCATTTTCATATCACATATATATTATATATCCCCGCCATACCAACTTATCTCCATTCTGCTTATTCGCAGTTCATATACTTTAGTTCTGATGAAACTACGTCTTTTATCTAATGTAAGTCCCTAAATAACAATCATCTATATCTATTTTTATTTAGATCTATACTGCTATTGGTTATTCTACCATTTAGTTACTCACTGATTTTCTATCTCTTATCACCTTTATCCTCTATTCAAATCAATGTAGTTTCATCAGAACCTAGAACAAGGTTACAAGTGAAGATTCAAATATAAACAAACATCATTACATATCGCAAATATACAAAAAAATGTAAATACAGTATGAGTATCCTTGAAATCTAGTTAAATTCTACTTGAGGACAAAGAATGTCCTCACTAATTATCCGCTTCGCAAATGATATATTGATAAAGGTCGGAATGCCCGGTTTTATCGATTATCTTATGCTTTTCGAGTTGGAATTTCAGTTGGGCCAAACCAAGAGCGCCAAAGCCGGGAAGGTCTAATAAAGAGTCGAGTCCGTTTTTGAGGGCGTAACGTAGAATATCTTCTATGATTTCTATTTTCAAGGTTGTAAGGCATTTACGGATATAGGGCGCTAAGGTGAGACGGGTAATGGGTTGGCATATCCGTTTCGCGGCATTTAAGGGAACGGGGGTAAGTGATCGGGGAGATTCGATACATAGACCGTTTTGGAGCGCCTTTTTATATAATCTTCTCAATTCGTATTCCATGTTCCTGTTCTCTATCCACAGACGTTCTATCTCAAGGTCTTGGTTCGTGATTGTTTTCTTGTATTCGGTCAGGAAGCCCATGTTTTCTTGCAAGCGGAGCGATATGACCTTATATCGGCGACAGATTCCGTCGTAGGATATACCACAACGTTTAGCTACGTCTTCTATCTTGGCTCCGGAAGTTATTTCCGTAAAGATAAGTCGGTCTTTCTTGTCGTGTATGAATGTTGATAGTTCGGCGATAATGAGTTTAAGTAGGGGAGAGATGTTTTTAAGGGATCGCAGGCAGAAAAGGTAATCATCGAATTGGGAGATGATCTCGTTTATCTCTTCTTCCTTGTCTTGGATGATAAGTTGCAGGTATAGCTTTTGTATTCCCATACGCTCGATATGGGAAATGAATTCACGCAAATTGGTCAGATCGACTAGGCGAACACCTTGCTTCACGACGTAAGATGTTATTTTTTTAGATATCGCCCATTGCTGGATTTCTTGAGATGGAAAGCCGGTGATACGAGCGGCTTCTTCAAGAGTAATAAACTCAGGCATAACTATTTGATTAAAGTAAAACTTATACTATTTATCTTTAAAAAGGGCGTTATTTGGCGTTATATTGAAGAGCTGGCCTTTCATTATAAAATAAAGAAAGGGCGATTGGCTGAAAATATTGTTGACAAAGGCTCGGCCAAGCCTCAACACTCAATAAAGTCAGCCGCACGCCCCCCTTATCTGTATACAATAATCTATCTATACTATACAGTAGCATAGATAACACGTATATCTAATAAAGGGCTGCGGGGCTTTCTCTGTGCATTGAGTGTCTCGAAAAATTTGGCCGATTTTTGTCAACTCGCACAAATATCGCACGCAACACAAGGCTTCTAACTTAAAAGCCTTTTATTGTCGCAAATATACGTATTAAAAATATTTTAGTCTATGATAATCCATACGTTTTCTATTTTATCATTGTTTTACTACCAACAAAGAAAGAATAAGTAGATAAAAACCTACGCTTTTACCTTTTGCTTTTCTGTCTTAATTACTAGCTAGGCAAATATATGATATATTCTTTAATTATAATTGATTATTAAGGGAAAAATCAAGATGGCGATCCATCAAACAGTACGAAGACTACTACCCTAAAGTCTACGGAATGACCTTACAAAATACTTTTATAGCGCAAAAAAGATTAGGTACATTGCCAAATGGCTTTTTTAGGTAGAAAGTTACCAGTTAACTAACATTTCAAAGTAAGTTAGCTTCAACGGCAAAGTAAGTTAACTTCATAAATCCGGGTTGAAATCCGCAAACGACATACAACACGCGTCTACACTCCCAACACTATATAACCGCTATGGATATTTGAAGTATTGATAATAGGCGGTTTACTTCTGTTATCCGTAACTCCAACCTTATCAGTCAACAAGCCTTTCATTAAAAGATAAGCACATCATAATGGCACGACTGTGCCATCTCAATGGCACACCATTGCCATAAGGAAGGCACAGCTATGCCACGCTGATGGCACAGCCGTGCCACGATATGGAAAATGATTGGCACTGCGGAAGTCTGTTAACTAGACAGTTAAGGATGGATAAATAATTATTCCCCTAACTTATCAAGCAACTCATACGACGGAACGAAGAAAAGAGTTCCCGTTATCGGCGTGCTGAAGTCCAGCAGACGATCCGTATTGCCTACAGGATCACCGACGAACATATTCTCCAGCATTCGTCGGGTGGTGCTGAACGTGCTGGCATAGGCGATAAAATAGGTACCGTATTCACCTTTGGAGGTATGGGCGAATGGCATGTTAGCACGGACTATTTTCAGATCGTCTCCGATGTTCGTCACGGCGTTATGGGCGTTCTTCGGTTTTTCCTCATCTGATAGCTCAACATCGTTGAATTTACGGCGACCGATGACTTTCTCTTGCTCTTCCACTGGAAGCGCATTCCATGCCACCATATCATGAATGTATTTTTGCACAAATACATAACTTCCGCCCATAAACTCGGGGTCCTCATCGCCTATTACCGCGAAACGATAGGGGTCTTCATCCACGGCAGGATTCTCCGTACCGTCCACGAAACCGATAATCGCCTTACCGTCTCTATACCGAAAACCGTGGGTCTCATCGATCGATTCCACGACACCTCGCAGTTTCTGGTCTATAATGGAGGCGAACTCAAAGCACAGTCCCATCTGCTTACAGCGGATGTGGAATAGTAAATCCCCGGGGGTAGAAACAGCCGTAAGCTTAACTCCTTTGATCTCTTCAAACGGTTGCAATTCTTTGGGGTTTCCTTGCTCCGGAAAGAAACGTTTCCAAGCATCCGCCCCGAATCCTATCGTACAACTGAATTGCATATCAGGATAGCGATTGCGCATACTACGTATCAAAGCGGAGAAATTAGCGCACACGTCCTTTACCTTATCAATCGTGTCGGGGAGATCTTTTAGAGCATAGACAATGAAAACCGCATTCTCGCCCGGTTTTTGGGTAACATCTTGCGGATAGTTAGCGTTCAATGGATTTTGTAGAGAGTTCATAGCACATCTTTAATTATATTGTTATTATATGGATATAACTCTATAGATGCGCTCTTGTTCAAGGAAATGTAACGAAAAATGTCCTAGCGGTTATTTTTCAATATCTATTTGTAGAGACGGGGCGTGCCCCGTCTCTACAACTGGGTAGTTATTTCACCTCCACGCTGATTCTCTGCTTGATATCTGAGGCGGAGGCTCCTAGTTGGAGGATGAACTCGCCGGGTTCTACGACGAATTGGCTTTGTGCCTCACTATAGAAAGCTAAAGAGGATACGGGGATGTCCAACGTGATTCGCCGACTCTCACCGGGTTTAAGGAATACCTTCTTGAAGCCTTTTAACTCCTTGACCGGACGCATCACGGAGCAAACCGGATCGCTTACATACAATTGGGCTACCTCAGCTCCTTCACGGTCTCCGGTATTGGTTAGGGTGAAAGTCGCTTGGATCGTATCCGCTTGATCGTACGTCTCTTTATCCGTATTCAGGTTGGAATAGTCGAATGTCGTATAGGATAAGCCGTAACCGAACGGATAAACGACCGGAAGCCCCTTCGTATCGAACCAGCGGTAACCGACCAAGATATCTTCCTCATAATTCACTTTCAGATCCCTGCCGGGGAAGTTGCCCAACGCATGCGCCGGAGATTGATCCAAGCTCACGGGAGTGGTGAACGGCATCTTTCCGCTTGGATTCACCTTGCCGGATAATACGTCTACCAAGGCATTTCCTCCTTCCATGCCGTTGAACCAAGCCCAAACGATAGCCGGGGAACAAATATCTACGGCAGCCATATTCAACGGCGATCCGGCGATCATGACCACGATCGTACGAGGATTCGCCTTTACCACCTCTTGAATCAACTCAACCTGCCCGTATGGGATATCCATATTCAGACGGTCGAACGACTCGGTATCATAATCATGGTTCAAACCACAAACCAAAAGGGCCACGTCACTCGTGCGGGCAACCTCTACCGCCTCTTTCAATAATGCGTCGCTTTCCTGTGTCTTGGAAGAGAAAGTACCAGAGCTTTGCCCATTATTGCTTCCCTCCACGAAAGTAGATAACTTCTCATAGCCTTGGGCAAAACGGATATCCACCTTATCGCCCCATTTCGCACGAAGCGCCTCTAATGGAGTTACCTCGTAAACCGCCTTGATCTCGGAACTCAAGCCACCATTAGAATGTTTGCGGGTAGCGTTATCGCCAATTACCGCCAGACTCTTGATCGAGGAGAAATCCAACGGGAGAAGATTATTCTGGTTCTTCAATAAGACAATGGCTTCGGCAGCCGCGTCATAAGTGGCTTGCTGATGCTCTTTCGTATTCATGGAGCCGGGGCCGAAACGCTTTTTCGGGTCCAAGACATTCGTCTTGATCATCACACGTAAGACATCGCCCACCTTCTCGTCCACCAAGCTCATAGGAACCTTACCGGACTTAACAGCCTCGATCAAGGGGTTGGCATAATACCAATCCTCATATTTATCGATCAGCGTGCCCATCTCCAGATCCAAGCCGGCCTCCATAGAAGGAACCGTGCTATGGGCGGCTCCCCAGTCGGTTACATATACGCCATCGAATCCCCATTCATTCCGAAGGATCTTGCGAACCAAGTAGTTATTCTCCGCGCAGAACTCCCCACGGAATTTATTATAAGCGGCCATTACCGTCAAGGCGCCTCCCTCCTGTACGGCCGCCTTGAAAGCGGGTAAATAAATCTCACGCAAGGCACGCTCGCTACATTCCACATCGACAGTCGTACGGTTTGTCTCTTGGTTATTCACGGCGAAATGCTTTACGCTGCAAGCCACGTCACGGCTCTGCAAGCCTTTGATATAAGCGACCGCCAATACGGAGTTCATATAAGGATCCTCGCTCATATACTCGAAGTTACGGCCACAAAGCGGGGAGCGAATGATATTCACGCCCGGGCCCAGCAATACGTCCTTCTTACGCCAGCGAGCCTCCTCGCCCAGCACCTCGCCCCGACGGTAAGCCAACTCCGGATTCCAAGCGGCGGCGAAAGCCGTGCCGGTCGGGAAATAAGAGGCGGAATCATTTGTCCAACCCGCATATGCCCAGTCGTGGCGATTGATCTCCGCACGTACCCCGTGAGGCCCGTCGCTCAAGCTCCACTCGGGAATCCCCAGACGCTCTACTCCGGCAACATAGAATTTTGAGTTACCATGCAATAATCCGACCTTTTCCTCCAAGGTCATCTTCTTAATCAGTTTCTCGATACGTTTCTCCATTTGTACCTTCTCTTTATCCGTGACCTGCGAGCTCGCGGCAGCCGCGTTCAAGAATAGCCCGCAAGCGATCACGCCTATTATCTTTTTCATTTCCTTTTTATTTATAGGTTTATTATTGCGCTTGAATCGTTACCGTCGCCTCGGGTAAGCCCTCGGCTATGGCTTTTAAGTGGATGTCGCCTTGTCCGCCCTTGTTCCGGATCACGACCAAGGCTTTTCCATAGTAAGCTTGCCGTTTCGGTTTACGGAGGCTGTTCGGATCGTTCGGATCTCCGTTATCCGTTCCGGCGATCTCACCCGGGCCCTCCACGGAGAAACGGATCAACGGGGTAGCGTCGGGAACCCGGTTACCATCGATATCGCATACATCTATGGTTACAAACGATAGGTCCGAGCCATCCGCTTGGATGACGCTACGATCCGGGGTCAAGACCAAACGGGCCGGCTCTCCTGCCGTATGGATCTCTTTCACCAAGACCTCCTTACCCCCTAAGCGGGAGACGGCTTTCAAAGTTCCGGGCGTAAAAGGCACACGCCAAGAGACATGATAGGTACTGTCCGTTTTTTGTCGTACGCCTAGGCTCTTTCCGTTTAGGTATAGTTCCACCTCATCGGCATTGTTATAATAGGCCCAGATATCCACCGGTTCGCCTTCCTTCCAGTTCCAATGCGGGAAAATGTGTAATACGGGTTCATTCGTCCACTCGCTTTTATACATATAATATATATCCTTCGGGAAACCCGCCAGATCCACGATACCGAAGAAGCTGCTCCGGCTGGGCCACCAATAGGGGGTAGGCTCTCCCAAGTAATCGAAACCCGTCCAGACGAACAGGCCGGATACATGCGGAAGCGTCTTCACCAGATGCCAAGTCTTCTCGTGCGTAGAGCCCCAAGGTACATGGCAATTATCATAAGAGGAGCAAACATGCTCGGGAGCCTCGAAAGGCTTGTCCCACGATTCCGGACGGATATAAATATGATCAGACGGCATCTCATAATAGCCACGGGTCATCAAGGCCGAGGTAGATTCGCTCACGATCAGTTTCTTTCCGGGGAAATTCCGGAGGAACGGCTCGAAATATCGCTCATGGTAGTTGAAGCCCAGCACATCCAAGGCATCCGAGCGGAACAGATGATTCGCAGGGTTTACCTCGTTACAGCCGGCGGTAACGACCCGGGAGGTATCTAGCCGTTTCACGATAGCCGCCAGATGACGGGTGATCAAGGATTGACGGCTAAGGGTCGTATCCTTCAGCAAAGCGGGATCGATGGCATGGCCGGCATTCAAGATCAGGTTCGCCGCTTGCAGATCCAGCTCGGTAGCGTCGGCATGACTCCATTGCTCAAGTACCTCATTGCCTATACTCCACATGAAAACAGAGGCGTGATTCCGGTCACGCAAGATCTCGTCCGTCAAATCCCGCTCGTGCCACTCCGCGAAATACCGGGCGTAATCGTATGGGGACTTACGGCGTTCCCACATATCGAAAGACTCATCCTGTACCAGAAGGCCCATACGATCGCAAAGATCCAGCAACTCGGGTGCCGGGGCGTTATGGCTGGTACGGATCGCGTTCACACCCATCTCCTTCATGATCTGTAGCTGGCGCTCGATAGCCCGTGTATTCACGGCGGCACCCAGACAGCCTAAATCATGATGCAGGCAAACCCCTTTTATCTTCAAAGGCTTATCATTCAAATAAAAGCCGGTAGCGGAATCCCAACGGAACGAGCGAAGGCCGAATACCGTCTCGTAACGATCTACCACCTTACCAGCCACTTTCACTTCCGTGACGGCCGTGTAGAGCGAGGGAGAATCGGGACTCCAAAGCTTGGGATTTGGGATCGAGAACTGATGATCGACAGATGCCTCCCGCATACGGGCGTCGTAACAGGGCGTATACGGTACCCGTAATAGAGTTGTTACGGGTGCCGTAACAACTCTGTTACGGTCATCGTAAATAGAGGTAGAGATTTCGGCATCCCTATCCGCCTCCGAGCTATTCCTTATTCTCACCTCCAACGAGAAGGTAGCCTCCTCCGGCGAGATCCTCATGTCATGCACGAAAGTACCCCAGTTGTCCACATGTACCGGATTCACCTTTACTAACCATACGTTACGGTAGATACCGGAGCCTGAATACCAGCGGGAATTCGGTTGCTCGCTATTATCCGCCTTCACGACAATCACGTTCGGTTGGCTTCCATACCTCAAATAAGGCGTCAAGTCATAACGAAACGATACATAACCATTCGGACGGAATCCCAGCGAATGACCATTGATCCAGACCTCGCTATTCCGGTAAACCCCGTCGAAATCAACATAAACAACCTTACCCCGATCCGTCTCCGGAAGGGTAAATGTCTTTCGATACCAACCAATCCCGCCCGGTAGCGCGCCGCCGCCCGGGGTAGACGGGTTATCGAGGGAGAAATCCCCCTCGATACTCCAATCATGCGGTAAAGATAAGATACGCCAAGTGGAATCATCGCTGTCCGGGGATGAATAATCCTGAACGCTATCCGACAAGGCAAATTTCCAATCGTCATTCCATGGGCTACGTTCACGCACCTGCTCCCCGGTGGGGGAACAGGCGGTGAGCAATAGGCCCAGAAGCCACGCAAGTGGCCGATTCATCAGTGGTATCATTAGTGATTATATAGTTTAATTGATACTACCCAGTTGTAGAGACGGGGCGTGCCCCGTCTTAGCACAGACTGATGGGTATTATTTAAAGTTACCATTTAGAGGGGTTGAGACGGGGCACGCCCCGTCTCTACAACTAGAGGTTTACCTTGGTAAGATATTGTCACGTCCTTGCCAGCGGGGTTCTCCGGCGTGATGAGACGTACCGTGATCTGACGCTCGCGGATCATGCCCGGATAGTCGCCCTCCCGTGCGCCGATCGTGAGCGTTCGCCTCGCATCATCATAAACAAACGGGATGGTAGCGTAATTTCCTTTCTCGTAATCGTAGGTCACGCCATTATCCTCATATAAGGTGAAGGAACCGTCGGCACCGGCGTAAACAGAGACGATTAAGTCTTTCTGTTCCTCTTTCGTAGACTGGATTACCTTTCCGGTCGGTACGATAGAGCCGGCTCTCACGAACAAAGGCATACGCTCGTAAGGAGCATCCACGTCCATTGTCGTTCCGCCTTGTATACGCTTGCCGTTGTAGAAATCGTACCAAATGCCGGCCGGGAAGTACACCTCACGGTCGCGAGCCTTATACTCATACACCGGGCATGCCATGAAGGCCGGGCCAAACATAAACTGGTCGTCTATATCGTAAGTCTTCTCATCGTCCGAATAATCCATCACCAAGGCACGCATGATCGTATAATCCTCAAAATGCGTCTTGGAGGCCAAGCTATAGATATACGGCATCAATTGATAGCGCAACTCGGTATAATACTTCATCGATTGGTACGTAGGCGATCCTTCCGGAGCGATATTATAGATCTCGCGGCAAGGATATTGCCCGTGGCTACGGAACAACGGACAGAAAGCTCCGAACTGATACCAACGGTTGTTCAACTCCCTCCATTCCCTCAAATCCTCGCTACCTTCCTTAGCGCCCATATAACGGTTCTCCACGCTGAAGCCACCGATATCCATCGTCCAGTAAGGGATACCGGACATGGCGAAGTTCAAGCCGGCGCTGATCTGCGCTTTCATATCCTCCCAGCGAGTACCGATATCGCCACTCCATGTAGCGGTAGAATAACGTTGCTGGCCGGCGAAACCGGAACGGGTCAACAAGAATACACGGTCATCCGGGTTTACGCTACGTTGTCCGTCGTAGATCGCCTCGGCGTTAGCCAAAGCGTAAGCGTTGAAGTATTTCGTGGACGGGCCCAGATAAGTCGGTCCGCAAAGCGCCTTGCGATACTCGATATCCGTATTATCCTGTACGTTCGGCTCGGAAGCGTCCATCCACCAAGCGTCGATGCCCAAGGAATACAGATGCTCGTTCATCTGTTCCCAGAAAAGCTTGCGGGCTTCCGGGTTGTACGCGTCATAGAAAGAACCGATATAACCCGGATAAATCCAGTCGCGGATACTATCCTTAATCGCCTGCTGATACATAGCACCCAGCGCATCCAACTCTTTATAATGCTCTGTCGTATAATAGAACTTCGGCCATACGGAGATCATGATACGGGCATCCTTATCGTGGATTTCCTGAATCATGCCTTTCGGGTCCGGGAAGCGTTCCTTATCAAACTCGTGGCTACCCCATGCGTCTACCGGCCAGTAGCTCCAGTCCTGTACGATCACATCCAAGGGAACCTGCCGCCGGCGGTATTCGTTCAAGGCGGTCAATAGCTCCTCTTGCGTCTTATAACGCTCACGGCTCAACCAGAATCCCATCGCCCATTTCGGCATGATCTGGCTCTTGCCCGTAACCGTGCGGTAACCGCTGATCACCTTATCCATGGAAGACTCTCCGTTGATGAAGTAGTAATCGATATCATCCCCCATTTCCGACCAGAAAGCCAACCGCTCCCGCTCCTCCTCCGGTAGCGGAGATAATACCTTCAAGCCGATATAAGAGACATCGCCATCCGGCAACCATTCGATACGGATCGGATAACGTTTGCCCTTTTCCAGATCGGCCGTAGCCTTGTAATCATTCGGGTTCCATGCCGCACGCCAACGTTCCGGGATGATCTCCTCGTTATTCACAAATACCTTGGTATAACCGGCGTAATGTAGTTTGAAATGATAAGTACCCGTCTCTTTCGCCTCGATCTCGCCCTCCCAAGTAGCGGAAGCGCTCGGCTTCGGGAAGTCTGCCGGCAGGTTCTTGATGGTTTTCAGATTCTCATAATCTACCTTATCTTCATCCCGCTGGATTAAAACGGAAATCTTCGCCTTATCCGTATAGTAGGTAGCGGTCAACGCCCCTGCCCTCCCGTCTTTTCCGTATAGCCCAAAGACATCGCCCAAATCGGCGTATGGACGCTTGTCGCCGAAACGGCTCAAGGAATAGTTATGCCAAAGTACACCATACCCTTTTGAGGAAACGATAAACGGCACGCTCACCTTCGTGTTATATTGGAAAAGCTCTTCGTTCTTGCCTTTGTAGTTGAACTCATCGCTCTGATGCTGTCCTAGGCCGTAAAGCCCTTCCTCGTCCTCGCTCTCAAATACCTGACGTAAGGTATAGCCTTTGGTTCCTTCCACCTCGATCGGCGTAAATTCCTTGCCTCCGTTTGTCTTCTCACGAAGGATCGTGTGTCCGTTGGCGTCGGTAAAGCGAACCTCTCCGGTCTCCCGTGAAAGACGGGCCTGTGTGGTTTGCGTACTTACGATGATCGTATCCCCCGAGGTCGTTATCTGAAACGATGGGGCGGGCAACGATTTCGTGTCCTTGATCAAGTTCACTTGGTTGGAAAACTTACCATCCGGAGAGGCGATTACCCGGATAATATCATCAGAGATTACTTCCAATTTAACAGCCTTCGCCTGTCCGGAACGGATATCGGCGACCAAGCCATTCTCGACCTTCCGGTAAGCGGAATCAGTCATGCAGGAAGTCAGCAGGGAAAGCCCTAACGTGAATACCGCGATGTGTTGTTTCATATTCTATAGATTCTTTAATTATTTCCGATCAGCAATGAGTCCGAACAGGTTTTTCCATACAAGAAAAATGGTTCTTCATTCGTTGGCAAAATTAAAGGGTTCGCGGCGGACAGGAAGCCATAAATGTTTTGGGTTACGGGGAGAACCGTAAAAAGGTAGGGGAAGAATGTTTATTTTAAGGGGATATTTTGTTATATCCCCTAATTACGTGGCATTTATTTAGAAAAAGTTTATTTATGATAGTCAGAGGGAAGCCTTCCGAACTCATCCTTAAAATACTTCCGGAATAGCTTCACATCATTGAAACCGCACTCCAGCGCGACCTCGTTGACCCGCATCTGGCTCTTCTCCAATAACTGCGCCGCACGCTTCAAGCGCACCGTACGGATCAACTCTACCGGAGTCTTACCCGTGATGGAAAGGCATTTCTTGTAGAAGTTCACACGACTCATGCCCATCTCCCGGCTCAACCGTTCTACAGACAACTCCGGATTGGCGATCTGCTCTTCGATATAGGCGATGGCCTTACGCATCAACTCCTCATCCATGGAGCTAGCTTGTACTTCCGTCAAGGCGATGCCCATGGTAGAGGACTGCATAAAGGCCTTTTGCATCTTCTTCTTCATCTCGATCAAATGCCGCACCTTCAAGAGAAGCATCTCCATATTGAATGGCTTGCTGATATAATCATCCGCACCAGCTTCCAGACCGACCAGTTGGCTATCTTTAGCGGACTTTGCCGTCAGTAGGATCACCGGGATGTGGGAAGTCCGGATGTCTCCCTTGATCCGGCGGCATAAAGTGATACCGTCGGTGATAGGCATCATCACGTCGCTGATCACCATATCCGGCAGCTCCTCCGGAATGAGTTTCCACGCATCTTCTCCATCCGCCGCCGTAAGTACCGAATAAACGCCACTCAAGCTTAACTTCATAAATTCCCGGAAATCCGTGTTATCGTCTACGACCAGCAACGTAGGTCTTTCCGCCGGAGACGCATCCTTATCAGCGATCTCCGCATGCTCCTCAACCGGAGGCAAGATATCCCCTTCGGCAATTCCTTCCGGAGCCGAGATAATATCTTGGTTGTCCAAGGGGATCACCGGCAGCGTAACCGTAAACGTACTACCCGCTCCCGGCTCGCTTTTCACGGTTATCGTCCCATGATGCATCCGCACGAATTCCCGGCATAGGTGCAGGCCGATACCCGTACCTACCACGGGATTTCCCTTATCCGGGGAAGACACCTGATAAAAGCGATCGAAGATAGCTCCTTGTTTATCCGCAGGAATACCGATACCGCTATCCGACACCTCGATAACCAGTTTGTTCTCTCCCTCCTTCTCCAACCGCAAGCTAAGCGTCACCGAGATAGTACCTCCCTCCGGCGTAAACTTAAAAGCGTTACTCAGTAGATTAGAGACGATCTTGAAGACCTTATCCGTGTCAAACTTCATCGGGAGAGACGTGAAGACCGAGGAGAAAGAGAAATGAATCCGCTTTTGCTCCGAAAGCTCCTTGAAGGAATAAGCCACGTCACGCACGAACGGGACAATATCGCCGGTAGACAAGACCAAGCTATCCCCTTGCATATCGATCTTGCGGAAATCCAATAACTGGTTCACCAATTTAAGCAACCGGTCGGCGTTCCGGTAGATCAACTTCAATATTTGCTGGGATTCCATGTCTTTCTCCGTTTTCATCAACTTCTCCAAAGGAGTCATGATCAATGTTAGCGGCGTACGGAACTCATGGCTTACGTTCGTAAAGAAACGAAGCTTCATCTCGTCCACCTCATGCTGCTGACGCACAGTAGCCCGTTCTTGCTCCTCCTCCAACTTCTTTTGCTGGATACGGAAAATAAAACGTATCACGCCATACGCCAATAATATACCAGCTATGATATACAACGCTATTGCCCATCCGGTAGCCCAGAACGGAGGCAAGATCGTGATCTGCAAGCTCGTGATCTCCTTGCTCCAAATCCGGTCGTTATTCATCGCCTTTACCTTGAAAGTGTAAGTTCCCGGGTTCAAGTTCGTATAGGTAATACGACGTTCCAAGGCGCTTACGGTAGTCCATTCCGAGTCGAAGCCCTCCATCTTAAAAGCATATTTATTCTTCAAAGGAAGGAAATAGCAACAAGAAGAGATGGTAAAGGAGAAATTACGTTCCGTATAATTCAGTTTCAATTGCTTGGTACAGGTGATATCTTTATCCAAAATCACATGCCCGTCATACGCCTCTCTCGCCGTTATCGGGACATTATTCACCATAAGTCCGGTTATCACCGCCGGTGGAGCATAGCTATTATAACGTATCCGGGCAGGATCAACGAAGGTAAGACCGTTTGTCCCGCCAAACGCCAACTCACCCGTTTCCAGTCCGCAAGCGCTATTCACGTTAAACACACGTCCTTGAACGCCCTCATTCTCATCATAGCTATTCCAATCGAACGTATAATTATTATCCGTATCCCGATTCGGAACGATATTCAATAAGCCGTTCTTCGTTCCCACCCAAACCGTATGATATTTATCCTCCAGAATAGACATGATGCTGTTATCCGGTAATCCGGAAGAATGGTTCAACCGATACATCTTATCATTCAACCTATCATATATATGTAGCCCATGATTACTCCCGATCCATACCCATTGGCGGCTATCACAAAATACGACATTGATGATTTGATCCTCAAACACGGAACGTCCATCCTTCGTGCCATTAAAAGAAGTAACAGTCCCCGTCTCCGGGTTGATCCAGTTCACTCCTAAAGAAGTTCCAACGACAATATTCCCCTTCTCATCCCCGGAAAGGCTATATACGATATCCGAGTTAATCGCATTCTCCTTATCCCCCATACGATAATACGTCCATTTCCCGGTAGATTGATCCAAGCAATCCAGGCCGCCTTCCAACGTACCGATCCACAAACGATTCTTGGCATCGACATACAAACTATACACGCTATTATTGGATAAGCCGTCCTTACTGCCCGGGATATCCCGATAATGCTTGAAACGTTTCCCGTCAAAACCGGTCAACCCCTCCATATAAGTACCCAGCCATAACTTGCCATCCAAATCTTTCGCCATACTAATCACGACATCGCCGGAGATAGCGTTCTCGCTTTCCCGCCCCGCCCGGTAGCGGACATACTCCCCGGTTTCCCGATCGTAACGTAATAGGCCGTTTCCGCTAGTACCGATCCACAGATCCCCTTCTTTATCTTCTACGATACAATTAAAGTCATTGTTAAAGATATCCCGCATCAACTCCAAAGGGTACCGGATAGTCTGGAATTTAAAAATGCTCTCATGATAATAGTTGATGCCGTTTTTATAAGTGCCGGCCCACATAATCCCCGTATCATCCCGATACAAGCAGATCACGCTATTCTGGCTCAAACTCGTTTGGTTAAACGGGTTATTTCGTATATAACGCATCCGGTCCAGACGTTTATCCAAGATATTGATACCGCCATGATCGGTAGCGATCCAGATATTACCGTTCATATCCTCCGCCACGTCACGCACCATTATAGAGGATAAAGCGACCGGGGTTTCGGTCGTATAATGTTTCCACTCCTTGCTTTTGGGATTTAGGCGAAAGAGACCTCTACTATATCCGGGATTTAAGAAAAACCACAGATCCCCGTCACTATCGGCGAACACATAGAATAACTGGGCATTCGCATATTGAGTCAGATACTCATCCCGATAGACAGGTTCTCCGGATGCCTTATCGATCCCCTCTACCACTCCCGAGGTATGGACTACATATAGACGATCGCCCACGTCACTCATATCACAAACCCGGCCATCCTCTTTATTTAGCGGATACGAATAAATCTTTCCCCTCGCTTGATCATAACGGCAAAATTCATTCGTATAGGTAGCGAAATAGAGTTGTTTATCATTGTCGACAAATATCTTAGCGGGAGGATTCTCTAGACGTAAGCTATCTAATATTTCCTTCTCCGGAATAAAACGGTCATTATCGGGCTCATATACGCAAAGTTGGTTCGTATTATAGGTAATCCAAATACGCCCATCGGCGGTTTCTTGAAGCTCGGAGACATGCTCCTCCCTAAAAGGCAACCCGCTTTCCTTGTATTTATAATGCTTAAACTCATACCCATCAAAACGGTTCACCCCAGAAGTGGTACCCAACCACATAAACCCCTTCCGGTCTTTCAGGATACAAGTGATCTCATTGGAAGACAGACCGTCCTGTACTCCCAGACGGTTGAAAAGAATATCTTCCGCCGCTAGTCCGGATCCCAACATTCCCCAAGACAGGATCATTATAATACAGAGTAGAGTTTTCGTTTTCATACTTAGCAAATATAGATATTTCCCGAGAACGAACCAAACCAACCTGTATCTAATTCTGCTGCAACGCGGGTTGCAGTAAACATACACGTAAAGTATCTATATATAAGAACATGATTATTAAAAATTATCCCGTACATTTGTCTTTCGATTGGAATAGAAATGAATAAGGCGCAATGATTGTTGTAAGAGATTTTGACAGACTGAAAGGAAAGGAACTGGTGGCTACGATCGGATTTTTCGATGGTGTGCATCTAGGACACCGTTTCTTAATCGACGAGATGAAAGAGATTGCCAAAGCACGTAACCTGCCATCGGCCGTAATCACCTTCCCGGAACATCCCCGGGCCGTATTGCACGCGGATTACCAACCGAAGCTATTAAATTCTTTCGAGGAAAAGTTACAGCAATTAGAGACTACCGGAGTAGATTATTGCATCGTATTGGATTTTACGATCGAGCTATCCCGGCTCTCGGCCAAGGAATTCATTACCTCTATTTTAGCGAAGAGCCTGCATGTAAAGACCTTATTGATCGGATATGACCATCGTTTCGGGCACGATCGGACGGATGGCTTCGAGCAATATGTCGTTTATGGCACCGAATGTGGTATCGAGGTGCTGAAGGCATCTCCCTATGACGAAGGGAATACGGCCGTCAGCTCTTCCGAGATCCGGAAATTACTTCAAGCCGGAAATGTAGCGGAAGCCGCTTATTTACTGACCTATCCCTATCAATTGCTGGGCCATATCGTCAGCGGCTATAAAGTGGGACGCACGCTAGGATTTCCCACGGCGAATATACGGGTAGATGAGCCTTTTAAAGTCATTCCGGGTATTGGCGTATATGCCGTATGGGTGGAGGTGGAAGGCGAACGATATAAGGGAATGCTTTATATCGGTGACCGTCCGACACTCAATAATGGGAAGGACATATCCATGGAGGTCAATATTCTGGATTTCTCCGGAGATATCTACAATGATAGCATTCGTGTCTCATTCGTTCAATACGTACGCAGAGACATCAAATTCGATTCCTTAGAAGAATTGAAAGCTCAACTGGAGAAAGACAGATGCACCGTAAATAATTTATTATAATATGGAAAGATATTACGAAGCGATTGATTTATTAAAAGGCATGATCTCCCGTCCGTCTTTCAGCCGGGACGAGACCGCCGTAGCGGATTTCCTGCAAGCAGAATGGAAAAAGGCCGGACAAAAGGTGTTCCGCAAAGGCAACAACCTGTGGATCATCGCCCCGGATTTCGATTTCGGTAAACCGACCCTTTTACTCAACTCCCATATAGACACCGTCAAGCCCGCTTCCGGTTGGACCAAAGACCCGTTCACTCCCGAAGAGACCGAGGATGATCAATTATATGGACTGGGCAGTAACGATGCCGGGGCGAGCGTAGTCTCCCTCTATGAAGCCTTCTGCATCTTAAGCGAGAAAGAGCAACCTTATAATCTAATCTTCCTCGCGTCTTGTGAGGAAGAGGTATCCGGGAAGAATGGCATTGAAAGCGCATTGGCCGAGCTTCCTCCTATCTCCTTCGCTGTCGTAGGTGAACCCACGGGTATGCAACCCGCCGTAGCCGAGAAAGGGTTAATGGTACTGGATTGCACCGCTATCGGAAAGGCCGGACATGCCGCACGTAATGAGGGCATCAATGCCATCACTTTAGCGATGAAGGATATAGAATGGTTCAGCACCTATCAATTCCCGGAGAAAAGCGACTTCCTCGGACCGGTGAAAATGACTGTCACCATCATCCATGCCGGTACGCAACACAATGTCGTTCCCGATAAATGCGAATTCACGGTAGATATCCGCACCAACGAATTTTATACGAACGAACAGTTATTCGAGCTAATCAAGGAAAAGGTTCATTGCGAGATCAAGGCCCGCAGCTTCCGCCTTAGCTCCACCCGCACGGATCTGGATCATCCTTTTGTGCGACGGGCGATCTTGATGGGAAAAGAGCCTTTCGGCTCTCCTACGCTTAGCGACCAAGCCTTGATGCGTTTCCCCTCCGTAAAGATAGGGCCGGGAAACTCGGCACGTTCCCATTCCGCAGACGAATACATCAAGGGACCGGAGATCCGGGAAGCGATCGATACCTATGTAAGGTTACTGAATGGATTACAACTATAGCTTATGTTAAAAAAGATACTGGGGACAATAGGCTCGCGTTATCTGATAGCTTTCCTTAACCTAGCGCTGATCTTCATCAATGCGAAGGTGCTGGGAATCGAGGGCGTGGGGATGATCGGGTTGATCGTGGCCTCGGTAAATATAGCGGTAATCGTCAACGGGATTTTATGCGGGAATACGATTGTCTATTTCATGAACTGTTACTCCATGCGGACAATTTTCCTTCCCGCATATCTGTGGACACCTATCGGCTCTTCCCTAGCTTGCGGCTTCATGTATCTTACCGGGCTTTTACCCACCGGCTATCGGCTGGATATCTTCTTGTTGGCGATCTTGAGCTCTACGGTAAACGCCAATGCCCGCTTCTTGTTGGGTAAAGACAATATCAAAGGGTTTAATCTCACGTTTATATTGCAAGGAGGACTGCTATTTTTCGTCTTACTCTATTTCTATTATATATTGAAGCGCCCGGACGTACGGTCGTATGTCTGGGGATTATATGTCACGAACGGCATAGCCTTTATTGCCAGCCTATCGATGCTTGTTCCTTATTTCTTAAAGGAGACATCCCGGTCTTCCGGCAAATCACTCTACGGTCTATTAAAAGAAATGTTTGCCTACGGCCTGTGGGCCGGCGCAGACGGGTTGGCGGAAACCTGTACTACCCGACTCAATTATTTCTTGATACAACGTTTCGCCGGGTTGGGAAGCGTAGGCTTGCTAGATGCTGGGACCAAGATATCCGAGAGTGTATGGAATATTAGTCGCAGCGTAAGTTTCATCGAATACAGTAGCGTGGCCAAGACCTCAGAGGCAACGGAACAAAAACGTATTACCTTACAGCTTTTCAAATTGACCTTTTGCGCTTTAGCCCTCGTGATGGGATGTATCTTATTGGTACCGGAATGGATATATACGGATTATCTTTTCAGCGCCGAGTTCAAAGGCATACGTAAAGTGATAGGCGGATTATCGATCGGAATCGTAGCGTTAGGCTGCAACAGCATCATCAGCCATTATTTCATCGGCAGCGGAAAGATCCGGTACAGTACGGCAAGCTCGTGCGTAGGGCTTATTGCCTTATTAATCTCCGGCTTTCTACTCATCCCGTCTTACGGGGTCGTAGGTTCCGCTATCACGACCAGTATCGCCTTTACCTCTATGCTGGTTTTCTCATTGACGGTCTTCTCCCGGCAAACACTTACACGCTGGAATGAGTTCCTTCCGAACAAAAAAGACTTCCAAGCTTGCAGAATTCATATACAAAAATCCTTGTAATTCTATCACGAATTTTATCGATAACGCCATCAAGTTCACGGAAAAGGGGACAATTACGCTTGAAATGATTTCGTGCAAGGTACAGGTCTCGGGTTATCAAAACATGGACTGTACCTTATAAACAAACTCCATCCAAACCCAATAACGGATCGCTTTTCCTAAGAACATGGAGATCGCCACGACCCATATATTAGCCCGCAAGAAACCTAGAGCGACAGCGATAAAATCACCGATACCGGGAAGAAAAACAAAGAAGCCCATCCAAGAGCCTTTTCCCTTGATCCAATCCTGCACCTTCTGTAGTTTTACCGGATCGAGTTTGAGGTATTTCTCGATCCACTCTACCTTTCCCAGCATCCCCAACCAATAGCAGCTCATTCCACCTAAGAAATTACCAAGCGTAGCGGCGATCATACAAGGCCAATAAGCCGAACCCGCCAATAATACACCCGTCAATACGACCTCACTGCTAAACGGCAAGATCGTAGCCGCTAAGAAAGAAGCGATAAACACCCCGATATACCCGTAGGCTATAAGAAATTCCATATACGTATCATTAATAATGCGATAAACATAACTACCGAGAAATGGAACAGCCAAAAGATATATTTCCCCCGGTTCACCGTAAAAAAATGGGCGATCAAGATAGACGCCGGTACACAGGCCATTTCCAGAAATTCCTCGGACGACTGCTCATAGATAAAGAACAATCCAAACGACCAAATGGCCATGACAATCAGAAAAGAAAGAAACTGACGAGTACGCAAATTATCCTCATACTCATGTGTAACGATGTTTAATGAGGCAATGATCGTTAATCCCGCCACTAAAACAATCTGTATCCAATCTATAATTCCCGTCCCTAGTACCGCAAGGAAACGGATCTTGAATAAGGAGGTGAAAGGTATGGTAAATGCCGTGAAATCCCATTCCCAGACACACCATCCGAAAACAAACCAATAAACCGTCAAGATTCCGAACAAGGAAGCGACAAAGGTCCGGATATTCAATGTCCTGAAATTATACATCCCCAGCCAAAACAGCGGCAAGAACCAAAGGATGTGTATCCACAACAGACTTCCGATACTGATAATCAAGGATGCGTTATAAGCCTTATCCGTAGCGTCCGGGTCATGATAAGAGGTAAATAACTGATAAAGGGCCAATATCAAACAAAACACCCCGACAGATGTTGATTTCAAGGGAAAGAAATCCGGGTTTGTACTTGTCAACAAGGCATAGAAGAGAAAGGGAAGCAATGTCTTCTCACGAATCAACATCAACGCATAGTTTACCCGATGCACCAGAAACGCACCACCGGCCATCAGCAAAAAACCGATCAAATAGGTAAACAACTTACCCGGAAGAACCAGACAAAGGGCATTCCATAAAGGAGGAGCCGTCACCTCTCCATACACGGGATAGCCTACCGAATCCACATACCCCACGATCCAACAAAAAATACAAGCGCAAAGCATGTACAAATGGGTCATAGGTGTCGCTATAGTATATCTACGTCCGTAATATGAAGTTGTTCCTCTTGCCATATACCTTATTCTTTCATATTCACATCCTAAAGGAATGAAATAAGTGGCAAAGGTATGAAAATATAACAAGTAAACTGCATCGGCCAACAAAGTTTACTAACCTTGTCATTTCAATTAACTGATTTGGCCGATGCAGCTAACAGACTTGGTCAATGCAGCCAACTGCAAATTAGCTATGTCTTTTTACCATATCACTTAAATATTATATTTACATTTGAAAAATATTCTCACAGAGCGTTGCATTGTTCAAAAAGAAACGTATATTTGTGTTGTCTGGCTAAAGAGCGGTCAGAAAAATAAAAAGAAAGCGTTTTTTGCTTTATCCTTGGTTCGAAGTCTGGAAAATTTCAAGCAAGGAGGATGAAGACAATGTAGCGCTCATTCTGTTAGTGCATGTACACGGCAAGCATTCGCTATGCCAATACATAACTTTACAGCGTGGGAATATTGTTTACTTATTCATCCTTGCAAGGTATTTCCAGACACCCGAATCAGATGAATAGAAAACAAGTCTCACGCTTACTTTGTTTTAAACCTAAAAATTTATATTACCCATAGGAGACAGAGGGAACTTTATTCAGGAAAGGACTTATGGGTACACAACGTCGGTGTTATGAGATCCAAGCCAACGTATCCCACTTGTAATTCAGGATCAAGAGGTACTCCCTCTAACAATTCATGTAAACAATTGCTCAAAGCCCTCACGGCTACTTTGTTAACGTTAAGAATAAGCCCTTAAACGTATGTTAAATTGATTATTTATGAGCAAGATTTAATATAGAGAAAACCATATAAAAGCGCTTAGATTCAAAATCTTTCTTACTATGCAACTCTAATGTAATCTACTTGTCACATGAATAGTCGTACTTTGTAATAGCTAAAAATTAAAACGATTTATGAAAAATTGCAAACATGTAGTCCCTATTCTGGGAGCCTTTTGCTTGATGGCATCTTTATCCTTTATGCCAAAGGAAGCTTGGGCAGAGTCTTCATTAGCACCTATCAGCCAGCAACAAGGCAGTTATCAGTTAACCGGTACCATCCTCGATGGAATGGGTGAACCTGTAATTGGAGCCAATGTATTGGTAAAAGGAACAACGAATGGAGTAGTAACAGACTTAAATGGAAAGTTCAGTTTACAAGTAAAGCCAAACGACATTCTACAAATCAGTTATATCGGTTATAATTCACAAGAAGTGGCAGTCAAAGGCCAACATACACTTAATATTACCCTGAAAGAAGATGTGGAATCTTTAGATGAGGTAGTGGTAGTTGGTTATGGGACAATGAAGAAGAAAGACCTAACCGGCTCTGTGAGTAGCGTGAAGGCAGATGAGCTGACAGCCTTTACCGTAGCCAACCCAGTACAGGCTTTACAAGGAAGAGTTCCCGGCGTAGTACTCTCCCAAAATACAGGTGATCCTTCCGGAGACTATTCTATTAGGATACGTGGAGTAAACTCTATCAAAGGTGACAACTCACCCCTATACATTATCGATGGTATTCCTGCCAGCACAGCCTCTATCAATACCTATGATATTGAATCTATGGAAATTTTGAAAGACGCATCCGCTACTGCCATCTATGGTTCACGTGGTGCTAATGGTGTCGTGATGATCACGACCAAGAAAGGGAAAAGTGGAAAAGCGAAAGTCTCATACGATTTTGAATATGGATTCCAAAAGCAAATCAAGAAACTGGATTTGATGGATGCCCAAGAGTGGGCCCGTTTTTATAACGAATACCTTGTAAACGCAGAGATACTGGAAACCGCTCCCTTTAGTGAAGCTGACATAACCGCCATGGGGAAAGGTATGGACTGGCAAAAAGAGTTCTTTCAAAATGCTCCCATTATGAATCATAACATCAATGTATCTGGAGGTACCGATGACCTAAAATATTTTGTCAGTGGCTCTGCCATGACTAAAGATGGTTTGATCCCGAACAGTTATTATAACAAGTACAATTTGCGTAGTAGTTTGGATATGACTATGAGCAAGATGATAACCGCTTCCGTCAGTATGGGCTACAGTATGATTAACCAGATGAACCAGTCTGATGGAGGTGGTAATGGCGGTTCATCTATGATTGGTGCTGCTTACTCCGCCTCACCAAACTTTTATCCTTATGATGAGAATGGAGATTATAAAGATCTACGCTCTTGGTACAGCTGGTCTAGCCATGAGATCAAGAACCCTTTATGTATGGCTTATGAGTCCACTTATAAAACCGTGACAAATCTGACCAACATCAACGCCGCCTTGAACTTCAATCCGATTAAAGGCTTAAGCATACGGACCAGTTTCGGATTGGAAGGATCTGATGCCCGCTACGATGGTTACACCACCAAAAAGTATATTTACAAAAATAATACTGCCGATGTCAACCACAAGCGTAGTACGAACATCATTAACGAAGATATCGTGACCTACGATTTTTCGTTAAACAACATCCACAGTTTTAACGTAATGGGCGGCTTTACTTACCAACAAAATGTTTACAAATCGATCGCAGCCTCAGGCAACACTTTCTTGAGTGACGTTCAAGAAACGAACAACCTGTCATCAGCAGGAACAGCCAACACACCAAGTACAAACTACAGCAAATGGGTCTTGATGTCTTATCTTGGGCGTATCAACTATAGTTTATTAGGACGTTACCTCGTAACAGCCAGTTTCCGTGCTGATGGATCAAGCCGCTATTCGGAAGGATCAAGATGGGGATATTTCCCTTCTGGTGCTGTGGCATGGCGTGTGTCTGAAGAGCCTTTCATGAAAGAATTTGAAAGTATTTCAAACATGAAGTTGCGTGTTGGCTATGGAAAGACAGGCTCAACAGCTATTGATCCCTACATGACACAAAATCTACTAACCACAGGTAAGACTGCTACTGGAAGCGAGAACGTACCTTACTACTCACCCAGCAGTACCTATCCAGAAGATCTGAAATGGGAGACGACCTCGCAATGGGATGCCGGCGTGGATTTGGGATTCTTTAAACAACGTCTACGTATTACCGCAGACTACTATTATAAGAAAACCACGGATCTACTGAATACAGTATCACTTCCTTCATCATCCGGTTACAAGTCCACCGTACGTAACATCGGTAGTATAAGCAATCAAGGCGTCGAATTATTGATCGAGGGTGATGTGGTACAAAACAAGGACTTTGGCTTAACCTTACAGTTCAATATAGCTCATAATAAGAATCGCGTCGAAGAATTAGCTGATGGTAAAGATATCCTTGGCACAACTTATAGCAACTATGGATCTGGTTCCATCACAATTATCCGTGAAGGTGAGCCATTAGGAGCTTTCTATGTCTACAAAGACACTGGTTTAGACGAGAACGGTTCTTTATCTTATGAGGATATGAACGGAGATGGCCAGTACACCGATACGGAAGACCGTTACATCGCAGGTTCTCCTTTCCCTGATTTTACATATGGTTTGAACTGTGGTATCCGCTATAAGAACTGGGACTTCAACTTCTTTTTACAAGGCAGTCAAGGTAACGACGTGTTTAACTTGAGTGAGATGCGAAACTACAGCTATGGCCAAGGCATGAATATTGAGCGTAAAGTATACTACGAGAGTTGGCGAGAAGGTCAAGACAACAGTCATGCTGCCTATCCCAAGATCAATGCCGTTGGTTCACTGAAATACTCTGACCGCTTTATCGAGAATGGTTCCTATCTGCGTCTAAAAAACATCAGTTTAGCTTACAATCTGCCATGTGACAAGTGGGCTACCAAAAATTGGCTAAACGGTATTCGTATCTTCGTTAGCGCACAGAACTGGTTGACATTAACGAAGTATAAAGGTGTAGATCCTGAAGTTAGCTCAAAAGGCAGCGACGTGAATGCAGGTATAGACCATTTGACTTATCCAAACAGTAAAACCCTTTCCATGGGTGTGAGTGTTAAATTTTAAAATAAGCGAAAACAATGAGACATCTAATAATAATAAGCGCAATGGCCGGAGTTACTCTACTAACAGCTTGTGACAACGCCTTAAATGAGACCGATTATACTTATTCGATCTCAAGCGAGACATTTTATAATACTGTAGAAGAAGCAAATGCTGCGGTATTAGCACCGTTAGACGCAATGCGGTCAGCCTATAATTCAAACTTCTTCGCCACATTAGAGATCAATACAGAATATTGTTATCCAAAAGGAGTTTATCAAACATACAAACAATACAATGGCTTTGTGAACGCAACACATATGAATCGGAGTGATTCAAACTGGCAGAGCCTCTATAAGGCTATTATGTTCTGTAACACCGCTATCGAGCGGATACCTAACGCTACAAAGATGACCGAAGAGGAAAAGGTGGCCTATCTGGGAGAGTTACGCTTTTTACGAGGCTTCAACTACTTTAATCTCGTGAAATACTGGGGTGGTGTACCTTTGAAAACAGATAAAAATATCACAGAGTGGAATATTCCCAAGAGTAGCAAAGAAGAAGTATACAACTTCATAATCGAAGATTTAAAATATGCTTTAGATAATTGTCCTGACAAAAAACGTTATTTGGCTACTCCAGATAAAAATACCGTACGGGTCTGCCTAGCAGATGTATATATGCATACAGGAGATTATATCGAGGCAAAAAAGCTAAGTGGAGAAGTGGTGAACAGTGGTGCATACCAATTAGTACAAGTTGCGGAACCACGTGACTTTGACAAGGTATTTGGCGCAGACTTGACCACCTCTACAGAGGAGATATTCTACATCAAGACTTCACGTATTGATGGTAAGACATGGGACTACCTATCCTATACCTCACATCCAAAGTATGAGTTCGTTCCCGGTAAAACCATGTTAAATGGTAACGGCTATTACACGCACTATACAGACCTGCGTAACCATATCATCAAGAGCTGGGACACGAATGACCTACGTTACGGTATGAACATAGGTTTTTATGTATTCGGCAAAGACGCTTACGGTGAATATACTTGTCTACTCACAAAATATACGGATCCGAACGCACAAGGTAATGGCGCAAATGTATCTATTCCTTTGATCCGCTATACAGATGCTATGCTGATCTACAGTGAGGCTTGTGCCCGTGTTGCCAATGCCCCAACTACGGAATCCATTGAAATGTTAAACCAATTGCGCCGACGTGCCTATGGCAAAGATCCTAAAGTACCTAATGCTGAACTGGACTATAAGTTGAGTGATTACGCCAGTATGACCGCTTATATGGATTTACTATTAAAAGAAGAGACTTATGAACACTTCAATGAGGCAAAGCACTGGGACTTCATAGTCCGTCAAGGTCGTGCTCAAGAACTGGTAGGTAAGTACTTTAATGTGGAGACCGGTGAATATACACAGATTCAAGAACGTCATTATTTATGGAAAATACCAGACAGCGAATTCAATTATAACAAAGCAATGGATCAAGTTAAAGATCAGAATCCGGGTTATACCAGCTCCAATTAAAAAAGAAAAAGATAAATTTGTAACAAACCAGTCCCGGGTTACTTACGCCCGGGACAAAACAAATCAGATATATTATGAACAGAAACAAATTTTTAAAGACATTATCCGCAGTCTGCATCTCCACTCTCTTAATCTCTTGCGGACAAAAAAAAGAACAGAAACCATTACGTCTACTCTACTGGAATATACAAAACGGTATGTGGTGTGGACAAGATGATAATTACGAGAAATTCACGACTTGGGTAAAACAACAAGATCCTGATATTTGCGTATGGTGTGAGGCTCAAAGCATCTATAAAAATGGTACTGCGGATCCTTTGGATTCCCAAGAACGTTTTCTGGTAGATAATTGGGGAGTATTAGCCAAACGGTACGGACACCCTTACTGGTACATAGGCGGACATCGGGATAATTACCCGCAGGTCATCACCTCTAAGTATCCGATCGAAAATATAAAAAAAATAATAGGTGAGGAGCCAAACCAAGTAGTAACCCACGGTGCCGGTTGGGCAAAGATCATTGTAGACGAAAAGGTTTTAAATATAGTAACACTACACACATGGCCACAACAATGGGCTTTTCGCACTGAAGATCAAGAAGCAAGTAAAGCTGAAAACGGTGGTGATAAATACCGTCGCATGGAAATAGAGTATATTTGTAAGCACACCATTGGTACTAGCACGAATGCTACCAACGAATATTGGATGATGATGGGTGACTTCAACAGCCGCAATCGCACAGACAACGCCATCTATCGATATCCGGAAGATAGTCCTAAGTTTTTGACGCAAGACTATATCGCTCAAGAAACACCTTATGTAGATGTCATCGCTAAGAAGTATCCAAATGAATTTAAGACAACAACCGGTAAAGAAGCCCGCATTGATTACGTATATTGTACACAGCCTTTGTTTGACATAATCCAGTATGCAGACGTAATTACAGATGAGTACACGAAGCCTGTACGTGACCCGAAAGAGCTATCTAATTTCTGGTGGCCATCCGATCATCGTCCGATTATTATTGATTTTGATCTGAGTAAATTAAAATAATACTATCAATAATCTTACCCAAGCTTACAAACTTTAATGTAAACTTGGGTAAGTATAAGCTACTTATTTAACGATCTGATACGAACCCGCACGATACTCGTGAGCTTGGCTTTCGCCCGGAAGTGTCACGAGAGCGACCGCTCCTTCGGGAATGGCGAAATCCCAAATCCACTGGTCTCCCTCATACTTCCAAGAGCTCTTGATAATTCCTGCCGCCGAATTGTACTCCGCGTTTACGAACTCCAGACGCTTATCGGGAATCGGCTTCATGATAATGCGCTTGAATCCTGGCTCCGACGTATCCGCAGAGATACCAGCCATGGTCTCCCACATCCATTCACATACACATCCATAGGCATAGTGATTAAAGCTGTTCATGCCTTGCGGTCCCATGCCTTTATCAAGCATATAGCTATTCCAACGCTCCCAAATCGTTGTCGCCCCATTATCTACCGAATACAGCCAACTCGGATTCTTGCGCTGGAAAAGAAGCTCGTAAGCGATATCACTCATTCCATTCTCCGTAAGCGTAGGCATCAGGATGGAAGTACCCAAGAAACCTGTCTGAAGGCAATTGCCATGCTCGGCGAAGTTGTCACGCAGTCGTTTCATCATGTTCTCCTTGGCTACCCCTTCGACCAGCTTGTTCTTCAAGGCGAATAGGGCAGGCGTCTGCATGGTATTGAATATCGCCGTCTTAAATTCTCCGTCGGCATTCAGGAATTTATCCAATATATACTGTTTCGCTTGAGCAGCCATCGCTTCGTATTTCGCGGCATCCCGTCCTGTCGCACGAGCCATATCGCTCATCATTCCGGCATCTATAAGCCAGTAATTCGCACTTAGATAATTCCAATAATCATAGGCTTCCGGAAGCGTTCCGGATCCATCCTTCGCTGTATGTCTGCCGCTGCAACTCTCAAGCGGCTCGTAACTGAGCCAGTCGGCCCACTGGTAATTGCCATTCTCCGCGCTGAGGGCATGATGGTCATACTTGGTCTCGTTGATATGATTGAGATATTTCTCCATCGCCGCCCAGTTCTCATCGATAATCTGAGTGTCACCAAATTGCTTCCAGACAACCCAAGGCACGATAACTCCCGCGTCCGACCAGCCCAAGCGGTTCATATCAGTAGGAGACGCACCGTATTGAGCCAATGGAGCGACACCGGGATACGCACCGGTTGGTGATTGTGTGTCACGCATATCACGCATCCATTTATGGAAGAAATCAGCGGTATTGGCAAAGAAAGTACCAGTCTCAGCAAATACCTGCGTGTCGGCGGTCCATCCCAGCCGTTCGTTGCGCTGCGGACAGTCGGTAGGAACCGAGAGGTAGTTGGAACGTTGTCCCCATAGGGTATTTGAGATCAACTGATTGACTAGTTTGTTGCCGGTCGTTATTGATCCGGTCTCCATCTGTTGGGTAATCGAGGAGACAGGAATCGACTGGATCGACCGGATACGCACCTCCTGATCGGCCGTGATCGATACGAAGCGATAACCATAGAACGTGCGATGAGGGCGATAGGTCGTATAGTCCTTATGATCCGCAAAGGTATAGTCGAGTAACATCCCGGTATCCGGAGTGCGTAGATTCAAGCGATGGCAACTACCTTCAGGCCCATCCATTCCTCGGCTCTTCGCACCATTTCCATCGTTCAATATCTCAGAAGGACGACAATTTAGTTGGGTACCCTCCTTTGCCATAAACTCGAAAGCAGGAACCGCCGCACAATTCTGGCCAAAGTCCACGACAAGTGTCTCGCCCGGATGAACTACCATTTCCTCGCCAGCCGCATATTCTTTCGTTATAACAACCTTTCCATAAGCATCTTCACTCTCTCCGGTGACCCCTTTCCATAGATAGGCCTTTTGAGGAGAAAGCGCCAAATCTTCACGAAAATAGACCTCACCTCCATTTGAAGGAAGTATCTCTCCCTCAAATTCCGTATTCTTTTCCGGTGTCGAAAGCTTATCGAGCGTATCGTATCCCGGTAACTCACGGGCATCATATTCCTCACCATCAAAGATAGCGGCATGTTTGACCGGTCCGGCGATCCCGGCTTTCCAATCGCTCGTATTGGAACCTAAGTACGCCTTGCTACCATCCGCATAGGTAAGCTCAAGCACTCCACGGAAAGCGACCTTGGTACCCACCATCCCTTGCTGGCCGCTGTATGTGATGATCTTATCGGCCCACCATCCCGGTGTCACCTGCACAGCGAAAACATTCTCCGCTCCCACCTGTTTCGACAGGGCATTGCTTACCTCATACGTAAACGAACGCTTCGTCTTGTAGGGATGCGTAAAACCCGGTTTGAGAATCTCTTCTCCGATCAACTTCCCATTCACGTATAACTCGTATACACCCAAGCCCGTGGTCATCCAGCGTGCCGAGTTTATCTCTTTTTCATTCTTTACGACACTCACGAACCAAGCGGCACCATCGGCCGCACGCTCATTCGATCCGTTGATCTCACCCGTTATGACAGGTGCATTTGCCACGGATATCCATTCGGAATGGTTCCAAGCGGCATCATCCAATGCGGAGACACGCTTCCCCGATTCGTTCGTCTGATCGGTCGAACATGCATAGAGAGCCGCACAAACAACCCCTAAAAGCAATAGTTTTCGTTTTTTCATACGCATATTCTCTCTAATTGTCATTTACAGATCAAATCCGATATCCCGACGGAAATACTTCTTATCGAAATCGATCTGCTTAGCTCCGGCAAAAGATTGGGCCAAAGCCTCTTCCTTATTAGCCCCATACGAACTGACCGCAATCACACGGCCGCCATTCGTCAGGATCTGGCCGTCTACCAGCTTCGTTCCGGCATGGAACACTATATTGTTCGAGGATACGCCATCCAATCCCGTGATTACCTTATTTTTCTCGTAAGCCTCCGGATAACCGCCGCTTACCAACATAACCGTAACCGCCGCGCGAGGGTCCTGTACCAATGTACGGCCCGCTAAATTACCTTCCGCTACCCCTTCCAGCAAATCCACCAAGTCACTTTGGATACGAAGCATGACTACCTCTGTCTCCGGATCGCCCATACGACAATTGTATTCTATCACCATCGGCTCATTCTTCACATTGATCAGACCCAAGAAGATGAAACCTTTATAATCGATATGCTCCGCTTTCAATCCCTCTACGGTAGGACGGATAATACGCTCGTCCACCTTCGCCATAAAGACCTCATCAGCGAAAGGAACCGGGGAAACAGCTCCCATTCCACCTGTGTTTAAACCCGTATTGCCCTCGCCGATACGCTTATAATCTTTCGCTACCGGAAGCACCTTGTAATCGTTGCCATCCGTCAAGACGAATACGGAGCATTCGATACCATCCAAGAACTCCTCGATCACGACCGTCTTGCTCGCGTCGCCAAACATTCCGCCCAGCATATCTCCCAACTCTTTCTTGGCTTCCTCCAAGTTATCGATAATCAGTACCCCTTTACCGGCAGCCAATCCATCCGCTTTCAATACATAAGGAGCGGAAAGAGATTCCAAGAACGCATAGCCTTCCTCTAGGTTTTCAGTGGAAATACTCTTATAACGAGCGGTCGGGATATGATGACGCATCATAAACGCCTTGGCGAAATCCTTGCTACCTTCCAATTGGGCACCTTCCCCACTCGGGCCGATCACGGGGATGGAGCTTAATGCCTCATCCTTCTTGAAATAATCATAAACACCCTTCACCAATGGATCCTCGGGACCTACCACGACCATATTCACTTGGTTCGCCAACGCAAAATCCTTGATAGCGGCAAAATCATCCGCTTTAATATCCACGTTGGTTCCTACCAACGCTGTTCCCGCATTACCGGGAGCGATAAATAACTTATCAACTTTCGGGCTTTGAGCGATCTTCCAAGCGATCGCATGCTCACGCCCACCAGAGCCTAATAACAATATATTCATATCTCTTCTAATTTTCAATTCTCAATTCTCCATTTTCAATTCCCAAGGTAGTCATCGAAATACCTCGTAATCTTCTCATGCAAATGCGGACGGTCCTTACCGGTCACATTATGCTCATGGCGAGGATACACAAAGTAATCCGGATACGTATCAGCCTCTACGCAAGCCTTTAAGAAACCAAGGCTGTGTTGCCACACTACCACCGGATCGATATCCCCATGTATCATCAACAGATGGCCTTTCAGATTACCGGCCTTCAGTTTCAGGTTCGCGTTCTTATAACCTTCCGGATTATCCTGCGGGCGATCCATATAACGCTCGCCATACATAATCTCGTAATTGCTCCAGTCAATAACCGGCCCTCCGGCCACGCCCACCTTAAAGATCTCCGGATAAGTCAGCATCAAGTTCGTTGTCATAAAACCGCCATAACTCCAGCCATGTACCCCGATACGGTCGGCATCCACATAAGACAAAGATTTTAGGAACTCGACACCCTTCACTTGGTCCGCCATCTCATTGATACCCAAATTACGATGAATCACGCTCTCAAAAGCATGTCCACGATTTGCCGAGCCGCGGCTATCCACGGTAAACATCACATAACCTCTCTGTGCCATATAGAGGTCCCAACCACGAGCCCCGTTTTGCCAGTCGCCCGTAACAAGCTGTACTTTAGGGCCTCCATATACATAGACAATCGTAGGATACTTCTTCGTCTCATCCAAATCCGGCGGTAAAGTCAACCGGTAATTCAAGCGAGTCTTACCATCGGCAGCAAGGATATGTCCAACCTTGATCCGCGGCATCCGATACGATTTAAAGGGATCCGGAGCGGAAAGTAAGGTAGAAATCACCTTAGCGTCCTTTATACGGACTAAATCGATATCCCTCGGGGTAGAAGGAGAACTTACATAATCAATCGCATATTCGCCGGAGGGACTCAGCAACCAACGGTGCACGCCCACTTTCCAGCTCAAGCAATTCATGATATCATCCGTTCTCAGATCCGTCTCCCAAATATAACGTTGCATCCCCGTTCCTTGCATATTCGGAGATACGGGATGAGGTGCCGTTCCCTCGAAAATCACCTTATTTCCGTCTTTGCTAAAGCCTAGCACCTTGGTAACCACCCATTCCCCACCGGTTAGCTTCCTTAATTCCTTTCCAGTCGTATCATACAGATATAGATGGTTATAGCCATCCGCCTCACTCTGCCAGATAAACTTATCCGGATCGTTCGGCAAGAAGAGCACAGGATGCTGCGGCTCCACATAACAACGATCCGTCTCGGTAAACAGATCAGCCTCTTTCTTTCCCGTCAAGGCAGAGTACCGCACCAAATGCATCTCGTTCTGCTCACGATTCAACTCAGCGATATAAATACTCTTCTCATCCGGACTCCAAGCGATATTTGTTAAATATTTCTCTTTCGGCAAGCCTGTCTCCAACCAAACCGTCTGCCCTGTAGCTACCTGATAGACACCCACCGTAACCTCATGGCTCTTCATTCCAGCCATCGGATATTTATGAGGAACCGGCGTAGCGCAACGAGTATCGATATTCACCAGCGGATAAGCGGTCACCATACGCTCATCCATACGATAAAACGCTAAAGCCGAGCCTTTAGGAGACCAGAATGTTCCTTTCGTAATCCCGAACTCCCGTTGATGGACAGCTTGTCCGCATACGATTCCATCCTGTGTTTCACGTGTAACAATCGTATTTCGTCCATCCGGGGATAAAATATGCACATTGTTTCCCTCCGTAAAAGCTAAGTTATTCGTAGCCGGGCAAAAGTCATAATTCGCCCAGTTATTCTTCAAAGCATAATCAGCGACTACCTTATTCTTCTTATAGTCATAATGAATCCGGTGCTGTTTGCTAGTAAAAGCCAAGACCGAACCTCTTTCATAGGGTACCGAAAAGCTAGGCAAGGAACCAACCGTCTGCAGATTTGCCGCCGTCAAGGCCCCATTCAGTCTTTCCAACGAAAAAAGGACCTCTTCTTTTTTCCCCGGCTTAGCGCCTAACACGCTATCTCCCTTAACATATAAGTACTCGTCCCCGCACCATCGTAACTGTTTCAAGTCACGAGGTACGAAGCGGCTATACGTCTTCCCTCCAGGAATCAAGTCGTGCAAGGAGAGTTGCTTATCTTGGGCGGTAATCGACATCGTTAATAAAATCAGACATAGGCTTATGAATAAAGATGATTTAATCCTCATAATCATCATACCCTCTCCGTTTTATAGGCTTTATAGGTTTGCTAAATGGGCGCTTTCCATCCCGCTTATGATCGCCAAACCCTTTCTTACGGTCATCCTCATCCCGATAACGCATTTTCACAGGACGTTCTCCTTTTGGCTTGATCGGCTTACGAACCGGGGCATCCACGAATTTCTTGCGGACCGGACGGTCCTCTCCCCGATCCTCTCCAAAGATACGTTTCCCCGGAATGGAAGCGAAACGCTCCTCATCATCCTCGCTATGGGCAGCGGCGAAACGACGCTCCGGACGATCCACACGACCCGTACGGAAGTTTGGACGATCATTGCCTCTACGCTCGAAAGAGCCTTCCGATCTGTGCGGACGCTCCTCTCCATCCTCATTCAATGCCTTTTTGAAGTCCTTATTGGTTCCCTCAAATAACTCATAGCAACGGTATTCGCACTCCAAGGAACCGTTCATCAATTTGATCTTCTCGCTCGGGCGCAAGCCGATCTTATCGAAACATTCATCTTTATAGCTCAAAATCCAAGCCTTATATCCCATGAACACGTGTTTCAAACGCTCGCCGATCATATTATACAATCCCAATAGATCACGAGATGATATACGCTCTCCATAAGGTGGGTTCGTCACCAATATACCCGGCTTCGGAGCCTCTGTATATTGTTGGAACGGTTTCACCTTCAGATCGATATATTTCATCAAGCCAGCGCTACGGATATTCTCCAAGGCGATATCGATAGCGGCTTGGGAAATATCGGAGCCATAGCAATGGAAAGCGAACTCACGCTCCCCGCTCTCATCATTATAAATACGATCGAACAATTCCTCATCATAGTCCACCCATTTCTGGAAAGCGAACTCTTTCCGATGGATACCCGGAGCGATATTCAAGGCGATCATGGCAGCCTCGATCAACAATGTACCGGAACCACACATCGGATCTACGAAATTAGATTCTCCTTTCCAACCGGTTTTTAGGATCATGCCGGCAGCCAACACCTCATTCAACGGAGCTTCCGTTTGATCCACCCGATAACCACGCTTGTGCAAAGACTCGCCGGAGCTATCGATAGATAAGGTACAATCGTTATGCGAAATATGGATATTGATATATAAGTCCGGGTTATTGACACGAACGGACGGACGCTTCTTGAACTTCTCGATGAAATAATCCACGATAGCGTCTTTCGTACGGTAAGCGACAAACTTCGAGTGATTGAAATCCTCGGAATAGATCACCGAGTCGATCGCGAACGTCTTGTCCAGCGACAAATACTTCTCCCACTCTACCTTTTTCACCTCTTTATAAACGGTATCAGCATCTTTGGCCTTGAAATGATAAATCGGTTTCAGAATGCGCAGGGCAGTACGGCAGTGGAAATTCGCTTTATAAAGCAATTCCTTATCACCCGTAAAGGAAACCATACGACGACCGATCTGCAAGTCGTTGGCACCTAAAGCTAATAACTCCTCGGCCAAGATCTCTTCCAACCCGTATAGGGTTTTGGCCACCATTTCAAATGTCTCGCTCATTTTAATTGAAAATTGAGAATTGAGAATTGAAAATTATTCCCAATTGCGTATTACGTTGTTTATTATTAATTATTCTCATTTCGCTCTCTGACATGCTTCGATCTCCTTCCAGCTACCCTCTTGATAATTTTCAATTCTCAATTTTCAATTGTGTAACCGTACTCCCTGCCGGTACATCCTCCGCTATCCAGACGTTACCACATATCGTAGCCCCTCTGCCAATCCGGATTTTACCGATTAAGGTGGAATTAGAATATACTGTCACATGATCTTCCAAGATAGGATGACGGGCTACGCCACGGATAGCGTTACCGTTCTCATCGGGGGGAAGTTTCTCTCCCGCCAAGCTGACGCCCTGAAAGATTCGGACGTAATTGCCGATCACGCTCGTCTCGCCGATCACCGTACCCGTCCCGTGGTCTATCGAGAAATGATGACCGATCTTCGCGCCCGGATGGATATCGATACCGGTCTCGGAATGTGCCATCTCCGTAATCATACGAGGAATATAAGGAACCCCGAGCTTATACAATTGATGGGCGATCCGGTAATTACCGATCGCCCGGAAACCGGGATAACAAAATATGACCTCACCTAGATTTTGAGCGGCGGGATCGCCATTGAAAGTCGCCTCCACATCCGTAGCCAGCAGACCGCGAATCTCCGGAAGCGTAGAGATGAAAGCCTCCGAAATAGCCTCTGCCTCAGCGGAGATCTTTTCTTCCGGGCAAGTCACGCAAGATGTATCCGCGAAACAAAGTCCCGCATAAACCTGCTTGGATAATAAAGAATGAAGAGTCTCAACATTTACGCCCGTATGAAAACGGATCGTCTGTTTACTGATACGGGCATTCCCATAATAACCGGGGAACAGGATCGCACGGCATAGATCGATGATCTCTTTCAGCACCTCGCCCGAGGGCAGCGCCTCCTCATCCCTGTACGCATGGAACAATTGTTTATACGATGCCTCATCCGATAGCTTCTCCACCGTATCGCCCAATACGCTACTATGCCTCTGTATATCCATTATTTGCGGAATATTCTTTATAATGCGCAAAAATAGTATTTTATTTGAGAACACCTTCACGAAGAGGCATCAAAAATACAGCCAACGACTAATATTACGTTCTATAGCGCTAAATTCCACGCCAACCTTTATCAACTTACGCCCATCCGCCTGATAGGGAACCAAATAACCTTTCTCATCGATTTGCCATATGGCTTCCTCGGCGGTTCCGTTCAACTTGAACTCAAAGACGTAAATGTATTTTGGTGTTTTAACCACCGCATCCGCACGTCCTCTGGCACTTCGCACCTCCGCCTCAGTAAATTGCCCCATCAACTTAAAGACCAAATAGAAAACCACTTGATAATGACGTTCGGTCTTATCGTTCAACTCATACGGGAAATCAGCGAAGAAAGCTTGGAGACGGGAAAGGAAAGCATCTATATCCTTTGTCCGTAATTCTTGTACAAATTTACCAATATAAAAACTCTGCTCTTCCTTGGAAATGGAGGTATAGTAAGGGACTAAGAAATTAATAAAACCATATTTTACTTCTTCGTTCGGAAATTCCAATAAATAATTACGAAATTCCCGATCATAATCCTTTATCGTCAAATATCCACTCTGATAAATCAACGGAATCGGATTATTGGTGTTTACTCGATATTCAGTGAATGAAGCAGCAGGCGCCTCGATACCATCTATCAAAAGCCGTAAATCATAATTACTTTTACGGAGGAGGCTCACCAAAAAGGTCGGCGTACCCGTCTGAAACCAATAACTCTCCAACTCCAGCTTATTGAACGCATTCAGTACACTGAACGGATTAAACACTCCCACTCCATCTTGATGGAAATGATACCCATCATAATTACGTTCCATCCGCTCTACCACCTCAACAAACGACCAATTATTCTTTTTCCCGAAGGCTTCTATCTCCGGCACAAAATTCGTCGCTAACTCTTCCCGTGTTATGCCACAAAGCGTTGCGAATTGCCAGTCCATGCTAATATCGTTCAACTGGTTCAAGTCACTAAACACGCTAACTTGAGAGAACTTTGTCACCCCGGTTAGGAATACAAAGCGCAAATAGCGATCCGCACTTTTCAACACCCCATAGAACGCTTTCAACATTAGGCGATACTCCTCTTGCAATTTCTCATTATCAAATGATTGCAAAAGAGGCTTATCATACTCATCCACTAAAACGACCACCCGTTTTCCTGTCTGTTCACAAATCAAGCGTAACAAGGTAAACAAACGGTCATCAATCGTCTCATCCGCATCACTAGAACCATATATAGCCTCGTAAACAAGCAACTGCCTATCCACAAGACGAATCAGATCCTCCCCTGTATCAAATTTCTTGGCATTCAAATCCAAATGGATCACCGGATACTCAATCCAATCCTGTTCCAACCGTTCGATAGCCAATCCCTTAAACAGATCTTTTCTTCCTTTAAAATAAGCCTCAAAAGTAGAAAGCAAAAGGCTCTTTCCAAACCTACGGGGACGACTTAGGAAAAACGGTGTCTCCAACGAGGCCATCCGCCACACCCATTCCGTCTTATCCACATATACATAATTCCCTTCCCTTATCTTCTCGAAGGTCTGTATACCTATCGGCAGTTTGCGTACGATACTGTTTGTCATTATCTTTTCACTTTTGTTCCAAAGATAATTACTATTCTTGTCTTCCACAAGTTATTTACATCTCCAATCAGAAACTCGCTTTCGAGAAAACGGGGTTTCAGCCTGTCAAGAATATCATTTACAACAGGTATTTTACCACATCCAATACTCCACTTTCATCTTGAGCCAAGGCGACCAAAAAGCGATCGGAGGAATCTACGGCGATCCTCTTTATTGAACGATCAAAATTCAATCGTTTCTTTAATTGGCCGTCCCAAGAAAGAACCAGCAATGTGGATAAATTCGAAAAATCCACAGAACCATCGTACAAGCAATACACATACCGATCCGTACCGAATATATCGATAAAGCATTTTGTCGTTCCAAGAACATCCACTTGGGTATCATTCTTCTTCAGTAAAGGCACGATAGGCTCCTTCCCATACGTAAAGCTCCTTTGATAAGTTCCCTTCAAATCGTAAAAATCAATTTGGTTGAAGAAACGCAAGGCAGCAACCACACTGTTTTGCCGCTCATTCACACAAAGATTAGGCAAATAAGCGACGTGCTTACAAGAACGATACGTTCTTGCTACTTTTGGTGGCTCCACCCAATAAATTCCCTCTTCCCGATTCGCATAACAGAAAGGACCATAAACATTTTTCTCTACGATCGGAACCGCATAAACTTCTTTCGTGGTGACATTATAATGCGTAGAGGGAACAAGTTCGGGTATTAGTATATATTTCCGATCAAAACGCAAAGAATCCGCCAGCACCTGCATCTTATTAAATGTAAGTTGGTTATCCACGATCCAGAACTCATCCTTTCCGGCGGGTTCTTTTGTATTTGACTTCATAAACTCCGGATTAGAGAAATAAGTGGCACCATATCCTTTCAACGCAAACGCATGCAGGTGCGACAAATCATCTTTGTCGAATACTTGAATGATCGTATCACACCCACGAGCCAACAACACCAAATAAGACTCGGTAAGACCAATCCCATCATAGCATACACCAGAATCCCCTTTCATTAACAAATTTCCCTCCAGCCGTTTTTCTTCTCTTTCTGCATCGGAACAAGCGAGAAGAAACAAAGCGAAGAATACAATAATCCCATACAATACTCTCATGACCTTTCTATTTTAAATAAACATAAGATCGGATTATCGTCCTGTGTACGATTCTCCGCTATCCGTCTCAAATCCTCATAATGTATCTGATTACGCAACAGCACCGTCGAACTGATCTTCCCGATAAAATAATCTTTATACACTCCGCAAATACCGTAAAAGCCTGTCAACCCCGTAGCCCTTATGAAGTTGGGGAACGCATACGAGAATGCCTCTTTCCTATCCTTGTCATAAAATCCGAAGTAAGTTACCTTATCGCACATATAGGTCGCATGCAGGATCCGTTCGGTCTCCAGCAGCCCAAAAGAATTTACATAGCCGGAGCGAAACAGATCGCCAGAGAAATCTCTCCCGCCTCTCCCTTTCTCCTTGACATACTCGATAGGAGGCATACTTTTATCTCCGAAGCGAACTTTATAAGCAGGCTCCAACATCCCGTCCTTCACTTTCCATACTTCGGGGGTAAAGGGGAAATGCGCATACCAATCCCCAGCAAAGGCATGCAACGTCTTGCTCCCATTGATCGTATGGCCGGACGTGAAATAAGCCGATCCCAACAATGCGTCTTGCTCTCCTTTCCTGTCCGTGGCTTTCAGATAGAAGTTTTCCCTTTGCGGTGTCGCAAATCCCAAAGGATAATACCAAATCCAATTCTCCTTATCCAAAGGGGCGCAGTCCACAAAATAATCAGCTACATCTTGCGTGGATATATATTGATAGGTATCCAGATCATAACGCAATAAGGCCGTCCCACCAAAATCCACCAATGTCAAGATTCGCTCTTTCTCATCCACGAAAAAGTGAGTTAGATAAAGATACTCTTTCGGCCCTTGTCCCCGCAAGCCTACACGAGTAATAAAATTTCCTTGATCACTGAATACAAAAAGCGCATTTATCTCATCACTTCTATCGAATACAAAAATACGATCGTCCACCCAGCAAACCCGGTAGAGATCTTTTAACAGCACGCTATCCTTCGTCTCCAAAGGAATGAATCTGCATTCCAAATGTTCCTGCAAGCCAACCGCACAATCGTTTCCGAAATCCACCACGTCCCACTCTTCCGATCGATTCTCGCATGCGGTCAAAATGGAAGCCACACTTATCATCACTAAATAATATAGTTTTCTCATGTTTTTCATATTAGATTCAGACCGCTAATATACGTAACTTTTTGAAATACGCCAACTGCACAAGTTTTCCTAAGCGCACAATCGGAATTCACGAGAAGTACTACTTCCTTGGCCTATGAAGTATATCTCCTAGAGCAGTTGAAGTATATATTCTACAAAGGAAGGAGTAGTACTGGGAAAAAGGCCTGTTGGGATATAACCCTAAAAACTTTCGATAATTAGAAGGGGATACAGTGCTTATTTTCCACATAGTTATTGTACATTTTTCCAAATGCATTTAAAACCTCATTATCTGTTTCCCAAAACACGTACGTGTTTTCACAAATTCTCGTACGTGTTTCCGGAAAAACACGTACATGTTTTTCCGGAAACATCATCAACTTTTTATCAATCTGATTATAAAGACATTATCAATACGTATATTTTAAATACTTACTGTATTTTTCACTATCAACAAAATACCTTATGGTTATGATTTTTGAAGCCCCAAGAAGGCTTTATTTACGAGCTTATCGACTTCCTTATACAGCCGTTGTATTTCCTTTGTATCCAATCCATTTTGCTCCCACTCCGTCTTATGAGCGTCGAATAAATCGAAAATCCGGTTCTCTACCGCACGAAGCTGTTGGATATAACCAGATTGGTCATCATTCCATAACAGTTGCCAATGCAAATACTTTTGGCCGTTGCCACGATGTATGGAGTAGACATTCTTCTGTAGTTGAACGGAATACCAATCTAATAAGGCTGTTTTATAGGATGCGTCGTAAGTAACCAAAGCGCTTTGCTCCTTTCCCATTTTCACCCAAAGAGGAATAGCGACAGAGGTAGGAGGATATCCCAAGGCAGTCCACATCGTTGTCAATTCCGGATTCATGCCGGATCTCACGCCTTGGATTACGATAGAGGCCGTACTTTCCAGACGAGGGATGAAATCCTGCTCCACAAACCAACCCGTACGATTGTTCGGACTTTGCTCTTTGTCCATCAAATCGATATCCAGCAAGCTATTATAAAAAGAGCGGGAAGCCTGTTGAAAGATACGCTGAGGAGTAAATCCTCCGTCCCGCATTTCCTTAAAGATCTTTTTCGCGTTCTCATAACGTACATACCCTTTGCCTTCATCCGTACGCCCCTCGAAAGAGAAATTCGTATAAATCAAGTAACCTTCCGGCGCCAGATTTGGATCATTCGCGTCTTTCTTATAATATCGCTCATTATTCGTCTCATAATAAGCCGCGCCACCATAAGCATCGATCACTCCGAAATTAGCCTCCACACGCATCGGGCGAGGCAAGGTATCCAAGAAATGCTCGAAATCCTGCACCGTCTTACAGACTCTCAAGGCTTTTCGCATCAAGTTTCCCTCTTGATCCATCTCCTTTATATCATCGTCTTTCAAGTTATAAGAAGCCGTATTCATGATAGAGAAGCCCGTCTCATTGCTTCCGGTCCACACGGCTCCCTCCGGATCATCGCTATTTACCAGCCCCAGAAAACGATAGCCACCTTCGTCAAAATAACCGATATGGTTATACGGAGCGCCGGTATCCCGGTGTTTCCACATCAACGGACGCCCGTCGGGAGTAGCCTTTCCAGTGATTATAATGGAGGTACAAGCCTTGTCAACCACCGGAAAACAAAGACATAGAACGAATAAAAGAAGTAGTTTTTTCATATCATTTATTGATTTAATAAGATTTCTTATGAGGAGCGCCAAATTCCTTACAGCTGACCTCGTCTATATCTACCGTCCAAATCTTCACGTTACGGACCGCCGGATCGCTATAACGGAACGTCTTATCGGAATATTGCCTCATGATAATATCCAAGGCTTCCACCTTCTTGTCGAAATCCTCCTCGTAAGCGACCTTTCCCCAAGCGATCACGCTCTTCGAACGCATACGGTAGCTACAAGCTACCTCCGGGTGCTGGAAAACCAAGGCATGGTCAATACTAAACGTAATACAGACTTTCGGATTACGTTCCAATATAGAGATGCTTCGTCCATCCTGCGCCGAGTGTAAATAAATCACGCCATCCTTATAACCGAAATTCATCGGTAATACATAAGGCGTTCCATCTGTATCCGCCATGCCCACAAAGCAAACATCGCTCTGACGGATAATCGATTCGATCTGTTCCTTGTCCGTGTGTATAAGTGTCTTCATATTCCTTATGTTTAAATCTAACTTGATGCAAAATTAAAAAAATCATCTGTTTCTGCAACCCTTTATAACCCGCACTCGTCTATTAAGAAAAGAACCTAAAAAATCAAAGACGATGAAGACGAGAGTATCACTTTTTATATTCTGCATACAGATGATCGCGGTTTGCGGATTCGCCGCCGACCGACGTATCGATGGAAATGGAAATCCGGAAACCCGGGAGATAAAGATTAGCGATTACGACGAGATTACGTTCGTCGGCTCCGCTGATTTCGAGTATGAACAGTCGGATAAAGCGCCTTATCTATCCGTAACGATCGATGAGAACTTATTTGATTACCTCGTGACCGAAGTAGAAGGCGGTACGTTAAAGATCTATCCGAAATCTATCAAGAAAGGTTTTAATAATAACTCCTACGACTTGAGGCCGACCGTCTACAAGATAAAATCCAACTCCAAGGAACTAAAAGAGTTGAATACGGTAGGTTCCGGCAGTTTCATTATCAGCAAACCGACGAAAGTAAACCGGATGGAGATCAATATGGCCGGTAGTGGAAACGTTGAGTTGAGAGGCCCCGTAAAAGGTTACAAGCTTGAATGTAACATGGCCGGTAGCGGAAATATCATCGCCAAGGATATACAGCTGGACAACCTATCTTGCAGCCTCGCCAGCAGCGGGGAAATCGAGGTAATAGGAACCGTAGATCGTGCCTCATTCAATGTAGCGGGAAGTGGTGAGATTAAAGCCTTTGACTGCCAAGCACGTAAAGCAGAGTGTAATATCGCCAGCAGCGGCGAGATCAGCGTATACGCCACGCAAATCTTGGATGCTAATATCGTAGGTAGTGGCGAGATCCATTATAAAGGAGATCCGGAGATCAGTAAGTCTATCATGGGTTCTGGCTCGATCAGCAAAGTCAAATAAACATTTAATACATACGAACGATGAAAACAAAATTAGTAGCGGTAATAGCCCTCATCTTTTGTGCCTTCATGGCAGAGGCTAGTAAAGTAGAAGGAAATGGGAATATAATTACGAAAGAGATATCGGTAGATAACTATAGCGAGATCGAACTGGGTGGAAATATCGAATATTCCGGCAATAATTTTTGGGGAAATAGAAGCAACAAGAAATTCCCGGTATTCAAATATACGCATGGACGAAGCGCTTCCTTGAAAATTACGATCGACGAGAATCTATTCCCACTCCTCTCGATCAAATCCAATAACGGACGGTTAGCTATCCGCATACAAGACGGGACCCGTATCAAACCGACCCAGTATGTAATCGAAGGAAGCTCGAAGACTCTGAAATACTTAAAGACTTCCGGCCCGATGGATTTTGAGGCGCAGAACGCTTTTTCCGAGGATCAACTGGAAATCAAGATTTCCGGCTCCAGCGACGTAAAGTTCCCACATAACGTGAAATTACGATTAGGTGAGTTCTCGGTATCCGGCTCCGGCGATCTGGTTTTTGAAGATTTGGACTGCAAGAATCTTACCAGCAAGGTTTCAGGCTCTGGAGACATCACCTTGAAAGGTAAGGCGGACGAAGCCCGCTATTCCGTATCTGGTAGTGGAGATATAAAAGCATACGACTTATCTGTCAATGATTTGAGTTGCTCGGTAAGCGGTAGTGGAGATGCCCGTGTTTATGCCAAAGATAACATGAACCTATCGGTTTCGGGCAGTGGAGACATCCGCTATAAAGGCCCGGCAAACGTGAATAAATCAAAGTCCGGCTCTGGCTCCATCCAAGGTGCGAATTGATCGAACACACACATTATTTTAAAATACACACATTATCAAATTTAAAAAAGCTACTGGATGTGATATCCGGTAGCTTTTTCTTGCTATTTTTGTAACCAACTCTTTATTTATAGAGTCTAAATTAAAAAGTAGAATCACAAAAACGATACTTATGAAAACAAAGGCTATCTTATTAATGGTATTTTTCCTAGGATGGGTCACTACCGGTTGGGCCGCAGATCATGTAAAAGGCGATGGTAAATTGACCTCGAAAAAGATTTCTGTCGCCGATTATAACGAGATTAAGGTGGATGGCGTAATTGATTTCAATTACGAGCAGTCTGACGCTCCCGCTACCGTGGAGGTTACCGTAGACCAGAATCTTCATCCCTATGTCAATATCGAGGTGAAGGATCGTGTCTTAACCATCGCTTTCAAAGGAGCGAAGGTAGATCATTTCACGAAGTTTATCGTAAAGACGAATTCTAAATGGCTTGCCGCCGCAAAAGTTTCCGGAAATGCCAACTTCATGGTAAACAGTCCGCTTACCGGAGACGAGACCGTTATTAAGGCGAACGCCAATAGCTTGGTGCAACTGAAAGAGACAGTTACGGTCGGTAAACTGGATTTGAATGTATCCGGTAGCGCAAATATGGTTGTCAATCATCTGGAAGCCGACAAGATCGAATGTGATATCGATGGCTCCGGCTCTATAACGATCAAGAAAGGTAACGCGAAAGAAGGAGACTACAGTATCGTCAGCAGTGGTGATATACACGCTTTTGGGTTAGCGGTTCCTCAGCTAAGTTGCAAAGTAACAGGCAATGGCTTAGCGGAAGTACATGCTACCGATAATTTAAAGGCCAACGTAATCGGTAAAGGAAATATCCGTTACAAAGGCCCGACAGCAGTTCAACAGAGAATAATCGGTAAAGGTACCGTAGAAGAAGTAAAAGAATGAAAACAAGAATTATATACCTATGTCTGCTGGTGATCTTTTCTACGACAGGCTGTATCCCTACACAAACCATAAAAGGAGACGGCAATATCACCACGGAAAACATCCCGGTTTCCGAGTATGACTGTCTTGAGTTAGAGGGAGGAGGCATGGTCGTGAATTACACGCAATCCGAAGCTCCTGAAGGTTTGGAAATAAAGACAGACCGGAATATCTTCGAGAAATATGAGTTTAATGTAGAGAACCATAAGCTTAAGATCCGTCCGAAAAAAGAATTCAGGAAACATACGAATTTCCGTCCGACCGAGTTCATGGTTACGGCCAACTCCCGCAATCTAAAGAAACTAGCGGCGGCAGGCAGTACCCATGTAAATATAAATTCCCCTCTACAAGCCGAGGAGTTCGAGGCAGGATTAGCCGGTAGCGGGATTATCCAATTCCACGATACGGCCTCTTTTACAAACCTGAAGATAGAGATCGCCGGTAGCGGAGATTTCGTTGGCCATAAAGTGTATTGTGAGGAATTAAACGGGGATATGGCCGGGTCTAACACGATCGTTCTAGGGGGAACCGTAGGCATAGCTGAATTCTCGATCGCCGGTAGCGGTACAGTACGTGCTTTCGATTGTACCATGGATGAGCTTGAGTGCAAGATTGCCGGTAGTGGAGACATAGAAGCCTCTGTCGTAAACAAAATCAAGGCAGAGATAGCCGGTAGCGGTTCCGTAAAATACAAAGGAGATCCCCAAGATATCCAAAAAAAGGTAATGGGCTCCGGTAAGATCGAGAAGGTGGAGTGATTCTTACAACCACCCCTCCTTTTTATACCATTCGATACTTTCTTCCAAGCCTTTACGTAAAGGATAGGTCGGGATAAAACCTAAATCATCTTGAAGAGGCGTGACATCGCAAATCCAGTTACGCTGCTTCAAGATGATGTATTTATCACTATTTAGCGTCATACTTTTCTTCAACAACTTACCGATCCATTCTGAACAGTGGCAAGCGATACGCACCAATCCCAGCGGTATACGGGCATGCAATACCCGCTTCTTTCCTAAGATATCTTGTATCATACGGGCAAAAGACTCATCCGTGTAGACATCTCCGTCGGCTACAAAATAATGCCGGTTCTTTATCTCCTCTTTCTCAAGGGAAAGGAAGGCCACGGTCGCTAAATCTTTTACATAGATAAACGTGATTCGCTGGGGAATAGCGCCTACGGCGAAATCGAGCCCCGACTTTACGCTTTGTATTTCCATGAAATAATCCTTCTCTCCCGGCCCGTATACTCCTGTAGGCCGCAAGATCACGTAAGGAAAATAGGTTTGTTTACGGATGTAGTTCTCCGCCTCTAGCTTACTTTGGCCATAAGCCGTGTCCGGCCGCTGCGGATCGTCCAAGCGTATCGGGCGGAAAGTCTTCTCGTCGCCTCGCCCATAGCTGCTTAGGCTGCTCATCAAGAGGAATTTCTTCGGTTTGCAACCGGCGGCGGCTAAAGCCTCGATAAATCGATGCGTATTCTCGGCGTTCACACGGAAAAAGTTTCGCTTATCCAATGTCTTCGTCAACCCGGCGTTATGGATCACATAATCCCATGCCCCATGCTCACGGGCAAAGTCTGAGAGTTGAGCCGTAAGCGCTTCCTGATCGCCATATTTCAAGTCGATGAAATGAATCCGCTTATCTTGCAGATGCGCTTTACTGCTACCTGCACGGATACCCGCCCACGTCTCATAGCCACGGCGAAGCGCCTCCTCTACCAAGAAACCGCCGATAAAACCACTCGCTCCGGTTATCAATATCTTTCTGTCCTTCATTTTTCTTTCATATAAAATGTATAATAATACCACAACAACCCGATCCAATTCAAGAACAGGATCGTCAGCATCCAAAGAATCTTTTGTTTCTTACTGATGAAAGGGTTTTGCGATACGGCCTTACATCCGAACAGGATTACGGCAATACCTACGATATAACCGATCTCCGGCAAGCTTATCCAGCAAATGATTTGTGGTATCATAAAAATAGAGTTATTCGTGAAAAAGAATTATTCGTGTTGGTGTTTCTTCAAGACTCGGTGCGGCAAGTCACCATGCCCCACCAACTCGATCGGACAAGCGTATTTCTCGCCCAACCATTCCTCAGAGACATTCGCTCCCGGGTGATAATGCAAAGTCTCGTTTACGCAAGCGATATTTTTCACCATCGCCAGAACCGTACCGATATCATGGGAAACCAAGATGATAGCGCTCTCTTTATTGATCTCTTCCAAGAGCTGATAAAAACGAGACTCGAATCGTTTATCCACATACGAATTAGGCTCATCCAAGATCAATACCTGCGGACGGGAGACAATAGAACGCCCCAATAAGACCCGCTGCAACTGGCCGCCGGAAAGCTCACCGATGGCCCTGCCCGCCAACTCCTCCAATCCCATCTGTACGATCACCTCGTCTACACGCTCTCTCTGGGATCTATTGAATGGACGGAACAAAGGTTTCTCCGCGGATAAACCGGAAGAGATCACTTCCCGTACCGAGATCGGAAACTTCTTATCGATCTGGCTCATTTGGGGTAGATAACCGATCTTCAAGGAAGGAACCTCTACATTTTCATCGTAAAAACGAATCGTTCCGGAAATAGGAGGCAATAGACCTAGTATCACCTTTAAAAGCGTCGTTTTCCCGCCGCCATTCGGTCCGATAATTCCCAAGAAATCATTTTTCCACACATCCAGCGTTACGTTACGTAAGGCGATCTTATTACCGTATCCGGCGGTAACCTCTCTCAACTCAATCAGCTTGTCCATCGGCTAACGATTTTGCGATATGAATCATTTCCTTACCCCAATCGTAATCCAGCGGATTAATCGGGATCAGACGGCAACCTGTTTCTTTAGCGATCAACTCGGCGTTCTTCTGGTCAAACTCCCGCTGGATAAACACGACTTTCGCATTATGTTCCCGTGCGGTCTCGACCAGTTCCTTTAATTGTGCGGGAGACGGTTCTTTTCCGTCCATCTCGATGCAAAGCTGGGTCAAGCCATATTCGTTAGCCAAATAGGTCAGGGCCGGATGGTAAATAATAAATGTCTTATTGTCAAGTGAATGTAACAAACCGGAAACGGTCTTTTCCGTCTCTCCGATTTCTTTCGTCAGTTGTTCATAATTCGCTTGGTAATATTCCTTATTCTCCGGGTCCAAAGACACAAAGGCATCCAAAGTGTTCTTGGCGATCACCTTCGCTCCAGAGATAGAGCTCCACGTATGCGGATCGACGCCTCCGGGATGATGATGGTGGTGGTGATCATGTTCCTCTTCTTCCTCGGGGCTTTTAAGTAAATCAATTCCTTCGGACAGGTCAAAAACCTTGAGTCCCGGATTATTATTCCGGATATTATCCATCCAAGCCTGTTCGAACCCGATCGATCCGATCCTTAAATAGCCTTGGCTTTTACCCACCTGCACCATTTGCTGCGGTGTAGGATCATACGTCTCCGGACTTTGCCCTGCCGGAACCACACAATTAATCTTAAATTTATCTCCGGCTATCTTCTCCGCGAAATACCGTTGCGGCTCAATCGTCACGGAAACGATCCTCTCATCTGTCCGCTTATCGCCGCAGGCCATAAGTATCAAGACGAAAAGAGCCGATATCAATACCTTAAATTCTTTCATACCACATATATATTTTCGCAAAGGTAACGAATATCGGGTAATAAGGCAGCAAGGAGACGATTCAAAGTTATCAGGAAGCAGTCTGACAAAATCCCCGTATTACAACCGATAAGTAATAATACGGGGATTTATAGGGAAAAAATAGGCTACTCTATTTTTACTCGGCCAGCCATTTATTCATCTGTGTAAGGATCCGCTCCTTCATATCCTCCGGCATATTGCCGATACGGGTACGATGACTACCTCGGGGCTGGATATAAATTTGCTCGTTCTTCTTGCCTTTGAAAGCGGGAACCATGGCTGCGCTCCACGGGTCGATCTCGCCATAGATGAAGATCATTTTCGGATCGTTGTCTTTCAATAAGTTATAGATCTTATGGTACAGAGCCGGACGGAAGTCTACTTTACCGACCAGTTCCTCGGGAAGCATGATACGGTTCAAGTATCCGTGGGCACTATCGATCGTAAGGTATTTCTTGAAAGGTTTTACGTCATAGCCATAATAACCGAGCTCACGGGCGGCTTGTACGAAGAAAGAGATATTCGGCTGGTTCTCGGCGAAATAATCAGGACCGCTGATTTCCATCAAATGATCGAAGAGCGCCTGATCGTCGGCAGACTTGGAAGGGATCGTACTTACCGAAGTTCCCCACTGCCAAAGAGCGAATGAATATTCCAGTACGCAATAATCCAATACCTCGGGCATCGGGATACGGAATGTCAAGTTCTTATTCTTACAATAGCTCTCCAATAAAGGGAGCATATCGGACTTACGTTTCAAGACTTCCAATTGAAAATCCTGTATCTTCTTGCGTTCCGCTTTCGTACCTACCTTACGTAAGAAAGGTTCGTGGCGGCCATCCTCTACGCCTTTACATAACGGACCGACATAAGGAACGGAGAAATCCACGTCGTCCGGGAAAAAGGCACGGTAAAGCATTGTAGTCTGTCCCCCCTTACTGATACCGGTACTGATCCATTTTTCCGGATAGATCTGCTTGAATGTATTGCGGACGTTATGTAAATCGTACGCAGAGTTCTCGGCGGTCAGATAATCCCAGTTTTTAGGTTCCGGCGTCGACTCCAAGAAATAACGGTACTCCACAAACACTAAGTTCGCATTCAATAGTTTAGATAGTTCTTCCTGATATTTCGGATTGAGCGCATAAGCCGCTCCATATCCTTCGGTCACGATAATGGTAGGACGATCATAACCTACATGGCCTACGATAACCCGTTGCGTAAATGTTCCGGCGGCGGGGTCTTTCGGATCGACCTGCTGAGTAATACGTACTACATATTTCTCCGGATAATAATCGGATTGAAGTTTTTCTATGCCACTAATTCCTTTTAGGGCGGCAAGCTTCTCTTGTAAATCTCCGGGAGCGGCCATTACCGTCATCACCGACAGGAAGAAAAGAAGCAAGAAGTTAAATGTTCTTCTCATGGTAATTTAGTCTTTTAGATATTGTATTGTTCGTAATAATCCCTCATATTTGGCGCGTTTCACCGCCGAACGCGCAAAGATACGATTATAATCCTCACGGCTCAATGCCTTGAGGTCGTCTTTTTTAAGGGAGAGCAAAGAAGGGGTGGGATGAAAGGCTGCTACTGCCGTAGGCATAGCGAAGCGGTTCCAAGGACAAACGGCTTGGCAGGTGTCGCACCCATAGATACGGTTACCTAAAAGGACGGCTTGCTCAACAGGGATTTCTCCACGATGCTCGATCGTAAGATAAGAGATACATTTACGGGCATTCAAACGTTTCGGCCCTTCCAAGGCTCCGGTAGGACAAGCGTTCAAACAGCGGATGCAGGAACCGCAGTGATTCTTTTTGGGGGAATCATAGGTATCGACTACCAAAGTTGTCACGATCTCCCCAAGGAAAAAGAAAGAGCCTTTGCCCGGGATGATTAGATTCGTATTCTTTCCGATCCATCCCAAACCGGCTTTCCAAGCCCAATAACGCTCTAACAGAGGGGCGGAGTCCGTGAATACACGGGCCTCATTGTTGGAGGGATGATGCTCGGTTATCGCTTTCCATAATTGGCGAAGTTTATCCTTTACGACCCCGTGATAATCTTCTCCATACGCATAATACGAGATATAAGGTTCCGCCGGATTCCGGAGAACTTTCGGATAATAATTCAAGGCTACTGAGATAACTGATTTGGCACCTTCCACCAAGCCATCCGGATTGAGACGGATTTCCCGATGATTCTCCATGTATTTCATTCCAGCATGGTAGCCTTCCGCGATCCATTGGTCAAAATAAGCCTCCTCGCTCCCGGCCTTCGCTACTTCAGCGATACCGCAAGCGGAGAAGCCTAATTCCATAGCTTTATCTTTTATAAACTGGGAGATACCCATTATTCAAAAACTTTAAACTCGTAGCCTTCCTTTAAGAGCCATTCGACAGCCCGGGGCATTGCCTCACGCATATTGCGCTCGGCTTTCAAGGAATCGTGGAAGACGATAACGGAACCATTACGGGTATAGTTCTTTACCACGTTGAAGACACCGTTCGGAGTCATATGAGGGCTATAGTCACGGGTGACCACGTCCCACATCACGATATGATAATGGCGGCGAAGCCATACTACCTGCGGAAAACGCATATGCCCATGAGGAGGCCGAAATAAATTGCTGGGAATATATTCAGCCGCCTTCTCCACATTCGCCAAATAATTCTTCGTCCAGAACTTGATGCCTTGGATATGATTGAACGTATGGTTACCGACACGGTGCCCACGATCTATCACCATCTGGAAGACCTCGGGATGCTTACGTACATTATCTCCTACCATGAAAAAGGTAGCCTTGATCCCATACGTATCCAATATATCTAAAACCCAAGGGGTAACCTCGGGAATAGGGCCATCGTCGAAGGTGAGATACACACACTTCTTCTCTGCCGGTATTCGCCAAGTTACCCCCGGGAACAGTGCCCTGTAAAACCAAGGCGGTTGTTCTATAAACATACTTTGTTAGTCTTTTGCCACTGATCCGTACGCCATACGGTAATTATCAAATTCCTCTTGATAAGGCTTAGCGAACTCCGGATTGTATTGTTTGCTCACACGCAATACCTCTTGGAGAACCGCCAAGTTATGACCTAAATCACTCTCGACAGATGATAATTGCCCCGGACGCAAACGGAAATACCAGTTTATACTGCGCAACGCATTGTCCGCTATACCTTTATAAACCATCTCCGCCTTCTCCTTCTGGCCCAACTCGTAATACAGCTCACCTAAAGAAAGAGCGCTATAATCCAACGGAACATTCTCGGGAGGCAATACTTCCATCGCCTTATCCAATACGTTCAGTGCCTTCTCATTCTTACCTTCCGCAACCAAAGCGGCAGCCAGCTTGCTGAACAATGCGATACGGTAGCTCTTGCACATCCGCATTACATTCTCATCCAAGTACACACCCGGCGTATTGACACCACCCCATTTGAACTTATTCATCACGTTGTCATACATCTTCTCCGTATTGATCGAACGAACAGTTCCCTGTGTCTCCATCGGAACGATCTGATAAGCCATACCGGTCTGCTGGAAGTACGGATCCAATTTCACGAACTGATCCGGGCTTACGGTAATCGCGTAATAGATCGGACGGTTCCAGTCATTCGTCTGCAACATATCCAAGATAATCAACTCTTGCTTACCCAAGACATCCTTGCCTTTCAAGTCAATCTTCATCTCTTTCTGCAAATACGGCAAGTTAGCGGTATCGATCACGCCGGCAGCCATAACCGCGACGGAATCTACCCCCATCGTCAATGTCTGCGCAGGAATATAATCTAATTCTTGATTGATACCCGGGATCTTCTTAAACTTCGGATCGTTACTACGAACGAAATCAAGAGCGGTCTTCAGATCAATCGATTTATCCGTCATCGGGAATACATAAGCGGCATCACGAGTACCTTGCACATAATCCTCCGGTTGCCAAGAGATTGGAAGCGGATCGGATTCGTACGCTTGCTTCTTCATTTGGTTGATATACCAGTCGGTTTGCAAATAGCTCGTATTACATACACGTACATCCGTACGGATACCTTCCACCTCCTGTGCGTACCACAACGGGAACGTGTCATTATCACCATTCGTAAATATGACAGCGTTCGGCTCGCAAGATTCCAAATAGTTCGCACCGAAATCACGGCAAACATAACGGTTCGAGCGATCATGGTCGTCCCAGTTCTGCGCACCCATCTGGATAGGAACCAACAAGCAGAGTACCGTAGCGACAGAACCCGCTATCACCGGAGATAACTTGCCATACTTCTGCAATCCTTTCGCCAAGGCCGCCACACCGAAACCGATCCATATACAGAACGCATAGAACGATCCGGCATACGCATAGTCTCGCTCACGAGGCTGATACGGCGTCTGGTTCAAGTAAAGCACGATCGCGATACCCGTCATAAAGAACAAGAAGAACGTGATCCAGAATCCCTGAATACCCTTCTTTCCGGCATAAGCTTGGAATAGAAGCCCCAAGATACCCAACAGAAGCGGTAACATATAATATACGTTATGCCCCTTATTGTTGACGATATCGAACGGCATATCCTCTTGCGGGCCCACTAAAGCCTCATCAATAAACGGAATACCGGTTATCCAGTTACCATTCGAGACCTCACCGTTACCTTGTATATCGTTCTGCCGTCCGGAGAAGTTCCACATGAAATAACGCCAGTACATGAAATTCAGCTGATAAGCGAAGAAATAACGCAAATTCTCGGCAAATGTAGGTTTCATCACCGTCACCATCTCACCGCAACGGTTGAACTTCACCGGTGTACCTTTCACTTGTGCCCACTCCTTATAAGCAGCCACATGACGTCCGTCGCTACTATACATACGGGGGAAAAGCATACTCAACTCATCCACGTATTCGTATTCCGTATCGTAACGAGAGATATAATAATGATCCTTCTCGTTTTTATCTTTCTTAATGACACGGCTCCAAGTCGGCTCACCCTCTTTCGATACAGGTACGCAAGTACCGCCTTGGTTCTCACGCTTCACCTCAGAGACATAGGTCTGGCCGTAGATCAACGGAGTCTTACCGTATTGCTCGCGAGCCAAATAAGTACGCAAGGTAAAGATATCTTGCGGAGCGTTTTGGTTCATAGGCGTATCGGCTGTCGCACGGATCAATGTCAAGGCATAGGATGAATAACCCACTACGATTACCATCAAGCAGACCAAGATCGTATTCAGCATCTTGATATTTACCTTCTTGCTCATGAACAAATAAGCCGTCAAGGCCGCCGTAAGGATCACGGCGATCACGTAACCGCTACCGATAAACGGAATACCCAACAATACGATCGAGAGGATAAAGGATATCTTCATCCGCACCGGATGGATCTCGTCTTGCATCGTCTCCCAGATCGCCCAGATCAAGGAAGCCGCCAAGATAATCACGAACGCATATACACCCGAGTTATACGGCATACCGAACGTATTGACAAACAACAGCTCGAAATAACCGCAAACCTCAACCAAGCCTTGTACGACACCATACATCATCAAGCCCACGATAGCGAACGACACCAATAAAGCGATCAGCGTACCCTTCATCGTAGGATTCGGGAATTTCTTATAATAATATACCAGCACGATAGCCGGGATACACAATAAGTTCAGCAAATGGACACCGATACTCAGACCCATCAAATAAGCGATCAGCACGATCCAACGATCGGCATGCGGACGATCGGCGGCTTCTTCCCATTTCAAGATCAACCAGAATACCAAGGCGGTAAACAAGGAAGAATAAGCATATACCTCGCCCTCCACGGCGCTAAACCAGAATGTATCGCTAAACGTATAAGCCAAAGAACCTACCAAACCGCAACCCATGATCGTAATCATTTGTCCCAGAGACATCGTTTTATCGTCTTCCACGATAATCTTACGAGCCAAATGAGTAATACTCCAGAAAAGGAATAAGATCGTCAGGCCGCTAAAGAGGGCGGACATCGTATTGACCATCACCGCCACCTTGGAAGGGTCCGAGGCGAACTGCGTAAATAAATTGGCTGTTAACATGAAGAAAGGAGCTCCGGGCGGATGGCCTACTTCCAATTTGTATGCCGAAGAGATAAACTCACCACAATCCCAGAAACTGGCGGTGGGTTCCATTGTCATCAGATAAACGGTAGAAGCGATCAAAAAAACGACCCACCCCAACACGTTGTTGATTAGTTTGTACTTTCCCATACTTTGTATAAGTGTGATAATTAATTGTTTCTACTTGCATACCCACACGGGCAGTCGGCCGCAAAGGTAATCATTTACGTTTAATACCTAACGTTCCATTCCCCTATAAATTATATAGAATAGATTAGAATTATATTAAACAAACCTTATCACTCAAGTGTTAATAGAATAGTTGAGTATTAAAATTATAGGGAGATGAAAGAAAATTATGAACTAATTGATAATGAAGAACGCCACCAATATGAATTTCATATAGAGCGATACGTTCCCAGAATAGAGTATATAAAAAATAAGGATGGGGTAATTTATCTCACCCACACTGAGGTTCCCATGGAGCTTGGAGGTAAAGGAATTGGTAGCCAATTGGTGGAGAAAGTGCTCTTGGATATCGAAAAGAAAGACTTACGTCTCGTTCCGTTATGTCCGTTCGTAGCTGGATATATCCAGAAGCATCCGGATTGGAAACGCATCGTAATGAGAGGTATACATGTTTAATATTTATAACAAAATTATATGGGAAAGAAGATCGAATATACGAATGGTGAACTCACCATTATCTGGCAACCGGAGTTATGTCAACATGCCGGTATCTGTGTAAAGACTCTTCCCGATGTCTATAAGCCGAAGGAGAGGCCCTGGATACAGATAGAGAACGCAACAACCGCGGAATTAATTGCCCAAATCAAGCAATGTCCGTCTGGCGCGTTGACATACCGAATGAATAAAGAGGTGAAATGAGGCACCCCCCGCTTGTTTCATCTTGATAGAAAGGAGTATTCCGCATCGGATACTCCTTTTTTCGCCATAAGGGCCTCTTTCTATGATTTTTTGCTAGTTTTGTGATCTAGATTCACTATCAATGAAACAAATATGATAAAAAGACATTCTATCTTAACGGCAATCCTGCTTTGTTTCGTCGCTTTCACACAAGTGATGGCACAAGAGATGCAGGAACCCGAACCACTTCCGATCGACCCAAAGGTTCGATACGGGAAATTGAGTAACGGATTGACCTACTACATCCGTCACAACGATCAGCCCAAAGACCGGGCAGACTTTTACATCGCCCAAAACGTAGGCTCCATCTTAGAGGAAGACAATCAACGAGGTTTGGCTCACTTCTTGGAACATATGGCTTTCGACGGCAGTAGGAACTTCCCGAACAACGGGATGGACGAATATATCGAGAGTGTAGGTATGCGCAGCGGGGAAAACTTCAACGCCTATACCTCCTTTGATGAGACCGTCTACATGATTACCAACGCCCCTGTCAACAAAAGCGGCGTGGTTGATTCTTGCTTATTGATCCTTCACGATTGGTCCGGGTTCCTAGCCTTGACCGACTCGGCTATCCAGAAAGAACGTGGGGTCATCCGTGAGGAATGGCGTACCCGACAGGATGCCCAGACTCGTCTATGGGAGCAGCAACTACCCAAGATGTACCCGGGAAGCCGTTACGCGAACCGGATGCCGATCGGTTCGATCGACGTGATCGAGAACTTCAAGCCGGACGAGTTGAGGGCTTACTACAAAAAATGGTATCGTCCGGACTTGCAAGCGATTATCATCGTGGGAGACGTAAATGTAGATCAAGTGGAGGCAACGATCAAAAAGATGTTCGCCGATGTCCCTGCCCCGGTCAACCCGGCAAAACGGGAACAAGTATCGGTTCCCGACAATGATCTACCTCTGATCTCGATCGCCAAAGACAAGGAGGCATCCAATACGATCCTTTATATCTTCTATAAACACGATAAATTGCCCAACGACTTGAATCGTACGATTGCCGGATTGGTAAAGGACTATATCCAGCAAATATGCGCGTCGATCATGGACGAGCGTTTCGATGATATCTTACATCAAGCGAATCCTCCGTTTATCTATGCCCAAGCCTACGACGATGATAATTTCATGATCGCGAAAAGCAAGGGAGCATGGACCGTAGCCGCTCTTGCCAAGGAAGGCGAGATCGATTCCACACTGACCACGCTTGTCAAAGAGACCCAACGGGTAAAACAATATGGCTTTACGCCATCCGAGTATGAGCGGGCACGCATCAACGTGTTGAAACAATACGAGTCCGCTTACAACGAGCGGAATAACCAAAAAAACGACGCTTATGTTCGTGAATATGTGAATCATTTCACCAACGGCGGTTATATCCCGGGCATTGAGATGGAATACACGCTATTGAACCAGATCGCCCAGAATATCCCGGTAGAGCAAGTCAACCAATATATCCAAGATATGATCGGAGAGGATAATATCGTGATCGGGTTAACCGGACCGGATAAAGAAGGTATAAAATATCCGACCGAGGAGAACCTGCTCCGTACATTCCTCAAAGCACGACAGATGCCGGTAGAGCCTTATAAGGAAACTGTCTCCAACGAGCCTTTAGTCCCGACCTTGCCGACCCCGGGCCAGATCACGGAGACAAAGACCGGCCAGCCCTTCGGAGCGACAGTATTTACCTTAAGCAATGGTATCAAGGTGGTATTAAAGCCTACCGAATTCAAGAAGGACGAGATCATCATGACCGCTACCAGCCCGGGAGGAAGTACCTTATTTGGCACGAAGGATATTGATAACTTAAAAGTTTTCAATGACGTGATCGAGATAGGTGGATTGGGCAATTTCTCCGCCACGGATCTAAGTAAGCGTCTGGCCGGAAAGAAGGTATCTTGCGCCCTATCGCTCAGTCAAGATAGTGAGAACGTGAACGGAATGGCCGCTCCTTCCGATTTGCGAACCTTATTCGAGTTAATTTACCTTAGCTTCACGGCTCCCCGCATGGACGAGGAGGCCTACGCATCTTTCGAGACACGGACAAAAGCGCAATTGCAGAATATGGAGTTAAATCCGATGGTCGCTTTCAGCGACTCTTTGTCTAAAGCGGTTTACGGAGATAATCCTCGTGCGTCACGTCTTCGTCCACAAGATTTCGAACATATCAGTTATCCTCGTATCATGGAGATGCGCAAGGAACGCTTCTCGGATGCTTCCGGTTTCGTATTCACGTTTGTAGGTAATATCCAGATTGATAGTATCCGTCCGTATATAGAGCAGTATTTAGCGACATTGCCATCTCAAGGAAAAATTGAGAAGGGAAATCCGGCGGAGGTTCCATCGACGCGTAAGGGAGACTATATGAATCGATTCAACCGCTCCATGGAAATCCCGAAAGTAACGGTAGCCAACCTCTATACCGGGCAGATGGAGTACAATCTGGAGAATATCATCACCGCTACCGCATTGAAACAAGTTATGGACTTGGTATATTACGAGAAGGTACGCGAGAAAGAAGGAGGAACGTATGGTGTCGGTGTATCCGCTAGAATCTCACCTTTCCCGGAAGGAAGAACGACATTACAGATATTCTTCGATACGGACCCGGCCAAGTGGGAGCAGATGAACACGATTGTCCGCAATGAGTTGAAACGGCTTTCCGAGGTAGGCCCTCGTCAAGAAGATTTCAAGAAAACACAGGATAACCTGCTGAAACGTCATGCGGAAGTCTTGCAGGAGAACAGCTATTGGTTGAACGTATTGGATGATTATTATTATAAAGGATTTGATACCGATACGGATTATGAGTCGATTGTTAAGGCGCTGACTCCCGAGAAGATAAAGGCATTCGCCCAAAAGCTTTTGGGACAGGGTAACCGGGTAGAAGTTATCATGCAACCCTAGTTACTATTTTGAGGGGATGAGACGGGGCACGCCCCGTCTCTACTTTGATTTCTTTAGTTTAAAATGATCGAATCCTTCCCCATAAACCCCGATTACGGCGCTTTGGGATACAAAGGCGGTCGGATCAATATCATTAATGATACGGAAAATCGTAGTGGATTGCCGTTTTTTAGCGAGCACGAACATCATCTTCTGTTCTTGCCCCGTATATAACCCGGTAGCATCGATCACCGTAACCCCTCGGTGCAACGCATTAATCTCCTTACCAATCTCTTGATACTTCTTCGAGATGATAAAGAATTGCACGGACTGGCGGGCACTGTTCACGATCTGATCCAGCACGAAACTACAAACATATAACGTTACGAAACCATATACCACTTTCTCCCAATCCTTTAGCACGAAATAACTGGAGGTGATAATAATCATATCGCAGATCATCATGACCCGTCCCAGCGTTATATCCCGGTATTTATTGATGATAGCGGCAATAATATCCGTTCCACCCGTACTACCGTTCGAGGAGAAAGCGATACCGATACCACTTCCGCAGAAGGAGGCTCCCAGCACACATGCCATAAACGGTTGATCTTGTAATAAATGCATCCCGGCTGTCAGCTCCTGGATAAGGGACAAGAAAAAAGTAAGCGTAAACACGGCGAAGATCGTCTTGATACTGAACTTAAAACCTAATATTTTCAAGGCAAGCATCAGCAAGACGGCATTAATGAGGAAGTAAGTGTACTGAACGGGAAATCCCGTAGCCCAGAAAACAATGGAAGCGATACCCGGCACTCCACCTGTCGTAATGTCATTCGGCAAAAGGAAAACGGTCCATCCGATACCGTAAAGGATCATCCCAAGAGCGATCATTAAATAGTCCCGTGTCTCCCGAAGCAGGACTTGTCTGGATAAGGAAGAAATTGATAAAGTAGATTTCATCTCATTTGTTTATTTTTAGCGGGCGCAAAGGTAATGAAAGTTATTGATAGGAAATGCTTCACCTTATATTTAGCCGGAAATATAATGGTTCACTTTCCCCTATTTACAGAGACGTAAGCAAAAGCCAAGGAATGTTAACTATTTATCAGTAATAACCCCTTTTATATAACATCACCTTTATTTAGAAAAGCTCTATAAACGAGAACATGAAGGAGAAAGCAGGCATTTATACGCCTTTTCCACACAAAAAGACCCGTTTTTCGATAAGAATACCCTCGTTAGATTACACATATAGTCCCGTTCACCCACGCCTGTACAGGCGTAAACCCACACATATAGTCACGATAGGCTACACATATGGTCATAATGGGCGATATGACTACCTTATAATGGGCATTGTTGCCCCCTAACGACTGGGCCATAAGGCATAAGATATGAGATAGGATGAATTTATTTCGCTAGAATAAAAGGCCGTTTTTCAACAAGTCACTAGCGGATAGACGATTGCTGTTTTTTTCTTTCGTTTTTAGGAGCGAGACGTACTTTGGCCCGAAATAATCGATTCTCAAGGACTTCAGTTTACAAATTGTCACATTGATATTCTAACCAGAACACGCATAAGCCCTTTCATCCAATTGTAGAGACGGGGCGTGCCCCGTCTCTACAACCAAGTATGTATGAGCTGCAAATATAGACTTACAATCTCACATTCTCCATTTCCTCACACTTCTCTTCCCGCAAGCGTTGAATATCCTTAAGCTGGCGGTCGAAAAACATGAGCAAGTCATTGATGAGCCGTCCGTTCTGGGATAAAAGCAAAACCCCATCCATCAATTGCGTTGACAGGTAGCGAACTTTCATATTACTTACATGTTGATCGGGACGCTGCAGATAAACGGCCATACATCTGTACAAAATTGGTGCTATTTGTATCCACGGCAGTTTTAGGCCTACCAACAGATTTTTCACGCTTTGTAACTGATGGTTCAGATAATCGAAATCATCCGCATCTCTCTCAAAACAGAAAGCTTCTTTCAAGCGTCGTGCCTCTTCCTTAAAAAATACATCACTCAACATTTCCATGTTCGAAACCGGAGCGTCTTGCTCTGAACCGACAGGTTCAGTTACGGGATAAATGTTTTCCACTTCCATAATATATTAGCATTAAGCAGGCGGAAAAAAGAACGGTCCCGCCTGACCCGTTGCTAAACACTTTACCAGAAAGCTGGAGGCACATTAATGCACTCCACGGGGGTACGGAACCGTCATATCGGATCGGTTACAGGCAAAAAAATGCCTGCAACCGAATAGAAGCAGGTATTCTACTCTGCTTTCTGGTTTTAAAATGTTTAGCATTGCAAATATACTTCTTTTTCCGGATATCCAACCTATAGAGGATAAATAATGTCTAGTAAGTAAAAAATCCGGAGCTGATACCTATACCCTAGAAGAGAAAAGTTTCTCTCGTCTATTTAAATTCTTGATGGGGCTAGGCAAGCATGAAAAATAAGATCTGTACTATACGGGAATTCAACGCTAAATCTACGATTAAAGAACAGATAGAAAGTCTTTAGGGGTCAATACTGTTATAGTTGAATTTACAAACCCTTTCACATCCCGCGTAATAATATAATCCGCCCCCGACATTTTTGCGGAGTAGTATTGAACGGCATCCTCCAAATCCGAGCTATTGGAATACAAAGCATTCATAAATATTCCATCGTCTATCGTTGATATCTCAACATAACCGCATATACGCTTCAAGACCTCAAGAAGTTCATCCCAAGAATAACCGTATTTATGAGCCGTATAATTCGCATTGATTAAGGTGAGAGCACTCATGACAATCTTTAGTTTATCCTCTATACAATATCTAAAGATAGTATCAGCATCCTCTTTGAAGCCTTCCCGCTGACATATCATGTCTAGCAACACATTGGTATCTACAAACACTCTCATCCGATTTGTTCCCTTTAAATGAATTTTGCGGATGCTATTGCTCCTTTTCCCATATCATCAGCAGGCACTTCTTTATGTGGCCCCTTCAAATGGAAGCTGTCTATAATTAAGTCAGTCGAAAACACATCGTTTTCCCCATCTTTTGCCCGTATAAGCTCCCGGGTCAACATTGTTTCTAACCACTTACTCAAAGCCTTTCCTTCCAATCTCATCTTGTTACTATATCTATGTAACAAAGAGTCATCTATATTTAAAGTGATTGTTGCCATATATATTTTTTCAAGTTATTGTAGCAAAGATAATTATTTTCCCATTCTATCCGCACATTTCTCCTTAAAAACACGATTATTTCGATACACGGGGAAATCACCAATTATGCATAAGAAGGATTAAGTATGCGTTGAGACTATAAATAGAGCCCCCTCACGCTATACTATCATGGAAATTGCGGAGGAGGCCGTTTCAGTCTAAAGAATCTTATAACTTGACAGAAATTTGTTCACCTTTGTACTCAATTACCTTTGCAGGCTTACCCTTATTATCCCATCCCGCAGGAGCATTCGGGCTTACGTAAATAATATTGAAAGTTCTCTCTGATAACATCCCGGGATAAGAGCCTTCACGACTACCGATTGTCAAAGTATTCGTCGCATCGCTATAATTAAAATCGATCTTCGAATAAGTTCCTTTCTGGTAATTATTGTTCGTACCTTCATCTTCATATAGATAGAAGGAGCCATCCTTTCCGGCATAAATATAGACATCTATCACTTCCGGTTTTTTCTCATTTACATAAGTGATCTCCGGACCATATAATAAGATACCACCTGACGGAGCAAATATCGGCATACGTTCGAATGGAGCCTCAACCTCCTGCTTTTGGCCACCTTTATAACGTTTACCCGTATATAGATCATACCAATCCGTTCCTTTCGGGAAATACACCTCACGGGAAGTCGCTTTATAGGTATATACCGGGGCGATCATCATAGAGGGGCCGAACATATATTGGGTAGAATTATCCCGGACAGCCAAGTCGGAGGCATAATCCATCACCAATGGACGCATAATCGTATAATCATCAAAATACGTCTTACCTGCCAACGAATAAATATAAGGCATCAAGCGGTAACGCAATTGATTATAATACAAGATCGTCTGATAGGCCGGATGATCTTCTGGGGCGATATTATAAATCTCACGCAATGGAAACTGTCCATGCGCACGGTACAAAGGGGTAAATGTGCCAAACTGATACCAACGGGCATTCAGTTCCCGCCATTCCTTCAAGTCGTCATTCTCAACACCGGTCTTGTCATAAATAAGCTGTCCTGTACGATAACGGTTCTCCACGCAGAAGCCACCGATATCCATTGTCCAATAAGGTATACCGGAGATTGAGAAGTTCAACCCCGCAGAAATCTGAGCTTTCAATTCCTCCCAACGAGTACCGATATCTCCGCTCCAAGAAGCGGTGGAATACCTTTGTAGGCCAGCGAATCCGGAACGAGTCAACAAAAATACGCGATCATCCGGATTTTCCTTCAATTGCCCCTCATAAATAGCCTGCGCATTCACCAACGCATACGTATTATAATATTGAGCTGAAGGGCCTAAAGCTGTCGGGCCGGTCAACGCCTTTTGGTAAGACATCGGTGTACAATCCTTAATATTCGGTTCGGAAGCGTCCATCCACCAAGCGTCCACTCCCAAACGATATAGGTTATCATTCATTTGTTTCCAGAATAACTTACGGGCACCGGGGGCATAAGCATCATAAAATGTAGCCACGAATCCAGGTGGAACAAAATCAAGGATGCTATCCTTAACCGCTTGCAGGTAAACCCATCCGTTAGCTGCCAATTCTTTATAATTCTTTGTGGTAGGATAAAATTTCGGCCAAACAGAGATCATGAAACGGGCATTCAAATCATGAATCGCATCAACCATACCTTTCGGATCAGAGAAACGTGCCGGATCAAACTCATGGCTTCCCCATGAATCAGTTTTCCAGTACTGCCAGTCCATGACAATATTATCCACACCCATTTTACGTTTTCGGAGCTCACGCAAGGCCGTCAATATCTCATCTTGCGTTTTATACCGTTCACGGCTTTGCCAAAAGCCCATCGCCCAAGCAGGCATGATCGGCGATTTACCGGTGACATACCGATAGCCTGAGATTACCTCGTCCATCGAATCACCATGAATAAAATAATAATCTATATCATTTCCCATCTCCGACCACATAGACAATCGCCCTACTTCTTCTTCCGGACGAGGAGACAATACTTTCAACCCAATATAAGAGCCGGCTCCCTCACGCCATTCGATACGCACCGGGACTTTCTTTCCCGCTTGCAAATCGGCCGTGAATTTCACGCTATTAGGATTCCAAGAGGGCCGCCAACGTTCTTCTACCACCAGTTTATTATCCAAGAAGACTTTCGTATACGCTCCATAGAATAACTTAAAATGATAAACACCACTTTCTTTCGGTTCGATCTCACCTTCCCAAACGACCAAGCTGTTCCTGAAACGGAATCCTTCCGGGAATTTATCAAACGTCTCTCCCTTAAAATCAAACGTCTTCGGAAGAGGTTGGTGCGTAAACAGGGTCTCGTAATCAATTCTGGACTCTTGACGTTCCGCAAAGACCTCCAATCCATTATTTTTATAATAAGTAGCGGTCAAACCTCCCTCTTTCCCATTCTTATCGTACAACTTAAAGATATCCAAGTTCGAATAAGGGCGTGGATCACCGTACCGGGAATAAGAATAGTTATCGAATAAGACACCATAATTCTTGGAAGAAACCACGAAAGGCACCGATATCTTGGTATTATACTGATACAACTCCTCATTTTTCGATTTATAATTAAATTCATCCGACTGGTGCTGCCCCAATCCATAGAAAGCCTCGTCTTCCGGTGAATTAAATTGCTGGCGAGTCGTATAGCCTTTGCGACCTTCTACCTCTATCGGCGTAAACTGCCGTCCACCGTTACTTTCTCGCAATATTAGCTTACCCGACATATCATAGAATGTCACTTCTCCCGTAACAAGACTGACGGCCGCACGTAATTTGCCGGTATTCAGAAATACGGAATCCGAAGTCGATTCGACATTCCATTTTACCGGGGCCTTTACCGGAGCGACACGGACTAAGCTCTGCTTATCCTGAATCTTAGCCTCCGGGCTTGCCGTCACTTGAATAACCTCATCATTCACAACCAACAAACGAACCGTTTTCGATTGGTTCAGCTCGCCTTCCGGCAAGCTGACCAATATACCATTCGCTATCTTTTTATATCCGGCCTGCGCCGAGAATGGTAAGACAGCCAATAGCCCATATAACAATAAATACTTACATCTCATATCCTCTAAATTTAAAGAATTAATAACCCGGATTTTGTGTTAATTTCGTATTTAACTCAAGCACAGAAGTAGGGATCGGGAAAACGGTTGTAAAACCGGTATTATCCACTACGTAATCGCCAGTGGCGACATTATGATGCACTCCCGCATAACGATCAGTCGTAGGTTCCGTATAAGTCCCGAAACGTATTTGATCCTGACGGCGCATCCCCTCATAAGAGAATTCCAACATGCGTTCATCCAAGATATCTTGCAAAGTCACGTTACTTTTCTGTCCGGCTTGTACACGGTCACGAATCTCATTCACTTCCGCATCACCGCTTTGTCCCATACGGACTTTCGCCTCAGCCGCCAATAACAAGGCATCTGCATACCTCCAGAACACCTTATCATTATTATGATTCAAATAAGAAGAAGTCGTATTATCCACCTCATATTTAGACATACGGGCTCCCGCAAATTTTAATATCTGGTTCGGTACATCCTCCTTAAAATCAACAACCACATCCATTGGGTTATAGCATAACTGAGCTCCATCGCCTAAACCCGCATCTATCGGCTTGCCATCCACGAACACCGGTCCATAAAAGAACGTCATATCCATACGGGGATCTTGTTCATCCGTACCGTACTTGAAAACTTTCATCTGTTCTACGGTAGCGCAGGCACCATTCCAACCTTGCAAGCCATAAGCGGATGCGTGGGCCGCATGTAATGTACGAGTCGGATTATAATCGCTCACTTTATAGGTAGTACCATCACTCGGTTGAGTCCAGATATTTTCTACCGAACTATCGTTTGTCTTGGAAAAATTCTGGGAGAAGTTGGGTTGTAGACTATATCCCTCCTTCTCTATCTGTTTCTGACAATAAAGAACCGTCTCCCAAGCGTCACGAGTCGTACCATCCAACGCGATCTTAATATTTTTGCCCGCTTGGTTTACATACGGCGCAACTTTAGCGATACCACCCACCAAAGAACCATCATTCCAATCATCTTTTGACAAGATAGGACTATTAATAGCGACTTTCGCCATCGCCATATACCCCACAGCCTTGGTCACCCGGCCATAATACTTGCCCATATTCTGGCATTTTCCACTGGGCAAATGGGGAATGCAATCCGTCAACTCATCCACAATAAACTGATAGACCTCGCTTCTCGAAGATTGATTCACATCCGCCATCACAGTCTTCGAAGAAGTAACCAGAGGTACACGACCGAATAAATCGACCAAATGATAATACAGAATCGCACGCACGGCACGAGCCTCATATTGATAATCTTGCAGATAGCTCTCCCCACCCGCTTGAATGAAGGTCTCCAGATTATCGATCGAGGTATTACAGTTACCGATAATCGTATATAGCGCATTCCAAGTACTCTTTATCGTAGCGTTACCCGGACCATAATTATGCAAAAACAAGGATTGCCATTTACCTCCATCTACCCAGTCGCCTTGTCTTCCCGGCAATATCCAAGCATCGGAAGAAAACTCTTGTAAAGTATGCACATTATCCGTACTTCCATATAACCGATTCCCAAATGAGGTATAAATCGTAGCGATCGTATTTACATACACCAATTTCTCACTTTTATAAGCTTCTTCTTCCGGTATCTTACTCTTGGGATCCTCATCCAAAAATCCGGAACAAGCGGAGAATAAACCACCTAAAATCAGCATGGAGCTCACCAATACTTTTTTCATGACAATACGTATTAAAAGATTAACAATTAGAATTTAACACCCAGTGAGAGTGAATAAGTACGGCTCAACGGATAAATCAATTTATCATCCACACCCAACGTACCCGAAACAGAAGATTTAGACGCCACATTCGCCGAGTTGATAAGCGGCGTCATACCAGAATAACCTGTGATGGTCGCGACATTGTTAACAGAGAACGCCAAACGCAAGGATTTTAAATACTTCTCAATCTTCAGTTTCTTGACGGGAATATTATAACCTAACGTAATATACTCGATATTAACATAGTTACCATTTTCCAGATAATAATCAGAAATCTTGATGTCGTATATCCGCTTATCCAACGCCCCATCCAATATATTATAGGTTGGATACAATGATAAATTATTAAACGTCAAACTTGTACCATTATAGATTTTATGCCCGAACGCCCCATTTAATTGAACCGCCAGATCAAAATCTTTATATCGCATATTAACAAAGCCACCCATATATACCTTTGGTAACGCTTGACCCGCTATATAACGGTCACCGCTATCCGATAAGTCCACTTTGCCATCGCCATCCAGATCCGCGATATCATAAACAAACTTACCATCTTCCTTCTCTACCAATCCGTTGCAATGAGGAATATAGAATACGCCTAAGGGTTGTCCCTCCGTCAAGTAAGTAACACCCGCATACTGGGTTAAGCTAGGAGCGTTCACCGCCGATACTTGGATATATTTACTAGTCGTAAACTCTGACCCCATATATGTACCACTTAATGATTTAAGCTTATTCTTCTGGAAAGACAGATTCGTACCCACGGTTAATGAGAAATCTTTTTTCTTGATGATATCGCCGCTGATCGCTACCTCAAAGCCGTTATTGGTCATTTCTCCTAAGTTCGCAAGCATAGACGTATATACGAACGGAGGAACCGGAACGGTATAAGTGTACAACATATCTTTCGTAGTAGACGCATAATAATCCATTGTCAAGCGAAGACGGGATTGGAACATCGCTAAATCCACGCCCACATCAAACGTATACTTCTTTTCCCAACGCAAATCCGGATTTGGATTTGAATCGATATAGAAAGTAGTCGTAGCCGATCCATCCACCAAGGTCGTTCCATTCGGAGCCATCAAGGAGAGGGATTGATACGGATCGATCGCATCTTGATTACCGGTCACGCCATATCCGGCTCTCACTTTCAAGTTATCGATAAAAGTCAAGGACTTCATAAAAGCCTCGTTCGAGGCGATCCAAGCGACAGAAGCCGACGGGAAGAATCCCCATTTATTACCATAACCTAATTTAGAAGAACCGTCGCGACGGACATTCGCCGTAACTACGTAACGGCTATCATACATATAATTAAAGCGTGCCATATAAGATAATAAAGCGAAACGGGTAGCATTAGAGGTAGCGTCACCCCAACTTATGTTAGCACCGGCTTTCAAGTTATTATAGGTAAAATAATTCGTCTCGTAACCGCTGGTTTTCGTGGAAGACTCGAACAAAGACTGTGTCTGCGCCTCCAATAAAGCCAAAGCGTTAATGCTATGCCGTCCGAATTCCCTTGCGTAATTCAATTGGAGATTTCCCATCAAGTCATTTCGTTCCGCATATTTCAAATAGGCCTGTCCATTCCCGTTCATCGAACCCTGTTGGATATCATTCGGGATATAACGCCGGTCATTCAAGCTATAGTAAGTATACGAACCGAATCCCGTCAAGTTCAATCCCTTGATGATCTCCACGTTTACACGTCCGTTCACGTTCACATGAGAGGCTATTTTCTTATTTGTGATCTCCAACATACCTAAGGGGTTATATACCTCGATCGCGGTCTTATCCTCATCCCAGATACCCGTTTCCGGATTCTTATAGTTCGGATACGTAGGATTGTAAGCAGCCGCCGAATAAATCGTACGGTACATATCAAATTGATGATCGCCTTCCCTACGTGATCCAAACATGCCTAAATCAAACTTCACCCGTTTCTGGAAAGCATACTGGCTTGCGTCCACTTTGGCCGTATAACTATTGGAAGAAGAATTCTTCAACAAACCCGGACGGCGGATCACACCGAGAGAGGCCCTTAGATTGGAATTATCATTACCGCTCGTAAATGAGAGATTATGGGTCTGGGTAAGACTGGCAGAACGTTCCACCTCCTCAAACCAATTCGTACTCGCTCCCATATCATTCGTACTCAATCCCATAGCCACCGCACCGGCACGCCATTCATCGGCCGTTAACATTCCCAAGTTCTTATAAACCTTATTAACACCGAATAAACCATTATATTCAATTTGAGCGAAACCGGCTCTACCCTTGGCAGTCGTAACGACAATTACCCCGGACGCACCCCGTGAACCATACTGAGCCGTCTCCGAAGCATCTTTCAAGATAGTCAAAGACTCTATATCGGAAGGAGAGATGGCGTTCAACATACTTAAATCTCCAAATACCCCATCGATGATAACCAACGGATCATTGCCTCCGGATAGAGAGGTAGTACCCCGGATACGGATATTCATATCACTCGTAGGGTCTCCACCTACATTACTGATAACAACACCAGCGACCTTACCCTTTACCGCATCCAAAGGCTCCGTAACGACACCCGAGTTCATATCCTCTTTCTTTACTTTCTCCACAGCACCAGATACGGAACGCTTGTTTCCTATGGCGTAACCCACAACAACAACATCATCCAGCCTTTGAACGTCTTCATCCAATGCAACATTAACCACCGAAAGATTCCCTATACTCACCTTCTTACTTACATAGCCAATATAAGAGAAGACTAATGCCGCTTTTCCATTTTGTACTTCCAGCACATAATTCCCGTTAAAGTCGGTTACCGTCCCGTTTTGGGTACCTTCCTCCAGCACGCTGACACCGATCATCGGTTCTCCTTGGGCATCTTTTACAACCCCGCTAATTTTCTTATTTTGTTGCTTTATTACCGCATGGATCTCTTTGTTCGCCTTCGCTTTGTAGATTATAATATGCTCATCTTTTATCTCATACGTCAATCCCTGTTTTCTCAGAACCTTATTCAAGACATTCTCGAGTGGCTCTTTGCTGACATCAACAGACAAAACCTCTTTCAAATTGACTTCACTACTTTTATAGATAATAGAATAACCAGATTGTTTTTCCAACTCACGGAACACTTGTTCTAAAGTAGTCTGATTCAGAGATAAATCAAGAACAACCGGAGACTCTGTGGCAGCTAATATATTACTCGTATTTAGTATTAAAAATAACATGCCGATTGCCATAACACGAACTATAAAGTATGGAACACCATACTTTACACGAATTCCTGTGTCTTTCTTCATGATAGATAAATTTAAATATTAACAATAACTAGAGGTCATTTCAAATAGCTTGGCTCCTACACTCTTTTCCAGATTTCACTTCATAGGCAAATGAATTTAAGTATTAAACGTTCTTGACTAGCTTGATTTTTCCATCCTTCTGAATATATGTCCATGAGCGTTGGTAAGATAACTTTTTAAGAATATCATCCAAACTCACGTGTTTCCGGAAACTTGCGACATATTTATCATACTTTATCGACTCGGAGTCTATCTCGATCCTCACGTTGAACCGCCTTTCCAATATGGTAGAGATTTCTGCCAACGTCTGATCCTTAAACACCAGAATACCGTCCTTCCAGCACGTATAATCTTCCGCATCCACCTCATGGCAATAGAGTTTACCTGTATGGCTATCTTTAATTACCTGCTGATTAGGAGATAATATCATATTCTCCTTGCCATGATCCGTCAATACTTGCACGGAACCTCTTTCCAAGGTCAACACGGCTTGGCGATCAGTATCATAAGCCTTGAAACTAAAACGGGTACCCAATACTTTCGCCGAGAATTGCTTCGTATGTACGATGAACGGGCTCTCCATCTTCTTCCTGACATCAAAGAATCCTTCACCCTGTAAGCACACTTCACGGTTATCGGAAAATTCGGCCGGATATGTCAAGCTAGATCCTCCATTCAACGTAACTTGAGTACCATCAGAAAGGGTGAGATGCGTGATAGCACCCTCCGGAACTTCCACGACAATAGGCGCTTGAGCCGTTAAGACCTGCCGACTATTGATGATTCCGATAGAAACGATTACAGAAGAAAGAATCAAGATTGCGATAGAAGCGGCCACCGGCCAATAACGGAATAGACGGGTTCTTCTAGTTGCCGTCAGATTATAACGACGTCCCAACTTCTCTTCCACCCGTTTGAAAACAGCCTCTTTTCCCTCCTCCGCTTCTTGAACGGATAAAGTGTGTTTCGCTTTTATCGCATTTAAAAGCTGTAAAATCAGCTTTATCTCTTTTTCTTGATTCTTTTGATTATCCACAATCATACACTTTTTACTTGTAGGAGCCACCTACATTTGATTAATGATTCTATAAATAAAGAGTATAGAAGTCTTTTTTACCTATAAAGGGTATCACGAGTTTAACATTCATTAAAACAACAGATGAATTCTCCTTTTAACGACATTGTAATATCGGCTCACCGCATCCAACATTTTCCGGATCGCGATATTCATTTGTTGCTCCACGGTTCCTTCCGTTATTGACAAGGCTTGAGCGATCTCTTTATGCTTCATTCGCTCTTCACGAGCCAATAAGAAGATTAATTTGCAGCGTTCGGGGAGTTCGGAAAGGGCTTTATTATACACCTCTGTCATCTCGGCGTCAAGCAGATCACTATCTACCTCATTCGTATCTATATACAAATCTATCGGTAACTCATCAATGGATATGTTTTGGCGTTGATGCTCTTTCTGTTTCAAGTAATGGAAAGATTCGTTTCTACTGATGATAAATAACCAAGCGTTCAGGTCTTCTATATCAATCAATTCTTCCCTTCTTTTCCATAGGATACAGAATACCTCGGATACGACTTCCTCACGATCTTCCTTATTTGGCAGAAAATATCCCACAAAACGATTGACCGTGGCATATTGTATGTCAAACAACTCACGAAAAGAGGCATAATCTCCTTTTGCAACATGAGACAGTAGAGTTTTTAATATGAATTCGTTTTTCATTACGACTAGTCAAATCCATTGTCTTTCATAACAGATGGACTCATCTCTCTCCTTTTGTGACAAAAGTAATAAAAAACTGATAAACAAAAAGCCTTATCAAATATTTAGCTTCTTCTTAATAAGAGGGAAGCACTTATATATGATAAGGCCTATAAAAGATACAAGACTTACTAACTATAAGCTATGCTGGAACATCCAAGCCAGATAATCCGGTTCCGCGAAAGCGTTATCCCAACTGTTATGGTCTACACCGGGAAATTCCTTATAACGGACATCAGCTCCTGCTTTCTTCAATGCTTCATTAGCGTCACGGGAGAATTGTACATCGACTACGCTGTCGGAGCCGCCGTGATAAATACTGAAAGCCGTCTTGCCCTTAAAGTTCGCCAGACGTTGCAAGTTCGCTCCACCACAGATCGGGGCGGCAGCGGCAAACAGGTTCGGGTAACGCATCACGATATCGAACGTGCCCATACCTCCCATCGATAGGCCGGTTACGTAAATGCGTTTCGTATCGACCTTACCTTCCGCTATATAACTATCCAATAATTCCTTGACTGCAGCCATTGATTGCGTGGCCGGAGCATTCAACGGATAGAAACGCTTCCCTTCTTTTCCGGCGTTCAATCCCTTATATTCAGACCAAGTCTTCTCGGCCGGGCATTGAGGCGCTATAATGATAGCCGGATATTTCGTTTGATTCTCGAAAGAAGCGAACATATCACCACCATGTACTAATTGGGCCTCATTATCCGACCCTCGTTCGCCCGCTCCGTGCAGGAACAGGATTACCGGGTATTTCTGCGCCGGATTATAATCTCGGGGATACAGAACCCGATAATTCAATTGATAACCATCACGAGCCGTAAACTGCTTTTTCAAAAAACTAGCCTTATCACCAGCATATCCAGCAACGGAGAGAAGAAGGCAAAGAGACAAAAAAAAGATACTTCTAAGTGTTTTCATAATCATATATTCAAATGTAAATACTATCTACTTAGATCGATAACTTCCGCAAATATAATTAAATAGTCTGTTAAGGCGTTGTATAATATCAAGATTAAACCAACTATTAGGACGTGAGCGGATTCGTTGGGATGCTTTAGATGTAGATTTGAGCTTGTCTATCATAGCAAATCCAGATAAATACCCGTTAGTAAGTAAATAATCGAATATTGTATGTATTTTGTAGAGACAGATTGTCCTATCTCTACAAAATACATTTGAAAATGATACCGAAAGATTATTGGGCTTCCTGTATTTTTGTCGCTTCTGATACACCGTTCTCGTTGAATGCCTCGATGGTGAAATAATAAGGCTGGTCGGTGGACAGACTCTTTAATAGTAATTCATTCTTTCCGTATAGGAGCCATGAGTTGTATAGTTTATCGGGAGCGATACCCCAACGGATGTTGTAGCCTTGGCTATTCTTGGCTGCGTCCCAGGTAATCATCGCGTCACGGCGGTCCGCTTGGCGAACGACCTTGAAGTTCTTCACCGTCGCAGGCTTCTTGCCCTCACCGATACCGAACACACGCAAGTCCGAGATCGCCAGATGAGGCGTCGGGACCTCTATATTCTTATAACGGACATAACGGACACGAGCCGGATTATCCACTTGTACGTAATCGTTCGGGACATCCTTATAATTATTCCGGCGATCCACCAACGTTACCCAATCCTGCCCGTCCAAAGAGCCTTCCACCGCATAACGGTGGCGTAAACCGGGAATACGTCCATACATATTCGATTGATGATCGTGATAATTCACTTGCACGGCATACACCGTAGCGGGAGCCTCCAGATCGATCTCTACCCATTCGGTATCTCCATTCGTGCGAGCCATCCAGAATGTCTTACATTCCTCATCCGTCAAGTTGGCCGGAAGGAAATTGGCGGAAGTCTTGGGACGGTTCGATTCCGTGAATCCTTGCGCGGCGGGAGCGGAACCCTCCGCATACGAGGAAGCTTTCACCGGCTTTTTATAAGAGAGCAACATCCACCCCGTAAACTCTCCTTTCTTTCCCGGCTCGGCGGGAGCGTAATGCGGATAATCACCGAAGTTATTATCACAATACATAATCCCCTCCTTATCGAAGAAAGTAGGATACATGCAGAGGCGACGCTCCCAATTCACCGTAGCCGAGAGAGACATAGAGGCGAAATGCCAATAATTACCTCCCGGCCCCACCAAGGTACTTCCGTGTCCGGCACCATTCATGAAACCACCGGGCTTATAGCTTACCGGGTTATGCGATTGGTATTTATACGGACCTAATGGGGAGTCCGCCACATAAACACCATCGGCATATACGTTGAATTCCGTACCGGGGGCGGCATACTGCATATAATATTTACCGTCGTGCTTGGTCAGCCAAGCACCTTCCATATAGCCCCCCAATACCGTATCGGTATGGTTCTCGCCAAAACGTTCCCAGCCATGCTTCGGCATATCCAAGCCGAAAAGCTCGACCGTCTCACCCTCGATCAAGAAACGGTCATCCTTATTCAGTTTCTTGCCCCGAAGCGGATAAACATTGGAAGAGCCCCAGAATAAATAAGCTTGCCCGTCATCATCGATGAATAAATCCGGGTCTTGTAGGTCGTGGAGTATAGCAGGAGTAGCGTTCCAATTACCCGATTTCGGATCATCAGTATAAAGAACGCTCATGGAGCCGGACGGATCACCCATCACATAAAGCACGGAATCCTTATAATTATGAGCGGCGGGAGCGTTGGAACCCTGAGGATACCAGTTTTTACCGGGAGTGATAAAATCCCAGTTCAACAAATCTTTCGAATGCCAATAGCCATGCGAACGGGTTACGAACATATAATACTCGCCCCGGAATTCTACGACAGCGGGGTCCGCGCCCGAACGGTAAGACAGGTTGTTCGATGAGTTATAAATCATATACGTATAATCCACATTAAGCGGATTACAATACGTATTCGCCCGCATGGATTGAGCGGTGGCGGAACCTCCGGAAGCAGCCAAGAATAGAGCGGAAAAGATATATTTTGATAATAGTTTCATGTTGATATGTATTAATTTTTACCGCAGAGAGAAAGAAGACTGATTCGCCTCGTCGGTAGAATTCAAGCCTACCCAAACCGTGAAATCACCCGGCTCGGCTTTCTTCTGCATATCGATACCATAGAAAGCCAGCAAAGCTTCGTCAATCGTGAAAGAGACTTGCTTCTTCTCGCCCGCTTTCAAAGCCACCTTCTCGAAACCTTTTAGCTCTTTGACCGGACGGGTCACGCTACCCGCCAAGTCGCGGATATACATCTGGACGACCGTCTCGCCATCCACCTTACCCGTATTCTCTACCTCAGCCGTTACCGTGATCTTACCCCCTTTCGTGAAAGAGTTCTGATCCAGCTTCATAGAGTTCACGGCGAAAGTCGTATAGCTCAAGCCATAACCGAACGGATACAACGGTGTGTTAGGCACATCCATATATCTGGATTTATAATCCGTATCCGGAGCTTCCGGAGGAACCGGGCGGCCTGTCGGTTTCTGATTGTAATACAGAGGCAATTGACCTACCGTACGAGGGAAAGACATCGTCAGGCGAGCGGACGGATTATAATCGCCACTGATCACATCAGCCATACCATGACCCGCCATCGTTCCCAGATACCAAGCCTCCAAGATACCGTCGACATGCTGATCCTCCCAAGAAAGATCCAAAGGACGTCCGTTCACCAAGATCAAACCAAGAGGTTTACCCGTCTTTTTCAATTCTTTCAACAAGGCTTGTTGAGCACCCGGCAATTTCAAGTCCGTACGGCAAGCGGCCTCACCACTCCAGTTGAAATCCTCGCCCATAGCCGCCAATACGATATCCGCACGGCGAGCCGTAGCGATCGCCTCAGCGAATTTAGATGAATCATCAGTCAAGAGATCACATCCCTCGGCATAAATGAACTTCACGTTCGTACCGGCATATTTCTCGGTCAGACCCTCGAACAAAGAGATACTCTCCTCACGCTCACCCCGGCCGGCCCACTCGCCATTCTGGTTGATCTTATCTTTTACCATCGGGCCGATCAAGGCTACCGTAACATGCTTATCCTTCGAGATCGGGAAGAAGTTATTATCATTCTTCAAAAGGACGATCGAGCGAGCGGAAGTCTCACGAGCCTCTTGCAAGAACTCCGGCTTCATGATCGTATTCTTCTCACGCTCATTGTCCAAGTAACGATACGGATCATCGAACAAGCCCAAGAGGAACTTCATCTCCAAGATGCTCGCCACGGCACGGTCGATATTCTCTTCCGAGACTTTACCCTCTTTCACGGATTGTACAAGATATTGGCTGTAGATGCCACCCGTCATATCCATATCGATACCGGCGTTCGCAGCCAGTTCCCCAGCCTCCTTGTCATTTCGCACGATACTATGGGCTACCATCTCATTGATACCGGTATAATCGGTAACCACGAAACCATTGAAGCCCCAGTCCTTACGTAACAAATCGGTCATCAACCATTTATTACCCGTGCTGGGCACTCCGTTGATCTCATTGAAGGAGGCCATGAACGTAGCGACTCCCGCTTCCTTTGCCGCTAAATAAGGCGGCATATAATAATTCATCAATGTATTTTGCGACAACTCGGACGTATTATAATCACGTCCGGCCTCAGCGGCCCCATAAGCGGCAAAGTGCTTGCAACAAGCCAAGACCGTATTCACGTCGGCCAACGAACGCCAATCGTTTCCTCCTTGGAAACCCTCGACACGGGCCTTCGCGATCAAGCTTCCCAAATACGGGTCCTCACCGGCACCTTCCATTACACGTCCCCAACGGGCATCCCGGGAGATATCCACCATCGGGGCGAACGTCCAAGCGATACCGGAAGCGCTCGCCTCATCCGCCGCGATCGCCGCGCTTTTACGCATCCGCTCCAAATCCCAAGAGCAGGATTCCGCCAACGGCATCGGGAAAATCGTACGATAGCCGTGCACGACATCATAACCAAACAATACGGGTATCTTCAAACGGCTCTCGGACAGAGCCATCTCTTGCATTTTACGTACGCCATCTACCGTATATACATTAAACAAGCTTCCTACAAGACCTTGTTTCAGCAAAGTCTCATAATCCCCCGTCATAACCGGGCCGGTCACATCCCAGTTACAGGAGTATTGGGCCATCTGCCCCACCTTTTCCTCCAAAGTCATCAAAGAGAGCACAGAATCTACACGGCGTTCAATATTTTTGTCGCCGCTGAAGCTTTTCCAACCGCTTACAGCGGGCTGCTGGCATCCCCCCAAGGTAGCGGCAACGGCCGCACCAGCGATAAAAGTCGTTAACCTTTTCATTATTCGTATATGTATTATTTGTTCCAAGTCACCTGCGCTGATTTCACGTCTCGGGAGTTCGTACCTACGTAGATATTGAATAAGCCCGGTTCCCAGATGTATTCCAATGCGCTGTTATAAAATTTCAAGTCTTCCGGCGTAATCGTAAAAGAGACTTTTCGGCTCTCACCCGGTTTCAAGGAGATCTTCTGGAAGTTCTTCAACTCTTTCATCGGACGGGAGATGCTGGCAGCCGGATCGCCGATATATAACTGTACGACTTCCTCGCCCTCTAGCTTGCCTGTATTCGTCACCTGTACGCTGGCGGTCAATACACCGTTCTCTCCTTGCACACTCGTCTTATCCAATTGAAGATCACCGTAAGAGAAAGTCGTATAACTCAAGCCATAGCCGAACGGATACAAAGGATCGTTCGTGATATCCAGATATTTAGAAGTGAAATGATCATCCGGATTCATTGGGCGGCCTGTTTTCTTAGCATTGTAATACAAAGGAATCTGGCCTACGCTACGAGGGAATGTAGTCGTCAATTTACCGGAAGGATTCACGTCGCCGAACAATACGTCCACCAATCCGCGAGCCGCGGCGGAACCTCCATGCCAAGCTTCAACGATCGCGGAGAATTGGCTATCCTCCCACTCTAAGGTCAACGGACGGCCATTCGCCAAGACCAACACCACCGGTTTACCGGTCTCCAACAAAGCTCTTAACAGCTCTTTCTGGCTCTCCGGCAAACTAATATCCGCACGGCTGCAAGCCTCTCCGGACCAGTTATTCGGCTCACCCATCACGGCGATGATACGATCCGCATCTTTCACTTGCTCAACCGCTTCCTTCACCAAACGGGTATTCTCCACCGGATCAACCTTCAAGCCACTGGCTTTCGCCAACATCGGCTCGTTCGTCAAATTACATCCCTTGGCGAAAATCACACGGGCCTTATTGCCAACCATTTCCTGCACGGCCTGCACTACGGAAGCTGACTTCGCCGTATCGATACCACACCATGTCCCGAACAACTCAACCTTCTTATCCGCCAACGGGCCTACCACGGCGATCGTCCCTGTCTTTCGCAAAGGCAACAAACCCTTGTCATTCTTCAACAAGACAATGGATTTGCCGGCGATATGGCGAGCCGTATTCATATGCTCATCCGTGAATGTATTCTTTTTCGCACGATCCGCGTCCAAGTAGCGATAAGGGTCCTCGAACAAGCCTAATTTATATTTCGCCTCCAATACACGGCGGCAAGCCTGATCGATATCCGCTTGAGACACACGGCCCTCTTCCAACGACTTCTTCAAGGTCGTGATATAACCATTTGTCATCATATCCATATCCAAGCCGGCATGCAAAGCCAAGGCCGATACGGTCTGCGTATCACCCAAACCATGATTGGTCATCTCGCCGATCGAATTATAATCGGAAACGACAAACCCATTGAATCCCCATTGATCACGAAGCAAATCGGTCAATAACCAACGGTTACCCGTAGCCGGAATCGCCTCCACCAAATTAAAGGAAGACATGGCCGTGGCACAACCAGCCTCTACAGCCGCTTTATAAGGAGGGAAATACTCATTAAACATCTTGATACGGCTCATATCCACCGTATTATAATCACGACCGGCCTCGGAAGCGCCATACAAGGCAAAGTGCTTCAAGCAAGACAAGATCGTGTTCTCTTTCGTCAAGTCATCTCCTTGATAACCTCTCACCATGGCGGCGGCGATCTTTCCACCCCACCAAGGGTCCTCTCCACTACCCTCGGCGATACGTCCCCAACGAGCGTCACGGGCGATATCCACCATCGGGGAATACGTCCATGTCACACCGTTTGAGCTGGCCTCGATAGCGGCGATACGGGCACTTTGCTCGATCAACGTCGTATCCCAGCTACAAGACAAAGCCAATGGGATCGGGAAGATCGTATGATATCCATGAATTACATCCAGTCCGAACAAAAGCGGAATTCCTAAGCGAGATTCCTTAACCGCTATCTCCTGCAATTTACGGAACGTCTCCAGCTCCGAGCCTCCCGTAGCACCCAGCCAGCCCCGACGAATCGTCTCGTCCGCACCTTCCGAGCCACTCAAGATGCCGGGAACACCACCACCGGACAAGTTCAGCTGTCCGATCTTCTCATCTAAAGTCATTTTACCCATCAACTGATCGATAAACGTATCCATCGCTCTCGTATCTTGAACGGGCTTTTGTCCGTATGCCGCAAGTGCCAAACAAGCGGCGAATGATAATATAATCTTTCTCATGTTATTTAAATATTAAGATTCTCTCGCATTATGGATCGTGAAACCCAATTTCTTCAAACCGTCCTGGATTTCCGGACAGCTCATAAACAAACGCCACAGAAGGCCCGTACGGTAATTCTCGATCATCGGGGTGATCGTACATTGGTCTATCGCCAGATAACGATGCGGATACCAATTCTCGCCTTCACTGAAAGCGTCGTAAAAACCATACTTACCCCAGATGCTATCTCCCAGATTGAAATAGAAATGCTTCAATGCCTTCGAGGATTCCTCCGGTGTATACGGATAACTGCTCAAGGCGGCTGTCGGCGTAATTACCCCATGATCGTTGGAGGGCATATGCGCGTTATAGCCTTTCACGGAATAGCTGGCGGTCAATCCCCAGCAAGCGTCGCTATATCCCTTGAAGCCCTTCGGATTCTCCGCGCAATAACGGTAATCGATCAATACGTGATTCCGGTTCAAGTCCCAGTAGTTAGCGTATCGATCCGATAAGCCGACCGGACATAGGCCGATATAAGAATAATGTGCCCAGAACAACGGACCGCCGTACTCCTCGGCATAATTATGTTTCAAGATCAAAGGTAAATCGTAAGCGACCGCATCGCTCTTGATCCCTCCTTTACGAGCCCATCCGTTATGATAAGCGGAAGCCGGGATCGGATACGTAGGCGAAGACGCCGCCAAAATATAAGTAATCAGACATTCATTGTAACCTTCCAAAGGAAAATTCATCTCCCATGCGTAATTCGGGCTCCAATGCCAATACAATACATCCTGCCCGTTCAAATACCATGTCCATTCCATCTCACGCCATAGCTGGTCAATCTTCGCGGCCAACGCTTTCTCGCTCGCATTACCGTCCTTGAAATATTGGCGTACGCATAAGAGACCTTGCATTAAGAAAGCGCTCTCTACCAAATCGCCTCCGTCATCCTTCTGGCCGAAAGGCTTTACCTTACCCGTAGGTCCATGCATCCAGTGAGGCCAGACCCCATGGAAACGATCGGCCTTCGCCAAGTAATCAGCGATTTGATGAAAACGGGCCACACCTTCCTCACGGGTGATAAAACCACGCTCAATACCTACCAACAGCCCGGCGATGCCAAAACCACTACCTCCGGTGGTCACGATATCAGCGTCGTTCTCAGGATACACGCCATCCATATGGATACGCTCACAGGCCAGTCCGGAGGTAGGCTCCGCACCTTCCCACATATAATTAAAGTGAGCCTTTTGTATATAGGTCAAGAATTCATCATCCGACTGAAAATCCAACTTACGCTCACTGGCCGTAGACTCTGCGGATGTGTCACTTTTCTTGGCCTCATGACAAGCGGTCAACGAAAAGCCAAGCAACAGGGTAACAACGCCTGTACGGAAATAGGTATTCATAGATATATACATTTAAAATAGTTATCGTCTCAATACTTTACTCATCGGTGAACGACCGCTCTCTCCCAATGCCTCGATCGAGAAATAATAGTCCGTATCCTTATCCAAGCCCCTGAAATCGTACATCGTATCTCCCAGTACCGTGATACTGTTGTACAATTTATCCGGCGCTATACCATAATAGATATTGTAAGCGTACGCCTCTTTTACCGGCTCCCAAGTGATCATCGCATTCCGCTTATCCGCTTTTGAGCGTTCCACCTTTAAGTTCTTAACGGCGGCGGGAGCTTCTCCCAAACCATTTCCAAAAATACGAAATCCGGACATAGCGAAGTTGCCCGAAGGCACATGTTCGTTCACTATTTTCAAATAACGGGTTTTCAAAGGCTCACGCAACTCGATATAGTCGTGCGGAACGTCCTTGTCGTTATCGCTCTTATCGACTACCAATTCCCAATTTTGTCCATCTATAGAATGATAAATACGATATTGATGATACAAGTCCATCGCCTTATTATGCTGTACGGCTCTATGCTCGTAATAGTTCAACTGGATCGCACGTACCTCTTTCAATCCCTCTAAAGAGATCTGGAGCCATTCACCCGGTTCTCCCGAGCGGGCGGACCAGAAAGTACGCATGCTCTCATCCGTTACATTCTCTGGTACTAACGTACTATCCATGGAAGAGGCCATCACCGGTTTTCCATACGATAGCAACATCCAGCCGGAAAACGTATTCGCGATATCATCTACCTTCCCTTTCGGCGTAAGCAAAGGATAGTCCCCGAAAGCGGTGTTCGAATACATCACGCCATCCTTATCGAATGCCGTAGGGTACAAACCAATACGACGCTCAAACTTATATTTCAAAGAAAGCATGCAAGTAGCCACATGCCAGTAATTGCCATACGCATCCTCGAAAGTACCACCATGACCGGCACCTTGTACGAAACCTCCCGGCTTATAGCTCATCGGGTTATGTTTCTGGTAGGTGAACGGGCCCATCGGCTTGTCGGATACATAGACACCATCCGCATAGACCTTGAACTCCGTTCCCGGCGCACCGTATTGGAAATAATATTTACCGTTATGCTTGGTCACGAAAGCTCCTTCCGTAAAAGGCGCTAAAGTCGTACTATCGTCATTGTTCATCCCGAAACGTTCCCATCCGTGTTCTTCCGGGCGCAGCATCATGATCTCTTGGATCTTGCTGATCGGGTGGAAATCACGGCGATCCAATTCCACTCCCTTCAAAGCAAACTCATTACTTGAACCATAGTACATATACAAACGTCCGTCATCATCCAGCAAAAATGCCGGGTCCCAGCTAGGAAGAGCCGTTTTCTCCACATACCGCTTGAACTTTCCGCTTTTCGGGTTCGTACTATACCAAATAGGCAATCCCGCATAGGTAGAACCGGTATAGAACAAGGTATCTCCACTTACGAAAGCGGCCGGAGCGCACAAGTCGTCATCTTCCGGATAACGTTGGAAACCGGCGAATACAAACTCCCAATTGCTCAAATCCTTGGAATAATAGAATCCGGCTTGGTTCGTGGCGAAAAGGAAATATTCCCCTTTATACATGACCATCATCGGATCGGCCGTAGAGCGGAAAGAGCCATTCTTTACCAAATCCGGCAGATTCGCCCGGAAGCAGTAGCTCAAATTCATCGGGTTGCAATAGGTAGAGGGATGATCGGCCGTAGCGTCGAACCAGCGGGTGGCTTGCTGAGGAGCTTTTACCCGTACATCACGAGGATCCGCTTCCATCCGGATATCTATTTTCGTATCGTTATCGCCAAACGTGCGATAAGCGTACTTCATCCCCGGATAATACACGAATAACTCATGATCGTAGCGGCTTGCTTGTATCTTATAATAGCCTGTCGCATCGGTGGTATAATGAACCGGGCTAGCCGTGAACATCACTGTAGCGCCTTCCAAGGGCTTGCCGTCCGGTCCGGTAATCGTACCTTCCAGAAAATGCTCTGGGGATACGGTAATATAGTAATCGCTTACCTGCCCTTTGATCACGATCACGGAATCTCCCCGCTCGTTTACTTGAGCGTTTACGGTAGAGACCGCAAAGAAAGAGGCAAGGAGTGATACGAGCATACACTTATTGTAGGCTTTTAAGGAAGCGCTAGAAACTCCTACGTCTTTCCGGAAAAACATGTACGTGTTTTCCGAAAAAGACGTACATGTTTCCGAGAAAACACGTACATGTTTTTTCCAAGAAGCGATAGCCCTATTTATTCTATTACATGCCAGCATATTATGTTCAAGATAAGTTATTGTTGTTTTTTGTCGCATTATTATTTTATGGATTGAATCTTTTGGATACCTTTCTGGACATCCGGATGGCTCATGAAAAGGTTCCACAACAGATTCGTACGGTAATTCTCGATCATAACCGTTACAGGCGCTTGATTCAATCCCATAAATAAGGGAGACACCCAATTTACAGTCAAGTTGAAAGCATCCCGGAAACCGTACTCACCCCATAAGAAGCTGCCATGGTTACGATAATAATTCCGCAAGGCTTTCATGGAAGCGTCCGGCGTATAAGGGAAAGAAGCCAGAGCGCCCGTAGGTGCCATCGTTCCGTTATCCCTGTGCGGCATCGGCTCCTGAGCTTGATAGTTCCAAGCGAAATCGCTGGCGGTCAATCCCCAACAATCTTCTCCATAACCTACATACCCCCCTTGGTTCTCGATACAATACCGTTGATTGATCTTTGCCATTTTCTGGTTGTTCTCGAAATAATTCGTGTACTTATCCGTGAACTTATGTGGGTCCAGCCCGAGATAGGAGTAATGGATAAAGAAAAGAGGACCTCCATTAGAGACACCTACTTTCAAGTTCTCCCCATAATAAGTATTGCCATTCGTATACATCTTACCATCTTCTACACGCCCCCAATCGGCACGGTATTCTTGCGCATACTCCTCTTGGCTGGCCCAGCCGCTATAATACATCTCCGGAGAGATTCCGTATTTCGGCCCCATGATAGCCAACATATAGGTAATCATGGTCTCATTCCAGCCGATCAATTTATGATTGATCACCCACGCCTGATCTGGAGACCAGTGCCAATATAGATATGGGCTGTCCTTAAATTGCTTATACCAGCTCCATTCCACGTTCTTCCACAGAGAATCGATGCTCTTACGGATTTGTTTCTCCTTGTCATTCTCTTGGTTGAAATATTGACGAGCCGTTAACAGCCCTTGGAATAAGAAAGAGGTCTCCACCAAATCACCTCCATTATCTTTCGGGCCGAAGAAAGCGACCGTCTTCCCGGTTGTCCCATCAATAAAGTGAGAGACCGCCCCATGGAATTTATCCGCTTTCTCCAAGAAAGAAGTGATTTTCAAGAAACGCTGTACGCCCTCTTCCCGGGTGATAAATCCCCGTTCGATACCCGCCACGATCGCCATGATACCGAAGCCGGAAGCCCCGGTAGCGATCATATCATTCCGTCCGGGAATATTCTCACGGGCAAGACCGCTATTTGGCTCCGCTCCCTCCCAATAGTAACGGAAGTTCGCTTCCTGTACCATATCCAGCAATTGCTCGTCCGTCATTGGATAGGTAGTGGCCGAGACTGTCTGGGAATCATTGGATTCATTCAGCGCATAATCCACGACCGTCACCTTATAATAAGCCTTTTTACCAACCTCTCCCAAGAAATCGGTATAACGATTCATCCAAGGGCGGCGGACAGCGACCGGCTGGTAAGTGATCCCGTCGAAAGAACGGTAAATGCGATAGTATTTTATATCCTCCTTTGATTGAGGAACCCATTTAATATCGATATGACGCTCATAAGCCTTAGCTTCCTGCAAGACCGGAGCGTTTAAGGTACTTACCGACGGGAGGGAAGCCGGCAAAAGCTCTATATCGTCCAGATAAATCGTATATTCGTTTCCATCGGCCGTACCGGGACGAAGGGCTACAGCCGCTAATTTCTTGATGTTCGTATCGTTCACGGCGTTTAATCCGAAATCCTTCAAAGGAATGGATACGGAATGCCATACGCCGGGACGTGTATCTTTCAGATAATTTCTCAGGTTTAGGTATTGGGTATACGTGCTGTCCGCATAACGAATAGCGATATTGGGAAGAGCGGCAGCATTCATGCTCTCTCTCAACTGCACTTGCATAGAGAGCGTAGAAGGCTCACGAAAGAAGTCATTGCCACGGACCGGGCAATATTGTATCTCGCTATACCAATCTCCACCGGGAGCGGATACATAGGTAAGCTCCAAGGAATTGCCGGGCGTAAAAGCGACAGAGCCGGCAACCGGAAGATGATGTCTCGCATTTTTAATCCAAGAAGGTGAGGTATATTTCGCTTGAGAATAAAAGTAATCCCCTTTCATCAAGCTATTCTCGAAGAAAACATAGTCGTAAGGTTTCTCCACCGCTTGCAAGCTGGCGGATAATAAGAGAGTAGTTAGTAATGCGATGTGTTTCATGATGCTGATATTTATATAAATAAAGATATGATTTGAGATAAAATAGGCGGTGCCAAACGGGTTGACACCGCCTTGCCAAACTACAAAGGTCTAGTAAATAATGAGAATCTTATATTACTCTGTTACTTCCGGCTCAAAAGGCACAGGCTCAGCTTCTAAGTTAGGATTCAAGTCAATTTGATCCTGTGGTATCGGATAATATTCGCTTTCTCCTTTCACAAAACCCGGAAGTTCTTGAGTGGCTCTGTCCGTACGGACTAAATCGAAGAAACGTTCGCCCCATTCCAATGCCAACTCAACTTGACGCTCTTCCAGAATTTGATCCAAAGTCGCATTTGCAATCGGAGCTAAACCAGCACGTTCGCGAACCAAGTTTAATGGAGCGTCTCCATTTTGTCCCTTACGAACTTTAGCCTCAGCGTTCATTAACAACACATCAGCATAACGGAATACACGGATATTATTATTATCGCCATATCCAGTACGTCCCGGAGTCATTTGATTAGCCGGTGTATAAGCCTTTCCATTATAAGCAGTCGGTTCACCCGGTTGAGCGACAGGAATATAATCACCGTCACGAGTAGTGGCATCCGTCATGAGGAACGTTGTTTCCGCACGAACCGCTTCACCACGTTTAGAGAATAAATTACGGATTTTCTCAGTCGGCTCAATAAATGCCCATCCAGAGATAGGAGCCTCTCCACGAGGACCTTGGAACGCAAACCAGTTGTCAGAAGAAACGATATCACCACTTCCATTTCCAAAGTCAGTAAATTGATACTCTAGCAAAGACTCATTACACAATTTTCCCGGAATCTTAAACAACTCATAGAAGTCATTATACAACTCAAACTTTCCGCTATTGACGATATCCTCGGTCAAGGCCAATACCTCATCCCATTCATTATCATACATCTTCTGTTTCGCTTTCAACATCTCAGCGGTATATTTTGTAACCGCTCCCGGATGCTCAGACTCATTCGGACGAATAGCCGGTAAGTTTGCTATACAATAATCCAACTCGTCATAAATGTACTTCTTTACATCCTCTTTCGTATTCTTGAATACATTCAGTTCTTGATTGTCTAACAAAAGAGGCACATCGCCAAATAAATTTACCAACTGGAAATAAGCATATGCTCGGAAAAAGCGAACTTCAGCAGCATATTGAGCGTTTAATTGCTTGTCTGACTCACTCGTCAAATGTTTAGCATAATTCTCTAAAGACTCCAATGCTGAATTAGAAGTAGAGACAACATAATAGCAGTTTCCCCAAAGGCCACTTAATGCCCAGAAAGTAGTCAAACGATCATACTGGAATTTACTAGCATACTCATACTCAATCTGGTCCGTAGGAGATCCTCCTTTATTCACATCGTCACCGCGAACTATGATACATCCATACGAGGACCAAGACCCCAGATAACCACGAGCGGTCGCATATACACCGGAAACAGGCATATACATATTCGATTTATTCGTATAATCAATACCCTCTACCTCTACAGTATTCTCTGGAAGCTTATCCAAGTAATCACTACAACTGGATGTCAGCAATGAAAAGGCTAAAGGGATAGCCCATAAAATCTGTTTTTTTAATATATTTTTCATATACTTCTGATTAGCATTTAAAGATTAATAAATAATACGAAGACCTAACGTATAAGAAGATGCTAAAGGATATACACGCTCATCAAATCCATAAGAAGAAGATGCTATCTCACCTTTCTCGTTCTTACTACCCAACTCTGGGCTGAAGCTGTTTGCCTTGAAAACAGTTAAAGGACGATCAGCAGTCAAGCTCAAACGAATGCTCGGCATCTTGAATTTTCCAAAGTCTTTCTTCGGGAATGTATAAGCAACTTGTACATTCTGAATACGGAAATAAGAACCATCTTCTACATAGAATGAGTTAAAGTTAGAGATATTCCAAGGTTTTACAGAACCTTTCGCAGACATATATTCGTTAGTAGAACCCTCACCTGTCCAACGATTCTCGAACTGATCTAAGTCATAGTTCAATTCAGAGTGCCAACGGCGGTCACCACGTTTACGGTTTACGATCTGGTTTCCAGCTACACCTTGCATAACCATAGAGAAATCGAAATTCTTGTAAGAGAATCCTAAGTTGATACCGTAATTGAAGTTCGGGATATAAGAACCCAATGTTACACGGTCTTTATTATCAATCTTACCATCCTTATTTTGGTCAACATACTTGAAATCTCCGGGCTCCAAACCATTTGCTACAGCAATCGGATCAGCAGCGACCTCTGCGGCATTCTGATAAACACCCTCAATATCATATCCATAGTAAGCATTCAACTCACCACCAACTTGAGAAATCGTACGGAACTCCGCAGAACCACCATATAAATAAGATAAACCATTCAAATCTTTTACCTCATTGTGCAAGGTTGTCAAGTTTGCTCCAATGTAGTAAGAGAAATCTTTACCGATCTTATCAGCCCAGTTAAAAGACAACTCAACACCTGTATTCAAAATCTCACCTCTGTTACCTAATAAGTTACCGGCACCCATTGGCAGAGGAGCGTCGATCACGGCATTTTGAGTCAAACGATAATACCAGTCTGCCTCTATTGTCAAACGGCTATTCAACGTACGAAAATCTAAACCGACGTTCGTCTCATTCACGACTTCCCAACCTAACCAACTAAAATAAACCAAGTTCGTATAACCAGGAACAGCGCTTCCTCCAAATATACCAGAGGTACCCATATCTTGCGTAATGGAAGCGAAACCATCACTAGCCGCAACCTTATCGTTACCTAACTTACCCCAGCTCGCACGTAATTTCAGATAATCAACCCATTTCTGATCTTTCATGAATCCTTCTTCTGAAATATTCCAAGCAGCACCTACAGAAGGGAAATAACCCCATTTCTCTTGGTATTTGGAAGAACCATCAGCACGCATTGTAGCAGACAATAAATATTTGCCTTTATAATCATAAGATACACGACCGAACCAAGAAACACCACGATAAGTCGTACCGTCATCGCCAGTTTTACGTCCATCCGCATTACCTTGATTCAAATAGTAATATTCCTCGTGTCCGCCCGGAACACCTGTAGCTTCTCCCCATAGGTTACGCCAGTTCTCTTCACGTACGGATTGACCCAACATCGCGGTTAAACCATGATCACCGAACGTATCTGTATAGGTCAATGTATTATCTAAAATCCAACTGTGATAAATATCATTCTTCTTATTCAAAAGGGGAGTCGAATTCAACTGAGTTCCACCAACCAAAAATTCTGGAGTATAAGCTCTTGTCTGAATAACATTGATATCTTGGCTATAAGCCGTTTTAAAGAATAACTTATTCTCCGGCAAGAAGTCGAATTGCGCATAGAAAGAAGGCATTACGCGCAACATTGAATTTTTAGAATCATAATACTCCGCTTGAGCAACCGGATTGTAGTAATACTCACTCAAACCGATTTGGGCAGGAGAACCATATTTCGTAGGATACGGATTCAAGGAGCTATTTTCATCATATACAGGAATAATACCCGGTGTACGGAAAGCTGCTAACCAAACCTCGCCGTTTGGCAAGTTTTGCGTAGAGTTGCTCAAAACAACGTTAGCTCCTACTTTCAACCAATCAAAAGCCTTATAATCCGCTTTCGTACGCAAATTGAAACGAGAGTAATCATTTTTAGAATCCAAGATACCATCTTGATACAAATAAGAGGTACCCACAGAATAAGTAGCTTTTTCAGTACCTCCAGAAATGTCTAAAGAATGGTTGTGAGTTAAAGCTGTATGTAAGATCTCATCATACCAGTTTGTATTCGGAAGTGTTCCCCAAACATTTTTAGCGTTATTTACAACAGCCTGTAAGGTTTCATTACCCATCTCACTGATCATAGTCGCATATTGCTCACTATTAGCCATTTTCAATACATTCGTAGCCTTTTGAAAGCCAACATAACCATCATAAGTAACCGTAGCAGGACGATTCAACGCACCTTTCTTTGTCGTAACCAAGACTACGCCATTCGCCGCACGTACACCATAAATAGAAGCGGCAGAAGCATCTTTCAAAATAGACAAATCTTGAATATCACTATTATTCAAGAAATCAATATTATCAAAGAACATTCCATCTACAACATACAAAGGTTGGCTATCCGTATTCATAGAACCGATACCACGAATACGTACGGAAGGACCGGAACCTGGCTGGCCACTATTCGTAATCTGCACACCCGGCACTTTTCCTTGCAAAGCACTCATCGGAGATGATGTCGCATGTTTCGTAATCTCATCAGCCTTGATCACGGCAATTGGAGCTGTCAAATCCTTAGCCTTACTCGTACCATAACCGATAACGACAACCTCTTCCAAGTTTTGCGTATCCTCACTCATAAGAACATTTACTACAGTCTGTCCGTTAACCGGAACTTCTTGTGTAGTCATACCTACATAACTAAATACTAAAGTCGCATTCTTGGGAACATTACTCAAAGTATAGTCTCCATCCATAGAGGTTATGGTACCATTCGTCGTACCCTTAACCAAAACACTTACCCCGATAGCCGGGTATCCTGTGGCCTTTTCAGTTACCACACCAGTAACTGTCAGATTCTGCGCAAACATAGTAGTCGCAGCAAGTAACAGGCATAAACAAAGCATTAATTTAGCTTTCATTCATTCTAGTTTTAAAGTTGAACATTTGTTTTTACACTCATTATTAAATTTGAAGCAAATGAACACCCAAACCTAAAAAAGGGCAAATTTTTGTATACTTCAACACTACTGCAAGCCTTGCGCAAGCAGAAAATTACTACTTTTATACTACTGCAATACATATTAATTGTCTTATTTTCAGTTATAATACATTTGTTAATTCAAAAGGAGAACATTATATGTTACTAAACACATTTCACTAAATATGGGAAAACAAAAATGACAAGGAAAACTCATAGTTATGATTTTCTTATTTCATAGTTATGATATTTTTCATTCATAACTATGAAATATCTTAGTGGAACTGGATCATGAAATCTACCAAGCTTTGGCCCTCCGGTAGATTTAGTTTTTTACGCAATCGATAGCGCGCCGCCTCGATACCACGTACGGAAAGATTTTGCATACGAGCCATATCCTTAGTTGGCATATTCAAACGTAATAAAGCGCATAATCGTAAATCGCCCGGAGTCAAATCGGGATACCGCTCTTTTAGATTCGTAAAGAACTTTTCATGGATACGATCGAAATTAGTCTGGAAAATGGCCCATTCATCCTCGCCTGATATATTCTCTTCGATCATGCGGATGAGCTTATCGAAGAATCGTTTCGTATAACTTCCCGATAATTGTTGAGCTTGTATTTCCTTTTTTAGACCTTCAAGGAAATCATTATGAGAGATAACAGACAAAGTAGCACTGGCTAATTCCTTACTCTTATAAGTAAGGTCATTTTCTAATTTTTCATTCTCTAGCTTGACAATTAATTGCTCTTGCGCCCTCAATTGCTCTTCTTGCAATCTCTTTTGCTCCTCGTTAACTTTTTTCTCACGCATGACAATCCACATCGTATACATTCTCACTAATACGACCAGTATACATAAAAACAAAGCAAAATAGATGATCAGCGCCCACCAAGAGCTATAAAATGGACGTTCGATCTTGAATGGATAAGACAGAGAAGATAGCTCTTTTCCTCGATCGTCTTTCACAACCGCATGTAACACAAAATTACCATACGGTAAATTAGAATAAGTCCGTTGAAAATTACTGGTGCCTTCTATCCATTCATTATCAAACCCGTCCAGTTTATAATAGATCAGGAAACGGCGCCCCGTAAAATCCGGATACGAAAACTTAAAAAGAATCGTATTATAGCTATAACTCAATACGGACGCACCGGCTTCCGGTGCGTCCGCTCCCTTGCAAGGGAGCGGAGCGAACTCATTTTCATGCCGATTATAGGCCCTTACCTGCGACAAACTTAATGGAACTCGAGTCGTATCCACATAATTCCGGTATCTGTCATAACGAGCGATCCCCCCGTTTAGACAAAAATAAGACGTCCCGTCGGAAGCCACATAAATATTTCCCCTATCCTCTATGGTCGGATTATCAAACAAAGTAAAAGGAATACGCTGTTTTAACTGGAATCGCCCGGACTCATATCCTAACAATACATATTCCGAATTCCGGATAAACCAATATAAATCATTATTCAAGGAAACAACCCGATAGGTATCGCTTAACTCGGGAAAATCCTCATTCAACAAATCATAAGGAACGATCTTTCCAGTCAAATCCTCATAAGTATAAAACTTACTCCCATCCGAGAAAACAATACGTCCGCGTAATTTCATTACATTAATCGTACCACTCTCATTACCTTCCTCCAGTTTTCCGATATACTCCATCTCTTTCACGCTCCTCAAATCCTCATTCAAGCGAAGACGATAGATACCTTTATACATATGGCTAGCCCATATATTGCCGGTAGGGTCAACCTCAAACGATTTGATCAAATTAGAGAATCCTTCTACATTATGGCTAAATTTCCAACGATTAGTAACCATATCCCGGGTGAAAACACTGAGTGGACGGTAAGACATCTGGAGTAAAACTTCCTTTCCATGGATAATTGTCTTACGTAATGCGGTCCCCCCTCCATTGGGACCCGGTATCTGAGTAGCTTTTCGGCCCTCTAGCTGTAAGGTACCTGTATTATGTCCGGCAATCAGTTGATTTCCGACATCGGAGATATACCATGTCTGTTCTTGAGTACCGGGAATCAAGGTTGGATAACTATCATTCTCAGATAACGCATAAAGACCTTGGTTCGTAGCTAAATAAACAATACCCTTCTCTATCACCATATCATGCACCATACCAATCTGGGCCTCAAGCGGTTCATAAAAATAGATCGGAGAATTCACATGTATCTGCGCGATACCATTATCCAATGTAACCCATAAATTATCCGAATTATCAGCAAATACTCTCAATACCGTATTATTAATCAAGCCATTCTCCCGGTTGATATGCCACAAAGTTTCCCCCTGCTTATTAATCGCTACAACCCCATTAGAAATCGTACCCACAATAAAAGTAGAATCTTTCATCATGACTCCCCGGTTTGCGATCCCTTCCTTTAATATCTCATTGGCTGGTGTATTCCACACAGACAATTTTTTACGCACCTCATCATAGATAAAACATCCACTACGAGCCGAGACCAATAATAGCTGATGATCAAATGGCAAGACCGAAACCACATCATCCTCCAAAACCTTTTTCGAGAGTAACTCTGTAAACTGGCCGTCATCCATTCGACAAAAGCTTCCTCCCTCCATGAACTGAACGTATAGATGATCGTCCAATGTGAAAATATACAATGGGGACAGGTCAGATACACCTTTTCTTACTTTTTCCCCGTCATAAATAAAAAAGCTCCGGAATGATTGAAAATAAATCTCACCCTTATACTCATTAATCGTCCAGAACTCATCATTATTAAGATAGACGTTCATCTCAGACGAACTGAGTGAATGATAAATCAGATCATTCTCATCATCCATCTCAAAATACCCGAACTCCTCGAAAGAGCCGACATAAATACGTCCGTCCTTCGATATATACAAAGCACGGACACCTAGATTATTCGGTAATTTCACAAGATCCCAGTGAATACCGTCAAAAACCAAAAGCCCCCGGTTATTACCAATATACATCTTTCCTCCCGGGCCTTGGGAGACGGCCCAATTCTGGTTTCCCGCTTTGTAATCGCTTACGGAATAATTGATGATTTTAGGAATATAGGGTACCTTCGCATTCCCCGTTATACAAAATAACAAGGCAATAACGCAACAAATCAACATACGAACCAACGTCCTCTTAAGTATCTCCTTCACTATATAGTACAGAATGTTATGTACCACAAAAGTAAATAAAAAAACATCACGTTACACCCTACTTCTTATAAACTCTTACATAATCAATCTCGAACACATGTGGAAAAAGAGAATCATCAATACCCTTTTGGCCTCCCCAATTCCCACCGATCGCCAGATTCAGCAAGATATGAAAGCGTTTATCGTAAGGCCAAACCTCATAGCCTGTCCCCTCGTTCTTAAATGTAAAGTATAATTGATCATCTACATAAAGCCGGTACTCATCTTCCTCCCATTCCAAGGCGTACACGTGAAACGCTTTATAACAATCCGGACACGCAATTTTAGCATTTTTTTGAGTTCCGATCGCATGATTATATTTTTCCGTATGCGAAGAACCTACGATCGTGTCGGGATCATAGCCCACATTTTCCATAATATCTATTTCCCCGCTTTTTGGCCAATCCCCGTATTCCCAATCCGTTGGAAGCATCCAGATGGCCGGCCATGTCCCTCGTCCAGTCGGGAGTTTCGCCCGAATCTCAAAACGTCCGTACAACCAATCCCCTTTTCCTTTCGTAATCAGGCGAGCCGATGTATATGAACGACCTTCCATCGGTTCTTTCAAGGCCGTAATCCTCAACACCCCATCCGAGACCCAAGCGTTCTCCTTTCTGCCGGATGTATAATATTGAGCCTCGTTATTTCCCCATTGATATACATTACCTTCCGTATCATAAGACCATTTCGTAGAATCAGGAAATCCCGTATAGTCAAACTCCTCACTCCATATCAATTTCCACCCGCCTTTATCCATGGGTGCAGACAAATCGATATCACTAGCATTCGCCAGACTGCTCAAGAAAACACTATATAGGATAAAACCAAACAAAAGAAATGAACGTGACATAACAATATAGATTTAAATCAGAATTTCCACAAATATATGAAAAATAAATAAAAGTGTAGATGAAAAACACATCGCAAGGTTATCCCCACAATTATACTGCGAATACCACAGGAGATATACTTCAAGTGGCAGAGAAGATATACTTCATGGCCAAAGTAAGTACTACCCCATTTTCCCTAGGGATTTATCGGATAAGCTATCTATACGAGAAAATGTCACAAAATAAAAAAGGGATGCCACAATTGACATCCCTCTCTCTGGATTGTTGAGTTGTCTCACGAGGATTCGAACCTCGACAGACAGAACCAAAAACTGTAGTGCTACCATTACACCATGAGACAATCCGATTGCTTTACTAAAGCGATGCAAAGGTAAGAATAAAATCTTACCTTGCAAATTTTTTGATTATTTTTTTACTTTGCGATCAACAAATAATAATTTTTCTTACCTCTTTGAACCAATAAATACTTATCGTCAAGCAGTGAAGAACAGTCGATTACAGTATCAACCTCCGCTAATTTCTCTTTGTTAAAACTTACGCCACCACTTTGTACCAATTTACGCATCTCACCTTTTGAAGGGAAGATAGCGGCTTTTTCAGTACACAAATCAACAGCCTTGATTCCTGCGGCCAATTCATCACGGGAGATATCGAAATGAGGAACACCCTCGAATACGGCTAGTAATGTGTCCTCATCCAATTTCAACAAAGCCTCGTGCGTGGAGTTACCAAACAAGATATTGGAAGCCTCGACAGCGGCCTCATAATCTTCCAAAGAGTGAACCATAACAGTCACTTCTTTCGCCAAACGTTTCTGCAACGGACGCAAATGAGGAGCGGCCTCTTGCTCCGCCTCCAAAGCGGCGATCTCTTCTTGGCTCAAGTCCGTGAAGATCTTGATATACTTGGCGGCGTCAGCGTCGCTTACGTTCAACCAGAATTGATAGAATTTATACGGAGAAGTATAGCGACGATCCAACCAGATATTACCGGATTCCGTCTTTCCGAACTTACCACCGTCAGCCTTCGTGATTAACGGGCAAGTCAAGGCATAAGCCTCCCCTCCCAACGTACGGCGGATCAATTCCGTACCAGTCGTGATATTACCCCATTGATCAGTACCACCCATCTGTAGGCGGCAACCCTCATGCTCATACAAATACAAATAATCGTAGCCTTGTAGCAATTGATAAGAAAACTCGGTGAAAGACATACCTACACTGGATTCGCGGCTCAAACGTTTCTTCACTGAATCCTTAGCCATCATGTAGTTCACGGTAATATGCTTACCGATATCACGGATAAAATTCAAGAAAGAATAACCCTTCATCCAGTCATAGTTGTTCACCAACTTAGCGGCATTAGGAGCGTCGGAGTCAAAATCAAGGAACTTAGCCAATTGTTTCTTGATGCAATCCTGATTGTGACGAAGAGTAGCCTCGTCCAGCAAATTACGCTCGGCAGACTTCATAGACGGGTCACCGATCATACCGGTAGCGCCACCCACTAAAGCGATAGGACGATGACCGGCACGTTGGAAATGCTTCAGCATCATCACACTTACTAAGTGTCCGATATGCAAAGAGTCTGCCGTTGGGTCGATCCCCACATAGGCCGATGTCAACTCTTTCTGCAATTGCTCTTCCGTCCCGGGCATCATATCAGCGATCATGCCCCTCCATCTTAATTCTTCTACAAAATTCATCGTATTAATTTATATCGTATTACATTAATATATTTGTCACTTTATCTCATACGAGGCAAAGGTACGACTTTTTAATTGAGAATCGAAAATTGATAATTGATAATTATCCGTTTAGGTGGAAGATAGAAACGTTTTTAGCGATTTGAATCCGCAGCTTTTCTTCCGGAATATCCAACGCTTCCGCTACATTTTGGTAGACCCTGCGGATATCAATCGATTTATCATCGGTCTCCAAGAAAAGGAAATCAGGCCATGCGGCACGCAAAGCCGATGGATTAAAACGATCTCCAAAAGAGAGATAAAACCCCAAGCGAACCAATTGGGAGGCAAGTTCACCATTACCTCGAAAGCCATGGATAATCCAAGGCATCTCCGGTTTCACGGCCTTTTTACAGGCAATGAGATCCGCCCACGCTTTTACGCAATGGATGATTAATGGCTTATGTGTTTCCTCCGCTAAATTGGCTTGTGCCAGAAACACCTCTTTTTGCAAATCCATTGGAGATTCGGCCAGTGTATCAAGTCCAGCCTCTCCGATCGCCACGACTCCCGAACCAGACACCAATACCCTAAGTAGGTCCATCTGCTCCTTTACATTATATATATACCACGGATGGATACCATATGAGCGAATAACCGTATCAAGAAGTGGACCCGGCTGCATATCACCCATTGGACTCACGATCCTATTTATAATCGCGATATCCTCCTTATGGAAAGGCATCTGATGCGTATGTATATCATAATAACCCATGGCGTTACGGAACCGGATCATAACCGCTCCCACCCCAAGGATGGCAACGAAGTATTCGTTTAACCGCAAGATACAATCCTTTCACAGGGCCATATTTCTTCAAAGCTTGCACCGCATATTCGGAACAAGTGGGCGTATACCTGCACGAAGCCGGTGTCATAGGAGAGATACAATATTTGTAGAAATAAACCGGCAATAAGAGTAATGTGGTAAAAAAGCGTCTCATTATTCTTTATCCCGAAGGATATGGATCGCTTTCTTCATTGCCTTTTCCATCACAGCGTACGGATGGATCTCTTTATCGAGGTACAGGAAAGCGATTAACATGCCCTTATTCTTCGCTTCCAACGGTTCCAGTAAATCATATTTACGAACCCGGTAAGCCTCACGTACCTGTCGTTTGATCAAGTTACGCTTTACGGCTCTCTTAAATTTTTTCTTCGGTACACTCACTAAGAAGGAAGCACGGGCAGGCATCTCTTCCTCCATCGGTAAATAAACGACCCGCAGTGGAAACGCCACGAACGATTGTCCTTTTTCGAATAATAGGTCAATGTAACGTTTCCACGACAGGCGTTCTTCTTTTGAAAGGGTATACCTTTTTGTCGTCATTATTTTTTACCGTCTTGCTGTTTTTTCAGATATAAATCCAAAGCAGCAGTCATAGAAGGGGCTTCCACCGTGGGAGCCTCAACGTCCAAACGCAGACCCGCATCTTTAACAGCCTTTGCCGTAGTAGGGCCAAAGCAGCCGATCTTTATATCGTCTTGCTTGAAATCCGGGAAGTTCTTCAATAAGGAAGAGATACCCGACGGACTAAAGAAAACCAACATATCATAATCGAATTTCTCGTCCTTCGCGAAATCATTGCTCACCGTACGGAACATCACCGCTTTCGTATAGTTGATTTTCTTCGCGTCTAACAAAGCGAATAGATCATCTTTATGTACATCGGAAACAGGTACTAGGTATTTCTCCTTCGCATGTTTGGCGATAACAGTCACCAAATCATCTGCCTTACCGGTCTGACCATAAAAAATCTTACGTTTTCTATAAACGATATACTTCTGGAGATAAACAGCGATCGCCTCTGTCATACAGAAATACTTCATCGTTTCCGGGATAGCCACACGCAATTCCTCGCATAAATGAAAGAAATGATCGATAGCCGTACGAGCCGTAAAAATAACGGCGGTATGATCCAAAACCGAGATTCGTTGCTGCCTGAACTCCTTGGAAGATAAAGGTTCAACCTTGATGAACGGGCGGAAATCTATTTCCACACCGTATTTTTCTGCAATATCGAAATATGGTGATTTCTCCGATGCAGGCTTCGGTTGTGATACCAATAATTTTTTAATATTCAATGCCATAGAGTACTTGACTCGATAAAGTTATACAAATAAATAATGCCTTCATACAGAAAAACTAAAGGCAATATTTCTTGGCCGCAAAGGTACAAACTAATATATAAAAAACTGCTATTTTTCCTGTGAAATATCCGTATGGTCTTATAAATTATCACAAAACGACACAGAATATAGAAAAATACAAACAACAAAACAGGAATCTGTATACTGCTCCCCACGAATACCAACCAAAGTGCCGGAATGTATAAACAGATCCCCCACGCTCCTATAATAGCGTTATAATTAGTCTTCCAAAACTTGTATTTCGGAGCGTCCGTAAAAACAACCCCCAATAAATAATAGAAACAGCGCTTACACCAATAAAACAGCATCAATACCATCATTATCAACCCAATAGATATCAACACCGTATTTTCTAGCAAATGGTTGAAATACCCATATGCCCTAGCGATAGCAAAAAGGCAAACGCTACAAAGAAACAAGGCTTGAAACGTCATGAAATTCCGGAAGAGCCATTCGCTCCCCCTCGTTACCTCAAATAAATTTTGACGTTCTTTCACATATACCACATCACGCATCATCTTCAGGAATAAACGATAATTGGTACGGAACACCAACGCAAAACACATAAATAAGACGAACAAAAGGCTAAAGACCACATCGTCCACCAATTGTCCGTCCCACAAACGAATCCCTACATATCCTTCAAATGTACCCATGTGCCGCTATTATCGGCACAAAGGTACATAATTATTTCAATAAAGCGCTTCCTTAATAATCTCTCCTACCGTAGGATGCGGGAACACAAACGACTTTAACTCATCCGATTTCATCCCCTTCTCAATAGCGATTCCGGCGATCACGATCAACTCCGAGGCCGGATTACCCAACATATGGGCACCGATCAACGTCTCATCCTCCGACAAGATCAACTTACAAACACCATTCCCCATCTCATTCTCCGCGACAAAACGCCCAGAGAATGCCATCGGTATTTTTTTCACGGTATACGAAATACCTTCTGCCTGCAACTCCTCCTCTGTCTTCCCGACACCGGCGATCTCCGGATTCGTATAAACGACACCCGGAATAGCCTTATAACTCATCGGGCGCGATTTGCCCAAGAGATGATCCACGGCCACCTCCGCCTCGCTAACTGCCGTATGCGCCAGTAAGGAAAAAGCGGTAATATCACCGCAAGCATATACATTTGGCAGGGAAGTCTGCATGTACTCATTCACCTTCACCCCATTACGAAAAGTCTCCGGAGCCAGTATCTCCAAGCCAAAACCTTTCGTAACCGGACGACGCCCTACACTCAAAAGGACCTTATCGCCATGCAACGTGAATGTCTCCCCGTCTTTCTCTACAAAAACCTCGGTTCCATGCACCCCGGTCACTTTATGACTTAGATAAAACTTAATCCCCCGTTTAGCGTATTCCGCTTGCAACATTTCGGACAGCTCACGATCCATCGGGCCTAATATCTTATCCAACATCTCCACGACATGTACCTCTACCCCAAGGCTATTGAAGAAAGAAGCGAACTCCATACCGATCACGCCTCCACCGATTATCACCAAAGAGGCCGGAAGCTCCTTCGATTGCAACGCCTCCCGGCTCGTCCAATATTCCGTCTCCGCCAATCCGGGTATAGGAGGAATTACCGTTTCTGATCCCGTACAGATCAAAAGGTTCGCAGCCTCGTATAGCTCTTCTCCGGCGGCGATCGTAATCGTCCCGTCGGCCGCACGCCCTTGGATACAAGCTTCCGCCGTAACCATCACCACGCCATGCTCCGTCATTTTCATACGGATACCGGCTGTCAGCTTTTTCACGACCTTATTCTTACGGGCGATGATTTTCGGGAGATCAAAAGAAGGATTCTCCGCTTTCACCGCATACTTGGAAGCATGCTTGATATTATCATACGTCTTAGCGGAATAAAGAAGCGTCTTTGTCGGCACACATCCCTCATTCAAACAAACCCCGCCCAATGCGTTTTTCTCAAAAAGAATCGTGGAAAGCCCACCCTGCGCCGCTCTCTCCGCGGCAGTATAACCGGCAGGACCTCCACCGATTATAGCGACATCGTATTTCATACTATTAGATCTATTTAAGTTGTATATTAGGATTAATCTTTCTCAACTGTTTGATAAAATCAGCCCGGTTGGTCGGAGATATGAGCATCCAAGGTTTCCCATTGCTCCATATGATCAGCCGATCCAACGAAAGGGCGTAGCTAGACACCGGCATCACGGTAGATTCCAACGCCTCTATATCAGCGATAGCGATCTTCTTCTCCGGGAAAATACTACAATGCGCTATCAACATATCATCTTCCGTTATCCGGTAATACGTATTAAAGAAAACATGAAGCACCCCCAACGCAGCGACCATCATACCCACTATAACCGATATATTGGTACGCAAAAACGCAGCCACACAACCAATTACCACCATGATAATCACCAGATGATACCACCATCCCACTTTTGATTTATATTCTCTTTCCATTTTTCGAAATTTGCCGCAAGTTAACGAAAAACGTCAAACAAAAAGAAAATTGCCCAATCTTTCCCATAAAAGAAAATACGCTGTCACTTCTCAGCAACAGCGTATCCACTTAAACCGGTTAATACAAATCATAAGATTGTAGTCGCCTTTTTATTTTAATTCTTCCAATACCGTATAGGATTGTAATACGTTATTCTTATCATATTGTTCCGTACGCACTAAGCCTACATTCGGGCTGTACCACTCATAGCCATACCCAGTGATTGTCTCCTTTGATTTAGGGGAACGTGTAGCGATATTATATTTTACCTTAGCGCAATCGAACGTACCGGCAGGAGTTGTTATGCTTTCCGTTTTAATAAACTCACGATCCTTAATGGCCATATCCTTACGATTCTTCCGGTTCTTCTTATCGTAGATCTTTACGGAAGCCTCGTCGAAATACACGTTATTCTTATCGAAATTAGCCGCATACGGATTTGGGTAATTTATAAAGTTCTCCGTGATATCCACATTCGTATTCATTTCCGATACCACTCCCGGATAAGAGAGCGTCTCTTTCGAGTCGAGGAAAAATTCTCCATTCTGGCAGTATGCCTTGATATCTCCTTTGTTCACGATCGTACCGGAGGGATTAGTATATACGTAGTCCGCTTCCACCTCTTGGCCGGAAGGCAATGTTTCCACCTCATCCACTTGATAACTCATAACAGATTGTAAGTTTCCCTTCGCGTCATATCCTTTACGGACCCATACCGTTCCCTCTGTTTGCGGAAAGAAGAACGTACAATCTTGCGCCATCGCTCCTCCCGCGATCAATGAGATTAAAGCCGTGTATAATATTTTCACCTTCATAATTTTGACGTTTAATTAATTCACTACTAAATACATGCCGGATATCCAATGCTTTGTTAAAACAGAGTGAACCCCTAAATGTTCAGAAGGTAAAAATTAAAAATAGCCAAAATATCTTTCTTGACAATACATTTAACCATAACTATGAAGTAATCTATTACATATTTACATGAAATATACCAGTTTATAAAGGATATGTTGTAATTTTGTAATTAATATAGACATTAAACAAGCATAATGGAACTGGAAGAAAATAAGATATCAATCTCTACAATCAAACAATACCTACAATTAATAATACATGATTTGGGTAAATTTACTCATCTAGAGTTTCTGACCTTGAAAGGATGGTTACTATATTCACTTTCTTTAGTGACTATCCTTTGTATACCTTGTATGGCTATTCTAATTATTACAGGTCTCATATCCGGAAATATTCCATTGGACCTACTGATCGCAATCTCATTGATTCCCTTCATATTTATTTTACCTCTGACATTGACATTGACTTTTATCAACAATTATAAGAGACCAAAGACATTAAGAAAATACATACTTCAAGGATTGGGACTCTATCTTTGGGATAGTCCACCCAAAAAGGTCAGCCAAACAGCATTCGAATGCATAAAAGAGGGAAAACTTTTCAGAATTGAGGTTTGCCTTTTAAAGAATGAAGGAAAAGAAGATTGGTTCACTTGCATGATTATTCCTTATTATATACCTAAATCAATAAAAGACAAAGAACAGCATATCGAAAATGTGAATCGCTATCTGAGCGAGAAATGTATTTTTGAGATAAAGCAAGACATGGCTTTTTTCACCATACCAGTCAAAGTCTTTCCGAAGTTAGACCTAAATAAAAGTATTGAAGAACTTTTGTACGCTATGAGACGTTTTGATTTGCGTACATCCACATTCTATAATCCCACCGCAATATTAAATAAAGTACCAAACACCCTCGAGATACTTGCCATGACAGTATTTGATATGGAAATTGATGAAAAATGGATAACCTGGTCTAAAAATATGATAAAAGCAGACTTTGTCAACAAGAACATGCAAGACTTCGCTTCTCAGATACCTTGTATAGATAATCAAAAGGATCTAAGGAAAAGAATGGATATTCTTATATGTGAGTTCAATTTAGATATTAACAAAGAATACATACTTTTGAACTATCTTCGATTTCTCTTATTTGAAAATTATCACAAAAGAAGAACTGTCTTAGAAGTAATCCAATGCTTAAGTCAACTATATATACATTCCAAAATATCTTTACTGCGTGACTTCGATTTATTGTATAGGGCTAAAAAAGAAATTGATGAAACAGGAAAGCAAGTTTCTTGGACAAGGGATACCCTAGAACCTAAAAACATTGATAGTTATATAATAAACTATTTGGATACATTGTCAAAAACAGGGATTCTATCCATGTAAGCATTTGTATACGACTTACCAATCCAACCCGCCTTTGGATATCCCCTAATTATAAAGGAAATTCATATATCTTTTTACCATCCAAACTATAGATGAAAAACTTTTCACCTACCCTAAACATCTTGGATGAGGTATGTAAATAAGCTTTCTTTTCACCCTTTGAATTAACCCACAATGTTTTGTCTCCCAAGAATATCAAATTATCCCCATTTGGTAAATCCCTGAATGGACGTAACCTAGACAAAGGATAAGTTTGTAAAACATTCAGTTGTTGGTCTAGCTCAACCATTTCATTCTTATCTGTAACCAAACAATAAATCGAATCCGGGCGTTTATATCGCTGATAAGATGTACTATCCTCAAAATCCTGCAAGAAATAAGAAGAATTGGTAAGATATAATAACTTCCCGTTTACTTCGGTATTCCATGATACCTCACTCAATAAGGAATCCCCAGATAACGAGTATTTCCGGATATGATCGGAAAACAACACCATCAGAGCATCCTCTTCCCAATTTATATCAAACTCCTCCACCATCTCTTTCTTATCCGAGAGCTGGCGAAACCAAACCTTCTCCCCCTTTCGTTTATCGAAGCAGGCGATAAACGGCCAGCCAACCTTCAGTCTTAAGTATTCGTGAGCATAAGCCTCAGAAGTATCAAAAATAGTATTTCGATACCCTGTTCCCATATTAATCATATAAAGGCTATCTCCTCTCGCAAACAAATGAGAGCGAGATCCCATTCCATCAGGTATCGGATACCCCCATTTAGGTTGCAACTGCCGATCCAGACAAAACAAATTCTCCCGGCTTGCCACGTAAAAAACCGTGTCGTCCGATAAAACATTCGATACCAGTTCCATCACCTTCTTCGGCCCGGTAGGCACTGCTGCAAAACCGGTTAAGACACCCGTCACCACACCGAGCGCACCAAGAGCGACGGCCTCTTTATAATCACTTGCCCCAGTCGGCATGGCATAACTCGGCCCTTCCCCATTTCCCATGTGAACCAGATGAATCCCATCCGAGACAATCAATCGAGTAGAGTCATCCAGTAAACCACTCTCATTCCATCCATATACATGGCTCATTTTCCGGCTCCACATCTTTTCTCCCGTCGCAAGGCTATGGCCTTCCAACTCGTTAGACACCCCGTTCATATAACTGCCTTTATAAGCCAAAAACATCCGGTTCTTAGCGTCCACACAATAAGGAATCATTTTCTTTTTCTTCCAAACCTCATTACCTGTTTTCAAATCCAGCAACGATGTAGCCTTCCCCATTGTCACGAACAAAACTCCCTCTGAAGTCAACTTTGGATCTTGATTAAAATAATTGACAGGACGTTGCCATAGCATCCTCTGATCAGCCAAGGAGTAAACGGATATTCCCCCCTTATTTTTCAAGGAAGTCTCATTTTTCGACAAATTCCGATACCGGATAAAAAGCAAATTATCCGTCGAATCCACATCCACTCCAAGAATCCAGCCGGGTAAAGCCAAACTTTTAGCAATGATAACAGAGCCATCCTCATTGATACCCAATGTGTCCGACAAAAATGTTTGAGATTGTACATCTAATGAAATACAACAAACAAACAGCAAGAAAATTTTGATGACCCTCATATCTCCACAATAATTATTTGATACAATTTCACTTTTGATATTTTTCTAACGAAATACAAGTCACATTATTATAATTAGGTTGATCCATCATGACGAAACGTAAACAACTTTCCTGATCGTATTCTATCAATAGTGGGTTGTAAATCATGAGTTACCCGCACTTTGAACCGGCATCATCATCACCCTACTCGCCGAACCTGCGGCGGCTCCACCGATAAGCCTTCTATGATGATAGATATATCAACAGATTGTATAGTGTAACTACACTTATTAAAGTTCAGAAATAAGCTCGGCATCAGTACATATACAAAACTCAAACAAAAAAATAGGCTGTCTCATTTTCTATCACGAAACAGCCTATTTTTTAATATAGACTCAAAAACACCAAAATTTAATGTTACATTATTTTCTGGTATTACCTCGTTACGGCATAAATTCAAAAGCCATTCTACTATCTATTCTTTCATATTATTTATATTCACTGTTTCTTTTCATAACTATCCATTCCCTTGACATTTACGCATATACCTTCCATTTCTCAACCTATCAATTATAGAAACATAAGACATTACATCACCTTGTTCTAAATCCTTATACTTTTCCGTAAGTTTACCTACAAACAAAGGAGGTTCATTAATGTGCCATACATACCAATTCTCCGAAGGACTGACAAACTCAAGTTCTTTGTTTGGAAGAACTCGGACATCACTAGCTGTTCCAAATAGAACATCCTTATGACCTTCACCTATCTCTTTTGAGTTGCCAACTTTGTACCAAGCCCCATAAACTATCCCTGCACGTAAAACCGTATGGGCATAGAACTCTACCTCATCCATCACAATCTCCTCTATAATCGGCCTATAATCCATGGGATAATGGGTCTTGAAAACTCGTATTACAGAGCTATTCAAAGCTTCTATATCATTAATGATATATTGAAAAAATCTTTTATAACCATTATCTATTTCTACACAAAAAATATCTCCCATTTTTGTCACTATTCGTTTTGCCATATTATCACAAGTTTCTTTTTTGCAGTAAAGATAATATTTTTATAAATTAATACTTACCTATTCCATGCTTATCCCAAAACTTAGGTTTTATCTCATTTCTTAAATTATATAAAGAACCTCCATTCTTCTGCATTCCATATCGATTTATCAATTTCTGCTCCATTATTCTAGCATCTAACTTATTTAAGTTCCCAGTTCCTTGTATCGGTCTATAATCAAGTGTAGCCCTATTCGTCCCTGAATTCAAATGCTCTGAGAATCTAACTTCTGGCTTTCTGCTAGTAATCCCTATATAACGTACATCTCCATTTGCATCAACTCCTTGATAAACAGTATAAGTATTATGATCATTAGCCACAGATATTTTATCTCCTGTAGCAGTTAGATTTGGTCGCTCTACATTTACTGAAGGAGTAGATGCCTCCATCAACCTCATCTCCGGTGCCGGTCTTGTCGCCGTGTTCTTGAACGAGAAGATCGTCCGTCCGAATTTAACGTCCTTACCTGTCCAGAAGTTATTACCTTTCAAGGCGGCAACCATACCGTTTCCGATTCCACCTGTCAAGGCACCACCCAAAATACCCAAGCCATAATCCTTCAAGCTCATAAACTGGTCCCCGAAATACAACGAGTTACCCGCACTTTGGACAGGCATCATCACCGCCGTACTCGCCGAACCTGCGGCGGCTCCAGCCAAAAAGCCTCCGATTCCCCCGGCGGCACCTCCAGCAGCGGCAAAGGCCAACCCACCAGTCGCAGCCCCCAAACCTCCGGCGGCGGCTCCAATACCAAATGCGGCAAATCCATCCTTGAAACTATGAAGTTGACCCGATACAGCCTTATAGATCAAATTTGCTGTTCCTCCGATAACCGCACCTATTATAATATGGATAAACTCTCCATCCTCGTCCACATACCTCAACGGGTTGTTCATGGCATAGCTGTAACGATTGAAGTTCTGGGACAAGTCCGGCATCTGGACAAACGGATCAGGAGCGAGGAAACGACCCAGAGCCGGGTCATACAGGCGGGCGTTCATATTTACCAGACCAAACTCCTTAAGATGTTCATGGCCACTGTAGCCACGACCAAGGAACAACTCTACCTCCTGCCCCGAAGGGATGTAAACGTGACTGGATGAGTTACGTTGGCGACCCCATGCGTCAAAATTATAACTCGCGTATTTCGTCCCTGCCTCGGTGATGATATCCGTGATACTTCCCAGATAATCACGACCTATATAATAAAGTTTCCAGCTATTCGTATGATCCTTCACCAATACCGCCGAAGCGTCGTAGTAATTCTCTCCCGCCAAATACAGCTTCTCCTTATTACCCGAGGGAGTCTCATCGATCTCATAGCAATCCCCCAAATAATAGCGGGTCAACAAACGGCTACCCCCTTTAGCCACCTGCATCTTCACACGCTGCTGATTGCCGTTATAGGTAAACGAGGCCACGTTACCATCTTGCGTAATAGCGTTCGGACGCTTGAAAGAGGTATAGCTAATAACCTGTGTGGCGGAAGACATAATACCATTTGCCACGCTAGAGGAAGATATGGCGTAAGGCTTGCCACTTGTATTATATGCGAATGTACCACTGACATCCCCTTTGGTTAAGATATTTCCTTTCGCGTCATAAGTTGCCATAAGCCCTTTGTAGGAAGTCAGACGATTAAGATTATCATAAGAGAATTTCTCTTCTTGGGATACATTAATGTCTTTCCGGTAAGTCAAGTTCCGTTTAACAGGATCGAAAACATACTCCATATTCTGGAGGAATGTGGTCACCCCTGTTTTCTGTATCTTCCTGGAAGTAGGGAATCCATAACTGTCATATCCATAGGTACGAGATAAGGCACCGGAGCGTACCTCGGTAGGTAACCCCATGTCATTCTCTTTCGTGAGCTTAAATATGGATGTTTGGTTATTCAGCTTGGTCTCAACTAAATGACCATTCGCATAATTATAATTCTCGGTTGTCAAAACTCCGGATTGAGACGTATACTTAATAGAGCTTACATTTCCTCCGTTATAGGTATAATCCTTTCGTAAATATTTATTGTCTACCGCCGTCTCTGTCTGGCTCGACAGACGACCCAACGCATCATATACATAATCAATGGAAGTTCCGACAGAAGAAGAGACCTTCGTCAACTCATCGTAGCCATTATAAGTATATGTAGTCGTAAACTCTGGTAAAGTCGCCGTTTTAAGGCGATTATACGTATCATATGTGTAATTGATAACCTTATTATTTGCGTTCGTCTCTTTCAATAGGTTGCCGGATGCGTCATAAGCATAAGTTGTCGTACCAGAGCTAGGATCGCCCAAGCTAGTCCGACGGCCGAAACCATCATAACCAAATGAAGTAGTCACGTTACCCGGTGCGACGATAGAAGAAGGTTGTCCATCCGGACGCAGATTATAGGTAATCGTTCCTGCTGGGTCTACCACAGATATAAGATTGCCCAACGCATCATACGTCCGCTTGACAGAGATTCCATCCTCCACCGTTGTTATACTATTGCCGCTATAACCATGAGTCGTTTTTCTTCCGGAAGGTTCCGATATAGCGGTTAAGCGATCATACGTATCATAACTATAGATATTCCAAGCCGTAGCCGAACTACCGGCAAACGGACGAGAGACTTTTTGCACCCTTCCATAACTATCATAAATTTTATCCGTTTTTAGAAAACTGCCATTAAAACGAGTCTCGGCCGTTCTTACCTCTCTATTCAACGCATCATATACACTTTTAGTAGTAGGTTTACCCGTCACAGAACGGGTTATGGCATACAAAGCGTTTGTCCCTTCCTCCGACCATCCGTAAGATACAGTAGCGGTAGTATTATCAGGGAACGTGACACTTGTCTCCCGACCAAATGGATCATACGTATGCGCCGTAGACTTTCCCCGGTGGTCCTTCTCAGAAGACATACGCCCCTCCGTATTATAAGAAAACTCATTTGCAAGTCCTAATGGGTTTGTCACCTTTTTCAATCGACCGTTCGTATCATAAGCATATTCGGTCTTCAGCCCTTTATCCGAACCATACAAGAATAGCGTCTCTTTTGTGATATTACCCGGAGTATCATAAACATACTCGTAAGTTTTCGCTTTATTTCCATTCTTATAGAACACCTTGCTATTCGCATAGCCGTTCGTATGCGAAGGAATATTCATTCGCTCGGTATAAGTACTGCTATTACGAGTAGTAGTCACGCTCTGATCGGTCAAGAAACCAATAAGATATCCACTCTCTGCCGTATTGTTATAAAATGTGTTCGCCTTTTTTACCGTAATACCCCCAGTGTAAGTGATAGTCTCTTGCGTCGCATTTCCATAAGTATCATATACAAAAGCGGTAGTAGCAGTAATACCCTTAAGCAAGTCCTGCTCTGTCTTATTGCTTAAACGTATCTTGACCGTTTTATTGGCTTGAACATTAACGGCAAAATTATAGGTCAATTTCGCCTCAGGTGAAACCTCACTCTTCAATATGCCATATTTATAAGGATCAAAATATTGCTCCGTAAGCTGCCCTTTCAAATTCGTACGGAATATACTCTCAAATCCCCTAAACCCCAATCCTTGGCGGTGAATAACACCACCTCGGTACGTGAAAGTGAAATTATCAACCCGGTTACCTTTCATATAAGTACTGGAAAAGGCTATGACAGGAATAGACTCTTGAATGTCCACATACGGGAAAACAGCGTTCGCACCCTTAGCATAAGTACCGGAAGATATGGCCTCCTCATTCATCAACAGGTATGTGTTCTTTTCGACCACTCCCAAACTATTCGCCATACCCGTGGCCAAAACGCCTTTATTGTCATTCCTCTTGAATGAATATTTTGTAACCACTCCATTCTTCAAGCTGACCAATTGACTAAAATAATTATGACTGTTTATATTAGTCGGGATCAAGATTGATTTCGATGTATAATTTTGGGCACATTCAACCGAACCCACGTTATTTTTCTTAGCGAGGTAAGTGAAGAAACCGGAGCTATGATACCGGATCAAGTCTGTCATACCATCCCCGTTTACATCTTGTAGCAAAAAGCCATCCGTAGAAATCCCCGAGTTTTGAGTACCGGCAAACGTGGATTTATAAAATTGTCCATCTCCCATCGAGTTATAAGCGGCCCACGTATAGACTGGATCCTTTTTTTTCGGAGATACCAGCAAATCCATAAGCCCATCTCCGTTGATCTCCCCCAGCAACAGCGAGCGATCTTTTAGATCCACCTTTTTTAATCCGGTATAAGTAGAGACTTTTCGGCCCGTCCAAGTACTACCGGAAACATCAAAAGTATATATATTTACCCCGGAGTCATTAATAAGAGCGATGTCACTTTTCCCGTCTCCATCATAATCTAATACCAGAAGTCTATCTGTTTTCTGAAATGCGTCCTCAGGATCAGGCTGCTCCGTGCCTACAAAATTAACGTTATAGGGAAACAAGTAACTCTGATATAAGACCTTACCACTTTCCAAATCAAATATATAGCATTTAGAGGTCTTACTGGTCTCTCCAAAAGGATGATGGCAAGAGACCGCTAGTACTTCCTGTTTTCCATCCCCATTGAAATCCCCTGTATAATAAAACTTAGGATGTATGCTCTTTGCCCCATCCGCATCGGTCAATACGGTCGGGAAATTAAAAGTCCGTGTATATTTAGATACCAATCCCACAGTCAAACTGGCCCTATATACACGGAAAGTCACTTGATCATTATCACCGGAAACGCCATTGTTTACTTTTATGATATGCTCTTCTTGCTTTCCCTCCAAATCCGCACAAAAGATATCGATAAAATTAGCTCCGGTCGTAAGATTGGGCATGGGGGAAGCGTACTCGCTATTCAATCCGGCATAAAGATAGATTTTCTCTTCTCCGGTGAATTTATTGTCATATCTATTCTGGGAATGCTGAAAAGCCGTCGAATGTCTGTAATGCTCCCAATAGGGATTCTCATTAGGCAAAGAGATCAAACCATCTGCCCCCGACGCATAATCATACCTTCCTTTCACTACCTTGATACGAGCAGGATCCGTTGATTCATACCAATTATATAGCTGTGTGACAGAACCATTATCATAAGACCCATCTGTTATGCCTTCTCCATAGTAAAGCTTTATAGGGTTCAGAGATTGCCCGGAGGCGGAATAATCTATCTGGCTTAAAACTGAGCTATTGTTCTGGTTTTTATAGCTCAAGCTATACGTACAAAGCGCAGTAGAGCCTAATTTACTGATGATTTTAGCCAGCAAGTAGCTTTCCCCTGTCTTAAGCCCCCCTATAAAAGAGACCAAGGGGTCCGGTCGTGAGGCTTGATACTGAAATTCCACAGAGGCACCATTATAAGCAACTTTTGTCAATCTGTAATGGTTTTCTTGCTCGACATAAGTATATAGGATCTGATTATTTCGCAAGTCAGACAAAGAAACTATCGGATAAAAGATCTTATTGCTTGTATTTGAGGCATATCCAAATATGCCCTTGGTTCCATTAGGATAAAATACCTCAAAATATTTCACGACATCGCCGGACAAAAAAGCTTTTACTTTTATATTGCCTTGCTCGGACTCATAATTAATAGTTGTCGCATTCTCTGAGATCTTTATAAGACGCATCCCGTCTAACACGAACGCATCCGCTTTCGTACGTAAAGCTCCTTGGGGCTTACCATCATAATAAATATTCCTACTCGTACGCATGATCGATTGCACACCGCCAATACCCCATCCAATACCAACGATGCCATTTCCTTGCTGGCTATTATAAGCCAATGATAATTGGGGTTCAAATCCATTTATACCCGGATAAACCTGTATGGGAACCGTATAGGTTTTAGCTCCAGTCGGGGAAACACCTGTTTGTATCGGTATCTCTCCTACAGCTTTCGATTTATCTATTGTAACTGTAGTCGGAACGTAAGTATTATCAGATATGGCTTTAGGAACAAAAGCCTGAGGTTGCTGTGAAAACCTTTCCGGATTTTCTGCAGTTTTCGCTATAACCGGAGGATATAAAGCCTTCAATAAAGAATCCTCATAAGCCTTGTAATCACTTTCCTTCCAATCGAAAAATTGATTATTCTCAGCAACTCCTTGGGCACATAAATAAGAAGATGGGGACATAAACATGATAAATATCCCTATCGTATATAAATATATTAATTTCATCTATAAGTATACTTAAATTATATTTTGATCAATCCTCCTCTTGGTCTACGGGAACGGCCTCCAAAGATGAAGCCATCGCACTAAATTGCCGTGTTGTTCTATTTCCTGACGCATCATAAGTATAAGTAAATATCATTTGTTGGGATTGCCTAATATTCAAAATTCCGCCAGACTTTACCTCAAAAGGCCCATTAATCGTAATTTGCGCCGGAGCGGAAAGAGATAAATTACCATTACTTGCCACGGTTACATTTTGGACAGCCAACGTATTACAGCCCAAAACTGATACACTTGATGAAACTGTCTGATTTGTATAAGTACTCACACAGCTTCTCGTGTCAACCTCTTGTGATGATAACGGGGAAAATAAGCAAGTCAATACGATACATGTAAAAAAGACGATTCTCTCTTTCATATCAAAGAATTTATGATTCTGTTATTT